>Ga0308158_10003801_pt1 | contig 13045 bp, 11 predicted proteins | sample PhyBR2_FD_201038 | JGI IMG/M metagenome (GOLD analysis project Ga0308158, IMG submission 201038) | Phyllosphere microbial communities from UC Gill Tract Community Farm, Albany, California, United States - DLSLB.R2 | ecosystem: Host-associated > Plants > Phyllosphere > Unclassified | place: USA... | reverse complement strand
CATACATGTCCACATATTCGTGCACTGGCATGGCTTCGAGCGCTTGCTGATCCAGCGAGACAGCCAGGATCTGCTCCTGTTGCTTGCCAGGAAACACCCGGGCCAGGTTGATACGGAATTTGGCTTCGAGTAGCGGGATACCGTCTTTACGACGGCGCTTGTGGCCTATCGGATATTCGCAGACAACTTCATCCAGCTTGCTGCCGTCGTTGAACTCAACCGTGAGAGCATTGGCGATAGAACGTTGCTCGGGATCATGATAGTCGCGAGTGAAGGCAGGGTCCTCTACACATTCGATTTTCTCGCGCAACGCGTCGATGCGCGGGTCGGCAGCGATCCCATCCTCGTAGTCGCCTGCAGTGAGGCGACCGAACAGCACGGGCACGGCAACCATATACTGAATGCAGTGATCGCGGTCGGCCGGATTGTTCAGCGGCCCTTTTTTGTCGATGATACGGATACACGCTTCGTGCGTACGGATGGTGATTTTCTTGATATCGTCGGTGGTCTTGCCGGCAGCCTTGAGCTGATCATGAATCTGCATGGCGCATTCAACCGCTGTCTGCGCATGAAACTCGGCCGGGAACGAGATCTTGAACAGCACGTTTTCCATGACGTAGCTGCCGTAAGGGCGCTGGAACTTGAAGGGCTGCCCTTTGAACAGCACATCATAAAACCCCCAGGTTTTTGCCGTCAGGACCGAGGGATAACCCATCTCGCCGGTTTTAGCCATCAATGCCAGGCGTACGGCGCGGCTGGTGGCGTCGCCGGCAGCCCAGGATTTGCGGCTGCCTGCATTGGGGGCGTGACGATAGGTGCGCAGGCTTTGACCATCCACCCAGGCCAGCGATACGGCGTTGATGATTTCGTCGCGCGTTAAGCCCAGCATTTGCGCAACCACGGCGGTCGACGCCACTTTGACCAGAACAACATGGTCCAGGCCTACTTTGTTGAACGAGTTTTCAAGTGCAATGCACCCCTGGATTTCGTGCGCCTTGATCATGCCTGTGAGCACTTCACGCATGGTCAGCGGCGCCTTGCCTGCGGCCACTGCGTTGCGCGAGAGCCAGTCAGCTGTAGCCAGAATGCCGCCCAGGTTATCCGATGGGTGGCCCCATTCTGCGGCAAGCCAGGTGTCATTAAAGTCGAGCCAGCGGATCATGGTGCCGATATTGAACGCCGCCTGTACCGGGTCCAGCGCAAATTGCGTGCCCGGCACCTTGGCGCCATTGGGCACCGTGGTACCCGGCACGATGGGGCCCAGCAGCTTGCGGCATGCCGGGTATTCAAGCGCTTCCAGACCGCAGCCCAGCGTATCGATCAGGCAGTTGCGCGCGGTTTCGTACGCAACATCGCTGCTGATTTCATAGTTGAGAACGTAGTCGACAATATCGACAAGTACCTGATCGGGCTCAGGACGAACATTTGAAATATGACTGGACATGGAGCGACCTGTAAAGCAAGCTGAATAGTTCGACTGTGATTATTTGCGTTTGGACAGCGGTACGAATTTCTGATCGTCCGGGCCGGTGTAGTTGGCGGTTGGCCGGATGATCTTGTTGTCGATGCGCTGTTCAATAATGTGAGCTGACCAGCCTGCTGTTCGCGCGATGACAAACAGCGGGGTAAACATCGACGTGGGAATGCCCATCATGTGGTAGGACACCGCGGAGAACCAGTCCAGGTTCGGAAACATCTTTTTGATGTCCATCATCACTGTTTCCAGTCGTTCTGCAATATCGAACATCTTGGTGGTGCCCGCATCCTGTGACAGTTTTTTGGACACCCGTTTGATCACGACATTGCGCGGGTCGGAAATGGTGTACACCGGGTGACCGAATCCGATAATCACTTCCTTGTTTTCTACACGCTTGCGAATGTCGGCTTCGGCCTCGTCAGGCGAGTCATAGCGTTTCTGTACTTCAAAAGCCACTTCGTTGGCGCCGCCATGTTTCGGACCGCGCAGCGCGCCGATGGCCCCGGTGATGGCAGAGAACATATCCGAACCTGTACCGGCAATGACGCGTCCCGTAAATGTAGAGGCATTAAATTCGTGCTCTGCATACAGGATCAGCGACGTGTGCATGGCGCGAACCCATTCTTTGGATGGCTTCTCGCCATGAAGCAGATGCAGGAAATGACCGCCGATGCTGTCGTCGTCCGTCTGCACATCGATGATACGGCCGTTATGGCTGAAGTGATACCAGTAGAGCAGGGCGGAACCCAGGCTGGCCATCAGTCTGTCGGCGATATCGCGGGCGTCGGCCACATTGTGATCGTCCTTCTCGGGCAGGGTGCAACCCAGGACCGAAACAGCGGTTCGCATGACATCCATCGGATGACTATGGGCGGGTAGCGATTCAAGCACTGTTTGCAGGTTGGCCGGCAGGCCACGATAACGTTTGAGCTTCTGTTTGTAGGCGGTCAATTCAGCCTGCGTGGGCAGTTTGCCATGGATGAGCAGATGAGCGATCTCTTCAAATTCACTGGAGTCGGCCAGGTCAAGAATGTCATAGCCGCGGTAATTTAAGTCGTTGCCGCTGCGGCCGACCGTGCAAATGGCCGTGTTGCCCGCTACAACGCCGGACAGGGCGACCGATTTTTTCGGTTTGAAGCCGGCAGGATTGTCTGCGGTCGTTGCGGCGGCGGGTGCGCTGGCGGTTTTGCTGGCTTTTGTAGGCTTGGTAGCTTTTGTAGACATGGTGTTATCTCCTGACTAATTGAAGTGTTATTTTTTGCTGGCGAACAGGGCGTCAAGGTTCTGTTCAAAATCGTGGTAGCCAATGCGATCGTAGCGTTCATCGCGTGTCTGCATCTGGTCGATGGCATTTTTCTGGTGACCATCGCGGCGGATGGTGGTGTAGGCATTCTCTGCTGCCTTGTTCATGGCGCGAAAAGCCGACAGTGGATACAGTACCATACTCGCGCCGACGCTGCCCAGTTCTTCTACGGTAAACAGCGGTGTCTGGCCCAATTCGGTAATGTTTGCCTGCAGCGCAACGGCGCGTTTGGCCAGCAGGGCATGATTGGCGTTGATGGCGCCGATAATCTGCAGTGTTTTTTCTTCGGACAGGGCCTGGCGAGCACGGGCGCCTGTGGACGCAATGGTCGACATACAGTCTCCGGATAGGGACGATATGCAGATCATTATCTGCATATTTGCGACTGAACACTGTCCTGCAGAAGATAATTGTCACCGGCTTTGGAATGTTTTCGTATCCGGTCGCGGTACTGTAAAAAAATAGCCACGAGACCGTGGCTATTTGTGTATCAATGGATCAGCCCAGCAGATCGGCTACCCCGTCGCGCTCTTCGAGCAACTCGTTCAGGGTAAAGTCCATGCGTTCACGGGAAAATTCGTTGATTTCCAGGTCTTTGACAACCGTGTACTCACCGTTTTCCGTAATGACTGGCACACCGTAGATAATACCTTCGGGAATGCCGTAAGAGCCGTCAGATGGAACGCCCATGGTGACCCATTTGCCGTTGCTGCCCAGGACCCAGTCACGGACGTGATCAATGGCTGCATTGGCTGCTGAGGCAGCAGACGACAGGCCACGCGCTTCAATGATGGCTGCGCCGCGTTTGCCCACGGTAGGGATGAACGTGTCTTTGTTCCAGGCATCGTCGTTGATGAGTTTTTCCAGGCCTTGTCCACCAACAGTGGCAAAGCGGATGTCAGGGTACATGGTGGGAGAGTGATTGCCCCAGACCACCAGTTTTTCGATATCCTTGACTGCCTTGCCGGATTTTTGCGCCAGTTGGGTCAGCGCACGGTTGTGGTCCAGGCGCAGCATCGCGGTGAAATTCTTTGCAGGCAGATCCGGCGCAGATTTCATGGCAATATAGGCGTTGGTATTGGCAGGGTTGCCAACAACCAGTACTTTTACGTTACGGCTGGCCACTTCATTCAGGGCCTTGCCTTGTGCTGTGAAAATCTGGGCATTGACCTTGAGCAGATCCTTGCGCTCCATGCCGGGGCCGCGTGGGCGAGCACCTACCAGCAGAGCGATATCGGCATCTTTGAATGCGGTCTTGGGGTCGCTGTGAGCGGTAATTTCCTGCAGCAATGGGAAGGCGCAGTCATCCAGTTCCATGATGACCCCTTTGAGGGCCTTTTGCGCTTTTTCGTCGGGGATTTCCAGCAGTTGCAGAATAATGGGCTGGTCTTTACCGAGCATCTCGCCTGATGCAATGCGGAAAAGCAGAGCGTAGCCGATCTGACCGGCGGCGCCCGTGACGGCGACGCGTACGGCGGGTTTGGACATAGGGATCTCCAATAAATAAGGGGGAAAAAACGAATATATTTGAAAAGATTTTAACGCTAAAGCTTAGTAGAAATCTGCGCTATCGTCAAATTGTCTTATAACTTATATCTTATATAAGAATAGACAATTCTGCTTGCAATATGAGATAATAAGCAGGTTTTAATTTGTTCACAGAACATGTCTGAAATCCCAACCCCCTCGTTGAAATCGCCTGCTGCGGCATTCAGCCCTTTGTACAAACAGATCAAAGACCTGCTGGTCCATAGTCTGCATGAAGGCGAATGGAAGCCGGGCGAGAGCATTCCCAGCGAACTTGAACTGGCTGCACGCTTTCAGGTCAGCCAGGGCACCGTGCGCAAGGCAATTGACGAGCTGGCGGCCGAGAATCTGCTGATTCGTCGGCAGGGCAAGGGAACATTTGTTGCTACGCACCATGAAGCGCAGGTTCGTTATCGTTTTTTAAGGTTAAAATCCGATAGCGAAGGAAATGCGGCACGCGCCCAAAGTGTCTATTTGCAATGCGCCCGCCAGCGTGCGACGCAGGACGTGGCCCGTGTACTCTTGCTGCGGGGCAGCGATTCGGTGATTTATATCCGGCGAATCATGTCCTTTGGTACGGTTCCCACGGTGCTCGATGAAATCTGGCTTCCGGGCGATGCGTTCAAGGGCCTGAGCATTGAAAAGCTTCAGGCAATGAACGGTCCGCTATACGGTTTTTTTGAGACGGAATTCGGTGTAAACATGGTTCGCGCCGATGAAAAACTCAAGGCTGTGGCCTGTGATGCCGAGACCGCCGGGCTGCTCAATGTCGAGCAGGGTACGCCGCTGCTGCAGGTCAATCGCGTTTCCTACACCTATGGGGATAGGCCCATGGAGATTCGCCGCGGTTTATATGTTACAGAACATTATCATTATCGAAATGGTTTAAACTAATTCGATTAGCAAGTGCGGGGGCCGGACAGCGGTTCTTCGCCTTTTCACGTGCGTTTTTTATTTTTAATTTGTTGTAGTTTGTTTCCTAGAGGCCGTTATGTCAGACACCCCGTCAAAACAGCGCCCGCAGTATCGTAATATCGATATTGCCCAGATTACAAAATACCACCTGCCGGCTGCCGGCAAAGTGTCTATTTTGCATCGAATCAGTGGCGCTCTGCTTTTTCTCAGTCTTCCCATCATCCTGATCCCACTTTTTGCAGCCAGCGTGGCTTCGCCGGAAAGTTTTGCATCGTTGGGTAGCGGGGCGGGTGGCCTTATTCTCAAGCTGATCCTGCTGGTTTTGCTGTGGGGCTTTATGCATCATCTGTGCGCCGGCATTCGTTATCTGGTTCTTGACCTGCATATCGGTATCGACAAGGTCTCGGCACAGAAAAGCGCCGCTGTGGTAATGGGAGTCAGCCTGGCGCTGACCCTGGTGTTCGCCGTTAAAATGTTTGGAGCGATCTGATGGCCAAGGAACTGGTAGGTACTAAGCGGCTGGTTGTGGGTGCCGGCTATGGTATCAAGGATTTCATCGTGCAGCGTATTACAGCCGTGATTCTGGCTGTGTATTCAATCATTTTTTTGATTGCGGTGCTCTTTACCCCCATTAACTATGAATCCTGGAAGGGTTTCTTTACGTTCTCCTGTTGGGGCCTGCCCATCGGGCAGATTGCCGCAACGCTGGCTTTTTTCTCGCTTGCCTGGCATGCGTGGATCGGCGTGCGCGATATCTGGATGGATTACGTCAAGCCCGTAGGTGTCCGACTGACGTTGCAGGTGCTCACTATCCTGTGGCTGATTGCCGCCGTCCTGTATTTCGCAAAAATTGTCTGGAGTTTATAAGCCGTGGTCGCTATCAATTCATCATTACCGCGCCGCCAGTTTGATGTAGTGGTTGTAGGTGCCGGCGGGTCCGGCATGCGCTGCTCCCTTCAATTGGCTCAGGCCGGATTATCCGTCGCCGTCCTTTCCAAGGTTTTTCCAACCCGTTCCCATACGGTAGCCGCGCAGGGCGGTATCGGTGCTTCGCTGGGCAATATGAGCGAAGACAACTGGTACTGGCACATGTACGATACCGTCAAGGGCTCAGACTGGCTGGGCGACCAGGACGCCATCGAGTTCATGTGCCGTCAGGCGCCCAATGCGGTTTACGAACTTGAGCACTTTGGCATGCCGTTTGACCGCAATGCCAATGGCACCATCTACCAGCGTCCTTTTGGCGGTCACACCGCCAACTTCGGCGAAAAGCCCGTACAGCGCGCCTGTGCTGCGGCCGACCGTACCGGACACGCGCTGTTGCATACCTTGTATCAGCGCAACGTTGCTGCGCGCACCCAGTTCTTTGTTGAATGGATGGCGCTGGATCTGCTGCGCAACGATGCAGGCGATGTCGTGGGTGTGACCGCGCTCGAAATGGAAACCGGTGAAATCTATATTCTGGAAGCCAAGGCTGTCGTGCTGGCTACCGGCGGTGCCGGTCGCATTTGGCAGGCTTCCACCAATGCCTTCATCAATACAGGTGATGGCCTGGGTATGGCTGCCCGCGCCGGTATCTGTCTGCAGGACATGGAATTCTGGCAATTTCACCCCACCGGCGTTGCCGGGGCCGGGGTGCTCATTACCGAAGGGGTGCGCGGCGAAGGCGGTATCCTGTTGAACAAGGATGGCGAGCGGTTCATGGAGCGCTATGCGCCAACGCTGAAAGATCTGGCACCGCGCGACTTCGTGTCGCGCTCAATGGACCAGGAAATCAAGGAAGGCCGCGGTTGTGGCCCTGATGGCAGCTACGTGGTGCTCAAGCTGGATCACCTGGGTGCAGATGTCATTAACAAACGCCTGCCTTCCATTCGCGAGATCGCCATCAAGTTCGGCAACGTGGACCCCATCAAGGAGCCTATCCCCGTGGTGCCTACCATCCATTATCAGATGGGCGGCATTCCGGCCAACTATCATGGTGAAGTGGTTACCTGGGAAAATGGCGAAGAGAAAATCGTCAATGGCTTGTATGCAATTGGTGAATGTGCTGCCGTTTCGGTACACGGCGCCAACCGCCTGGGTACCAACTCGCTGCTGGACCTGGTGGTCTTTGGTCGTGCAGCGGGCAACCGGATCGTGGAGTCGCATCTGGAGCGCCAGATGTCGCATCAGGAACTGCCCAAGGAGTCGCTGGACTTCTCACTGTCACGCGTCAACGAACTGGAGTCGCGTACGACCGGTGAAAAAGTACAGGACGTGGGCAACAGCATTCGTGCTTCCATGCAGCGTCACTGCGGTGTGTTCCGTACCCTTGAGTTGCTCAAAGAAGGTGTCGACCAGATCAACGAACTGGCCGAGCAGGCCAAGCACGTCAAGTTTGATGACAAATCCAATGTCTTCAACACGGCGCGGGTCGAAGCCCTGGAGCTGGCCAATATGACTGAAGTGGCCCGTGCCACGATCCAGTCGGCAGCGAACCGCACCGAAAGCCGCGGCGCGCACGCCTTGAATGATCATCCTGAACGTGACGATGTGAACTGGCTCAAGCATACGTTGTGGCACTCTGCCGATAACCGCCTGGAGTACAAGCCAGTGCATATGAAACCGCTGACCGTTGAGTCGTTCCCTCCAAAAGCACGTACATTCTAAGCAGAGTATTATGAGCACAAAACGTATCATGAAATTCGAGATTTACCGCTATGATCCTGACAAGGATGAGCGCCCCTACATGCAGAAACTGGAAGTGGAACTGCAACCGACGGACAAGATGCTGCTGGACGCCATTATCCGCATCAAGAATGACGTTGATGACAGTGTAGCCATCCGCCGTTCCTGCCGCGAAGGTGTATGTGGCTCCGATGCCATGAACATCAACGGCCGAAACGGTCTGGCGTGCACAACCAATCTGAACGAGCTCAAAGAGCCGATTGTTCTGCGCCCATTGCCCGGCCTGCCGGTTATTCGCGATCTGATCGTGGATATGACGCACTTCTTTAACCAGTATCATTCCGTGCGCCCGTATCTGGTCAACGATACGCCGCCGCCGGAAAAAGAACGCCTGCAATCGCCCGAAGCCCGCGAAGAGCTTGACGGTCTGTATGAATGCATTCTGTGCGCGTGCTGCTCGACTTCCTGTCCTTCATTCTGGTGGAATCCTGACAAATTTGTCGGCCCTGCCGGATTGCTTCAGGCTTACCGGTTTATTGCAGACAGTCGCGACGAGGATACCAATGCCCGTCTTGACAATCTGAATGACCCATACCGTTTGTTCCGTTGCCATACCATTATGAATTGCGCCGATGTATGTCCGAAAGGGCTGAATCCGACCAAGGCAATTGGCAAAATCAAGGAACTGATGGTTCGTCGTGCGGTCTGATCAAAGATGACCACACTAACCGAACTGGAACGGGCGCGTCTTCGCTGGCGTGCCCGCCGGGGACTGCTTGAAAACGATCTGATTATTACCAAATTTCTGGATCGTTATGAACAGGAGTTGAGCGACGAGGATGTCTCGTCGCTCACCCAGCTTTTTGAACTTGATGACAACAGTCTGCTTGATATTCTTCTTGACCGTGCCAATCCGGAAGGTATCTATGATACGCCTAATATACAACGCCTTATTGAATTGATGCGGCAGTGATAGCAGGCAGACCGAAGTCTGGTTTTTTCTTAAGGATGTTAAATGAACCTCTCTGACAAGAAAGCGATTCTGAGCTTTTCAGATGATTCGACGAAGATTGAGCTGCCAATATACAAAGGCACGGTAGGACCGGATGTAATCGACATCCGCAAGCTGTACAGCCAGACCGATATGTTTACCTATGATCCCGGCTTCATGTCTACAGCGGCCTGCGAATCTGCGATTACCTATATTGATGGTGAAAAAGGCGAATTGCTGTACCGCGGGTATCCTATAGAGCAACTGGCAGTCAATTGCAGTTTCCTGGATATCTGCTACCTGATCCTGAACGGCGAGTTGCCTAACTCGGCGCAGAAAGAAGAATTTGACCAGACAGTCACGCACCATACAATGGTCAACGAGCAGCTGCATTTTTTCCTGCGTGGCTTTCGCCGTGACGCCCACCCGATGGCTGTGCTGACCGGTCTGGTCGGGGCGCTGTCTGCGTTCTATCATGACTCTACGGATATCACCAATCCGGAGCATCGTCACATTTCAGCGATTCGCCTGATCGCGAAAATGCCAACGCTGGTGGCCATGGCATACAAATATTCTCTGGGCCAGCCTTATATCTATCCGCAAAACAACCTGTCCTATACAGGCAACTTCCTGCGCATGATGTTTGGCACACCTTGCGAAGAATACAAAGTCAACGATGTGGTAGAGCGCGCGCTTGACCGCATTTTCATTCTGCATGCCGATCACGAGCAGAATGCTTCTACGTCGACCGTGCGGCTTTGCGGTTCTTCAGGCACCGATCCGTTTGCGGCAATTGCTGCCGGCGTGGCATGCCTGTGGGGCCCTGCTCATGGTGGCGCCAACGAAGCCTGCCTGAAGATGCTGGAAGACCTGCAAGCCAACGGTGGTATCGAGAAAGTCGGCGAGTTCATGGAAAAAGTGAAGGACAAGAACTCAGGCGTGCGTCTGATGGGCTTTGGTCATCGCGTTTACAAAAACTACGATCCTCGCGCCAAATTGATGCAGGAAACCTGCAAGGAAGTGCTCGAATCACTGGGTCTGCAAGACGATCCATTATTCAAGCTGGCGATGGAAGTGGAACGTATCGCTCTGGAAGATCCATATTTTGTCGAGCGCAAACTGTATCCGAACGTCGATTTCTACTCAGGTATCGTGCAACGCGCCATTGGTATTCCAACGTCGCTGTTCACCGCGATTTTTGCGCTGGCTCGCACAGTAGGCTGGATTGCACAGTGGAACGAAATGTTGTCTGATCCTGATTACAAAATCGGCCGCCCACGCCAGTTGTATACCGGCTACTCGGCTCGTGATGTTGGCAATATCGAGACCCGCAAATAATTCTTGCGTGTTGCTTGTCGGAAAAAACCGCAGATCTTCGGTCTGCGGTTTTTTTTTCGACTATCTGTTTCCGAATGAGCCTCTTGCTCATCTCATGGGTTTTGCTCTTGTGTGTTTTGCCAGTTGGGGCGCCTGCGCTGAATTGCCGTTTCGGATTGGGCGTGTGGTGGGGGGGACGTGACCTAGCCTTGGCCATGTGGGTCGTGCTGTTGATGGCGTCGGCCATACCTGACAGTGTTGGGGTGTGAAAATAATCGGGATGTGGGGAAAATAGGAACGAGGGTAAAAATAGGAACATGAAAAAAGTCGGCGCGCGAAAAAAAGCCGAACCACGATTGTGATTCGGCTGGCTGGTCGCCCGGCCCCGCTGCCGCTTGTGCGAGCAGCAGGTTTTGCGTGTCCTGCTAGTTGTTGTACGGGCTATTCATGCTGAAACGGCCCGCGCCGGCAAAAAAGACAGCGACTGCAGTAAACAGGAAGAAGTATTGCGTTTCCAGTCTGAGCGCGCCGTTGCCAGTCACCATGAGCAGCTGGCCGCTATGGGCCAGAGCAATGGCCACGATCATGTTGATCGCAATCAGTACTGCGGCAATACGCGAATAAAGGCCCACAATCAGCAGGATCGGCGCAATCACTTCACCAATATAAACGGCATAACCCAGCCATCCGGGCAGGCCGGCGGAGGCTACCATGCCCATAATTCCACCGATGCCGTTTTGCACTTTGAAGATACCGTGCATGAGCAGGAGAATGCCAAGCGTCAGGCGCAGCACCAGTTTTGATATATCGTCCGAGCGCATTATTTGGACTCCCCAAGTGTGTCAACGACTGCCAGCGCTGTCATATTGACAATGCGTCTTGTGGTTGTGCTGGTGGTCAGGATGTGGACCGGCTTGGCAGCGCCCAGCAGGATCGGCCCCATGGCAATACCATGGCTGCCGGTCATTTTCAGCATGTTGTAGGTGATATTGCCGGTATCCAGATTCGGCATGATCAACAGATTGGCGCGACCGGTCAGACTGGAGTCAGGGTAGGCATCCAGGCGGATGCGTTCGGACAATGCAGCATCGGCATGCATTTCGCCATCGACTTCCAGGTCCGGACGGCGCTGGGCAATCAGGCGACGGGCCGAGGCCATCTTGCGCGAAGAATCCGAAGGACGGCTGCCGAAGTTGGAGTGCGACAGCAGGGCGATTTTGGGTTGAATACCAAAGCGGATCATTTCATCAGCCGCCTGGATCGTAATGTCTGCAACCTGCTCGTCGGTCGGATCTTCGTTTACATGAGTATCGCAAATGAACAGGGTCTGGTCAGGCAGAATCAGCACGTTCATTGCAGCAAAGGTAGTGACGCCTTCTTTCAGACCAATCACTTCCGACACATACTTGAGCTGGTTGTCAAAGCGGCTGCCAACGCCGCAGATCATGGCGTCGGCGTCGCCGCGTTCCATCAGCAATACACCGATCAGGGTGTTGTGCTTGCGCACCATGGCTTTTGCCACGTTGGGCGTGACGCCATCGCGACCTTTGATCTTGTAGTAAGCCGTCCAGGTTTCGTTGAAGCGTTCGTCGTCTTCGGGGTTGACCACTTCCACGTTGGTGCCAGCCGCCAGGCGCAGCCCCAGTTTCTTGACGCGCATTTCGATCACGGCAGGGCGTCCGATCAGAATTGGATAGGCCAGCTGTTCGTCGATGACCGTCTGTGCTGCACGCAATACACGCTCGTCTTCGCCATCGGCATAGACCACGCGTTTTGGTGGGGTGGTGCGAGCCTGTTTGAACAGAGGACGCATCAACGGACCGGAGCGGTACACGAAACCCAGCAGTTGCTGGCGATAGGCATCCATGTCTTCGATCGGACGGGTTGCAACGCCCGATTCCATGGCCGCCTTGGCAATGGCCGGGGCGATCTGGACGATAAGCCTGGGATCAAAAGGCTTCGGAATAATATATTCGGGACCAAAGCTCAGATCCTGTCCTTCATAGGCCAGTGCGACCTCGTCGCTTGGCTCGGCCTGCGCCAGATCGGCAATGGCCTGCACGCAGGCCATTTTCATTTCTTCGGTAATACGGGTGGCGCCCACGTCCAGCGCGCCGCGGAAAATAAAGGGGAAGCAAAGAACGTTATTGACCTGGTTGGGGTAATCGGAGCGGCCGGTGGCGATAATGCAGTCCGGGCGTACCGCTTTGGCGTCTTCCGGGCGGATCTCTGGGTCCGGGTTGGCCAGGGCCAGAATCAGGGGCGAGGGCGCCATGGTGGCAACCATGTCCTGCTTCAATACATCCTTGGCCGAGCAGCCCAGGAACACATCGGTGTCGCGCATCACATCAGCCAGGGTCCGGTCCTCTGTTTTCTGCGCGTAACGCGCCTTGTTCGGCTCCATGTTCTGGTCACGACCTTCCCAGATCACGCCGCGAGAGTCCACAACAAAGATATTCTGGCGCGCAACGCCCAGGTTGACCAGTAAATCAAGGCAGGCAATCGCTGCAGCGCCGGCGCCGGAACATACCAGCTTGATCTTGCCGATGTCCTTGCCGACGATTTTCAGGCCGTTAAGAATGGCAGCCGAGGAAATAATGGCCGTGCCATGCTGATCGTCGTGAAAAACCGGGATTTTCATGCGTTCGCGCAGTTTTTTCTCGATATAGAAGCATTCCGGCGCTTTGATGTCCTCCAGGTTGACGCCACCGAGCGTGGGTTCCAGCGCGGCGATAATATCCACCAGTTTGTCTGGGTCATTTTCAGCCAGTTCGATATCGAATACGTCAACGCCGGCGAATTTCTTGAACAGGCATCCTTTGCCTTCCATGACCGGCTTGGAGGCCAG
>Ga0308158_10003800_pt1 | contig 13048 bp, 14 predicted proteins | sample PhyBR2_FD_201038 | JGI IMG/M metagenome (GOLD analysis project Ga0308158, IMG submission 201038) | Phyllosphere microbial communities from UC Gill Tract Community Farm, Albany, California, United States - DLSLB.R2 | ecosystem: Host-associated > Plants > Phyllosphere > Unclassified | place: USA... | reverse complement strand
TACGCCGCCGCGCCAAAACCCATAGGGTTTTGCGCTGGACGCGGGGTGGAGCAGCCCGGTAGCTCGTCAGGCTCATAACCTGAAGGCCGCAGGTTCAAATCCTGCCCCCGCAACCAATCTTCTTTCCAACAAAGACAAAATATCTAGATCTGAACGGACACGATCGTATCGACCGACACCGTTCCCTCGACCACGCCTCGGCGTAAATCCCGCCGGCCGTGCTCGATCTCGATCACCGTATAGAGCTTGTCGTCGCGAAACGCGCTCGCCTGCGATGTCGTCACGTCTTCGGCGGGTGATGCGTCGACTTCCATGAAATCAAGCTCCCGGGACGCGGCAACGATGCGCGCGTCGCCGGTGGTGCGGGCGGCAACGGTGATGACGCCATGGCCGGGAGAATTGTCCCAGCGCGGATCGTTGGGCGAGGCGATCGGTTCCAGCCGGTAGATGTTCATCGCTTCACCGGCTCCGACATCGGGCGCGCCCAGTTGCGCCGCATCGGTGATCTGCGCCTGGCTTTCCACCGACCGTCCGAACCGGTTTGACGTGGTTGCAGTGTTGGCGGCATCCTCGCCCGTTCGCACGACATTGGACATTGCTCGTCCTCCTCGACCTTGCATGTTCATGTATCGGAAAACGAACATCGTGCGATGTCGTTCCAATATCGGTGAGGATGGCGGCGCTCAGTTGCCGGTGGAGATTAGGGACTGCTGCTGGAGATCGCCCTGCAGGGTCGCGTCGGCGCTTGCAGGCTTCCGGCGCTTGACCATCGGCGCCTCGATGATCGTCGCCGGCACGGCAACTGCGGTGGCTGCCACGGTACCGATATTGGTGACCGTCCCGCCGACGACGGCTGTAATGCCCTGTCCGAGCGTCACATTGCTGTCGGTGAGCGGCTGGCCGGTCATCAGGCGTTGGCCGATCAATTGCACGATCTCGGGGCTCTCGGCGAACTTGCCGTGGTTCAGGCGATCGTTGCTGTTGACCTTGGTAAGGTCGATCGCGGTGATGCCCGCCTCTTCCAGCTTGGTGCGATAGGGTTCGACCGTCGGATCGATCGCGCCCAGGCGCGAAACGCGGCCGGTGATGAAGCTCGAGAAAGCCAGCGCCCGGTCGTCCTGCGACACGAAGATCGTGAACTTCGGGCGCGGTGTGCCCATCTCGGCATATTGCTTGGCGAAGACCTGGATGTCGATATCGGGCGAGGCCAGGATGACGTCGCGGATCTTGCCGTTCAGGTGCCCGTCGCGAATGCCCATCTGCCTGAGCGATTCCATCGTCAGCCACGTGCCCATCGAATGCGCGAGAATGGTGATGTCCTTGACATTGGGATCGTTGACCAGTGTCCGGAGCGCCTGTTCCAGCGCGGTGCGCGAATAGTTGGTGCTTTCCTTGTCGTATTCGTAGGCGGTGATCTGCGCGCGCGACGGCCATGTGAAGAGGATCGGCGTCGCGTCCATCTTGCTGTCGTTGACGATCTGCGCCAGGCGGAAGACCGAATCCTCGTACTTGTTGTTGAAGCCGTGGATGAAGACCAGCGCGTGGCCGTTATGCATGTGCTGGCTGAGCCATGAGCGCCCCTCCTTCACCGTGCCGATCTGCTGGACGCCGGTGACCGCGAAGTCGGTCGCCGGGTTCGGCGGCAGGCGCTTTGGCCACTGCACGGTGCCAGACTTGCGGTTTGGCGGAATGGAGACTTCGACGGCGGTGAGCGACGGCTTGGGGCTGCGCTCGCCGTTGAAGAGCGTCGCCGGATCGCCCGAGGGTTCGCGTGTGGTCGCGACCAGCATGTCGACGCGGGTTGTCTTCGGCGTCGCCGCCGTCAGCGCCACGGGCGTCATCACGCCGCTTGGGTGGCCACAACTGGTCAGCAGCAGCATGACAACGAGAAACCGTACGCGCATGAAACCCCTCCGGTCTGATGGAGGCACCATAGAGCAACTCGCGCCGGAGGGAAGCCCGCAAGACTACGCAATGACCGCAGTATGGTGCTTGAGCATGTGATGATATGCGTGCTGTTGCAGGACTCACACGCTTTGCGGGAGGCAGGCGGCCACGATAACGGTGGTGGCCGCCGCTGTATCAGCGCTCGATATGGTAGCAGGCGGCCGTCTGGCCGGGCCTGACCTCTTCGCTTAGTGGCATCTCGGTCCGACAGATGTCTGTCGCCTTCCAGCAACGCGGGGAGAAGACGCAACCCTTTGGCGGGTTCAGCGGCGATGGCGGATCGCCCTGCAGGCGGATCCGCTGGCGTCCGCGTGCCAGTTTCGGGTCAGGGATCGGGGCTGCCGAAAACAGCGCCTGCGTATAGGGGTGCGCCGGCTTGTCGAACACCGTCGCGCAATCGCCGGCCTCCACCACTTTGCCGAGATAAAGCACCAGCACGTCGTCGGAGATCAGCCGCACGACCGAGAGATCGTGGCTGATGAAGATCAGCGTCAGGCCGAACTCCTTGCGCAGCTTGCGCAGAAGCGTGATCACCTGGCCCTGGATCGACACGTCGAGGGCCGAGACAGGCTCGTCGCAGATGATCAGCTTCGGCCGCGTGATAACGGCTCGGGCAATGCCGATGCGCTGCGCCTGGCCGCCCGAGAACTCGTGCGGATAGCGGTTGATCATTTCAGGCACGAGGCCGACGGCGGCCATGATCTCCTGCACCCGCTCGGCGCGCTGAGCGCGGTTGAGCTTCGGCTCGAACACCGTCAGCGGCTCGGCGATGATGTCTCCGACCGTCATGCGCGGGTCGAGCGAGGCGATCGGATCCTGGAAGATGATCTGCATGTCGCGGCGTGCGGCCCGCATCTCCTCGTCCGAGAGGTCGAGCAGGTTGCGACCCTGCCAGAGGATGCGGCCCTTCTGCGCCTTCAGGAGCCTGAGGATTGAGCGCCCGAGGGTCGACTTGCCGCAGCCCGATTCCCCGACGATACCGAGCGTACGGCCCTCGCTGAGATCGAAGCTGACATTGTTGACGGCCGTCAGCGTCAGCGGCGGCTTGAAGAAGCCCTTGGAGGGTACGTCGAACTGGGTCGTCAGGTTCTCGACCCTGAGAAGTGATCGTTCAGCCATTGGTCAGAACCTCCTCGAGGCGTGGAAAGGCATGGAAGCAGGCCGCGAGATGGCGCGGCGCCTGCACGTCGAGGCGCGGCGCAGCGTCGATACAGTCGTTCTGCACCAGCGGACAGCGCGGCGAGAAGCTGCATCCCTTCGGCAGATGCTGCAGGTTCGGCGGCCGGCCGGGAATGACGGCGAGCTGGTCGACATCCTGGTCCGGGCGCGGGATCGAGGCGTGCAGTGCCGCCGTATAAGGGTGCGCCGGATTCTCGAAGAGTTCGTCCACCGGTGCTTCCTCGACGATGCGCCCGGCATACATGACCGCCACCCGGTCGGCGAGACCGGCGACGACGCCGAGGTCGTGGGTGATCATCACAAGTGCCGTGTTCATCTCGGCGGTCAGATCGTTGAAGAGATCAAGGATCTGCGCCTGGATCGTCACGTCGAGCGCGGTGGTCGGCTCGTCGGCAATCAGGAGCTTCGGCTTCGTCAGCAGCGCCATGGCAATGACGATGCGCTGGCGCATGCCGCCGGAGAGTTCGTGCGGATAAAGGTTGAAGCGCCTGGATGGGTCGGGGATCCCGACACGCTTCAGCATGTCCAGCGCTTCGTTTGAGGCCGCACGCGCGGTAAAGCCGCGATGCACCTCGAGCTGCTCCGTCAGCTGTCGGGAGATCTTGAGCGACGGATTGAGCGCGGTCATGGGGTCCTGAAACACCATGGCCATGTCCTTGCCGCGCACATGGTCGAGCTCGCGCGGTTTCAGCGCCAGCACGTCGCGCCCTTCGAGAAGCGCCTGTCCGCTGGTCCGGCCGTTCTTCGCCAGCAATCCCATGATCCCGAGAAAGGTCTGGCTCTTGCCCGAGCCGCTCTCGCCGACGATCGCGATGCGCTCGCCGCGCTTGACGGTGAGGTTCATGTTGGAAACGGCCTTCACCTCGCCCTCGGGCGTGCGAAAGCTGATCGAGTAGTCCTTCAATTCGAGAAGGGTGTCGTTCTTGATGTCTTTTTGCATGTCAGCGATCCCTTCAGCGGTCCCTTGGGTCGAATGCATCGCGCAGGCCGTCGCCGATAAACAGCAGGCTGAGCAGCAGGGCGACGAGGAAGCCGGCCGGGAAGACGAGCAGCCACGGCATGCTCTCCATGGCGTCGGTGCCTTCGGAGATCAGCGTTCCCAATGAAGTCAAAGGCTCCTGCACGCCGAAGCCGAGATAGGAGAGAAAGCTCTCCGTCGCGATGATTTCGGGCACGGTCAGCGCCGCGAAGATGACGACAGGACCGACGAGATTGGGAATGATGTGCCGGGTAATGATCTTCAGCGGCTTCTGGCCGGAGGCACGCGCCGCTTCGATGAATTCGCGCTGCTTGAGCGACAGCGTCTGCCCACGCACGATGCGCGCCATTGTCAGCCACTCCAGCGCGCCGATCGCCGCGAAGAGCAGATAGACGTTTCGGCCGAAGATCACCATCAGCAGGATGACGAAGAGGATGTAGGGGAAGGCGTACATGATGTCGACGAAGCGCATCATGACGGCATCCACACGTCCCCCCATATAGCCGGAGATGGCGCCGTAGAGTACGCCGATGACGACGGAGACAAGCGTCGCCGTCAGCGCCACGGCCAGCGAGACGCGGGTGCCGTAAAGCACGCGGGCAAGCAGGTCGCGGCCATTCGGGTCGGTCCCGAAATAATGGCCGTCGGCAAACGAAGGCGGCGAGCGGAAGGCGGCCCAATCCGGATCCTCGTAGCCGAAGGGAATGAGGTAGGGGCCGATAAAGGCGACAAGCACGAGCAGGGTCAGCACGATGATCGACGCCACGGCCGCCTTGTTGCGACAGAGGCGGCGCAGCGCGTCGCGGGTGAGCGAACGGCTGACGGGGCTGAGACCCTCGGCCTCCAGCAGTTCGGCCGCGAGCAGCTCTCTCTTTGCGGGGTTGAGGATCATCGGTTTCTCACTTTCGGATCGAGCCAAGCATAGGCGATGTCGACGAGAAGGTTCAGGAACACGATCAGCACCATGTAGAAGATGACCGTGCCGAGAACCATGCCGTAGTCGCGGTTCAATGCGGCGTTGACGAAGTAGCGGCCGATACCGGGCAGGCCGAAGACGCTTTCGACGACCAGCGAGCCGGTTAGCAGATAGCTGGCCGCCGGGCCGAGATAGGAGACGACAGGCATCATCGCCGGCCTGAGCGCATGGCGCATGACCGTCAGTCGCGGGCCGATGCCCTTGGCCTTGGCGGTGCGGATGAAGTTCTGCCCCATCACCTCGATCATCGACCCGCGGGTGATGCGCGAGATGCGGCCGGCATGCGGCAGCGCAAGGACGACCACGGGCAGCACCAGGAATTTCAGCGATCCATTGCCCCAGCCGCCGACGGGCAGCCACTGCAGGTGAATGCCGAAGACCAGCTGCAGGATCGGCGCGATCAGGAAGTTCGGCAGCACGACGCCCACCAGGATCAGCGCGCCCAGGATGTAATCCGGCGCCTTGTTCTGGTAGAGCGCCCCAAGACAGCCGACGGCAACGCCGATGACGATGGCGAGCAGAAAGGCCGCCGTGCCGATGATGAACGTATAGGGCAGGCCGATCATGATCTGCTGCGCGACGGTGAAATCCTCGGACGCGAAAGAGGGACCGAGATCGCCCTTCAAGAGATCACCGACATAGTAGAGATATTGCAGGATCAGCGGCTTATCGAGATTATAGTGGGCCGCCAGATTCTGGAGGATCACCGGTGGCAAGGGTCTTTCGCCATCGAACGGCCCGCCTGGGGCCAATCTCAAAACGAAGAAGCAGGCTGTCACGGCGATCCACATAACGGGGATCGTCGACAGCAATCGACGGAATGCATAATTGATCATGGTGGTGACGGTCTTTCCTGCGCCGGGTCTTTCGCATCATCGCTACCAGTCGAAACTGGTTCGGCCGGATGCGAAGGCAAGAGTGTGGGAAAGGACCCCTCCCAACCCTCCCCACAAGGGGGAGGGCTTAACCCTGCCGATCCGCCGAGGCGTGGTTGGGGCAGGGTTGGCGCCGCAGGTCTTCTCCCCCCTTGTGGGGGAGATGGCCGGCAGGCCAGAGAGGGTCTTTCTCAAGGTGCAATCACCCCCGGGCAGGGTGAAGACAATGCCTCTCTTTATTCCTTGATGGACAGCCAGCGGGTACGGTGGATGTCCTGGATGTTGTCGACGAAGCCTTCGATCTTCGGCGAGACCACGTTCTTCGAAACGTAGTAGTAGATCGGCAACGCGGCGCTGTCGTCGAGTGCGATCTGTTCGGCCTTCTTGAACATCTCCGCACGCTTCGTCAGATCGGTTTCGGCATTGCCGTCCTTGATCAGCTTGTCGTAGTCGGCATTCGACCAGCGGCCATAGTTCATCTGCACGCCGGTGACGAGCAGGTTCAGGAAGTTGTCCGGATCGTTGTAGTCGGCGAGCCAGCCGGCGCGGCCAACCTGCACGTCGCCGCGCTGCAGCTGGTCATAGTGCACCTTGGTTTCGGCGTTGATGAGTTCAACATTGACGCCGAGCGGCTTCCACATGGCGGCGATCGCAACGGCGATGCGCTTGTGGTTGTCGTTGGTATTGTACTTGAGCTGCAGGGTGAGCGGCTTGTCGGGTCCGAATCCGGCTTCCGTCAAGAGCTTCTTGGCCTCTTCGACCTTCTGCTTGTAAGGCTCATCCTTCCAGGAGATGTAGGCCGGCTCGCCGTAATTGGCGGTGCCCGGCGGTACCCAGGAGTAAGCCGGCAGTTCGCCGGTGCCGAGGATCTGCGGTCCGATGACCTCGCGGTTGATCGCCATCGAAAGCGCCTGGCGCACGCGCTTGTCGGCGGTCGGGCCCTTCTGCGAATTGATGACGTAGTAGTAGAGGCCGGAGAACGGCGCGACATGCGCCTGGCCCGGCAGGTTCTTCTTCATCCACTCGTACTGGTCTGTCGGGAAGTCGGTGAGGATGTCGAATTCGCCGGCGCGGTAGCGCTTCAGCGCGGCTTCCTGGTCTTCGAGCACGAAGAACTTGGCGCCGTCGATCTTGACGTTCGCGGCATCCCAATACTTGTCGTTCTTCTTGGTGGTGACGTGGCTGCCTGGAATCCATTCCGTCGGCGTGTATGGACCATTGGTAACGATGTTGCCGATCTTCACCCAGTCGGCGCCCTTGGCGTCCACGACGTGCTTGGGCAGCGGATAGGCCGTGTAGTGCATCAGCGCGTTGAGGAAGTAGGGGGTCGGGTTCTCGAGCGTGATTTCGAGCGTCTTGTCGTCGATCGCCTTGACGCCCAGCTGGTTGAAATCGGTGATCTCGCCCTTGTTGATCTTCTCGGCGTTCTTGATGGTGAACTGCAGATAGGCGTAGTCGGCGGCGTTCTTCGGGTCCATCAGGCGCTGGAAGGCGAAAACGAAGTCGCCTGCGGTCACGGGGTGGCCATCGGACCACTGGATGCCGTCGCGCAGCTTGAAGGTATAGACCTTGCGGTCGTCTGAGATCGTCCAGCTCGCGGCCTGGCCTGCGACAGGATTGTCATGCGCGTCCTCGGTCACCAGACCTTCGAAAATGTCGCCGGCAATGCGGTTCTCCCAGTCGCCGGAGAGCTTCTGCGGATCGAGAGACTGCGGGTCGCCGCCATTGTGGATGTTGATCGTCGCCGCGTGGGCGGAGAATGCCAGCAGCGAGCCAAGCACTGCGGAGGCAAGAATTTTCTTTGTGGGGAAGTTCATGTGGGGGCCCACCTTTCTAGGCTTTTTAGCGCCTTTTATTCGTCGTTGTTCCCTTGGTGACCTGTTACGTGCAAGTCAACGCGCAACCTATCGTAAAGGTCGGCCGTTGCAAGCCCCAAAACGAAAGCTGCGAATAGCGGGGAAAACCGGGTAAAAAGACTGCCTATTAGCCGGTTAAACGTTGATATATCGCGCCAGTAATAGCGTCGGCATGAAAGATTACCCTTGTCTTCGCCGGTATCTGAACAGAGAAAAAGACAATCAGTGATTGAAAGTGGATTCTTACGGCTAGAGCATGCCTGGGTTCAAATCTGTCGTCGATGCGATAGATTATTTCGCGTTTTCAATGGGGCCGAATGACCGCCGGCGACGCGGCGATCTTGTCCTGCAAGTTGAGGGCTCGCCACAAAGCCGCATTTATTCCACCGATCCCCTTCATCTCCGCCCGCCGGGCGCTATCATCTCAACCGGAATCAGGGAGATAGAGATGAGCCAGTTGAATTTGCCGAGCGAGGGCGGTTGCCGCTGCGGTCGCGTGCGATTGAAGATCAGCGCCAAGCCGCTTTTGACCATGGCTTGCCACTGCACCGGCTGCCAGACCATGTCCTCAAGCGCCTATTCGCTGAGCGCCGCGATCCCCTCCGACGGCTTCGAGATCACCAGCGGCGAACCCGTAATCGGCGGCCTCCACGGCGCCATGTCGCACCACTATTTCTGCCCGCACTGCATGACCTGGATGTTCACGAAAACGGAAGGCATGGAGTGGTTCGTCAACCTGCGCCCGACCATGCTCGACGACACCAGCTGGTTCACGCCCTTCATCGAGACCTGGACCCGCGAGAAGCTCCCCTTCGCCGAAACCGGCGCGACGCACAGCTACGAGGCCCTGCCGGAGATGCAGGATTACGAAAAGCTGACGAAGGATTATATGGCGCGGAACGCCTAGAGCATGTCGCGTAAAAGTACGAAGCGGTTTTGCGATCGCGCTTTAGAAACCCTGGAAGAGGAAATCGAGCGCCGCGGTGATGTCGTCGCCTCGTGAGGAGAGATCGGCAACTTCCGCGCCGATCTCCGATAGTGGGACGGATGCCATCCGCTCCGTGGACATCAGATAGTTCCTGCCGTCGACCACGACGACGGGGTTTAGCCTAGACATGACGTTGACAACCTGGCTGGCAACGACCAGCGGGATCATGACGCGATTGTTGAGACGATAGAGCAGGTTCGACTGCACATCGAGGGCATAGTCGCCGCCCACTTCATAGACGCGAAAGCGCGCCATTAAAATGTGCGGTACTTGGCGAAGGGCAGCCCATGTTTCTCGACATAGGCGTTCGCTTCATCGATCGCGTCAGCGTTCTCGATCAGCCACAGCCGTTCGCGCTCGCTTTTGATGGCGCGCCTGAGGCCGTCTTCGGCGGCCTTGGAAACATTGAGGTTCAGTTCGCGCGCCTGGGAGACGAGCTCGCTGTCAAGCGACAGGTTGGCTGCCTTGCGACGGGTCTGAGGCATGATCGGTCTCCTGATATGCGCATATGATATGCGCATATCAGGCAGAAGCAAATAGCCTCAGTCGTCCTTCATCTTGAGCGCGGCAATGAAGGCTTCCTGCGGAATGTCGACCTTGCCGAACTGCCGCATGCGCTTCTTGCCTTCCTTCTGCTTGTCGAGCAGCTTGCGCTTGCGTGATGCGTCGCCGCCGTAGCACTTGGCGGTCACGTCCTTGCGCATCGCCGAGATCGTCTCGCGGGCGATCACGTTGCCGCCGATCGCGGCCTGGATCGGGATCTTGAACATGTGCCTGGGGATCAGGTCCTTCAGCTTCTCGCACATGTCGCGGCCGCGCTTTTCGGCAGCCGTGCGGTGCACCAGCATGGAGAGCGCGTCGACCGGCTCGCCATTGACCATGATCGACATCTTCACGAGGTTGCCCTCGCGGTAATCGGCCAGGTGATAGTCGAACGAGGCATAGCCCTTGGAGATCGACTTCAAACGGTCGTAGAAATCGAACACCACTTCGTTGAGCGGCAGCTCGTAGGTGAGCATGGCGCGCTTGCCGACATAGGTGAGTTCCGTCTGGATGCCGCGACGGTCCTGACAGAGCTTCAGGATACCACCGAGATAATCGTCCGGCGTCAGGATGGTCGCCTTGATCCAGGGTTCGCGGATCTCGGAAATCTTGACGACATCGGGCATGTCGGCCGGGTTGTGCAGCTCGCGCTCCGAACCATCGGTCATCGTCAGCTGATAGACGACCGAAGGGGCGGTAGCGATGAGATCGAGGTCGAACTCACGCTCCAGGCGCTCCTGAATGATCTCGAGATGCAGCAGGCCGAGGAAGCCGCAGCGGAAACCGAAGCCGAGTGCTGCCGAGCTTTCCATTTCGAACGAGAAGGACGCATCGTTGAGGCGCAGCTTGCCCATGGCAGCGCGCAGATCCTCGAAGTCGGCCGCATCGACAGGGAAGAGACCGCAGAACACGACAGGCTGCGCCGGCTTGAAGCCCGGCAGCGCCGTCGCCGTCGGCTTCTTGTCTTCGGTGATCGTATCGCCGACGCGGGTGTCGGCCACTTCCTTGATCGAGCCGGTGAAGAAGCCGATCTCGCCCGGGCCGAGTGAGTCCACGGCCAGCATCTTCGGCGTCAGCACGCCGACGCGCTCGACCTGATACTTCGCGTCCGTGCCCATCATACGGATGGTCATGCCCTTGGAGAGCACGCCGTCGAGAATGCGCACCAGAACCATGACGCCGAGATAGGTGTCGTACCAGCTGTCGACGAGCAGCGCCTTCAGCGGACCCTTCTCGCCGGCTTCGCTCTTCGGCGCCGGCAGCTGGTGCACGATCGCCTCCAGCACATCGGGAATGCCTAGACCGGTCTTCGCCGAAATCAGCACGGCCTGGGAGGCGTCGATGCCGATCACTTCCTCGATCTGTTCCTTGATTCGGTCGGGCTCGGCCGCCGGCAGGTCGATCTTGTTGAGGACCGTGACCAGCTCGTGGTTGTTGTCGATCGCCTGATAGACGTTGGCGAGCGTCTGCGCCTCGACGCCCTGGGAGGCGTCGACGACGAGCAGTGAGCCTTCGCAGGCCGACAGCGAACGCGAGACTTCATAGGCGAAGTCGACGTGGCCGGGCGTGTCGATCAGGTTCAGGATATAGGTTTCGCCGTCATTCGCCTTGTAGTGCAGGCGAACGGTCTGTGCCTTGATGGTGATGCCGCGCTCGCGCTCGATATCCATCGAATCCAGCACCTGCTCCGACATGTCGCGCTCGGCAAGGCCGCCGGTCGACTGAATCAGGCGGTCGGCCAGCGTCGACTTGCCGTGGTCGATATGGGCCACGATCGAGAAGTTGCGGATATGGTCGAGGGGCGTTCGGGTCGAATTGGTGCTCATGCGCCGCATATAGCAGCGCATCCCCTTGCCGCAAAGCGGAAAAGCAGGGTTTCGTTTACGATAAGTCGCGCCGTCAGGCGGCGAAAATAGCGCTTGATTCCACGATTGAACCATGCATTTCTATTATAGTGGAAATATGGATCGGATAATGGAACAGGAACTCGAAACCGCGATCGGCGTCAGGATTCGCAGGCTGAGAACCGATAGAAACCTGAAGCTCGACGATCTCGCCACTGCGTCAGGCGTCAGCCGGGCGATGATCTCGCGCATCGAGCGCGGCGAGGCTAGCCCGACCGCAGCATTGCTTGCCCGCGTCTGCGCAGCCCTCGGCCTGTCGCTTTCGGCCTTCTTCGCCGAAGAAGGCGAGGCCGCGCCGCTGCTGCGCCGTCAGGACCAGCAGGTCTGGCGCGATCCGGAAACCGGCTACATCAGGCGCGCCGTCTCGCCGCCAGGCACGAGTTCCGATGTCGATATCGTCGATGTCGAATTCCCGGCCGGCGCCCGCGTCAGCTTCCCGCCGCATGCGGCCGCCAGCGGCATGACCCAGCATATCTGGCTGTTCGACGGCGAGATGGAGATGACGACGGGCGACAACACCGTGCATCGCCTGCTCCCCGGCGATTGCCTGTTCATGCCCGTGGCCGAAGGCCATGTTTTTCACAATCCTGGCCCGGCGCCGGCCCGCTATTGCGTCGTGCTCGACCGCCGCCGCCATTAATTGATGTCAGGAGACCCCATGACCACCATCCGCCTGCTCGACGCGACAGAGGCTCGCGCCGCGATACCCGATCTTTGCGATGTCCTCGTCGATTGCGTCGATGGCGGTGCCTCGGTCGGCTTCATGCAACCATACACGCGTGAGGATGCCGAACCCTACTGGCAGGCCGTTGCCGAGAGTGTCGCTTCCGGCGCCACTCTACTGTTTGTCGCCGAGCTTGAGGGCAGGGTGCTCGGCACCGTGCAGATCGGCGCCGCGCAGATGCCGAACCAGCCGCATCGCGCCGACCTGAAAAAGCTGCTCGTCCACCGCGCCGCCCGCGGCAAGGGCCTGGCGCGCCTTTTGATGCGCGCCGCCGAAGAGGAAGCCGCGCGTCGCGGCAAGACCATTCTCGTGCTGGATACCGCGACCGGCAGCGATGCCGAGGCGATCTATCCACGATTGGGCTGGGAGCGCGTCGGCGTCATCCCGGATTATGCGCTCTGGCCGGAAGGCGGCTTCTGCGCCTCGACCTTCTTCTACAAGCGCATTGCCTGATCTCGGGCAGGCCCGGCGATCTCAGCCCTTCTTCAGCCCGGGATCGTCGAGAGCAGGATTGTAGAACAGCGACAGCGTCAGGCTCCTGGCGATCCGCTCGGCCGTCGCCATGAACCATGCCTTCGCCTCGTCGGAAGGGGCGATATCGTCGAGCGTCGCGGAAAACAGCGCCAGCCATTGCGGAAAGAGTTCCGGCGTCATGTTGGCCACGCCGACATGCGCCTGCACCGGCTTGCCGCCATAAGCGCCGCTGCGAAAGGCGACGGAGGACCAGAAACTCTTCATCTTCTCCATATGCTCCGGCCACCGCCCGGAAAGTCTGGCGTCGAACACCGGCCCCAGCGCGGGATGCGCAAGCACACGGCCATAAAACGTCTCGACGAGCCGATCGATAAACGCCGCATCGACGCCCATCTTCGCCATCTCCGCCTCTGCCCGCTGCCTGATCGCCGCCGAATGCGCCGCCCGCCCCTGTATCTCGCTATCCATCGCAAAATCCGTTCCGCCGCTTTTTGCGGCATGCCTCATATAAACGTTCGCCGGCTGCCGCGAAAGCCGCTGCGACGCAATGCCATCGCCGTGTATGATGCGGCTTCTTGAGCGAGGGGATGTCGGGGATGATGC
>Ga0308158_10003799_pt1 | contig 13051 bp, 9 predicted proteins | sample PhyBR2_FD_201038 | JGI IMG/M metagenome (GOLD analysis project Ga0308158, IMG submission 201038) | Phyllosphere microbial communities from UC Gill Tract Community Farm, Albany, California, United States - DLSLB.R2 | ecosystem: Host-associated > Plants > Phyllosphere > Unclassified | place: USA... | reverse complement strand
ATTCGACCACCACCAGGGCTTACGCGGAAGCAAAGGAACCTTGGTTTACGGACATTGCCTGGCCGCGAATGTCGGCCTGGGCTGAGGCAACCGGGTGGGTGCCGCCGTCGTACCCGTCCTGACACGGGAGCTTGCGTGCGGCGCTGTTCGCCTGTAACGGAAGCGGCAGTCCAGTGTCAGTGCCCCGCTGTAAATTAGATTCATGAGCCTTGCGCAGGAGATCAACCGTGTTGTAGCGCCCTTCGAAGTCATCAGCGAGTTCAAACCTGCCGGAGATCAGCCCGCCGCCATCGCGGAACTGACGGAGCGCATCAATAACGGCGAGAAGGACGTGGTGCTGCTTGGCGCCACCGGTACCGGTAAAAGTGCCACCACCGCCTGGCTTATTGAACAGGTGCAGCGCCCCACCCTGGTAATGGTGCAGAACAAGACCCTGGCCGCGCAGCTGGCCAACGAGTTCCGCGAACTCCTGCCCAACAACGCGGTGGAGTACTTCGTTTCCTACTACGACTACTACCAGCCCGAAGCATATGTGGCGCAGACGGACACCTTCATCGAGAAGGATTCCTCAATCAACGAGGAAGTGGAACGGCTCCGCCACTCCGCCACCAATGCGCTGCTGACCCGCCGCGACGTGATCGTCGTGGCAACAGTATCCTGCATCTACGGCCTGGGAACCCCTGAGGAATACATTTCCGGGATGGTTACCCTCCGCCGTGGCGCCGAGATGAACCGGGACGACCTCCTCCGCAAGTTCGTCTCCATGCAGTACTCCCGCAACGACATGGACTTTCACCGTGGAACGTTCCGGGTCCGCGGCGACACCGTGGAAATCATTCCCATGTACGAGGAACTGGCCATTCGGATCGAGTTCTTCGGCGACGAGATCGAGAGCATCCACACGCTCCACCCGCTCACCGGCGAGGTCATCCGCGACGAGGAAGAGATGTACGTCTTCCCGGCTTCCCACTATGTGGCCGGCCCGGAACGGATGGCGCGGGCCATCAAGCGGATTGAGGATGAACTGGCGGACCGGCTCAAGGTGCTGGAAAGCCAGAACAAACTGGTGGAAGCGCAGCGGCTGCGGATGCGCACCACGTACGACCTCGAAATGATGCAGCAGATGGGTTTCTGCAACGGCATCGAGAACTACTCAGCGCACATTGACGGCCGGGGGCCCGGCACCGCGCCGCACTGCCTGCTCGACTACTTCCCGGACGACTTCCTGCTGGTGGTGGATGAGTCCCACGTGACCATTCCCCAGATCGGGGCCATGTACGAAGGAGACATGTCCCGCAAACGGAATCTGGTGGACTTCGGCTTCCGGTTGCCGTCCGCCATGGACAACCGGCCGCTCAAGTGGGACGAGTTCCTGGAACGGGTGGGCCAGACCGTCTACCTCTCCGCCACCCCCGGCAAGTATGAACTGGGCAAAGCGGACGGCTTCGTCCAGCAGATCATCCGGCCCACCGGCCTGGTGGATCCCGAGGTGGTGGTCAAGCCCACCAAGGGGCAAATCGATGACCTCCTGGGTGAAATCAAGACCCGCGTCGAGAAGGATGAGCGCGTCCTGGTCACCACCCTGACCAAACGCATGGCGGAGGACCTCACCGACTACCTGCTGGGCCACGGCGTGAAAGTCGAATACCTGCACTCGGACGTCGACACCCTGCGGCGCGTGGAGCTCCTGCGTGAACTGCGGCTGGGATCCTTCGACGTCCTGGTGGGCATCAACCTCCTCCGTGAGGGCCTCGACCTTCCCGAGGTGTCCTTGGTCAGCATCCTGGATGCGGACAAGGAAGGCTTCCTGCGCTCCTCCACCTCGCTGATCCAGACCATCGGACGTGCCGCCCGCAACGTCTCCGGCCAGGTACACATGTATGCGGACCGGATCACCGACTCCATGGCCAACGCCATCGACGAAACCAACCGGCGCCGCGCCATCCAGGTGGCCTACAACACCGAACATGGTGTCGATCCCCAGCCGCTGCGGAAGAAAATCGCCGACATCACGGACCAGTTGGCCAAAGAAGACGCCGATACGGATGCGCTGCTGGGCAGCTTCGACTACGGCAAGGGCAAGCGTGGCATCACGGGGGCCAACAAGGCCGGGGCCAAGAAGGGCGCGGCGCAGGTCCGTTCCGATGGCCTGGCGGCCGCACCGGCCGAGGACCTGGTGGGCCTGATCGCGCAGCTCACGGAACAGATGCACGGCGCCGCCGCCGAACTCCAGTTCGAGGTGGCGGCGCGGATCCGCGACGAAGTCAGCGAACTGAAGAAGGAACTGCGCCAGATGCAGGCGGCGGGCCACGCCTGACGTCTGCGGGGTATTCGGCTGGGGTACAGTTAAAGGCACGTAGGGGAGTATCCCAAGCGCTACGATCGTCAACACGCAGGGCATGGTTGCCCTGCCGGGCGTAGCGGGCCCGCCGCATCAGCACCAAGTGCACTGGCAGGCCGGAGAGACTTACACCATTTTGTGTACCCTGCGAAAGGCTTTCCCGTGCCCGATTTGCCTGTTTGGTTTGAGGTTGGCTCCTTTGCCGTCCTCGGCCTGATTCTCCTGACCGATCTTCTCCTGGTGGTCCGGAGGCCGCACGAACCCTCCATGAAGGAAGCCGGTCTCTGGGTGGCCTTCTACGTCACCCTTGCCCTCGTCTTCGCCGGCGCCATGTTCGCCTTCACCGGTGCCGAATTCGGCAGCCAGTTCGTCGCCGGCTGGGTCACGGAGTACAGCCTCAGCATCGACAACCTCTTCGTGTTCATCATCATCATGGCCAGGTTCTCCGTGCCCCGGAAGTACCAGCAGGAAGTGCTGATGGTGGGCATCATCATCGCCCTGATCCTGCGGGGCATCTTCATCATGCTCGGTGCCATCGTCATCGAGCAGTTCAGCTGGGTCTTCTACATCTTCGGAGCGTTCCTGCTGTGGACGGCCTGGCAGCAGGCCCAGGACGAGGGCGAAGAGGAAGAAGACCGGGAGAACCCGCTGATCGCCAGGATCCGCAAGGTCATTCCCATGTCCGAGAAGTTCGACGGCGGCAAGCTGCGGACCACAGTGAACGGCAGGAAGGTGTTCACCCCCATGGTGATCGTCTTCATCACCATCGGCCTCACGGACCTGCTGTTTGCGGTGGACTCCATACCCGCCATCTTTGGCCTGACCCAGAGCCCGTTCATCGTCTTCACCGCCAACCTGTTCGCCCTGATGGGCCTGCGGCAGCTGTACTTCCTGCTGGGCGGGCTGATGAACCGGCTCATCTACCTGAAGCACGCCCTGTCCTTCATTCTCGCCTTTATTGGGATCAAGCTTGTCCTGCACGCCATGCATGTCAATGAGCTGCCCTTCATCAACGGCGGACAGCACATCGAATGGGCACCTGAGATCCCCACCTTCGTGTCACTCGCGGTCATCGTGGGCACCATCATCATCGCCGTTGTCGCCAGCCTCCTCAGCTCCAAGGCCCAGGCGGCCGCGATTGATCCGCGGCTTGAGGAAGACGCCCGGAAGAGCCACAGCGACGCCGAGTAGGCGCCACCACGCATCACAGCGCAGCAGACCCCGGCCGGATGAGCGGCCGGGGTCTGCTTTTTTGCAGCGGCAGGCGGATCGTGCTTCAAGCCTTCGTCACCCGCGCGGCGCACCGTGGGTCAGCGGCTGCCTGACCGGGCCATACCCAGCAGCCGCGCAAAGATCCGCTCGCCGTCGTCGGCTATACCGTCGTGGTGGAAGTCAGCTGTCTCCCAGACCTGCAGCCCGCGCACGGCCGCGGCGGTTTGCAGGGAGAGGTCGCGGTCCACGTAGATATCGTCCGTGTAGACCGCTGCTGCCGCCGGAACGGTGTTGCCGGCCAGCACCTGGGGATCGTAGAGCGGTTTCCAGTCCTGCTTTGCCGCCAACAGGTGGGCTACTTCCTGCAGCGGCTGGAGGGCAGGGTCCTGTTCGAAGTACCACGGGTACACCATCTCGCCCGTCAGCAGCAGGGGCTCGGCGTCCGGCCTGAACCAGGGGTTCTCGCCAAGCATCCGCCAGGCTGACCAACCGGTGGCTGCGCCCTGGCCGTAGATGGACTCGTGCATCAGCGCGTACAGGGGGTTGGACCGTCGTGAGACCACACCCTGGAGCTGCTCCAGGAAGGTGTCCGAGAGCCTCGGCCCGGCGGTGGTCTCCACGAAAGCGTCCTCCAGCAGGTAGTGGAGGCTGTCCACACGGGTGTTGCCGCCCAGGAAAGCCCCCGCCATCTGGAAACGCTCCACGGTCAGGGGTGTGCCGTCGGGCATGGATTCGGTCGCGCCCCGCAGATGGGCCGCGATCCGCTCGACCGTTACCCGGTCTTCGGGATACCAGCCGAAGTACTCATCGTTCCGCGCCGCCACCCGCTGGTAAGTGGCCCTGTACACGTCATCGGGGCTGCCAGTGAGCGGCGCCAGGCCACCGGTGATCAGGACTTCGCGCAGCCCCTCCGGCGCGAATGACAGATAAGTCAGGGCGCAGAAGCCGCCGTAGCTCTGGCCGTAGATGGTCCAGGGGTCGGACCCCAGGGCTCTGCGGATCAGCTCGGCGTCCGCCACGATCGAATCGGCGCGGAAGTGCTCCAAATAGGCCGCCTGCTTATCCGCAGACCCCCGGTCCGCCAGCGTGACACGGTCGAGGGGAGTGGAGAGGCCGGTGCCGCGCTGGTCCAGCATCAGGATGCGGAAGTCCTGCGCCGCTGCCTTGCCCCAGCCGCCCAGGGAACCCCACCTGTTGCCGCGGCCGCCCGGACCGCCCTGCAGGAAGAGGAGCCAGGGCAGTCGGGCGGCGGCCTCCTCGCTGTGCGCCGCGGAGACGTACTCCCGGGCAAAAACGGTGATGGCCTCGCCGGTTGGTTCGGTGTGTTCCAGGGGCACCGTGAAGTAGTGCTCCACCGTCCGCATGCCGCGGAATTCATGCGTGGCCCTGATTTCATGCCCGACGGCGGCCGGGCTCTGGTGCACGTCAGCCACGGGCAGCAGCAGGAAGGGAGGCCGGCTGGCCAAAACGGTCCAGTGCCTCACCGGTAAGCCGGAAGGTGGACCAACCGTCCATGGGGCGGGCACCGAGGCGGCGGTAGAAGTTGATGGACGGTTCGTTCCAGTCCAGAACGCTCCATTCCACGCGGGCGTAACCGTTGTCGACGGCGATCGCGGCAAGGTGCTGCAGGAGCGCTTTGCCGTGTCCTTCGCCACGGGCTTTCGGGCTGACGTAAAGGTCCTCCAAGTAGATCCCGTGCACGCCCTCCCAGGTGGAGTAGTTCAGGAACCACAGGGCGAACCCCTGCACCTCGCCCGCCTCGTTTTCCGCCATGGCGGCGAAGACGCGCGGGTTTTCCGCGAACAGCACCTGCTCCAGCATCTCCGGCGTGTTGCGGACGGCGTCCGGTTCCTTCTCGTACTGGGCCAGTTCGTGGATCATGCGAAGGATGGCGGGGACGTCGTGCCGTGTTGCGGGGCGGATTACACTCATTCTCCGAGCTTACCGCCGGTGCCGGAGCGCCTCCGGCAGGGTCCGCGCCGGCAACCGCGTCAGAGCCGGTTCACGTCCGTCACCCGCACCACCGCAGTGCCGCCCGCATCGGACTCCGCCAGGTCCACCTCCGCCGAGATGCCCCAGTCGTGGTTGCCGGCGGGGTCGTCGAAAATCTGCCGCACCTTCCAGCGTCCGGGTTCCTCGGTGATGATCAGCAACCCAGGTCCCCGGGCATCAGGCCCTGTCCCAATATCGTCGTGCTCGTCGAAGTAGTCGTCCAGCGCATCTTCCCAGCGGTCGGCCCCCCACCCGGAGCCGCCGTCGAGCTCTCCCAGCGCGGTGGCGTCCTCGTCGGCGAACAGTTCAACGCGGCGGAACATCTCATTGCGCACCATGACCCGGAAGGCGCGGATGTTGGACGTGAGCGACGGCGGCGGAGGCGGCGGCGCGTCGTGCGGCGTCGGCGCCGCACCGGACGCCAGTTCCTCCCACTCGTCCAGGAGGCTTGAGTCCACCTGCCGCACCAGCTCACCCAGCCACGCGATGAGATCGGCCAGGTCCTCCCGGAGCATGTCCTGCGGGACGGTCTGGCGCAGCGCCTTGAACGCGTCGGCGAGGTACCGCAGCACGATCCCTTCCGACCTCGCCAGCCCGTAGAACTGGACGAATTCGCCAAAGTTCATGGCACGTTCGTACATGTCGCGGACCACCGACTTGGGCGCGAGCTCGAAGTCGCCCACCCACGGCGCGGCCTTCCGGTACACCTCGAACGCCTCGCCCAGGATTTCCGCGAGCGGCTGCGGGTAGGTTACCTCGTCCAGCATGGCCATCCGCTGGTCGTAGTCGATGCCGTCAGCCTTCATGGCCGCCACCGCTTCGCCGCGGGCCTTCTTCTGCTGCGCCGACAGGATCTGTCGCGGTTTTTCCAGGGTGGCCTCTATGACGGACACCACGTCCAGGGCGTACGACGGCGACTCGGGGTCAAGGAGGTCCAGTGCGGCAAGTGCGAAGGGGGAGAGCGGCTGGTTCAGGGCGAAGTTCGGCTGAAGGTGGACGGTCAGCCTGACGGTGCGCCCGTCGGGACCCTGCTCCTCCGGCGGAATCCGCTCGATGACCTCGGCGGCCAGCAGCTCCCGGTAGATGCCCAGTGCCTTCTTCATCAGCCGCAGCTGGGACGACCGTGGTTCGTGGTTTTCGGTGAGCAGGCGCCGGGCGGCAGCGAACGGGTCGCCGGGCCGCTCCATCAGGTTCATCAGCATCGCGTGCGTCACGGTGAAGCTGGATGTCAATGGGTCCGGAACGGACTCCACCAGCCGCTTGAATGTGGGTTCGCCCCAGGACACGAAACCCTCAGGCGGTTTCTTCTTCACAACCTGGCGCAGCTTCTTCTGGTCGTCGCCGAACTTGGCGGTGGCCTTGGCCATCGCCTTGACGTTCTCGATCACGTGCTCGGGAGCCTGCACCACCACAGTCCCGGCGGTGTCGTAGCCCGCCCGTCCTGCCCGGCCCGCAATCTGGTGGAACTCACGTGAGTTGAGCAGCCGGGTGCGGACGCCGTCGTACTTGCTCAGGGCGGTGAGCAGCACCGTCCGGATGGGCACGTTGATGCCCACGCCCAGGGTGTCCGTTCCGCAGATGACCTTCAGCAGCCCTGCTTGCGCCAGCTGCTCCACGAGGCGGCGGTATTTGGGCAGCATGCCGGCGTGGTGGACGCCGATTCCGTGGCGCACCAGCCTGTTCAGCGTCTTGCCGAACCCGGCCGCGAACCGGAAGTTGGCAATCAGCTCCGCGATCTTGTCTTTTTCCTCCCTGGTGCACACGTTGATGCTCATGAGGTTCTGGGCGCGGTCGATCGCTTCGAGCTGGCTGAAATGCACCACGTAGACCGGCACCTGCCGGGTGGACAGCAGTTCCTCGAGCGTCTCGTGCACGGGCGTCTGGTGGTAGTAGTAATGCAGCGGAATGGGCCGCTCCGCCGAGCTGACCGTGGTGGTGGGACGGCCCGTCAGCGCGGTCAGCCCCTCTTCGAACCGGGTGACGTCCCCCAGGGTGGCGGACATGAGCAGGAACTGCGCCTGCGGGAGTTCCAGGAGTGGCACCTGCCAGGCCCAGCCACGCTGCGGGTCTGAATAGAAGTGGAACTCGTCCATGATCACTGCGCCCAGCTCGGCCTCGGACCCTTCCCGCAGCGCGATGTTGGCCAGGATTTCCGCGGTGCAGCAGATGATCGGCGCGTCCTGGTTTACGCCCGAGTCGCCGGTGATCATGCCCACGTTCTCGGCTCCGAAGATGTCGCAAAGCGCGAAGAATTTCTCGGACACCAGGGCTTTGATCGGCGCCGTGTAATAGCTGCGGCGCCCCTGGGCGATTGCCTGGAAGTGCGCGGCGATGGCCACCAGCGACTTACCGGAGCCTGTGGGGGTGGCCAGGATGACATTGGCCCCCGTTGCCAGTTCCATGATGGCTTCGTCCTGGGCCGGATACAGCGACAGCCCCCGGCTTTCCGTCCATTCCACAAACCGCGTGTAAAGGTCGTCGGGGTCGACGGCGGCGGGATGGTTGGGGACGGACAGATCGCTCAGCTGGTCAACGAGTTTCATTGACTTCAACCTTAGTGCCACGTGGCATACCGGCAGGGCGGTGCTGCCGGGTTACGCTACGGCTTGCCCGCGTGTGCATCAGAACCTGGAGAGACTCATGAAATGGGACCCCGCAAAATACGTCCAGTTTGGGGACTACCGGAACAGGCCGTTCTTCGATCTCACGGCCCGCATCCAAGCGGAGGATCCCGTGCAGGTGGTGGATCTTGGCTGTGGACCAGGAAACCTCACGGCAACACTGGCGGAACGCTGGCCAGGCGCCCGGGTGGTTGGTGTGGATTCCTCCGCTGAGATGCTGGCAAAGGCTGCCCCGCTGGCGGTGGAAATACCCAACCTGAGCTTTGAACAGGCGGACATCGCCGGCTGGATGCCCACCGCAAGGACGGATGTCGTGGTGAGCAACGCGGCCCTCCAGTGGGTTCCGGGCCACCAGGACATGATGCGGAGGTGGCTCGCAGCCCTCCGGCCGGGGGCCTGGTTCGCTGTGCAGGTGCCCGGGAATTTTAACGCCCCCTCACACGCCCTGATGCGCGAACTGGCGGCGTCGGACCGCTGGGCTTCGAAGCTGGCCGGCGTGCTGCGGGGCGGCGAGTCGGTGGGGGAGCCCGGGGACTATTTGGGCATCCTGCTGGATGCCGGCTGGGCGGCGGATGTGTGGGAGACCAGCTACCAGCAGGTCCTGACGGGGACGGACCCGGTATTGGAATGGGTCCGGGGCACTGGACTCCGCCCTGTCCTCGCCGCCCTTGAGGAGACTGACGCCAAGCGCTTCGAATCCGAGTATGCAGCCGCTTTGCGGGAAGCCTATCCCCGGGCAGCGGATGGCACCGTCTTTCCTTTCCGCCGAATTTTTGCCGTGGGCCGCAAAGCGGGCTGACACCTGCCCCGATGCTTTTCCAGCAAGTCACACGATGTGACAACGAAGAAAAGTGATCTGGCTTACAATGTCCTCTGGTGTAGGGGTCAAGCCGCTGGCCCCCTCTTCGGCCGAAGGCACGTACAGGGGGTATTTTGCTGGTCGGACTCATAAGGCGGCAGCTTGCGGGCCAATACCTGCAAGTATGGGCGATCGTCTTCCTGCAGTTGGTCCAGGCGGCGGCAAACCTGCTGTTGCCGACCGTCAACGCGGACATCATTGATGACGGAATCGTTGCGCGGGAGCCCGGCGTGATCTCGAGGCTCGGCGTGCTCATGGCGGTCATCGCCGCGGTGCAGGCCGCCGCAGCCATCGCGGCGGGCTACCTCGGGGCAGTAGTGGCCATGAGGACCGGGCACCGCCTGCGGGCTGAAGTATTCGGCAGGATCCAGTCGCTCTCGTCGCAGGACGTGGCAATGTTCGGAACCCAAAGCCTGACCACGCGCGCCACCAACGACGTCCAGCAGATCCAGGCGTTTGCGGTTCTCGTCTTCACCATGCTTTTTGCCGGCCCGGCCATGGGTATCGGCGGCGTCGTGCTCGCCGTGCAGCAGGACCCGGCGCTGTCCGTCGTGGTGATCGCCATTGTGCCCATCCTCCTGCTGATCATGTACCTGATCGTCCGCCGGCTGATCCCGCTTTACCGTGAGGGCCAGGACCTGCTGGACCGGTCAGGTGGCATCCTCCGTGAACAGATCATCGGCGTGGACGTCATTCGTGCCTTCGTCCGCCAACGGCACGAAGTGCGCCGGTTCGCGGACACCAACGCCGGCCTCACGGCCAACAACCTGCAGTCCGCGCTGCTGGTGGCCGGGATGCTCCCAATGATCATGCTGGTAGTCAATATCAGTTCGGTTGCCGTCGTGTGGTTCGGTGGCCACCGCATCCAGGCGGGCCTGATGGACATCGGGGCCCTCACCGCTTTCATCGCCTACATCATGCAGATCCTGCTGGCAATCATGATGTCCATGTACGTCCTCATGACTGCGCCACGCGCTGCTGTATGCGCCGAACGCATCCAGGCCGTACTGGATACCGAGCCGTCAGTCCAGGCCGCAGCCGGGCCGGTGAAGTCCCGGCTGGACGCAACCCGGCCGGCAGAACTGACGTTCCAGGACGTTGGCTTTTCCTATCCCGGGGCGGAAGCCCCGGTGCTTGCGGGCATCAGCTTCACCGCAGCTCCCGGCACCATCACCGCAGTCGTCGGATCCACGGGCAGCGGCAAGACCACCCTGCTGAACCTGATACCCCGCCTGCTTGATCCCACGGAAGGCTGCATCACCCTGGGCGGCCAGGACACCCGGAATCTGCCGCTGGATCAACTGCGCGCCGCCATGGCGATCGTGCCCCAGCACTCACACCTGTTCACCGGCACCATCGCGGACAACCTGCGGGTAGCCGCCCCGGAAGCTACTGACGAGGAACTATGGGCCGTGCTCAGGACGGCGCAGACCATGCGCTTCATGGATGACCTCCCGCTGGGGCTCGCCACGCCCGTGGGCCAGGGAGGTGCCAGCCTCTCCGGCGGCCAGCGGCAGCGGCTGTGCATTGCCAGGGCGCTGCTGCGCAAAGCAGCCCTTTACATCTTCGACGACAGCTTCTCAGCCCTTGACTACGAAACGGAGACCCGGCTGCGGCATGCCCTGGACCAGCAGCTCGCCGGCGCAGCGGTGATCATGGTGGCGGAACGGATATCAGCGGTGGAGGACGCGGACCTCATCCTGGTGCTCGACGACGGCCGCGTCGTTGCGCAGGGGACACACCATCATCTCCTCGAAACCTCAGCCACCTACCGGGAAATCGCCGAGTCACAGCTGGCGCTGGACGGCGCGCTGTGACGGGGGAGGACGAAGCCGGGGAAACGGCACACCGCTTCTGGCCAACTGCCGGCAGGCTCCTTGGCCTCCTGCGCCCCTTCCGGTTGCAGATGCTGGGCGCCGTTGCGGCCACCTGTGCGTTCGCGGGACTTAACGTGGCCGCACCCAAGTACCTTGGCGATGCCACCGACGTGGTGGTGGAGGGCATCTTCCAAGGCAGCCTGGACCAGCGCTTGGGAATCCTGCTGGCAGCCGTGGCCACAATGTACCTCTTCGCCTCACTGTTCAACTGGATCCAGGGGGCCCTGACGGCACGCGCGGTGCAGGGACTCATGCACGGCCTCCGCGCCTCGGTCGAGGACAAGCTGCACCGCCTCCCTTCCACCTACTTCCGGGAACGTTCCCGCGGGGACGTCCTGAGCCGTGCCACCAACGACATCGACAACATTGCCCAGGCCCTGAACCAGGTCCTGACCCAGCTGATCGTGTCCGCGCTGATGCTGTGCGGTTCGCTGGCCATGATGCTGTGGATTTCACCGCTGCTCGCGGCGATCGCCATTGCCACCGTGCCGGTTTCCACTTGGATCACCGTCCTGGTGGCCCGGCGGTCCCAGGAGCACTTCGCCAGGCAATGGAAGGAAACCGGCGAACTCAACGGACACGTTGAGGAGTTCATCAGCGGACATGAAGTCATCAAGGCATTCGGCCACCAGGGGCAGGCCACGGAGGTGTTCAGCCGCAGCAACGGACGGCTGGCGCGCGCAGCCGCCAGGGCCCAGTACTCGGCCGGGGTGGTCCAGCCGCTGATGGTGCTGATGTCCAACCTGAATTACATCGCGGTTGCCGTGGTGGGGGCCCTGGAGGTAATCGCGGGAGCAATGACCATTGGCGGTGTTCAGGCCTTCATCCAGTTCGGCCGGCTGTTCACCCAGCCCGTGGGGCAAATCGGAGGGTTGCTCAATGTCATGCAGTCATGTGCAGCGTCCGCGGCCAGGGTCTTCGTGCTCCTGGACGCCGCCGAAGACCCGCAGGATCCCGGCGGTCAGGCCAGCGACGCTCCGGCAGGAGGCCGCATCGCTTTCCACGACGTCACCTTCGGGTACCCCGGGTCCGTTCCGGCGGTCCGCAACCTCACCTTTGCCGTGGAGCCCGGCCAGTCGGTAGCCATCGTGGGACACACCGGCGCAGGCAAGAGCACCGTGGTGAACCTGCTGATGCGGTTCCTGGAGCCCTCCGCCGGCCGGATCACCATGGGCGGAGTGGACATCGCCGGGATCCCCCGCGACCAGTTGCGCGCCCACTTTGGCGTGGTGCTGCAGGATTCCTGGCTCTTTGCCGGAACCATCCGCGAAAACATCGCGTATGGGCGCCCGGACGCTGCCGATGCTGCCATCGTGGCCGCCGCAGAAGCCACCCACGCGGACCGCTTCATCAGGTCCCTTCCGCACGGCTACGGAACCGAGCTGGAAAACGGCGGGGAGCCGCTCAGCCAAGGGCAGAGGCAACTCATCACCATCGCCAGGGCGCAACTGGCCGGCCGCTCCGTTCTGGTCCTGGACGAAGCAACAAGTTCCGTGGATTCCAGGACGGAGCTGCTGATCCGAAAAGCCATGCAGCGGCTCCGCGACGGCCGGACCAGTTTCATGATCGCCCACCGTTTGTCCACCGTCCGCAACGCTGATCTAATTCTCGTCATGGACCACGGACGCATTGTCGAGCAAGGCACCCACGGAAACCTTCTCGCCGCCAACAGCTACTACGCCAGGCTCTACAACGCCCAGTTCGCCGAACGCGATGGGAAGGCAGGCGTCCTGGAGGGAGGGCTGTGAGCACTGTCCGGGAGTTCCCCGGACCGTGGCGGCCCAACCAGAACAGCAGCGTGGCCCTTTTCGAGCAGGTGAGGCTCCAGGTCATCCACCTCGTGGACAGCGGCGAACTGGCCCCTGGCACCCGGCTGCCGGCGGTACGGGCCCTGGCCGAAACCCTTGACGTCGCTCCGCACACCGTAGCCAGGGCGTACAAGGAGCTGGAGGCCGCCGGTGTCGTAGCCACGCACGGCCGGAACGGTACCGTGGTCTGCGCGGTCGACGACAGGCTGGGAGGCCTGGCCGCTGCCGCTGCCGCCTATGCCGCCGCGGCCAAATCCCAGGGAGCAAGCTTCGCCGAAGCGGTCAAGCTGCTGGCTGCCGCCTACGATGTTCCCTGAGGGCGGAACCGTCCATGTTCGAAA
>Ga0308158_10003797_pt1 | contig 13058 bp, 16 predicted proteins | sample PhyBR2_FD_201038 | JGI IMG/M metagenome (GOLD analysis project Ga0308158, IMG submission 201038) | Phyllosphere microbial communities from UC Gill Tract Community Farm, Albany, California, United States - DLSLB.R2 | ecosystem: Host-associated > Plants > Phyllosphere > Unclassified | place: USA... | reverse complement strand
GAGGCTTGGCGCCGACGCGCCAAAGCCCGCCGTCAGGGCGTGCCTGCGCCCGCTGAGAGCGATCAGGGCTGACGCATTCCCCTGCTGCCCGGGGTGTCAAAGGGGTCGTATTCGCGCCGGGCTTTTGATTCCCTGCCTTGGGGCCACGCCGGAGCCGGGTGCGGAAGCTCACCGACAGATCCCTGACACGACTGGGCGTATCAGCGCTGTCGGGGGCGGTAAACGGGCTGATGGCACCGGCTGGAGGGGTTTAGTGAGTCAGGCCGGAGACGAGGTTGATGGTGGTCGCCAGGACAATGGCCCCCAGGAGGTAGGACAGGAGCGCGTGGCGCAGGGCGGTGCTGCGGATCGCGTCGGTTTTCAGTTCGGTATCGCAGACCTGGAAGGTCATTCCGAGGGTGAAGGCCAGGTAGGCGAAATCGGCGTACCGGGGTGCTGCCTCCTAGTGACGCCCTGAGATCGAACTTTATCTGCACTTTACCGCTGAGGGCCTCATCGTTCACTCGGCTGAGACACTGGCGTCATGAGGCTGGGACAAGTCAAGGGCCCGAGTAAGACTCGATGCCGGCGGAGGGATTTCATGATCAGCGTCAGCATGTCACGCAATGTCAGTCAGCGCATGGCTATGCTCTGATCACAATCCGTAGGCGCCTGTCAGCTCCAGGCCAGCAAGATCCCCCAAGTTGTTCTCCTCCCTATTAGGGGCGCATGCGAGTTCCCAGATTGCACAGGGAAACCCGAGGCCATAAGCCCCCGTACGCAATCGCGATACCTGTGTACCAGATGCTTTGCGGCTTCTTCCGCGCCGTGTCGCCTGAAGATTACCGGAATATGATGTCGCAAGCCCTGATACTGGCCGCTCCGGGCTCTAGTGGGCGGCACTGCACTCGTGCTTATAGTGCTCACTTGCCCATTTTCAGGAGAGGATTTCCATGGCCGTTGAAGACTACTTCCTTCACCGCCACCGCGACACGTGTAACCCCGAGGACACCCTCAATGTGTGGCGCCCGATCCACACCTCGGACGCCTGCATTCAGATCGACCAGGCGGACGGCATCTCTGCAGCGGTGGCATACCCGGCCCGAGCACGCCCCGGCCCTGGCACGGGCGATCCTCGAAGCCGTGGCTCTGGATCCCCGGACCGTTTTCGCAGACGAGCTGCCGGAGCTGACAACCTGGGTCTGATTCGCGGTGGTGGGAGTGTCCTATCGCATGAGGGATGACGTTCCGCTAGCGTCGAAGGCTGGATTCGGTCAACGACGGGGAAGTACATGAGCACGGTGGACATCAAGGGCAAGGGCACGCTGGAGTTGTACGGCGGCGTCCTTCGCCTGCGCTGGAAGCAGGGGACCTACATCGGCATCGACGTCGCCACCGCGGCTCTGGCCGCCATCGAGACACTCTGCCGGGGCAACCAGCTGCCGATGCTGGTCGAGATCGGGGGAGTGACCCACTCCGCGGCCGCCCGCAAGCTCTTTCCCTGCCGCTCCAGCATCTCGCGCATGGCGCTGGTGGGGACTTCCCCCGTGGATCGCGTGATCGCCATGTTCCGGTTGCCCCTGGCGCCGTCCGGGTTCTCGATCGCGTACTTCACCACCAAGGAGAGGGCCCTGGCGTGGCTGCTCCATGACGCGGGCGAGTCGTCTGCGTGACGCTGTCTTCCTAGGCTTCGTCTCGGGTTCCGAACCGAACTCATCGCTATCCCCCGACAGCCGATGCCCCTTGTACGCCGGGGCCGACTAAGCCGGAATCCATTCCGGACCCAGGTGCGGTATGGAGTCGTGCAAAGAGCCCAATGGCCCTATCTGCGACAGGGCTTCGTCTCTAAAATCATGGCGTGACACGCTGGTGGGCGCTGTGCCTGAAAAGCGCCCCTCTAAGCGGAAGTGTTCTGGGCCTTCCGACGGTATAGAGGAACTGTCAAACGGAGCAGAATATGAAAACGTCAGGAACCTTCTCAGCAGGCCGCAAAACAGCCTTGGCACTGTGGGCATCACTCGCGGCAGTGGCTGGCGGTCTAAGCTTGGCCGCTCCGGCCTCAGCCTACGGCGGGAACGCGGCGATGTACCAGATCGAAATCTCGGCCAACATCAGCGGTCACGACGGCGGCGGTGTGTGGCTATGGATCGAACTGGACCAGAATGGGACCGGCGACTACAAGGGATCGGACTGCGGCCACGCTGGGCAGGGCGCTGTCGCCGACTCCGGGGATGTTTGGTGGACCGACAATGGTACGACGCTCACCATCACCGGTGTCGCACTAAACGGTCTGGGAGGGTTCCCGACGACCATCACTGTGCCTGACACCTACGGCCACTACACCGGCACTATCGGCAGCTACATGACACTGCCAGGATTCATCCCGCCGTTCATTGGCAACACCCAACTCCAGGTCGCACCGTGACCTGGAAGCGCCGGGCCTAGGAACGACAGCCGGGAAACCGAAGGAACGACAAGGGCGCGCCCGGAGCGCGCCCTTGTCGTGGATACGCGTGGTCTTAAGCAGCGCCCCGGGCCGGGTAGTCATGCTCCTGGGCGTATTTGACTCCCGCGATCACGTCATCCAGGGACGGACGACCAAAGGGCATGGTTGCGGTGCTGGACCAGAAGAGCGTGCCGTCCTCATCGAGGATGAAGATGCCTGGTTCGTTGAACAGGTCCGGTTCGCCGTCCTTGATCGCGTGGGAGAGGTTTAGGCCCCACGCCCGTGCAGCTTCCTCGGTCAGGCCGTAGGCTGCGGGCAGGTTTGCCACGTGCCACCGGTCCACGACCTGGTGGCTCCGCTCAGCGGTCTCCATGCTGACTGCGACGACGTGGCCTATGCCGGTGCCTTTCAGGTCCTCGATTCGCTTGTCGATCTCGGACAGCTGCTTGCGGCAGATCGGGCAGTGCAGGCCGCGGTAAAAGACGACGAGGCTGAACCGGCCGCCGTCCCCGGTGCCCAGCTTCAGATCATCGGTGCTTCCCCCGCCCACGAGGGGCAGGCCAAGGGCGGGTGCACTGTGCGTTGGAATGAGCGTCATGGTTTCCCTCCAGCTGTGAATGACTGATCGGTCAGGGTGTTAGGCGGTGTGTTCGAGTTCCCAGTCTTTGACGTCGGCGACGGGCGCGAAGACGCTGCCGTCCAGTTCCTCCAGGCTCTCGTTACTGCGGGCCCGGCGGGGCCAGTCGCGCGTGGCGAGTGCTGCCTTGCCGAGGGCGATGACGTCGGCTTGCCCGTCAGCGATCAGGGCCGCGGCTGCTTCCGGTTCGTCAAGGCTGCCGTTGGCAATGACGGTCAGTCCGGTGTGTTGCTTGGCCAGGGCCGCGAGGGAGGGCCCTCCCTCGCCGAAGGCCGGTGCGTCGGCCCGATATTCGGTGGTGTGCACGTAGTCGATGCCGGTCGCTGCGAGGGCAGTGAAGATCGCCTCCGCTTCATCGGCTCCGCCGGCCCATTTGTGCCTGTAATCACTGACCTTGCCTTGGGAGATGCGGATACCGACGCTCATGTCGGGTCCGACGGCGTCACGGACGGCACGGCTCACCTCAACGGCCAGCCGGACCCGGTTTTCGGGTGTGCCGCCGTACTGGTCGGTGCGCTGGTTCAGGTAGTCCGTGAGGAACTGGTCCAGCAGGTAGCCGTTCGCGCCGTGGATCTCCACGCCGTCGAAGCCGGCGGCCTTGGCGTTCAGTGCACCGGTCACGAAGCCGTCGCGGACCTCGTTCAGCTTTGCCGGCGTGGCCTCTTCCGGTTCCCGGTAGGGTCCTTCGCCACGGTAGAAGCCGAGCTGTTCCCCTTTGGGCGCCACAGTGGAAGGACCGAGGGTGGAGTCAACAAACCGGTTGCCCTGGGACTGGGCGCCCGCGTGCATCAGCTGGGCGAAGATACGGGAGCCGCGGGCGTGGACGGCATCCACGACCTTGGCCCACGAGTCGGACTGTTCGGTGGTGGCCAGGCCCGGCTGGAACAGGTAGCCCTGGCTGTGGGCGGTGTCGGTGTAGATGCCTTCGGTGATGAGCAGACCGAAGCCGCCGGCCGCGAAACGCGAGTAATAGGAAGCCATCCGCTCGGTTGCGTGGCCGTCTTCGGTGGCGCTGACACGGGTCATCGGCGCCAGCGCGACACGGTTGGGCAGCTCGGTGGACCCGATACGAAGTGAGGTCCAGAGGGATTCGAGATTGGGCATGAAAGTGTCCTTGAAAGTCTCGGGGATTGTTCCTTGGCATGGGCGGTTGACGAAAAGGCCCGTATTAGCGGTAAGACCGAGCGGCGCTATTAAATTCCCTGCCGGGCGACCCTTCCCGCCCGTCGCGATCTTGCTTTAGTGGGGTGCTGCCAAGGCAGGCGCCAGCTCCGTCAGGGCGGAAACGGTGAAGTCAGGGGCCTCAAAATAGGCCGGGTAGCTCTCCCCGGTCCTGTTCAGCCACGCGGTTCGGAGGCCGGCGCGGGCGGCACCCTGGATGTCCCAGGGGTGTACCGCCACGAGCAGCATGCTGCCGAGGTCGGATCCGGTAGTGGCGGCCGCATATTCGTACGAACTGCGGGCAGGCTTCCAGGCGGTCGCTTCCTCGACCGACAGCAGTGACTCAAATTCGTCGCGGATCCCGGCCTCGCTGAACAGCTTTCCCGCGATCTGGGCCGAGCCGTTGCTGAGCGTCACCAGCCGCAGCCCTGCGGCGCTGAGGGCTCTAATCCCGTCGGGCACGTCAGGATGCATCCCCAGGGCTCCCATGCCGCCCATGACATGGTCGACCGCCTCGTCAAGGGGCCGATTGAGATCCGTATTGCTGAACAGTCCCCGGAGGACCTCCGCGCCAATGCTGGAGAACGAACCGTTGTCTCCACTGGCTGCCAGCGCGAAGCCATCACGCAGCAGGGTCGCGAACCATAGCTTCGCCATTTCGGGCGCTACCCCAACCTCGGCGAAACGCTGTGTCATGGGGGACATGTCCGACAGGGTTTCATTCACATCAAAGACAATGACCGAGGTGGTGCGGGTCATGGTTACTCCTTCACTTCGTCGGTTCAAGACGTCCCGCGGTGTGCTCACGGGCCGGTTCCACATTCGTGCGCGCCAACAGTGCTTCCACGACTTCGGCGACCAGGTCTTCCTTCTCCCGGCGCTTGGCGTCCTCCTGCTGCGCGACCTCGACCCGGGCAGCCTGCCAAGCGGACCAGTGGCCGGAGACCAGGGCCCAGAGCGAGAGCGCAGAGACATACACGACTGAGTCCAACCAACCCATCATCAGCGAGAGGGGGATCATGACAATCCAAAAGATGGCAAGCCAACCGTTGATCCTCCGCATGAACACGGGATCGCCCTGGACCATGGCCCAGAGACTCTTGATGGGGCCCACATGCACTCCTTGATTCTTAGGGGCGGAGGATCCGCCGACCGGAACGTACCCACCAACCCTTGGAGAAAGCTGGGAGCAGATAACCTTCGAGTGGACGCTGCCTCCCGGGCGCCCGAGCGGGAGCCGACGCGGTGTCGCCGTTCCCGAATCTGGACACAATGCGAAGCTGCACATATCTTCGGACCAGCAATGTCAGGTGCTGACGCCGATCCCTTGGGAGCGCCCCGTGAGAATCTTTGGTCGATGGCCCCAGACCGGAGACACCATGCACTTCGACGCGTTTCTGCGCGAAGCGGTCAGCGCGGTGCCTGGCAGCGACACAGGGCTGAGCCGTGACGAGCTGTTCGGCGTCTACACGAGCTGGTGCCTGCTGTCGGGACGTCAACCGCTGCCAGACAAGGCCCTGTGGCAGGCGCTCAGCCGGCGGGGGATCACACCCGGCAACAACATGCTGGCGATGAAAGGTGCCGCCGCAGCGGACTACATCATCTGGAGCGCCCCAAGCCTGAACGGGAAGCCTCGCCGTCGACGCCTGGACCGGACATGGGAAAGGGTGCGCCCCGTTCGCTGAAGTCGGCGTGGAGAACTGCATCCGCGGCAGCCGCTGGCTTTTCCCGGGGCCTGTGGCCATCAGGACTGGGCCGGCTCGGCCCATGACCAGGCCTTCACCACTTCCGCTGCGTTGCCCGCGCTGATCGTCTCGATGAGGCTGGCTGCCAGGGTGGGGAGTCTCGTGTTTGTCCGCTGGCTCTGACAGGCAAGGATCCCGAAAGCTCTTTCCGGGCAGACCGTCAGAACAGTCATGACGAAGCCTTTGGCCTGCTCGATGACCGCGTTGTTGGCCAAGGCACCGTTGATTGCGTCCCGCGTTGCCTGGCGCGTCTCTTCGTGCATGGTGCGGGTCAGGTCGGCCATGAAGCCTGTAGCCCGTTCAGGGATGCCGCTTGCCATCACGTCGGCTTGCACTGACGAGAAGACCTGGCGTTGGCGTCCCCTGCTGTCGATGACCCTGTGGAGCAGGGCCGCCTGGCCGCCGCTGGCCGACAGCTTGGTCAGCAACGTCTGGAATGGCCCGCGGTCGTCAGGGTGCAGGTGAGTCAGCAGAAGGCTGAAGGTGGGGACAACCTGCCCGGGCTTGAAGCCGTGGATGTCGTACAGGCCCTTGGTCCAGGACATGCGGCCAGTACAGAAGTCCAGTTCGAAGGTTCCGGCCGGGCATGCGCCCTTGGCCACCAGGGGGAACAGGTAAGTGTTCAGCTCAACAGTCATCAGCAGCGTCTCCCATCTCCCGGACGCTCCTGACCATCTCTTGGCTGAACAACCTGGTTTCCCATTATGTGCATCCCGAAGCGCTGGCGCCGTAAAACGTCACGACGGCCGGGTGCAGGAAAGCCCCGCCGCGGGGAGCGATCCGGCGGCGGGGCTCGAGGCAATTGCCTGAGTCCTGAGATCGAGGTGCGTCAGCCACATCAGATCCAGGGACGTCGCGTTCTGCTACACAACGGCTACCATCTTGAACCCTTCAAATGCTGGATTCGGGCAATTTTGCTCAAGAAAGCATCAAGCTTCGCGAAGTTCTCTCCCTGCCGCTCTTCGAGGCGCGGCCCAGATGTGCTTAGAGGACGGTGCAAGAGCGACACTCGTTGCACTGTCCTCTTCTCTGCCCAAACGGCAATGAAACAAAGCCGGGGCACTGTCCGGGCGGCCTGCTTGGCGTACTTGCACAACTGCTACGTTGCTACCAATTAATTCCCGTGGTTCAGCTGGTGTTTGCCATCAAGTGGCCTGCTGTTCAGTCCGTATGGTGAGACTCGGGCGGTGAGTTCCCCATGTAAAGCCCACGAGGCTGAAAGTGTTTTCCTGTCCCCTTCCCGCCGCGGATTCCTCGCCGCCGCGCTGGCCGGCGCTGCCGTGACCCTTGCCCCCGTGTCTTTTGCCGCTGCCGATACCGGCGCCAGCAGGACCAAGACGATCACCGGCCATCTGGATCCGGGCGCCGCCGACTTTGTATACCTGCCGGTTGAGATTCCTGCCGGCGTTAACAAGATCAGCGTGTCCTACAGCTACAGCAAGCCGACTGTCCCTCCGGGGCTGCTGTCCAACGCCTGCGACATCGGCGTCTTCGACGAGAAGGGCACCGACCTCGCAGGGAAGGGTTTCCGCGGCTGGTCCGGCGGTTTCCGCACCGAGTTCTTTATCAGTGCCGCCGAAGCCACCCCCGGCTACCTGCCCGGTCCGGTCGGGAAAGGCACCTGGAACATCGCTTTGGGCCCGTACCAGGTGGCCGAACAAGGCATGGACTACACCGTCAATGTCACCCTCGAGTACGGACCCGACGGCAAACCGTTCCGCCCCCAGTACCCGCCCAAGCAGGTCACCGGCAAGAGCGCCGGCTGGTACCGCGGCGACGCACACCTGCACACCATCTACTCGGACGGCAAGCGCACCCCTGCCGAGGTGGCTGCCGGCGCCAGGGCAGCGAAACTCGACTTCATGATCAGCACCGACCACAACACCCCCGCCTCGCATGGCGTGTGGGGGCCACTGGCTGGCGAGGACCTCCTCATCCTCACGGGCGAGGAGGTCACGACCCGCAACGGCCACTACCTCGCACTGGGTATAGAACCTGGCGACTGGATTGACTGGCGCTACCGGGCCCGTGACAAGGGCTTTGAGCAGGAGGCCCAGCACATCCACGCCTCCGGCGGCCTCGTCGTCCCCGCCCACCCCTACTGCCCGTACGTGGCGTGCCGCTGGAAGTTCGGCTACGACGATGCTGACGCCGTCGAAGTCTGGACCGGACCATGGACGGCTGACGACGAATACGCCATCAACACCTGGGACTCCATGCTCGCCAACTCGGTGCGCACCGGCGGCCGCTGGGTCCCTGCCATGGGCAACAGCGACGCCCACAGCGAGCCCCAGGTCATCGGCCTGCCGCACAACGTCGTCAACGCCGCGGCCCTCTCGCACGACGCCGTCCTGGACGGGATCCGCAATGGCCGCACCTGGGTGGCGGAGTCCGCCAACATCTCCCTGGACTTCACCGTCGCCGCAGGCGGCCGGAAAGCAGGAGTCGGGGAGCGGCTCGACGTCAAAGCCGACACCCCGGTGACGGTCAGCATCAACGTCAGCGGCGTGCCCAACGGTGTCATCCGGATCATCACCGACGAAGGACAAACCCAGCAAGTCACCCTCCCCGCGTCCGGCCAGGGCACCCACACCTGGATCACCACCGCCCAGCTCTCCGCGTACGTCCGGGCGGAGGTGCGCCACCCCATGGCCGACGGAACGGCCAGCAACGGCAACAACATGGGCACGACGCTGCTGCTCGGCCCCATGGCCGCACTCACCAACCCAATCTTCCTCGGAACCAAGTAGGCCGACCCGCTCATTCCAGGTTGGCAGGTGGGTCCAGGCCTACCTGCCAACCTGCGGCATTGGCGCCTTCCATGCGGCGGCGCACCCTGGGACGGCGAATTTCCCGCCCAGGCCCAGGGCCCGGGCGGCCTGGGCCAGCAGCAGGGGTGCCACGGACTGAAGCCGTGCCACAACCTCGGCCAGGGCGACCACCTGGCCGCGCGCGAGGGCGAAGTCCCGCTTCCTGACGGAGTCCTGAAGCGCGAGGCAGCAGCTTTCCGTTTCCGCGGCCCCGGTCATGGCGGCGGTAATGGTAAGGCTGAGGAGCGCGTCCATGGCGGTTTCGTCGTCGTACGCGGCGACGGCGGACTGGATGCGCGCCAGCCGCTGGGGGAGCATTCCGAGAAAGTTGGAGAGGAACCGGACGGCGACGTGGGGGCTGTTCAGGTCCCGTCCCAGGTCATGGATCTTTTGAAGGTCAAGACCGTTGATCATGCGCGCGGAATTCCGCTTTCCCCGGCTTCTAAGTCCGCGGGGCTCTTCCGCCAAATCCCCGCCAGCATGGTGACCACCAGGACCGCCGGAGCCCCGTACATCAGAACGTTCAGGACAATGGGTTCGCGGATGGCCCGGATGGCCTGTCCGACGTACGGAACGGTGGCCACCTGCCGGTCGACGGTCGGGGTGCTGATGGTTGCCAGCCACGGGTCGACCCCGTTGTTGGCATCTCCCTTGGTCTGCACGACGATGGAGCCGTCGGCGTTGCCGGTCAGCTCGGTGACCCGGTGGGTCTCGACCCGCTGGTCCTCAACGGGGATGTGGTAGGTGATGATGTCGCCGACCTTGATTTCACTGGTGGGCACGGGCAGCGTCACGACGACGTCGCCCGGGTTGATCAGGGGAGCCATGGAACCGGTGAGCATGGTCAGCGTGTGGTAACCGAAGATGCGTGGGCCAATGGCGATCAGCAGGAAGGCTGCCAGTGCGCATGCGAACAGGGTCGTGGTGGCGGTTGCCAGCACCCGCCGCAGGATACGGGCCGGCCGCCCGGAACCGGACGTTGCGCTGTCGTTCTGGACGCCGTCGGCCGTGACGTGGGGGTTACGGGCGATGGGAAGTGCAGTCATGGCAGCTTTCTCGTCTGTGGTGGTTGGTTCCGGACAGCCGGAGTGGTTACCTGACCGTCTCGGTGCGCTGGGTGGCGGCAAAGTTGAAGCCGATGGTGCTGGCAATACCCTGGAAGGAGTCCGGCGCAGCCTTGGGCAGGGTGGTGGAAACCTTCAGGTTGTCGGTCTTGCCGTGGGTCAGGGACGTGAGGTTGGCCAGGACCCGGTTGGCACCGATAATCGGCGATGAAGCCAGGACGGTGGTCTTGCTGCCGGAGCAGGTGTACGGGGCGGCGGTGCCGCTCCAGGCGACGCTGCAGTTTTCGATGAGCAGCTGGAGGCCGTTGGAGGTGTCAGCGGTCAGGGCCGAGACCGACGTACCCGTGTCTGCTGTGGTGAGGGAAACGGTGCCCAGGTCGGAGTTGCCCGTGTTGTTCAGGGTGACGAGCTTTTCGACCGTGTCGCCAGGCAGGAGCCCGGTGACCGGAACGTTGAGGGTGTCTGCGGAGGTCGCGCCCAGGGCTATCACAATGGTTCCGGCGGTGACTGCCTGGCTGGCGTTGGTGCTCGAGGAGAAGGAACCAAAGGTGCCCATGCCGGCCACGGCGGCAGCTGTGCCGACGAGGGCTACGGAGGCGAGGATCTTGCCGGTGGTGGTCTTCATGATGCCCATTGCTTTGGTCCATTTCTGTGAAGGGCCCACCCCAGTGGGCCGGCCGTCGGAAGCCAGGCACACACTGCTTGACCTGACCTTGGATCACCATTGCTGGCGAACATCAAGACGGGTCCACGCATCGGCTCAAGATTCTCGCAAGAATGATCATCACCGCAGGTCAAAAGCGATTTTGAGGGCTATGTCACACTCTGGAGGGCCCGGATTGACGGCATCCAGAGGCGACCTTGAGCAGTTCTTGAGGCACATCCGAAAGGGTGGGGGAGGGTGCCGGTCCATGGCGCCGGGAAAGCACAGGGAAGGGCATCGTGGGAGGCCGCAGGAATCGGGCAAGGGGAGCCGGCACATTGCTGGCGCTTCTGTTGTCCCTCCTTCTCGTTGGCGTACCCGCAGCCCACGCAGCCTTCACGGCTTCCACGACGTCCGGCTTCACCGCAGGGGCGCTGAGGCTCTCGACACCGTCATCGTCCACCGCCGCTTCCTGCAGCCAGATTGGCGGCAGCGGAAAGTACCGCCTAAGCATTACCGTGAACAGCGTCGGAACCGTCCCGCGGGCAACCGCCTACGTCCTGGTGGTCACCGACCCCACCGGCGTCATCTACACCATCAATCCTGCAACTAACGGGTACTCCAGCCAGACGGCGGGCGCAGGGACCTGGACCTACTACGTTCAGGCGCAGTACCAGGTGTCCGGGACCACCAACGTGTGGAAGAGCAGGACTGCATCTCCGGCTTCCGTCACCTGCTGAGGCAAGGCGACCTGGAGCTTCGTTCCGGGCCGCACCCATCACCGGTAAACACAAGAAAGCCCCGGAAAATCAGCGATTTTCCGGGGCTTCCGATTGTGCGCGGAGGGGGACTTGAACCCCCACCCCCTTTCGAGGACTAGCACCTCAAGCTAGCGCGTCTGCCATTCCGCCACCCGCGCAGGTGGTATTTCGCAGAAGCCGTCCCGCCTTTCAGCGTTTCGCGCCTCTCCGAAGCAGCGAGAAAAACTCTAACACGACTTTTCGTAGAACAACGAATCGGGGCTAGTGGGTAGGCTGAGGGCAGCGGCTTCGCCCGTGCCAGCCAGTCATTCCCTACCAAGGAGCCTTCAATGCCTGACGTCCTGCCCGAGGATGAAGTTGTCCGGATCTGCCAGGAGCTCATCCGGATCGACACCTCCAATTACGGTGACGGTTCAGGGCCGGGGGAGCGCGCGGCAGCGGAGTACACCGCGGGCCTGATCGAAGAGGTGGGCATGACGGCGGAGATCTTCGAGTCCGCACCCGGCCGGGCCAACGTTGTGACCAGGATGGCGGGCGAGGACCCTTCAGCAAGCGCCCTGGTAGTGCACGGCCACCTGGACGTCGTTCCCGCGCTGCGTGACCAGTGGTCGGTGGACCCGTTTGGTGCAGAACTGAAGGATGGCCTTATCTGGGGCCGCGGCGCCGTCGATATGAAGGACATGGACGCCATGATCCTTTCCGTCCTGCGGAACTTCGCCAGGGAAGGCAGGAAGCCCAAGCGCGACATCATCTTCGCGTTTTTTGCTGATGAGGAAGCCGGCGGCGTGTATGGCGCCCGGTACGCCGTGGATAACCGCCCGGAACTGTTCGAAGGAGCCACCGAGGCCATTTCCGAGGTGGGCGGCTTCTCGGCCACCATCGGCGGCCAGCGGACCTACCTGCTGCAAACGGCGGAAAAGGGCATTTCGTGGCTGCGCCTCGTGGCGCACGGAAGGGCCGGCCACGGCTCCCAGATCAACACCGACAACGCCGTCACCCGGCTTGCCGCCGCCGTCACGCGCATCGGTGAATACAAGTGGCCCATCGAGCTCACTCCGACCACGCGCCAGTTCCTTGACGGGGTGACTGAACTCACCGGCGTGGAGTTCGACGCCGACAATCCGGACCTGCTGCTCAACCAGCTTGGCACCGTAGCCAGGTTCGTGGGCGCCACCCTGCAGAACACCACCAACCCGACGCTTCTCAAGGGCGGCTACAAGCACAACGTCATCCCGGAATCCGCCGAAGCCCTGGTGGATTGCCGCACGCTGCCGGGCCAGGAACAACAGGTCCTCGAGATCGTCCGTGAACTCGCGGGCAGCGGCGTGGATGTCAGCTACGTCCACAATGACGTCTCCCTCGAGGTGCCCTTCGCCGGCAACCTGGTTGACTCGATGATCGATGCCCTCCACAAGGAGGACCCGGGAGCCAAGGTGCTGCCCTACACGCTCTCCGGCGGTACGGACAACAAGTCGCTGAGCAGGCTCGGGATCACCGGTTACGGTTTCGCGCCCCTCATGCTGCCGGATGAACTGGACTTCACGGGCATGTTCCACGGGGTGGATGAGCGGGTCCCGGCGGACTCCCTCAAGTTCGGCGCCCGCGTGCTGAACACCCTGCTCACCAACTACTGAGAGGAGCCGGCCGTGACTCCGGAGGACCTGCTGCCCGACGAACTCCTGGAGCGTATCCGGGGCCGTGCCGCCGCCTACGACCGGGACAATGCCTTCTTCCACGAGGACCTGCAGGAACTGGCCGCGGCAGGGTACCTGAAGCTTTTCGTTCCAGCGTCCGACGGCGGCGCGGGACTTG
>Ga0308158_10003793_pt1 | contig 13063 bp, 10 predicted proteins | sample PhyBR2_FD_201038 | JGI IMG/M metagenome (GOLD analysis project Ga0308158, IMG submission 201038) | Phyllosphere microbial communities from UC Gill Tract Community Farm, Albany, California, United States - DLSLB.R2 | ecosystem: Host-associated > Plants > Phyllosphere > Unclassified | place: USA... | reverse complement strand
GCCACGGCCGTCGAGACCGAGCGACTCGCGCAGGCGGCGGAGCGCCGCAGGATCATCGCCGAGAACCCCTCGCGCGTCGTCGCCCGTGACGGCCTGCTGACGCGGATGCTGCGCCGGGCGCAGTCTGCGCGGATGGGCCGCACCCAGGCGTCGTGCCCTGCGGGCGCCCGCTGCGTCGCCGCTGAGGCGTGACGCTCATAGCGACAGCCCCTCCTGTCGGCGGCCGGTGGCACGATGAGAGCATGTCTCTCATCGTGCCGACCGCCGACATGGTGGGCCGTGATGCCGAGCTGGCCGCGCTCGACGTGGCCCTGCAGCGGGTGATCGGCGGCGAGGCCGCAGCCGTGCTGGTCGCAGGCGAGGCAGGCATCGGCAAATCGCGCCTGCTGCGCGAGTTCCGCGAGCAGACGGCCGATGCGGCGCTCGTCCTGACCGGATGGTGCCTCGACTACGGATCGACCCCTGCGCCGTACGCCCCGCTGCCCGCCATCCTCCGCGGGGCGCTCGCCGCGCTCGGCGATTCCGCAGCCGAGGCCGCCGGCCCCGCGCGCGCAGCGCTCCGGATCCTTCTGCCCGAGCTGGGTGACGTCGCACTCGACCGCACCGCCGGGCCGGAGGTGCTGCGCGAGGCGCTGGCCAACGTGCTCGAGGCGGCTGCGGCCAGGCATCCGCTCGTCATCGTCGTCGAAGACCTGCACTGGGCCGATGACGCGACCCTGTCGACGCTGTCGTTCCTGCTGCGCGCGCTCGCCGGCAGCCGCATCCTGTTCGTGCTCACCTGCCGGGTCGACGAGATTCGCCGCGGCGGCGCCGTGCGCACCTTCCTCGTCGAGGCCGATCGTGCCCGGCTGCTCGAGCGCATCACCCTCGCACGGCTCGACGCGGTGCAGGTGAGGGCGATGCTCGAGGGGTTGAAAGGTCCAGCCGACGACGCCGCGTTCGCCAGGCTGATGGAGCGATCCGAGGGCGTGCCGTTCTTCGTCGAAGAGCTCTCGTGCAGCGCGGCCGGTCCGCTGCCGGAATCGCTGCGCGACGTTCTGCTGGTGCGGTTCGACGCGCTCGGCGATGACGCGCGCCGCGTCGTGCGCACCGTCTCGGCCGCCGACGACACCGTCGACCACGAGCTTCTCAGCGCCCTCGTCGGGCTCGGTGACGAGAGCCTCGATGCGGCCATCCGCGAGGCCGTCAGCGGCGCGGTGCTGTCGGTGAGCGACGACGGATACGGCTTCCGGCATGCGCTGCTCCGCGAGGCGGTGCACGACGATCTGCTGCCGGGCGAGCGCGCCCGCCTGCACCGCGCATACGCCGAGGCCCTCGATGCGCGCGGCGAACGCTGCAACGAGGCGGCGCTCGCGTTCCACTGGCATCAGGCTCACGACGCACGACGTGCGCTCATCGCCGCGATCGCCGCGATGGATCGCGCCAAGCGCAGCTACGCGTTCTCGACGTCGGCGCAGTACGGCGAGCTCGCGTCCGAGCTGTGGGAGCAGGTGCCAGACGCCGCTGACGTGACGGGGCTGACCCGGCTCACGCTGCTGTCACGGCTCGCGTCGATCCTGCGCAACGCCGGGTACGACGAGCGTGCGCTCACCGTCGTCGACCTCGCGATGGCCGACGTCGATGACGACACCCCGATCGAGGTGCGCGTGCGGCTGCTGCGCGACCGGGCGCTCTACCTGCAGAATCTCGCCAGGCCGGGCGCCGTCGCGCTGCTGCGCGAGGCGCTGGCACTGATGGAAGACGTCGACGACGCTCCGCTGCGGGCGGCCCTGCTGAATCTGCTGGCCGGGCGGCTGATGGTCGAAGGGCTGCTGGGCGAGGCGATCGAGGCTGCCGATCAGGCGCTGCGCCTCGGGCGGCAGCTCGGGCTCGACGGCGTGATCTCGGTCGCCGCGAACGTCCTGGGCGCGTCTCACCTGCACCTCAGCGGCCCGACGGAGTCGATGCGCTTCTACGACATATCGCGCGAGCACGCGCGTGACCACAACGCAGTGCTGCGCTATTCCGTGAACTACTCCGATTCGCTGACGACCCTCGGCCGGTTCCACGATGCGATCGACGCCGCCGAGTCCGGCATCGAGCAAGCACGCCAGGTGGGCGTGCAGCGCACCACGGGGTCGCTCCTCACTCAGAACCTCGTCGAGCCGCTGCTCGAGCTCGGCCGCATCGAGCGCGTCGAAGAGCTGCTCGCGAAAGACCTCGTGGTGCGCACGTACCGCATCTTCCGCGTGTACACGACGGCATCGCGCATACGCGCGCTGGTCTGGCGCGGCCGCATCGACGAGGCGGCGTCGCTGCTCGAGGAGTGGCGATCGGTCATGCAGACCGCGGCGATCACCGAACGTCAGGTCTGGTACGCCCTGGTCGACGTCGAGATGACGCTCGCGATCGCGTCGGGTCGGATGCCCGATGCTGCCGCCACCCTGCTGCGCATGATCGACGATGACGGGCCGCACCTGACTCACGAGGCCCGCCGCCTGCTCGACGGCGGTCTAATCGTCGCCGGGCTGCGCGCCGCCGGCGCTGCGGAGCGGGCCGCAGAGGTCGCCGCCCGTGTGCGCGTGGCGTGGCAGCGGCACAGCGAGCGCTGCCCCGAGTGGTCGGCGATGCTCGACGCGCTGCTCGACGGGTCGGCCGCCGCGCTGCGGTCAGCACTGCCCGTCGCAGACGGCCCCGACGGCCCTGCGGTCTTCGCGGTCGCACTGCGTCTCGAGCTGGCGAGGGCGCTGGTCGCCGAGCGGGGCGATCGGGCAGAGGCCGCATCGGCTCTCGCCGAGGCCTCGGCGATGGCCGAACGCATCGGCCATGCGCGCCTGCGAGCCGACACCGCCGCGTACGCCGAGGCGAGCAGGCTGGGTGCGGCACCGGTGCGCGGCGACGGCACCGAGCTGACCGACCGCGAGCGACAGGTGCTCGAGCTGCTGGCCGAGGGTCTGAGCAACCGCCAGATAGCCGACCGGCTGTTCATCAGCATCAAGACGGTGAGCGTGCATGTGTCGGCGGTGCTGCGCAAGCTCGGCGTCGCATCGCGCACCGAGGCCGCTGCACAGCATCGCGCCGGTCTTGCCGATATATTGCATGGGTAGAGTAGGGGCACGCTGGGGAGCGAAAGGGATGCTGTGAACCGCTTTTTTCAGCGCACGGTCGGACTCGTCGTCATCGTCGTGGTGCTCGCCGCGGCTGCGCTGCTCTGGTGGGGCATCGCGGTCACCGATCCGCCTCAGCTCTGGCATCCGGTAGAGGTCTCGCTCGCCGGAGTCTGGCGGCTGTTCTACAGCGCCGACCTGCCCAACGTGGGCGTGATGGCTGTCGCTCTGGCGCTCGCCCTGCTGTTCGTCGCGTTCGTCGTGATCAGCGAGCGCGTCGTCGCGTCCCGGTACCGGCGAGCGGGCGCAGAGGTCACCGAGCTGCCGCTCGCCCCGCGGGTCGTCATGGCGCGCACCCGGGGCGTCTTCGCAGGCGAGGTGACCGTGACGGTGCTCATCCCCGCACACAACGAAGAGGCGTCGCTGCCGCACACGCTCACCTCGCTGCAGCAGCAGACACGACCGCCGCAGCGTGTGATCGTCGTCGCCGACAACTGCACCGACGGCACGGTCGAGGTCGCCAGACAGCACGGCGCCGATGTGTTCGAGACCGTGGGCAACACCCACAAGAAGGGCGGTGCGCTCAATCAGGCGCTCGCCGACCTGCTGCCCACCCTGGGCGACAACGACACCGTCATGGTGATGGACGCCGACAGCCAGATCGGCGACGGCTTCCTCGCCGCGGCGGCTCATCGCTTCGCCGCCGACCGCGCGCTGATGGCGGTCGGCGGGCTCTTCGAGGGCGAAGAGGGCCACGGGCTGATCGGGCAGTTCCAGCGAAACGAGTACATCCGGTATCAGCGCGAGATCCGCCGCCGCCGCGGTCGGGTGTTCGTGCTCACCGGCACGGCGTCGGTCTTCCGCGCGGTGGCGCTGCGCGAGGTCGCGGCTGCCCGCGGAGAGCATCTTCCCGGCATCCCCGGCGAGGTGTACGACACTCTCGCCCTCACCGAGGACAACGAGCTGACGATCGCGATCAAGTCGCTCGGCGGCCTCACGATCTCGCCGTCCGAATGCAGCGTGATCACCGAGCTGATGCCCACCTGGCGGATGCTGTGGGCGCAGCGTCTGCGCTGGCAGCGCGGTGCTCTCGAGAATCTCGGCGCCTACGGCGTCACCCCGCAGACCATGCGCTACTGGGCGCAGCAGATCGGCATCGGCTACGGCGTGCTCGCCCTGTTCGCCTACTTCGGCCTGCTGCTGATCATGATCCTCGCGATGGACACCTGGGTGTGGTTCCCGTTCTGGATCATCATCGGACTGCTCTTCGCGGTCGAACGGGTGGTGACCGCCTGGAAGGGCGGCTGGCGGGCCAGGCTCGTGGCGGTGCTCGTCTTCCCCGAGCTCGTCTACGACTGCTTCCTCAACCTCGCCTTCCTGCGTGGGGTGTTCGAGATCGCCTTCGGGCGCAGCGCGACGTGGAAGCACGTCGACCACACGACCAAGACGGGGGCACGTTCGTGATCCGCACCGGCATCCTGCTGCCTGAATCGATCCTCTACGGCGACTGGTTCGGCGTGCTCGCCACCTTCGTCGCGATCAACACGCTCATCTACGTCGTGCTCGGCCTGATCAAGGTGCTGCCGCAGTGGCAGCGCCCCGGTCACACGGGTGCGAGCCGGCGGTCAGAGACCCGAAGCATCTACCCCGACGCGCCGCTGTAGATCGGCGAGCATCTCGGCGACGCGGTCCACCGCCGTCGGTCTGCCCAGGTGATACCCCTGCGCCAGGTCGGCGCCGAGCTCGCGCACGGCGTCGAGCTGAGCGGCATCCTCCACTCCCTCGACGAGGGTTCGGGCGTCCACGTCGTGGGCTGCCTCGAGGATGCGGTCGAGTTGATGCCTTCCGTCGGCCTCGGTCAGAGACCGCCAGAAGAGCGCGCGGTCGATCTTCACGATGTCGGGGCGAAGATCGCGGATGCGCTTCTCGTCGGCGAAGCCGGCTCCGGCGTCATCGATGAGAAGGAAGCCCCCGAGCTGGTCGACCTGGTCGCGCACGGCCAGGCATTCGCTGGGTTCAGCGCCCTCGAACAGCTCCAGGCCCCACGAGCGGTCGACGCGGCGCAGCACCTCCGCGAGCTCGGGGAACGACATGGTGCGCCCCGAGGCGTTGAGGGTCACGAAGCCTGCGGCTGGGAGAGAGGCCGCGGCAGCGACCGCCGCCTCGATCAGCTGCAGCTCGAGGTGCTCGCGGCGCCCCTCCTCTTCGGCAACGCGCAGGTGCTCGAGCGGCGAGACGCCGTCGTCGAATCGCGCGAGTGCCTCGAAGCCGGCCACGTGCATCCGCCGCACATCGATGATCGGCTGGAAGTGGGCTTGCGCATTGGCAGTGAAAGACATCAGACTCCGGTCTTGGGCGGTATACCAGTGTATTGGTCAGGGTAGCCTGACAGCAGGGGGACTTCGTGCTGTCGACGAAAGGGGAAAGACAGTCGTGGTCGAACAAGCTATCCGTGCCGAGGTTTCAGAAGAGCTTCGCTGGCTCGACGCATCGTGGCTTCGCCGCGCGAGGGCGCGCACCTCCGTGTACTCCATTGTCTCAGCGATCCTCTGCGTATTCTTCGGGGTTCTGCTGCTTGTCGAGCTCTTCGAGGACGACATCTCGGTCTTCGAGATCGCGCTCAACGCGGGCCTGCTGCTGATCGCGCTGATCGGGGCCGCCGCCGTGCTGCTGTTCGGCATGCGCGTGCCCCGCTGGGCCGGCTTCGTTCTCGTGCTCGCGCATGCCGCCGTGTCGGTGTACTACGTCGGGTTCTCGGACGAGCGGCAGAATGCGGTGGCGAACGTCCAGGAGCTGCCGGTGATGGCGATCTACCTGGCGTGGTTCTACGGGCCCCGCATCGGCCGCATGACCGAGCTCGGCATCCTGATCGCGGTCGGCGCCTCGATGGTGCTGGGCCCGTTCGGCGGCCAGTCGGTGCCGGGGGCGGCCGAGCCGGGTCTGTTCGGCCCGGCGAACGTGTTCGGGCTTCTGGTGATGAGCTGGATCTGCCTTGAGATGGGATTCTTCGTGCGCAATCGCATGCGCCGGGAATCCAGCACCGATCCGCTCACCGGAGCGCTCAACCGGCGCGGTCTCATGCATCACCTGAGGGAGGAGATGCGTCGCTCGGCTCGCACGTCGCAGCCGCTGTCGATCGCCGTGCTCGACCTGGACGACTTCAAGACGGTGAATGACGTCGAGGGTCACCACGCAGGCGACGCCGTGCTGACGACACTGGTCGCCCAGTGGACCTCCATGTCGCGACAGGGCGATCTGATCGCGCGCCTTGGCGGCGACGAGTTCGTGATGCTGCTGCCGGACACTCCGGAGGCGGGTGCTGCCGAGATGATGCGGCGCATGCGCGGAGTGGCTGCCCACCCGTGGTCATGGGGCGTCGTCGAAGTGCAGTCCGAAGAGACGCTCGAGTCGGCTCTGCGCCGGGCGGACGCGGAGATGTATCGCCACAAACGAGGGCACTGAACCTCGTCTCGAAGGATTCTTCGCGACGCGGGAATACCCCTGGGGGGTATGGCGTAGTACTCTGGTGACAGTACCCCGAGGGGGTACCCGAACAGAGGAGACACCATGAGCACCACCGAGTTCCAGGTGACCGGGATGACCTGCGGCCACTGCGAGATGTCCGTGCGCGAAGAAGTCGAGAAGGTCGCCGGCGTCGAAGGCATCGACGTCAGCGCGCAGACCGGCCGTCTCGTCGTCACCTCAGCCGCGCCGATCGACGCCGATGCCGTGATCGCGGCTGTCGACGAGGCCGGGTACCGGGCGGTGTCGGCCTGATCGGCTGACCGCCTCGCTGCATCCCTTTCGTCCCCGACCTCAGAAGGAGCACATCGTGAGCACCGACACGGCGCCGGACGGCACCGAGCAGACCCGCATCGATCTCGAGATCGGCGGAATGACCTGCGCGTCATGTGCGATGCGCATCGAGAAGAAGCTCAACAGGCTCGACCGCGTGAGCGCCACGGTCAACTACGCGACCGAGAAGGCTCAGGTCGTCGTCGACGGTCCGGTCGACACCACCGCGCTCATCGCCGAGGTCGAGAACGCGGGGTACTCCGCGGCGCTCCCCGCTCCGCCCATCGAGGCGGGCGCCGAGCAGCCGGAAGCCGAGACCTCGGCCGACCACGAACTGCGAACGCTGCGACAGCGGCTGATCGGCTCGGTCGTGCTCTCGGTGCCCGTGATCCTGATGGCCATGATCCCGGCGCTGCAGTTCACGTACTGGCAGTGGGCGTCGCTGGCGCTCGCCGCCCCCGTGATCGTCTGGGCGGCCTTGCCGTTCCACCGTGCTGCATGGGTCAACCTGCGCCACGGCGCCGCCACCATGGACACGCTGATCAGCCTCGGCACCTCCGCCGCGTTCCTGTGGTCGCTGTACGCGCTGTTCCTCGGCACCGCGGGTCACCCGGGCATGACGCACGGATTCTCGTTCGCGATCACCCGCAGCGACGGAGCCGGCAACATCTACCTCGAGGTCGCCGCCGGCGTGACGATGTTCGTGCTCGCCGGCCGCTACTTCGAGAAGCGGGCGAAGCGGCAGGCGGGTGCGGCGCTGCGCGCCCTGATGGAGCTCGGCGCCAAGGACGTCACTGTGCTGCGCGACGGTGCAGAGACGCGCATCCCGATCGGCGAGCTGCGGGTCGGCGACGAGTTCGTGCTGCGGCCCGGCGAGAAGATCGCCACAGACGGCCTGGTCGTCTCCGGCACCTCGGCAGTGGATCAGTCGATGATCACCGGAGAGTCCGTGCCCGTGGAGGTCGGGCCGGGCGACGCCGTGACCGGAGCCACGGTCAACGCCGGCGGCCGGCTGGTCGTCCGCGCCACGCGCGTCGGTGCCGATACCCAGCTCGCGCAGATGGCGCGCATGGTCGAGGACGCGCAGACCGGCAAGGCCGAGGTGCAGCGGCTCGCCGACCGCATCTCGGGTGTCTTCGTGCCGATCGTCATCGGCATCGCTCTCGTCACGCTGGCGACCTGGCTGGTGCTCGGCTTCCCGGCATCCGTCGCCTTCACCGCCGCGGTCGCTGTGCTGATCATCGCCTGCCCGTGCGCCCTCGGCCTGGCGACGCCCACGGCTCTGCTCGTCGGCACGGGGCGCGGCGCGCAGCTGGGCATCCTGATCAAGGGGCCGGAGGTGCTCGAGTCGACCCGTCGGGTCGACACCGTCGTGCTCGACAAGACCGGGACCGTCACCGAGGGCCGCATGTCGGTCGCCGCGGTCGTGCCGGAGCCCGGCGTCGACGCCGACGAGCTGCTGCTGCTCGCCGGAGCCATCGAGCACGCCAGCGAGCACCCGATCGCCCGGGCCATCGCATCCGCTGCGTCGGAATCGTCAGACGGTTCGTCCGCCGGGCGGGGTGTCGAGGCGCGACGCGCCGTCGGCGACCCGGATGATCCGAGGAATCAGGCAGGGCGCACCCAGCTGCCGCTGGCAGGCGGCCCGGATGCCCTGTCGCGTGCGCCACAGGAGAACGCGCTGCCCGCGGTCGAGGGGTTCCAGAACCACGACGGACGCGGCGTCACAGGCGTCGTCGAGGGGCACGCCATGGCCGTCGGGCGGCTGTCGCTGCTCGAGGACTGGGCCATCCACCCCTCGGCCGAGCTGCTGGCGGCGAAGGCGGATGCCGAGAACGCCGGGCAGACAGCGATCCTCGTCGCGTGGGACGGCACCGCCAAGGGCGTGATCGTGGTGGCCGACGAGGTCAAGGCCACCAGTGCAGAGGCCGTGGCCTCGCTCAAGGCCCTCGGCCTGCGGCCCGTGCTGCTCACGGGAGACAACGAGGCCGCCGCTCGGCACATCGCCGCGCAGGTCGGCATCGACGAGGTCATCGCCGAGGTGCTGCCCGCCGACAAGGTCGCCGTGGTCTCGCGACTGCAGGCCGAGGGGCGGGTGGTGGCGATGGTCGGAGACGGGGTCAACGACTCTCCGGCGCTGGCTCAGGCCGACCTCGGCATGGCGATGGGCACCGGCACCGACGCGGCGATCGAGGCATCCGACATCACCCTCGTTCGCGGCGACCTGCGCGCGGCCGCCGACGCGATCCGCCTCTCGCGGCGCACCCTCGGCACCATCAAGGGCAACCTGTTCTGGGCGTTCGCGTACAACGTCGCGGCCATCCCGCTCGCGGCCCTCGGGCTGCTGAACCCCATGCTGGCGGGTGCCGCGATGGCGTTCTCGAGCGTGTTCGTGGTGGGCAACAGCCTGCGTCTGCGCACCTTCCGCTGAGGCCTCACCCGCGGCCAGGCCGGGGTCGCCCGTCGGAACCGCCAGGTCATCCGGCTCGCCGCCGGCGTGTCGACGCATGACGCGCCGCGCGGCGACCGTGTCGTCTGAGATCTCCGACACGGCACAGCTCGGCTCGAGAGGGCGGATGCGGGACGGGGCGGGTCGACGACCCGCCCCGTCCCGCGTGTCAGAGCGCGTCGAGCATCGAGCGCATCTCGGCGATCTCGGCCGTCTGGTCGTCGATCACCCTCTGGGCGAGCTCGAGGGCATCGGGGTCCTTCCCGTCGGCCAGCTCCTGCTCGGCCATCTCGATCGCGCCCTCGTGATGCACGATCATCTGCTCGAGGAACAGGCGTGACGCCGCGGCGCCGTCTGCGTCTTCCAGCGCGGCCATGTCGTCGGGCGACATCATGCCGTCGCCATGGTCCATGCCGCCCATGCCCGGATCCTGGCCCCACGCGTCCAGCCACTGGGTCATGGTGTCGATCTCGGGCTGCTGAGCGGCCTTGATCCGTTCGGCGAGCTCTGCGACATCGGGGTCGGTGCCCTGCTTGCCGAGCAGCACGTCCGACATCTCGATCGCCTGCTGGTGGTGGGCGATCATGTTCATCGCGAAGTCGATGTCGGCCTGGGCGGCCGCCGTGGCTGCGGAGGCGTCGGCGCTGTGCGGCGCGTTCGACGATCCGTGGCCCATTCCGTCCATCTCGTCGCCCGGGTTCGTGCATCCGGTCAGCGTGAGGGCGGTGGCGAGGGCGATGGCGCCGATGGTGAGTGTGCGGATTCGCATCAGATTCTCCTTGTTGTCAGTCGTTCAGGGGTCGTGTGTGAGCGCCGTCCGGTCGACGGCGCGCGGGGCCGGCGAGACGCCGGCGACGACCCCTCAGGTCCGGCTGATGCAGAGGGCGATGAGCGAGGGCGGGTGCAGCGGCGCGGTGCGGAAGACGGATGCGGTGCCGCGGGGCAACCGCTGCAGGCGCGGTCGCAGGGAAACCGACGCCGGCGGCGGCACGAGCAGCACGAGCGCGGCCAGCAGGGCGAGAACGCAGGCCATGGCCATGGTCATTGGCACCGGATGATCGGGAGACTGCGCTGCGGGGACGCCGCCGTGACCGGTATCGCCGTGTACGGAGGCTGCCGCAGCGCTCATGGCGTGATCCGCGCTCGGGCCGTGGCCCATCCCGTCGGCGCTGAAGGTGTGCATGCCGAGCAGGCCGAGCATGATGCCGAGCACGACGGTGAGCGCCCAGAGTCGTTTTCGGTGCTGCATGCCGAGACTCCCTTCGATCTCCTGCGCCTTGCCGGGAATACCCCCTAGGGGTATCGTAGTTGACGTCTGCAGAAGCCGGCCAGTCCGGCCCGATGCTGAGGAGACCTGATGGACCGGAACGTGAACCACGATCCCGCACACGGTACGGCACCGACCCATGAGGGGCAGGTGGGCCACGGTGGCCACGAGGGCCCGGCCGGCCACGAAGGTCACGCCGGGCACGAAGGCCACACCGGCCAAGAGGGTCATGACGGCCAGGCCGGCCACGAGGGCCACGCCGGCCACGGCGATCACGTCGGCCAGTTCCGCCGGCTGTTCTGGATCAACCTGCTGATCGCGGTTCCCGTGGTCGCGACCAGCGCCATGTTCGCGATGATCCTCGGCTACGAGGTCCCGAACTGGGCGCGCTGGATCGCCCCGCTGCTCGGCACCGTCATGTACGTCTGGGGCGGGCGCCCGTTCCTCAGCGGCGCGATCGCAGAGCTGAAGACCCGCAGGCCCGGCATGATGCTGCTGATCGGACTTGCCATCACGGTCGCGTTCCTCGCATCGTGGGGTGCGAGCCTGGGCATCCTGCACCACGAACTCGAGTTCTGGTGGGAGCTCGCGCTGCTCATCGTGATCATGCTGCTCGGCCATTGGCTCGAGATGCGATCGCTCGCGCAGACCACCTCGGCCCTCGACTCCCTCGCCGCGCTCCTGCCCGACGAGGCCGAGCGTGTCGACGGCGACGAGATCACGAAAGTCAGCCCGGCCGACCTGCAGAAGGGCGACATCGTCATCGTGCGGCCAGGGGGAAGCATCCCGGCCGACGGCATCATCGTCGACGGGCGCGCCGATCTCGACGAGTCGATGCTCACCGGCGAATCCCGCACGGTCAGCCGCAGCACCGGCGACCAGGTCACGGCAGGCACGGTCGCGACCGACTCGGGCCTGCGCGTCGAGGTCACCGCGACCGGCGACGACACCGCGCTCGCGGGCATCCGCAGACTGGTCGCCGACGCGCAGGCGTCGAGCTCGCGCGCGCAGCGGCTCGCCGACCGCGCGGCCGCCTGGCTGTTCTGGTTCGCGCTCGGAGCCGCAGTGATCACAGCGGTGGTCTGGACGGTGTTCGGGATGCCAGATGAAGCCGTCATCCGCACCATCACGGTGCTGGTGATCGCCTGCCCGCACGCCCTGGGTCTCGCGATCCCGCTCGTCGTCTCGATCGCCACCGAGCGTGCGGCGCGCGCCGGTGTGCTCGTGAAGGACCGCCTCGCCCTCGAGAGCATGCGCGACATCGACGCCGTGCTCTTCGACAAGACGGGAACCCTGACCAAGGGCGAGCCGACCGTCACCGCCGTCGCGCCCGTCGAGGGGTGGAGCGACGACGACCTGCTCGCGCTCGCCGCATCGGCCGAGGCCGACAGCGAGCACCCGCTCGCGAAGGCGATCGTGCGGGCGGCCTCGCAGCTGACGATCGCGAAGGCGACGGGATTCACGTCGTCTCCCGCGGTGGGAGTCACGGCCACCGTCGACGGGCACGAGATCCGCGTCGGCGGGCCGCGGCTGCTCGACGAGGTCGGCGCGCCGGAGATCCCGGATGCCGCTGGCTGGCGCTCGGAGGGAGCGATCATCCTGCATGTGGTTCGCGACGGGCGGGTGATCGGCGGGCTCGCGCTCGCCGACGAGATCCGCGCGGAATCGCGCAAGGCCGTCGCGGCGCTGCAGAGCCGGGGCGTCGAGGTCGTCATGATCACGGGCGACGCCGAGGCCGTGGCGCACGCGGTCGCCGCAGAGCTCGGCATCGACCGCGTCTTCGCCGGCGTGCGCCCCGAAGACAAGTCGGCGAAGGTCGCCGAGCTGCAGAGCGAGGGCAAGAAGGTCGCGATGGTCGGTGACGGAGTGAACGACGCCCCCGCGCTCGCGCAGGCCGATGTGGGCATCGCGATCGGCGCGGGCACGGACGTCGCGATCGCCTCGGCGGGGGTGATCCTGGCATCCGACGATCCCCGCTCGGTCGTCTCGGTGATCGAGCTGTCGCAGGCGAGCTACCGGAAGATGAAGCAGAACCTCTGGTGGGCCGCCAGCTACAACCTGATCTCGGTGCCGCTCGCGGCCGGCGTGCTGGCGCCGCTGGGCTTCGTGCTGCCGATGTCGGTGGGCGCTGTGCTGATGAGTCTCTCGACGATCGTCGTCGCTCTCAACGCCCAGTCGCTTCGCCGGCTCGACCTGCACCCCGACCGCGTGGCGTGACCCTGCGCGGCGCCGAGTGCGCCACGTCGCGCCGAGTGCACCACGTGTTCACGCGAGCACGTGGTGCACTCGGCGAGATCCGGTGCGCTGGTGGCGGCAGCGCACCGGCACACGCGCCAGGGGTCAGGAGTCGCGGTCGCCCATGTGACCGGGCAGCGTGCTCGAGAGCACGCGCTCGACGAGCGCCGCGTACTCCTCCATGTAGTGCCGCAGGAACTTCGCGGTGTCGTCGTCCTTCACTTCGCCGTC
>Ga0308158_10003788_pt1 | contig 13069 bp, 15 predicted proteins | sample PhyBR2_FD_201038 | JGI IMG/M metagenome (GOLD analysis project Ga0308158, IMG submission 201038) | Phyllosphere microbial communities from UC Gill Tract Community Farm, Albany, California, United States - DLSLB.R2 | ecosystem: Host-associated > Plants > Phyllosphere > Unclassified | place: USA... | reverse complement strand
GCCTGGCTCCACATCCAGACCGCAATCATCAACGCCAGAATGAGCGCGACACCACCACCCACGGCAACGCGCTTGCCCATGGTCGTCTGGAAAAACGACGGGGTAGCGGGGGCCGGCGTGCCTGGTGGCGTGTCGATAAGGTTTTCAGCAGTTGCTGCCATGGTGGAGGGGCCTGGTCAAAATGGGTGGGGACAGCACGCATTATGGAGCCACCGGGCAACATTCAAACCCCGAAATAGCGGGCGTTTACGGGCCTGATTCGCAGGTCAAATTCGCTTTTGCGCTGCTATTCTGCTTCCCTGAGTGCATTTGTAGAGTTTTCTGCAAGGCGAACACAAGCGGAGGGCAAGATGAGTATTGGCGGCATCGGCGGCATTGATACAAGCCGGATCCAGGCCATGATGGAGCAGCTCAAGGCGGCAGCGACGAAGGCGTCGGCGGCGCCCGAGGTGGCCAATGGGCTGGGCGGCGCGAGCGCGATCGGGGGCAAATCTGCGGTCAAGCTCGATTTTGCGGAAGCCCTGCACAGTACGTTGCAGGGCGTGAGCGACCGTTCGGCCGAGGCGCAGGCCCTGAGCAAGCGCTTCACGATGGGCGACGATACAGTCAGCCTGTCGGACACGATGGTGGCGATGCAAAAATCGAGCATCGCGTTCCAGGCGACTGTGCAGGTACGCAACAAGATGGTTGCGGCGTATCAGGACATCATGAACATGCAGGTGTAGGGAAGAACTTGACAACTTTCGTAAACAAAATGATCTAACCTCATAAGAAATAAGCATATCTTCGAATTTACATTTTTAAAAATGTCAACAGAGTGAGCTGCAGGATCAGCGCTTTTTGACTACCTCCGCACGACAGGCCACTAAGGAGGCGCTGAATAATTCGATGAGATTGCCAACCACCTTAAGCGTTTTTGGGCTCCGCGCATGCGCATCGAGCTCTACGACCATATCGACCGGGAGGACGGCGCCGGACTGAAACCAATCGTATTGGCTGCCATTGCGTCGCATCGTGGACAGAAGGCACCGCCGCCACCAACCGGGGGGAGACGCAGACTGAGCAGGCGCGGGCGGTAGCATCGGTGAAATTGACAGGAGAGAAGGAGTGTTTCTCATACTATCCGGCTTCACTGTAGACACGAATGCGAGAGACGCCGATGGCAGGTGGGCACATTACGACAAATGGGAAAATCAGTATCACGTTTAAAATTTCCAACGCGATTTAGCTTTTTGGTCAGACGAGTCATCACTTTTGAGGACTTCGTTTAATCGTGTGAGCAGATGTTGGCAAGCCACGGCAGCGTGTCTTTCAGAAAGCTCCGCCGCCAATGCGATATTGCCCGTGGCAATAGCGTTCGCGATCGCTTCGTGTTCGTCCCAGCTGGATGAACGCCGCCCACTCGACTGTAGCGCCGCGCCCATGACGCGCCTCAGGTGCATCCAGTGCACCTGAGTCGTTTCGGCGATCAGATGATTGCCAGAGGCAGAATAGATCGCCGAGTGAAATGCGATGTCTGCATCGATCATCGCCTTGACATCGTTGCCAAGCGCAGCGTTTCGTCCAATATCGATGATCTCTTGGCCGACGTCGAATTTTTTTTCAGCGGCAAGGCGCGCTGCCAGTGAGTCGAGCGCTCCCCGGACCTGATAGAGGTTGCCGATCCATTTTGGGTCCAGTTCTGCAACCAGGATACCGCGACCGGGGGCATCTTGCACCAGACCATCTCTTTTCAGTAGCCGCAGCGCCTGAAGCACAGGCGAGCGAGAGACATTCATTTGCTCAGCGATTTCCTCCTGCGTGATACGCGCACCTGGAGGCAGGGAACCATCACTGATTGCATCTACCAGAATCGCGTATACCTGATCCACAAGATCAGGCCTCACTTGAATTTTCGACAGTTTCGCTAACATGTGATCGCCTTTGAATTCAGTATTCGAACATTGTCCCCGAAGTCATCATGCAACAAAAGCGGTCCCACAGATTCACTTCGAAAATCATTGACATCAGATCAAGTGCAGTCAAGAATGAACTCTGTATACAGAACTCGGAAGAATCCGAGCACAGGGCGTGTCTGGTTTCAATCATGTGGAGACAAAGATGAAACAAAGCAACTTCGTTATTGCTGCTCTTGGCGCGTCCGCGCTTGCGTTTACCTCACTGGCAGCCGCTCAGAGCGGGGTGAATATTTATGGCTTGATCGATACAGCTATCGTTCAGGAAGGTGGCGGCGGGCCAAGCAATGTGACTAAAGTCACAAGCGGAGTGAGCGCAGGATCGCGGCTTGGTTTTAAAGGTACGGAAGACCTTGGCCATGGTCTGTCTGCGCTGTTTCTGCTCGAGAGTGGCCTTCAGAGTGATACAGGTGCGTTGGGACAAGGTGGATTGCTGTTTGGCCGCCAAGCGTACGTCGGACTGCATAGCACTGCAGGTTCAGTGCTGATCGGACGCCAGTACACACCAGAATACTTGGTCGTGGTGGCCGCTGACCCCTTTGGTTCTGGCTATAGCGGTGACTCCAAGAACATGGTCGCAACTACCGGCAATTCTTTCAGTCGGATGGACAATACAGTCAAGTATTTGTCGCCAGTCCTTGCCGGATGGACCCTGGAGCTAGCGGCGGCTCCAGGCGAGGTTTCGGGAAACAATGCGTCGGGTCGACAATTTGGTGGATCGCTCGCTTACATCAAAGGGCCTTTGCAAATACGAATTGGCTATCATAATCGAAACAATGATACCGCCACGGTAAAGAACACTGACAATGCTCGCAATGAGGTGATCGCTGTTGTTTATGACTTTGGTATCGTTAAAACATCCTTACTTTACGGGGTCAACCGTGGACTGAATAGCTCAGTGTTGCGTAATACTGCTAATCCATTCGGAAGACAAGCCGTGGCATCCACCGACAGCCGTGACACACTGGCAGGCGTCACCGTGCCATTCGGTTCGCATGCGTTGCTCATGTCTTATATCTATAAAAATGATCGCACTGTACTAAACCAGAATGCGCGCCAACTGGCCGTAGGTTATCGCTACACGCTTTCCAAGCGGACAGGCTTTTATACAACATACGCCAAAATCAATAACCGTAATGGAGCAAGCTATACCGTTGGCAATGCAAGCGAATCAGGCGCAGGAGACCGGTCGGCCACAGCGGGTATTGTCCACACGTTTTAGATCATTAATCTGGAAAACGGTAGTGGCTGCTAGTTTTATTCACAGCCTGCTACCGGACAGTTAAAACAGAAAATTATTTTAGGGCAGCTAATGAAGGATGAGCGGTTGCTGGAAATGAGGGTGTTTAAGGCAGTGATTGAGTCTGGGGGTTTTACCGCCGCAGCCAACTTGATGGGTGTCAGCCAACCATTTATCAGCCAGACGTTGACCAGTCTTGAGCGCAGGCTTGGGGTGCAATTGCTGCACCGGTCTACTCGAATGCATCGGCTAACTACTGAGGGTGAGCGATTTCTCGCATCGTGCATCGAAATCCTCGCGATTGTGGAGGAAGCTGAAGCCCAAATTCGCTCCAGTGACCCGGCCGGCGACCTTCGCATCAGCGCGCCTCATGCATTCGGAATGGACCAGTTAGTACCGGCCCTACCTGGATTCATAAAAAAGTATCCCAAGTTACGGGTGCATTTTTCTCTATCGGATTCAAACGTCAACCTCATCGAAGACAATTTCGATGTTGCCGTGCGTATGGGAAGGTTGCAGGATTCGTCCTTACGAAGTCGCAAGCTGTGTGACCTGCAGCGCATCGTCGTAGCTGCTCCTGGGTACATTGCCGAGAATGGCCAGCCCGTGACACCGCAGGGTCTTTCGAGGTATGACTGTCTGACGTGGGGATCACCACGCGAGCATTTGAACCAGTGGCCTTTCATGATCAATGGACGGCTTGAGAAGGTCGCGGTCCGGGGCAACTTTCATAGTACCGATGGCACGACAATGTTCCAACTTTGCATCGCGGGTATGGGCATTATGCGATTGGCTGAACACATGGCAGTGCCAGCTATCAGGCGGGGAGATCTAGTACCGTTACTTTCGGATTACCGCGCGAAGGACGACACAGCTATCTATGTCGTTTATCTATCTGAGCGGCAACTTGTCCCAAGGATACGTGCATTTATCGACCACTTCGTCGAGGTTTTCCGGGATCCACCCTGGCATGCCGATATTTCCAAATAGCATATATTTAGCATCGTAATAAATCTTATTGTCTCCTGTGACTAGGTTGATCAAGCCCATTGCCTTATCTTGGCATTACTCAACAACGCTCTCAGGAGACAACCATGAACAACGATACCGCACATAACCGCACCATTGCGCAGCAGGAAGAGCTGCGCCGAACGATTTCACATCCGTCGAATAACTCCATCTATGTTCCAAAGCAGGAAGGGCTAAAGTACCCAGTGCTTCCGGAATTTTCGACTTTCGCAGAAGAACGGCAGCATCGTAAAGAGCGGCTGGTAGCCGCGTGTCGAGCCTTCGCTTTGCACCAACTCGATTACGGGTTTGCGGGGCATCTGACAGTACGCGATCCTGAGTTCCCTGAACTCTACTGGACCAATCCGATGGCAGTGCATTTTTCGCAAGTAAAAATGTCGAATTTGATCCTCGCTGATCACACGGGAAAAGTAGTAGAAGGAACGTATGCCCTTAATCGTGCAGGATTTGTTCTGCATGCAGCAGTGCATGAAGCAAATCCCGATATTGTCGCCATGTGCCACGCGCACTCGGTCTATGGGACGGCATTTGCATCGTTAGCTCGCCCTCTGGATCCTATTACGCAGGATGCCGCAGCTTTCTATGAAGACCACATTGTTATCAGGAACGGAGCTGGCGCAGTCGCTGTTGAGGAAAACGCCGGTCTATCCATTGCTGATCACTTCAAAAACGTAAAAGCAGCGATTCACCAGAATCACGGGCTGCTTACGGTCAGCCGCCATAGCATCGAAGCCGCTGCGTTCTGGTTCATCGCGCTCGAACGCTGCTGCCAACAACAGCTGCTCATTGAAGCAACAGGCAGCAAACCAGTGATGGTGTCTGACGAAAGTGCGCGATATAGCAGGGAACATGTCGGAAGCGAATATATCGGATGGCTCCATTTCCAACCAATTTATGAACAATTGGTACAGACCAGCCCTGACATGTTTGACTAAGTACAACAGGGCATGTCGGCACGGTGGTGAAGGCCGTGCCACAATAAATATAATTGGAGACAAACATGGTAGATACTACCTATAGCGCTTACAAAGATAAGCCGGCCCAGATTGAAAAAGAAAATGCGGTCTATGCAAAAGTAACCTGGCGATTGATTCCCTTTCTATTTCTTTGCTACGTTTTTGCTTATTTAGATAGGGTGAACGTAGGTTTCGCAAAATTGCAGATGCTCTCGGATTTAAAATTCAGCGAAACCATGTATGGCTTGGGCGCCGGAATTTTCTTTATTGGTTACTTTCTGATGGAAGTACCCAGCAATTTAGCACTACATCGCTTCGGTGCGCGTAAATGGATTGCACGGATCATGATTAGCTGGGGTGTGATTTCTGGTGCCCTGGCTTTCGTGACCACGCCAACCCAATTTTACATCCTTCGATTTTTTCTTGGCATCGCAGAGGCGGGGTTCTTCCCAGGTATTATTCTTTACCTTACCTACTGGTATCCTGCTTCGCGTCGCTCCAAGATCACCGCACTGTTCATGACTGGTATTCCGATTGCCGGCGTGGTAGGTGGACCACTGTCTGGATGGATCATGGAGCGCTTTCATAACGTTAACGACATGCATGGATGGCAATGGCTCTTCCTTCTGGAAGCAATCCCATCGCTCATAGCCGGTATCGTTACGTTCTTCTATCTCGTGGACAAAATCGGTGATGCCAAGTGGCTTAATACCGAAGAAAAAGCTCTGCTGGAGCGTTGCCTCGCCGACGAACAGAGCCGTATTGAAGTGCATAGCGCCAGTGCCGCGTTCAAGAATGGCCGAGTCTGGATGCTATGTGCAGGGTATTTCGGGATTATCATGGGTCTTTATGGCATCAGCTTCTGGTTGCCGACGCTGATCAAAACGTCAGGCGTTAGCAGTTCGCTCGATGTAGGCCTTTTGACGATGATTCCCTATGGCTTTGCTGCGATTGCCATGGTGATGATCGGCCGCAGTTCAGACAAAACCAAGGAGCGTCGCTGGCATGTGAGTGTGCCTGCGATCGTCGGCGCGGCTGGCTTGGTTATTAGCACCTTTGTACCTCAGGAGCCAGTCTTTGCGGTTGTGTCACTCACGCTGGCAACGATTGGAATTTTCGGAGCGTTGTCGCAGTTTTGGACAATCCCGCCTGCTTTCATGGGTGGAGCGGCGGCTGCTGCGGGTATTGCGATTATTAATTCGGTAGGTAACCTTGCAGGTTTCGTTAGCCCATACGTTGTAGGGTGGGTCAAGGACGCTACAAATAGCACCGATATTGGACTGTACTGCGTAGCAGTCTCTCTGCTGGCATCTGCTGCGATTATTTTAACCGTGCCGAAAAAGATAGTGAACAATTGACATACTAACCGGTCGCGGTACTATGCTTTAAACCCAAGCACAGAGCGCGACCGGGTCAGTTCTCTAATGATGTAGGCAAAGCCGCCCGGCGCATTTGCTCGAATGCCTATTCAAGCGGCGGCTGCAGAAGATGGATATCGCAAGGCGACGCTGCCATTACGAGCCACAACGGCCTGATGTTTTAGTTTTTCGGATCTTCAGAGGTCGTTTGATCCTACTATCGACAGCGGCCCGCCGTGCTTTGACGATCACGCGCTGCAATTTCTCAAATCTCCATCCTATTCAGGCTTAAATCAAAAATAAATAACATCTAGCGTAAATCCTAAAAAATAGGGAGACGATCTTGAATTCGAAATTGGCAAAAAGCGCATCAGTTTTGATCTCGGATTTACGTGTCAGAAATGAAAATTTTATATACAGAAATATTTCCGGATTTATTGTTTGTGTAGCTATAGCCGGGTGTAGTTCGGCCATGGCAAATCCGGCCCGGCCGATGCCCCTTCAACGCCAACAGGCATCGGCATCGGCATCGAAGTCTGGCTTCCAAGTCATACCAAATGGAACGAGCGTATTCGTGTCTATGGCAATGGCGGCTGGGCAGGGACCGATGAGGCCAAACCGACGATAATTGCCTATACCTACTATACATTTCCCCATTACGCGGCTGCTGGTAAGGGCTACGTCGTAGCGACAAGCGACAATGGGCATACATCACCGCCAGGAACGCAGTCCAATGGTTCATTCATCATGAACCCCGACGGCACTGTCAACACGGTGGGCTGGCACGACTTTTCTGAGAGAAGTGTGCATGTGCTGGCTGAGAAATCGAAGGCAACGGCCAAAGCGTTTTACGGGAAAGTCCACAAGTTTGCGTATTGGGATGGTTATTCGACAGGTGGCAGCTATGATCCAACTAAAGACGCAGGTGTCCTTTGCACCAGTGAAGTCAGTACGGTCAGGGATTTTTACCGTTTCTATCTGATTCCGGGCTTTGGCCATCGAGAGCCTGTGTCAGGGAAAACTTTTGTTCCGCTGCCCCAGTCAGCGGCAGGTCGTGATGAAATGTTTACGGCTCTGCAGAAATGGGTCGAGAACGGCACTATTCCGGGTCGCATGGACGTAACATCGGCGGATGCAACAGCTTCGCTGCCCTTGTGCGTGTACCCACAAAAAATTACGTACCTTGGAACTGGCCCCGTAAAGTCCGCTGCAAATTACACGTGCAGCTAGTCCCATGATCAGAAACTGCTGGCAGATCGCAGTGCGAGCAGCGGATGTCGTTAAAGGGCCGTTTTCTGCTCGCTGCAACCTGTACAGCTTTGCCGATCCACGAATTATGTCACTCAACCAATACAAGAATTATTCTAATAACGGAGACATTATGAAAAAGCGTTCTTTCATCAAACACACTGGCACTGGGTTTCTTGCGGCCACGGTCGCTTCGTCGAAATTTTTTGCGAGTGGCAGCGCCATTGCGGCAAATATTGATAGTCAATCATCTTATGATCAACCTGGCAATAGGCAACTTGGTCCGCTGAAGCATATTGACGCTGGTGTACTGAACATTGCGTACTATGAAGCTGGTCCTGTAGACGGCCCCGTTGTCATGTTAATGCACGGCTTTCCTTACGATATACATGCTTATGTAGAGGTTACCTCCTTATTGGAAAAAAAGGGTGTGAGAGTGATCGTTCCTTACCTGAGAGGTTTTGCGCCGACTACTTTTAAAAGTAAATCCACCATGCGTTCTGGAGAGCAGGCAGCGATGGGGGCTGATCTGGTTTCATTAATGGATGCTCTAAAGATTAACCGTGCGCTTGTCGCTGGTTATGATTGGGGCGGGCGCGCCGCATGTGTAGTGGCTGCGCTGTATCCTGAGCGTTGTATCGGCCTTGTATCGGTGAACAGTTATCTAATACAAGACATTGCAAATGCCCAGATACCTGGCAATCCGTTGCAGGAATCCCGACTTTGGTATCAGTACTACTTTCAGCAAGAGCGGGGGCGTGCAGGTTTGACCAAAAATCGTCGTGAGTTGACAAGGCTGCTTTGGTCGCAGTGGTCGCCTCATTGGAATTTTGACGATGCAACTTTCCAGCGCGCGGCAGCTGCATTCGAAAGTCCTGACTTTGTCGCTATCACTGTGCATTCATATCGGCATCGGTTTGGGAACGAGCATGGGGACCCCAAATACGCTGAAATGCAGCAGCGGCTCAGTAAAATGCCGGCTATTTCGGTACCCACAATAACGATCGATGGCGCTGGAGATGGTGTCATTCCGGCAACGGACGGGGCGCAATCAGCCCGGTACTTCTCGGGCCCACGGTCACATCGAGTATTGCCGAAAGTTGGCCATAATCTTCCGCAGGAAGCGCCACGTGAATTTGCTGCTGCAATCATCGAGCTTCTTTCTTCTTCCAAGAATGTATCCTAATAGGCAGGAAGCGCATGGTGACGCATGGCGGACATGTGCAAGGCACGGGGCTATTGCACCCCCTGGTCATGCAATGACGAGCAACGCAGCACATGCTTGCCATGCGCGATTCACACTTACCTGAATGGGCATTGTCAGGTAACCGAGCCTGACGGTTGCGAGCCGTCACGAAGAATTTCTCTACGCATGAATGTCCAGTCAATCAGGCATTCAATCGAGGGACCGAGCGCCAGGCCCATTTCGCTAAGTGCATATTCGACCTTAGGCGGCACCTGCGGATAAATCTTTCGTATGACGATCTCGTCCCTTTCCAACTCCTTCAGTTGTTGGATGAGCATCTTTTGATTGACGCCCTCCACGCGGCGCTCGAGTTCCGAGAAGCGAAGCGGCTGCTTCGCTGCAAAGAGCTGAAAGATGATGACGATCTTCCATTTTCCTTCAAGCACACGCAGCGCTTCGCCTGTTGCAGCCGCCCAGATCAGCTGCTGCTTTGAATCCTCACATTTCCAATCACGAATCGACATGCACTTACCTTTTGGTGTGTATCCCACTTTTTGGTGGGTTCTTGTTGTTAGAGAAGTTAGTCCATATTATGACACCACAGTAATCGTCAATGGGAGGGAATATGAAAATCGGTATTTTGGGAACAGGAAACATTGGCAAGACGCTTGTTGTGCGCTTGAGCCAGGCCGGGCATGAGGTGAAGGTCGCAAATTCGCGTGGCCCTGAAACGATTGATAAGGAGCTTTTATCCTCAGGTGCGCTCGCTGTGACTGCCGAAAACGCCCTGACGGATGTGGAGGCCGTCATTCTGTCCATTCCACTCAATCGCATCGCGGATATCGCACCGTTGATAGCCGGCCTTCCCGCTGAGACTGTCGTCATCGACACCTCTAACTATTATCCTTTCCGCGATGAAAAGATCGACGCCATCGAGCAACGGCAAGCCGAGAGCATGTGGGTAGCCGAGCAGCTTGGTCGACCAATCGTCAAAGCATGGAATGCGATCGGCTCAGCGTCTCTGGCCAGGAAGTCAAAGCCGGCCGGGGCATCTGATCGGATCGCTATTCCGGTGGCCGCGGATCGAGATCACGACCGCAAGGTCGCGATGTCGCTGGTCAATGATACCGGCCTTGATGCTTTCGATGCTGGCTCGCTCGCGGACTCGTGGCGCCAACAGCCAGGCGCGCCCGTGTATTGCACGGATCTTTCCTACGCTGAGATCGGCGCGGCTCTGGATGCTGCACAGCGAGACAGGCTGCCCAAACGTCGAGATCTCGGCGTTGCCGTAATGCAGGAGCGCCTTGGGGACAGCACAACGAATCCTGACGAAGAATGGGGTGTTCGGTTGGTTCGCGCCATCAACATGTAAGCGTGCAATGCGCGTTGCGCCAGGCGCAGACATTCATCCAATAAACGAGTGGGTTCGCCAGAACCTGCTTACCGAAAGGCCTCTCATGCATCGTCGGCAATTCATTTTTTCGGGTAGCGCTTTCGCTGGCGTCGCCATATTTTCTGCAACAGCGAGTGCTGCTGAGGTCTTGCGCAGTGCGGCGCCACTTCAAGCGGCTACCGCGATTGCGAACGGCATCCGACCGTTCAAGATTGCGATTCCACGTGCTCGACTGATCGATCTTCAAGCGCGCCTGGCAAAGACCCGGTGGCCGGACAAAGAAACCGTTGAAGATACCACGCAAGGACCACCACTTGCCAATATTCGCAGCTTGGTCGAACGTTGGCAGAACGGTTATGACTGGCGTTCTTGCGAAAAGCTTCTTAACAGTTCGGGGCAATACGTCATCCAGATTGATGGCATCGACATTCATTTTCTACATATCCGCTCAAAAGAGCGGAATGCGCTGCCGTTGCTTCTAACTCATGGCTGGCCGGGCTCAGTGCTGGAGTTCCGGCACGTCATTGGCCCATTGACTGATCCTGTTGCGCACGGTGGTAAGGCGGCGGATGCGTTTGACCTGATCATACCGTCACTGCCAGGTCATGGTTTTTCAGGCAAGCCTACAACGACTGGATGGAATAACGAGCGCATCGCCAAAGCCTGGATCGTCCTCATGGAGCGACTGGGGTACAAGCGGTGGGTTGCGCAAGGCGGTGATCGGGGCGCGCAAATTACGACCAGGCTCGGTTACATGCAACCGGAAGGGTTGGTCGGCATCCACCTGAACCTGGTTGATTTCACGCCCACCGACACTGAACGCTCGAGCGCAACGCCGGAAGAGCAAAAGATTCTCGCAGATATGCAAGATTATCTGGACAATTTGTCAGGATACTTCGCGATACAAAGCAAACATCCGCAATCGATTGCCTACAGTGTCGCCGATTCTCCGGCCGGGCAAGCGGCGTGGATCTACCAAATGCTGCAGGACGTCTCAGACAGCGGCGGCGAACCGGAACGGGTATTCAAACTCGACGACATGATTGACAACATCATGCTCTACTGGCTGCCGAACGCTGGGCCGAGCTCAGCCCGTCTGTATTGGGAGACGGCGAAGGAGAAACCTCGTCAGGTGACGATCGAGGAGCCGATGCCACTGCCCACAGGCGTCAGCATGTTCCCGGGGGAGAAAGCACGCATCTCAAAGCGGTGGGCGGAACCACGCTTTGCGAAGCTCGTTCATTTCAACGAACTGCCGAAAGGCGGCCATTTCGCCGCCTGGGAACAACCTGCCGCGTTCGTTGACGAATTGCGTGCCACGTTCAGCAAGGTGCGGTGATGAGCATAACGAGCAACCTTTCGGTGCCGGCTCAGCTGCTGATCGGTATGCAACTCGGAAACGGCTACGGGTCTCAACCCGGTGCATGGCGTGTGCCGGGTGTTGATCCGAAGAGCTATACCAGCGTCGAGGCAAAGATCAGGCATGCCCAGGCTGCGGAACGCGGCAAGCTCCAATTCCTGTTTCTGCCGGATGGCCCCAGTCACATTGGAGACATCGAACACGAGCCTCCGTATTACAGCCTGGACGTCATGCTGATGCTGGCAGTGCTCGCTCGCGAGACAAGCCGTATCGGTCTTGTCGCCACTGGTTCGACAACGTTTAATGAACCTTACAATCTGGCGCGTCAGTTCAAGGCGCTTGACGTCATGAGCCATGGGCGCGCCGGCTGGAACGCTGTGACATCAAGCAGCGAAGATGTCGCGGTCAATTATGGCAAGCGTCTCCCGTCGAGCGCAGATCGCTATGGCAGGGCGCACGAAGCCATTCAGCTGGTTCAGGCGCTTTGGGGAAGCTGGGGCAAGGACGCATGGGTTCACGATCAGGCGAGCGGGCAGTTCGCCGAGTCGGACGATATCGAACCGGTTGCCGCAAGCGGCAAATACGTCGCTTCACGAGGCCCGTTATATATCCCGCCATCTGAACAGGGGCAGCCAGTCATTTTCCACGCGGGCGGAAGCCCGAACGGTCATGATCTTGCCGGCCGCTATGCGAACGCGCTTATTGGCGCCGTATTTACGATCGATGATGCACGTGCCCAGCGTATGGCGTTGAGAAACGCGGCAGAACGCGCAGGTCGCGATCCGGATGAGGTGAAGTTCTTTGCTGGGTTGATGACTTCAATCACCGATACCAAGCGGACTGCACTGGATCGACGGACCATCATGATGGGCACGTCTTTGCCACAGCGGCTGACGTACCTCCAACAGATGCTCGGTATCAGACTTGACCTCTCGCAGCTCGACGTCCCTTTGTCACGCGAGCAGCTCGCCAATGCTCGGCCGTCTAGCAGAGATCCCCGATCCTCGAACGCCTTGAAGATAGCGCGCGAAGGATGGAGTCTCAGGGACGTTCTCGCTCATGGCGTTATTGACTATCACCCGGTAATCGCTGGTCCAGCTATTGAAGCTGCGGATCACATGCAGGAGTGGCTCGAAGCGGGCGCTGTGGACGGCTTCTGGATATCCCCGGACATCGATGATGGCATCGACGCTTTCGTTGACGGGGTGATTCCAATACTGCAGGCCCGCGGAATTTTTCATTCTGATTATGGTGGTTCGACCTTACGCGAACACCTTGGCGCGCCGGCGCAATACGGGCTCGACCCGCGTCTCCACGACTGAACAAATATCAATTCATGAATAA
>Ga0308158_10003787_pt1 | contig 13070 bp, 10 predicted proteins | sample PhyBR2_FD_201038 | JGI IMG/M metagenome (GOLD analysis project Ga0308158, IMG submission 201038) | Phyllosphere microbial communities from UC Gill Tract Community Farm, Albany, California, United States - DLSLB.R2 | ecosystem: Host-associated > Plants > Phyllosphere > Unclassified | place: USA... | reverse complement strand
GCACCGGCGCCGCCGGGACGACCGGGACCGCCGGGACGCTGCTGGAACGGAGCGCCGGGACGACCGCCGCCGCCCTGACCGGGACGGCCGGGGCGACCTGCACCCTGGCCGGGGCGCGGAGCGCCGACACGCGGCGAACCGGGGCGCGGCGCCTGCGGACGCGGGATGTTGCCCGGCGTCGGGCGCTGGCCCATGCCCTGCGCGGAGGCGAACGGGTTATTGCCCGGGCGGGGTCCCGCCGGGCGCGAGCCCATGCCCTGCTGCGAGGAGAAGGGGTTGTTGCCCGGACGCGGGGCGCCGGGGCGCGGGGCTCCGGATCCACCGGGCCTGGGCGCTGAGGACTTCTCCGCGGCGTCTGCGGCGGGTGCAGCCGGAGCGTCAGGCTCCGCAGGCTTCTCCGCGGCCGGAGCCGGGGCGGCTTCGGCAGGCTTGGCCGGTCCCGGCTTGGGGCCGGGGGTCGGCGCCTTGGGCCCGGGCCTGGGCGCGCCGGACTTCGCCGCACCCGCAGCGGGGTTCGCGGCACTGGGCTTCGCGGCCGGGGCGCTCGCGGCGCCGGCCGGCTTGTCGGCCTCGATGGCGGCGCGCAGCTTGCGCGCGACCGGAGGCTCGATCGTGGATGAGGGGGACTTCACGAACTCGCCGAGCTCTTTGAGCTTCGCGAGTGCAAACTTGCTGTCGACGCCGAGTTCGGCGGCGATCTCGTGCACGCGTGGTTTACCAGCCACAATTCTCCTGTCAGGGTCGGTCCGCCCTGACAGGGCAGACCACTAGTAGCGGACGGGTCTCATTTCGAGCCGTTCACTTTGTTTCCATAGCCGTTCAGCCGTTTCTCGAGGGTCTGCATGTTCTCTGCTTCCGGGAATTCCATTGCAGTGGACACACGGAGCGCACGGGCGAAGGCGCGTCGCCGCAGGGCGGTGTCCACGCACTCCGGAGTCGGATGCACCCACGCACCCCGCCCCGGCAGCACAGCCTGCTCGTCGAAGACGAGTTCACCGTTCCGGATGACCACCCTGAGCAGGGCGGCGCGAGATGCACGAGCGCGGCAACCGACACACGTTCGTACTGGATCCATCTTACACCTCGGATCTAGCGAGCCTGGACGCGACGGGCGAGTTCTGCACGCGCGGCCGCTTCCCGCCTTCGCTCTCCCGTGCTCCGGGACGGGCCGGCGCGACCGCGTCGTGTCAGACCATCACGCGTCAAGGATCGAGTCGGGCTGGATGTCGATCTTGGCGCCGGTGAGCTTGGCGGCGAGGCGGGCGTTCTGCCCCTCCTTGCCGATCGCGAGCGACAGCTGGTAGTCCGGGACCAGGGCGCGCACGGCCTTGGTGCCGGCGTCGAGCACGAACGCGCTGGTGACCTTCGCCGGCGAGAGCGCATGCGCGACGAACGTCGCCAGATCCTGGTGATAGTCGACGATGTCGATCTTCTCCCCGGCGAGCTCCTCGGTGACGGCGCGGACGCGACGGCCCATCTCGCCGATGCAGGCGCCCTTGGCATTGATGGCCGGGTCGTTCGCCTTGACCGCGATCTTGCTGCGGTGCCCGGCCTCACGGGCCAGTGCGACGATCTCGACCAGTCCTGCGGCGATCTCCGGCACCTCGAGCGCGAACAGCTTGCGCACCAGTCCGGGGTGGGTGCGGGACACGGTGATCGCCGGCCCCTTCATCCCCTTCGAGACCGAGGTCACGTAGACGCGGATGCGGGTTCCGTGGGAGTACTCCTCGCCCGGCACCTGCTCCTCCGGCGGGAGGATGGCCTCGACGGATCCCAGGTCGACATGGATCATGCGCGGGTTCGGCCCCTGCTGGATGACGCCGGCGACGATGTCGCCCTCCTTGCCGCGGAACTCTCCGAGCACCGCGTCATCGGCGATGTCGCGCAGACGCTGGCCGATGACCTGCTTGGCGGCGAAGGCGGCGATGCGGCCGAAGTCGTCGGGCGTGGAATCCTCCTCGCCGATGATCGCGCCCTCCTCGTCGCGCACGGGGATCAGCACGGCGACGTGGCCGGTCTTTCGGTCGAGCTCGACGCGGGCGCCTTCGGTCAGCACGCCCTCCGCGGAGTCGTGCTTGGCGTAGGCGGTCAGGACGGCCTGCTCGATGATCGCGATCAGCTCGTCGAAGGGAATCTCCTTCTCCCGCTCGATCGTGCGCAGCAACCCGAGATCGATATCCATGACGGCCTCCCTGTTCAGCTCTCGTCGGCGCGCACCCGCACGCACGACATCCGTACAACGATACCCTGGCGGCACCCGCCTCGGCGAAGCCTCCCGGCCGCCACGCCCGAGATTCCGGCGGCGACGACGCCACGAGGAGGCCACGTGCCCGAGTTCGACACGATCGTGATCGGAGCCGGCATGTCCGGTTCGACCGCCGCACACCTGCTCAGCGCCGCCGGACAGCGCGTGGTCGTGCTGGAGGCGCGGGACCGGATCGGCGGGCGCATGCACACGGACCGCGAGGCGGGCTTCTCCGTGGATCTCGGCGCCTCCTGGATCCACGGCATCGAGGACTCGCGGCTGTGGGAGCTGGTGCGGACGCTGGACGTACCCACCATCGAGTTCACCGTGGGCAGCTTCCAGGCCGGAGGACGGCCCATCGCCGACTTCGACGGCGAGGCGCGCCGCATGTCCGCAGAAGGCAGCGCGCAGTGGGTCGCCGACGTCGACGCCGCCGACCGCGCCGTGGAGCGCGAGATCGCCCGCTCCTCCCCCGGCGACACCTATCTCGATGTGACAGAGCGCGCTCTGGACGGCGTGGAGCGTCACGAGGACGCGATGGACCCTGAGCGCATCGATGAGATCCGCGAGTTCTTCCGGCACCGTGTCGAGGAGCAATGCGGCGCGTGGATCGGAGATCTCGACGCGCACGGACTCGATGAGGACACGATCGACGGCGACGAGGTGGTGTTCCCCCGGGGCTACGACGAGCTGCCTGGACGCATCGCATCCGGACTGGATGTGCGGCTGGGCCATGCGGTGCGACGTGTCGCGCACGGCGGCGACGGCGTCCGGGTCGAGACCGACGACGGCGTGTTCACCGCCGCGCACGCGATCGTCACCGTCCCGCTCGGCGTGCTGAAGGCGGGATCGATCGCGTTCGAGCCGTCCCTGCCCGACGGGGTGGCGGATCCGATCGCACGGCTCGGGATGGGCGTGTTCAACAAGATCTTCCTGCAGTTCCCCGAACGCTTCTGGGAGGAGGGCGTCTATGCGCTCCGGGCCCTCGGCGAACCCGGCGAGCACTGGCACTCCTGGTACGACGTCTCGGCGATCAGCGGACGGCCCACGCTGCTGACCTTCGCCGCGGGTCCGTTCGGGCGGCACGTGCAGACGTTGACCGATGACGAGGTCGTCGCCGACGCGGTGTCAGCGCTGCGCACGTTGCACGGCGGAGCCGTCCCGGAGCCGGTCGCACGGTGGATCACCCGCTGGGGCGAGGATCCGTTCTCTCTGGGCTCATACTCCTACATCGCGACCCGGGCCTCGCACGAGGACCACGACGCCCTCGCCGGGCCGGTGGGCGGCGTGCTGCACTTCGCCGGCGAGGCGACCTGGGGCGCGGAGCCTGCGACGGTCGGCGGCGCCTACGCGTCCGGCGTGCGCGCTGCGGAACGGATCCTCGGACGCCCGGTCGACCTCACGGTGTTCGCCGAGGGAATCCGCTGACCCTCAGCACTCCGCACGGATCCCGATCCCGTGGCACGCCTCCGCCTGTCGGTCGTCGCCGACGGTGCAGCACTACCGCTGCGGGGCGGATCCGAACCGGTTGATCGCCCCGATGAGGCGGAACAGCCCGCCGATCGTGCGCTGGTTCAGGTGCAGGCAGATGCGCGGCAGCTCGAGGCGATCCTTGTCGGCCAGCTCGGCGGGCTGAGGTCCGCAGGCCTCGATCCGTCCGGAGGCAAGAGAAGAGGCGAACTGCTCGTTCAACTGCGCGATCTCGTCGGGAGTCGGTTCGGCGCGCAGACGCAGCACCAGCAGGTCCCCCACCCAGCGCAACGAGTCGTAGTTGCGCCAGAAGCCGGTGATGACCGCGGCGGCCTCGGTCACGGAGTCGGTGATCTGCACGCGGTCGAAGTCACCGGGCGAGATCACCCCCGTCGGCGCCAGATCCTCCTGGATGAAGCGCTCGAGTCCGTGCCAGAAGGTGCCGCCCGGCGCATCCAGCAGCACGATCGGCATGGGCTCGGCCTTGCCGGTCTGCTGCAGGGTGAGCAGCTCGAACATCTCATCCAGGGTGCCGAACCCGCCCGGGAGGCAGATGAATCCGCGGGACTCCTTCATGAGCATGAGCTTGCGCGTGAAGAAGTACTTCATCGCGACGACGTGCTCCTGCTCGGCCACGATCGTGTTCGCCTTCTCCTCGAACGGGAGCCGGATCGAGACCCCGAGGGAGCGCTCGGGCCCGGCACCCTCCGCGGCCGCCTGCATGATGCCGGGCCCCGCACCCGTGACCACCATCCACCCCTCCGCGGCGAGCGCTGCCGCCACGTCGCGGGCCTGGCGGTAGAGCGGGTCGTCCTGGAGGGTGCGGGCGGATCCGAAGACCGTGACCTTGGACACTCCGTGGAACGGCGCGAACAACCGGAAGGCGTCGCGCATCTCGCTGAGCGCCGCGGACGCGATCTTCAGGTCCAGCCGATCCGCGCCGTCCTCGCCGAGCAGAACCGCGGTCTGCAGCATCCGCAGAACCAGGCGCCGGTCGGCATGCACGCCGGCGTCGTCGAGCACGGCGTTGATCTCGGCCCGAAGGGCGGGAGGCAGGATCTCGTCGGTCATGCCTCCAGCGTGTCACGCCGCGTGGATGGGCGGGTGCCGCCGCGCGGATCGGCTGTGCGGCCCGTCCACGCCCCGTACGGGGCTCAGTCCGCGGCGCTCCAGGGCATGGGCCGGTCGGGTAGGCGCGCGCTGTCGTCGGGGAGGTGCGGCAGCTCCTCGCCGCCGAGCCAGGAGCGGATCCACCCGGCCCCGTCACGGGTGTACACGATGCGGATGTGCCGCCGGTCCGGCGCACCCTGCCAGAACTCGACCCGGGTCGGCTCGATCCGCCAGAGCACCCAGTCGCCCTCGGCGACGCCTGCCCGGGCCGCTGCAGAACGTGCCGCGAGATCGGCGGCGCTCTCGGAGGCCGATGCCTCGACGACCGGACCGCGGACCCGCACGGCCCGCAGGACCGGCTGCCACCAGAAGTTCAGCGCGGCCGCCGGGTTCGCCGCCAGCTGTCCGCCCTTGGCCGACGAGCGCGGACCGGCGAACGCCCAGCCGCGCTCGTCCACGTCCTTGAGGATGAGGGTGCGCGCGTCCGGGATGCCGCCGGCGTCCACGGTCGCCAGCGTCGCCGCGTGCGGCTCGGCGACGCCCGCCTCCGCCGCAGAGGTGATCCAGTTCAGGAACAGGGCGAGCGGGTCGTCCGGCACCGAGTCGGGATGCAGCGCGGGAGCGGATCCGGTGAGCGCGGGGCGTGCTCGCAGCCAGGCGGCAGGCGTGGTGTCCATGTCCCCATCCTGCAGGACCCGCGCCCAGACGGGCCTCACCGGATGGCGAGCCGCCATGGGGACGCGGGCTCTGCCCGTCAGTGCGCGGCGAGCACCTGCAGGGCCTCCGCGATCGAGACCGTGTCGCGCTCCCCGCTGCGGCGATCCCACAGCTCGACCTGGCCCTCCGCCGCACCGCGGCCGACCACGAGCACGCGCGGCACCCCGACGAGCTCGGCGTCGCCGAACTTCACGCCCGGCGAGACCTTAGGGCGGTCGTCGTACAGCACGTCGAGGCCCGCGGCCTCCAGCTGCGCGGACACGTCCTGCGCCACCTCGAACGCGACCTGGTCTCGGCCGGCGGCGACCACGTGCACGTCGAACGGTGCCACCGACGCGGGCCAGATGAGGCCCTTCTCGTCGTTGTTGAGCTCGGCGATGATCGCCAGGATCCGGGTCACGCCGATGCCGTAGGAGCCCATCGTGACGGTCACGAGCTTGCCGTTCTCGTCGAGCACCTTGAGCCCGAGCGCCTCGGCGTACTTGCGGCCGAGCTGGAAGACGTGACCGATCTCCATGCCACGTGCGAGATGCACGGGACCGGATCCGTCCGGCGCCGGGTCGCCCTCGCGCACGTTCGCGATCTCCACGAAGCCGTCCGCGGAGAAGTCGCGACCGGCGGTGACGGAGTGCGCGTGCTTCTGGTCGATGTTGGCGCCGGTGATCCAGCTCGTCCCCTCGACGACGCGGGGGTCGAGCAGATACCGGATCGCGGTGGCCGACTCCTCGCCGAGGATCGCTCCGGTGGGCGACCAGGGACCGATATAGCCCTTGACCAGCAGCGGATGCTTCTCGAAATCGTCGGCGGTCGCCGCCTCGACCTCGGCGGGGGCGAAGGCGACCTCGGCACGCTTCTCGTCGACCTCGCGGTCGCCCGGGAGGCCGACCACCACGAGTTCGCGCGTGCCGTCGAGGTGCGTGAGCGCGAGCACCACGTTCTTCAGCGTGTCGGCAGCCGTGAACTCCCCCTCGAGATTCGCGTTCGCGTGCGCCACGAGCGTCTCGATCGTGGGCGTGTTCGGAGAGTCGAAGATCACCGGGGCGCTGTCCGCATCGAACGGGATGGGCGCGGGCACCGCGGTCGTGTACGCCTCGACGTTCGCCGCGTAGCCGCCACCGGAGCGCACGAACGTGTCCTCGCCGACGGGCGTCGGGTGCAGGAACTCCTCGCTGCGCGAACCGCCCATCGCGCCGGCATCGGCCTGAACGATCACGTACTCGAGCCCGAGCCGCTGGAAGATGCGCTCATAGGCGTCACGCTGAGCCTGGTAGCTGGCGTCGAGACCGGCGTCGCTCGCGTCGAAGGAGTAGGCATCCTTCATCGTGAACTCGCGGCCGCGCAGAAGACCGGCGCGAGGACGGGCCTCGTCGCGGTACTTGTCCTGGATCTGGTAGATCGTCAGCGGAAGGTCCTTGTACGAGGAGTACAGGTCCTTCACGAGCAGGGTGAACGCCTCCTCGTGAGTGGGCGCGAGGAGGTAGTCGCCGCCCTTGCGGTCCTGGAGGCGGAACAGCAGGTCGCCGTACTCCTCCCAGCGGCCCGTCGCCTCGTATGCCTCGCGCGGCATGAGGGCCGGGAAATGCACCTCCTGGGCGCCCGCGGCGGCCATCTCCTCGCGGACCACCTTCTCGATCCGCGCCTTCACGCGCAGGCCGAGCGGCAGCCAAGCGAAGATACCCGAAGCCTGCGGTCGGATGTAGCCGGCACGGATCAGCAGTTTGTGGCTCGCGACCTCGGCGCCAGCCGGGTCTTCGCGGAGCGTGCGGAGGAAGAATTTCGAGAGACGAGTGACCACCAGGCAAGTCTACTGACGGCGATCGTCCCGCCCGTGCGGGTTGCAGAGGCGGGACGACCGGCCGGCCAGCTCAGTTCAGAGCGCGGGTGCTCGTCGGGATGATGCCACCGGCGTAGATCTCGGCGGCGTTGTCCTGCAGGGCCGTGAGTGCGACGCGCTGCGGCATCGGGCCGTACGAGATGCGCGCGACGCCGAGCGCCTCGTACTCCGTCGAGGTCAGTGCGCCCGGCAGGCCGATCACGCTGACCCTGCCGTGGCCGATGCCCTCGACGAGGGCGCGGGTGGTGTCGGCGTCGAGGATCCCCGGGACGAACACGCACGTCGCTCCGGCGTCCAGATACGCCCGACCGCGCTCGATCGCGTCCGCCAGCGACTCGGCGACGGGGCGACCGCCGCCGCGGACGAAGGCATCGGTGCGCGCGTTCAGCACGAACGGCACGCCCTCGGCCTCACGGGCACGGATCATCGCCGCGACGTCCGCGGTGGCCTCGGCGAGCGGCCGCAGCCGGTCCTCCACGTTAGCGCCGACGACACCCGCGGCGATGGCGAGGCGCACGGTCTCACCCGCGGCGTCGTAGCCATCGTCGAGGTCGGCGGTCACCGGCAGCTCGACCGCCGCCGCGATCCGTCCGACCATGTCGAGCATGAGCTCGCGCGGGATCGCGCCGTCGGCGTACCCGAAGGACGAGGCGATGGAGTGGCCTGCTGTAGCGATGGCGGTGGTCTCTGGCAGGGCGGCGATCGTCCGGGCGGAGACCACGTCCCACACGTTAACGACGCGGAGGATCTCGGGGGCCGCGTAGAGCGCGGCGAGGGTGCGGGCCTTGTCGGCGGTGCTGGTCATGACACCACGCTAATGCCCGGCTCCGGCGCGGGGATCGGCTTAGGCTGAACCCATGCTCCAGCGCCGATCGCACGTCGCCCCGTCCGCCGCGCAGAGCGAGCTGGCCACCGCGCTCGCGGCCCTGCGCACCGAGATCGATGCGCCGACCGGCTTCACGCCGGAAGCGCTCGCCGAGGCCGCCTCGGCCACCGCACCTGTGCCGGACCTGGATCTGCGCGACATCGCCTTCGCGACACTGGATCCGGCGGGCTCCATGGACCTCGACCAGGCGTTCCAGATCGAGCGGAGCGGATCCGGATACACCGTCCGATATGCGATCGCGGACGTCCCGTCGTTCGTGACACCGGGCGGCGCGCTCGACGACGCCGCCCGTGCTCGCGGCGAGACGCTGTACGCCGCGGACGGAACGATCCCGCTGCACCCGCGGGTGCTCAGCGAGGACCACGCCTCGCTGCTGCCGGATCAGGACCGCCCGGCGCTGGTGTGGACGTTCGCTCTGGACGCGGACGGCTCGGTCACCGACACGCGCCTCGAGCGTGCACTGATCCGCTCCCGCGCGAAGCTCGACTACGTCACCGCTCAGGCCGATCTGGATGCCGGCCGGGACACGCCCGCCGCGCTGCTGCCCGAGGTCGGCCGGCTCCGCCTGGCGCAGGAGGCGCAGCGCGGTGGCGCGAGCCTAAACCTGCCGGACGACGAGGTGGTGCGCCGGCAGGACGGCACCTACGCGATCGAGCGCCGCACTCCCCTGCCCATCGAGGACTGGAACGCGCAGCTCTCGCTCATGACCGGCATGGCGGCGGCCCAGCTCATGCTGCAGGCGAAGGTCGGGATCCTGCGCACCATGCCGCAGCCGGATGAGGCCGCGTTCGACACGTTCCGGCGGCAGACCGAGGCGCTCGGCGTACCGTGGACCACGGGCAGGTACGGCGACTACCTGCGCGGGCTGGACCGCGACGATCCGCGCACTCTGCCGATCCTGGAGGCGGCGTCGGCGCTGTTCCGCGGCGCGGGGTACGTCGCCTTCGACGGCGACGTACCGGCCGAGACGACGCAGGCGGCCATTGCCGCACCGTACGCCCATGCCACCGCGCCGCTGCGGCGCCTCGTGGACCGCTGGTCCCTGGCGATCTCGCTCGCGGTGAGCCGGGGTGAGACGATCCCGCCCTGGGTGCACGAGAGCATGGCGCAGGTGCCCGAGCTCATGCGCGCCTGCGCCCAGCGCTCGTCGACCTTGAACGCGCGCACGCTCGATCTGGTGGAGGCCGCCGTGCTGGCGCCGCACGTCGGCGAGACCTTCGACGCGGTCGTCATCCGCCGCAACGGTGCTCGCGGCACCGTGCAGATCGCGGAGCCGCCGGTGACCACCTCGCTGGCACTCCCCGAATCGGCCGCGGCGGGGGCGACGGTTCGCGTGACGCTGGATTCAGTCGATGTCGCGAAAGGACAGGCCGTCTTTGTCATCGTCTGAGGGCTCGTCCGCGGATCTGGACGCCTGGCTTCGCACCCATGCGCACCGCCTGCGCACGCTCGATCCGGACGAGGACGACGACGCCGACCTGGAGCCGCTGCTCGACATCGTGGGCGATGCCCGAGTCGTCGCGATCGGCGAGTCGATGCACCGCGTGCACGAGTTCTTCACGCTGCGTCACCGCGTGTTCCGGTTCCTGCATCGGCGCGCCGGCTTCACGGCGCTGGTGGCGGAGAGCGGTCTGCCCGAGGGGCGGAAGGTCGACGACTGGATCCGTACGGGGAGGGGAAGCCTGCGCGACACGCTCCGCGATGCGGTCTCGTATCGATTCGGCGCCTGCCAGGAGATGCTCGACCAGTTCACCTGGATGCGTGAGCGGGCCGCGACCGGACACCCGGCCCCGCGGTGGTACGGAATGGATCTTCCGGACTCCTCGGCGAGCGCACGGCCCGGCGTCGCCGCCGCGCTCGAGGTGCTCGACGAGGCGGATCCGCATTTCGCCGCGCACGTCCGGGAGACCCTGCTGCCGCTGTTCGCCTATCTGCCCGACGATCGCACGGGGCTGGCGCAGGCGGCGCCGACGATCCAGGCGTATCTGGCGCTGACCACCCCCGATCGCGCTGCCCTCACCGTCGGCATCACCGACCTCGCCGCTCGGATCCGTGCCCGCCGGCGCGAGCAGATCGCGGCGCTCGGCGGCGATGCCGACGCCGCTGGGCGAGTGGACTTCGCGATCCGCGCCGCAGAGAGCGCCCGCGCCGCCGACTCCTTCCTGCAGGCCATGACCGCCGGATCCACCCGAACCTGGCCCGCAGCCAACATCCGCGACGTGTGGATGGCCGACACCGTGGAGTGGATCCTGCAGCGCGAGCCCCGCATCGTGGTCGCGGCGGCGAACGGGCACGTGCAGCGCACCCCGTTCTCCGCTCCCCCGTTCGTGCCGGATCCGATGACCACCCTGGGCGGGCACCTCACCGACCGGCTGGGCGACGACCTCGTGGTGATCGGGACGGCGTTCGGCGGTGGACAGCAGTGGCTGCACCGGCCCGATCCCACCGATCCGCCCGGGCACTCCCGCCCGTTCATCGCCCCGCTCGCGCCGCTTGAGGAGTCCAGTCTGGACGCGGCGCTGGAACGCTCCGGGATGGACGACACCATGGTGGACCTGCGCGGGATGCCGTCGACCGTGGCCCGCGAGCTCGATGCCACGACGGGCTGGCACAACGGGGATGTGCTCCAGCCGGGCCGGGCGCGCGACGCCTTCGATGCGGTGGCGTTCATCCGCCGCGTGACCCCCTGGCAGACCTGGATCGATGAGCGGGGGCTGGATCGGCGCTGAGCCCGGTCTACGCGGGCACAGCCGACGTGGTCATGACGAGCAGCTGGGGATCCGAGAGGTCCAGCGACACCCGGATCGACGCGAACTCCGCAAGCGACGAGGCATGCGTGCCGCCGCACAGGATCGATGCGGTGCCCTCCGGCAGGGCGCACACCCAGCGGCGACGATCGACGATCGTGTCGCCCTCGACCTCGATCCGGCTGGGTGCGGCCGAGGCTACCCAGGCGGCGAGTTGCGCGTTGATGCGCTCCTCGCGCTCAGTGAGTGATGCGGCGAACCCCTCGGTGTCGAAGCCGGCCTTGCGCAGGCTCTTGCCGAGCCGGTACTCGTCGACGGCGCCGTCCTCGTGGATGAAGCTGGTCTGATTCGCGCGGCCCTCGAAGTCGGGGGTGCCCAGCGCGTCGGATCCCGGGTCCTTGCGCCACAGATCGGCGACGGCGAGGTCCAGGGCGAGGGACGCGAGGTGGCAGGCGGTGTGCCCGCGACTCAGACCGGCGCGGTGCGCAGCGTCGACGGTCGCCTCGACCTCCGCACCCGCGGCGAGCAGGGACGGAACGGCCTCGATCCGGTGCCCGACGAGCCAGGTCCAGCCCTCCGCGCCGCGCTTGACGGGGATGTCCGCACCGACCGCGACTTCGCCCTCGTCGCTCACGGCGGCCATGACCGCCTCCGTCACCGCGACCTCGACGCCGTCCACACGCAGCGTGCCGCGGTCGCCGGGCTGGTCCGGCCAGGTGTGGTCGACGGGGTGGAACGGCGTCCGGTCCAGCACCACGACGGCACCGTCCTGCGCCGGGTGCACGCCCACGACGCGCGCGGTCTCGACGAGGGACCCCGAGGGGAAGGTGATGATCGTGGCGGCGGTCACGACGTGAGGACCTGCGCGGTGCCGAGCGGCGCGTTCGGACCCATCTCGTCCGCGAGACGGTTCGCCTCCTCGATGAGAGTGGCGACGATGTCCTCCTCCGGCACGGTCTTGATGACCTCGCCCTTGACGAAGATCTGTCCCTTGCCGTTGCCCGAAGCGACCCCGAGGTCCGCCTCACGGGCCTCGCCCGGACCGTTCACGACGCAGCCCATGACCGCCACGCGCAGCGGCACGGTCATGTCCTTGAGACCCTCGGTGACGTCCTCGGCGAGCGTGTAGACGTCCACCTGCGCCCGTCCGCACGACGGGCACGAGACGATCTCGAGCTTGCGCTCGCGCAGGTTCAGCGACTGCAGGATCTGGTGGCCGACCTTGACCTCCTCGGCAGGAGGCGCCGAAAGGGAGACCCGGATCGTGTCGCCGATTCCCTCCCCGAGCAGGATCCCGAAGGCGGTCGCCGACTTGATCGTGCCCTGGAACGCCGGCCCCGCCTCCGTCACGCCCAGGTGCAGCGGCCAGTCGCCCCGCTCGGCCAGCAGACGGTAGGCCTTGACCATCACCACCGGGTCGTTGTGCTTGACGGAGATCTTGAAGTCGTGGAAGTCGTGCTCCTCGAACAGCGACGCCTCCCACACGGCGCTCTCGACCAGCGCCTCGGGTGTGGCCTTGCCGTACTTCTCGAGCAGGCGAGGATCCAGCGATCCGGCGTTCACACCGATGCGCAGCGAGACGCCGGCGTCCTTGGCAGCCTTGGCGATCGCGCCGACCTGATCGTCGAACTTGCGGATGTTGCCCGGGTTGACGCGCACCGCACCGCAGCCGGCGTCGATCGCCTGGAACACGTACTTCGGCTGGAAGTGGATGTCGGCGATGACCGGAATCTGGCTCTTCTTCGCGATGATGTGCAGCACGTCGGCGTCGTCCTGCGACGGCACCGCGACGCGCACGATCTCGCAACCGGATGCGGTGAGCTCGGCGATCTGCTGCAGCGTCCCGTTGATGTCGGTCGTCTTGGTGGTCGTCATCGACTGGACGCTGACGGGGGCATCACCGCCGACGAGCACCTTGCCGACCTTGATCTGGCGGCTCTTGCGTCGCGGGGCGAGGACTTCGGGGATCCGGGGCATCCCCAGGTTCACGGCTGGCACGTCATCCAGGGTACCCGTGCCCGGCTGGACGGGATCCGCGCGCCGCCTGAGCGTGCCCCGCGA
>Ga0308158_10003784_pt1 | contig 13080 bp, 8 predicted proteins | sample PhyBR2_FD_201038 | JGI IMG/M metagenome (GOLD analysis project Ga0308158, IMG submission 201038) | Phyllosphere microbial communities from UC Gill Tract Community Farm, Albany, California, United States - DLSLB.R2 | ecosystem: Host-associated > Plants > Phyllosphere > Unclassified | place: USA... | reverse complement strand
GGTCGAGGCGCTCTGGGAGGCGGGCGTGCCGCGCGAGGTGCTGCAGTACGTGCAGCTCGACGGCCGCGACCTGGGCACGAAGCTCGTGAGCGACCCGGCCGTGGGCCGCGTCATCCTCACCGGCGGTTTCGAGACGGCGGAGTTGTTCCGCGGCTTCCGTCGGGACCTGCCGCTGCTCGCCGAGACGAGCGGCAAGAACGCGATCATCGTCACCCCGTCGGCCGACCTCGACCTGGCCGCGAAGGACGTCGCCTACGCCGCGTTCGGCCACGCCGGGCAGAAGTGCTCGGCGGCATCGCTCGTCGTGCTCGTCGGATCCGCCGCGCGCTCCGAGCGGTTCCGCCGTCAGCTCGTCGACGCCGTGCGCGCCTACGACGTGGGCGCGCCGGAGGACGGATCCACCCGGATCGGGCCGCTGATCGGCCCGGCCGAGGGCAAGCTGCTCGGCGCGCTGACCACGCTGCACGCCGGGGAGAGCTGGCTGCTGCAGCCGGAGAAGCTCGACGACGCCGGACAGCTGTGGCGTCCCGGGATCCGCGACGGTGTGAAGCGCGGCAGCGAGTTCCACCGCGTGGAGTACTTCGGCCCGGTGCTCGGCATCATGACGGCCGGCTCGCTGACCGAGGCGATCGACATCGTCAACGACATCGACTACGGCCTGACCAGTGGCCTGCACTCCCTGGACGAGGACGAGATCCAGCAGTGGCTCGCCTCGATCCAGGCCGGCAACGTCTACGTCAACCGCGGCACCACCGGCGCCATCGTGCAGCGCCAGCCGTTCGGCGGCTGGAAGAAGGCCGCCGTCGGCGCCGGATCCAAGGCGGGCGGGCCGAACTACCTGGTGGGCCTGTCCGAGTGGACGGATGCCCCCGTGAGCACGGCGCGGGAGCTCGATGCGCTCGCCACCGGAGCGGTGGGCGCGCTCGCCGCCGCGGGCGACGCGGACGCCGACATCGCGTGGCTGCGCGGTGCGCTGGCCACCGACCTCGACGCGTGGGCCGACGAGTTCGGCGTGGTGCGCGACGCCACCGGACTCAGCACCGAGCAGAACGCGCTGCGCTACCAGGCCGTGCCGGTCACGGTGCGGTTCGAGGGCGACCGCGTCGCTGAGCTCATCCGCGTCGTCGCCGCCGGCCGCCGCGCACGCGCGCGCGTCACGGTCAGCACCGCCACCGCGCTGCCGGGTGCCGTCGCGACCTGGCTCGGCACGCAGGACGTCACGGTTGCCACCGAGGACGCTGCTGCCTGGGCCGCCCACGCCCAGCGCCTCGCGGCGCGCGGCAGCCGGGTGCGTCTGATCGGTGCGACGGCCGCCGCCACGGCGGAGGCCGTGAACGGCTCGCCCAGCCTCGCGATCTACGCGAACCCGGTGGTCTCGGCCGGACGCGTCGAGATCCTGACCTTCCTGCGCGAGCAGGCGGTCTCGGTCACGGCGCACCGCTTCGGCACCCCGCACCGCTACGACATCCCGCTGCTGGATCCGATCGCCTGATCGGATCCGGATCCCGCCGCTTCGCAGGCGCCGGGATCCGCCCCGGGGCACACGCCCCGTCTCGACCCGAACCCGCCGTCCTGCTCCCTGGGCGGCGGGTTCGTCTTGCGTCCTTCGTCTCGCTGCGCTCGCTCAGGAACCGCGCCCTCAGGCCAGAGGCAGCGCGCCGTCGTAGGCGGTCGCCGAGAGTGTGGGCTCGGCGGGGCCGGCTCCGAACACGCGGGAGAGCCCCGGGTCCGTGCGCCACTGCGGCCAGCCGGGGTCGCCCTCCTCGACGAATCGGACGGCCACGGCGTGCATCTCCGTCGCGAGATGCTGCGGCGGGGTGGGCCCGGCCAGGCGCTCCACGAACGGGTCGTCGAGCACGTCGAACCAGAACGGCACGTCGAGGCAGTGGCACGACCAGCCCTTCGCGGGAGAGACCCAGGCGAAGCGATAGACCCAGGTGGCGGCGGCGCCGCGGGCCTGCGCGGCCCGCACCACGAGCGCGCGGAACACCCGGTCCGTTACGAACCGTCCGAGCAGCGCCGGCGTGCCGCGGCGGCGCTGGGCACGGTTCGCGACGAGGTACGCGCGGCGCACGGTGCGATCGCGGCACAGCAGCATCAGCGCGAGCGCAGCCGGGATGAAGCGCAGCACGCCGGGCGTGCGTTCCAGCGTCATTGTGAACTCGTCATCGGTGGCGCCGAGCAGCAGCGGCTTGTCGGCGCCGATCCCGGCTTGCAGCGCCTGGACGGCGGGGCGGGGCACGACCTCGCCGTCGACCACGGGTCCCCACGGCAGCCCTTCGGCGAGCGGGGCGAGCAGCGCCTTCAGCCGCGTCGCGCCGAGCAGGGCGGCCTTGGGCTGTGCGCGCTGCAGGGTCCGCTCGGGCACGGTGCGGAACCCGGCGGCGTCGGGGGTGCACCCGAGCAGCACGCCGAGCGCCCGGGTGCGCTTCGATGCCAGCTCCGCGTCGATGTCGGCGAGCGCGGGGGAGAAGGCCATCGCCGCGTGGAACAGGTGCTGCGCGCGCTCCAGCCCGAGCAGGGTCAGCACCGCGCCGGCGCCGGCGGACTGGCCCGCGATCGTCACGCGCGACGGATCCCCGCCGAAGGCCGCGATGTTGCGCTGCACCCATTCCAGCCCCGCGATCCAGTCCAGCACGGCCCGGTTCGCGGGCACGTCCGGCATCAGGCCGAAGCCGTCGAAGCCGAGCCGGTACGAGACCGTCACGGTCACCACGTCGTCGCGGTTGAAGGCGCCGCCGTCGTACCAGGGACTCGCCGGGGAGCCGTCGACGTAGCCGCCGCCGTGGATCCACACCATGACCGGCAGCCCGGGCCCTGCGACGGGCTCGGGGGCCGGTAGCGACGGCGTGAACACGTTCACGTTCAGCGTCGCGGCGCCGGGGATGCTGGGCTCGGGGATGAGCGTCTCGCCCTTGTCGCCGCGCTGCGCGGTCGGCCCGAACGCCGCCGCGTCGCGCACGGCGGTCCAGGGCTCCGGCGGCTGCGGGGCGGCGAAGCGCAACTCGCCCACCGGCGCCGCCGCGAACGGGATCCCCAGGAACGCGGCGGAGGCGCTCGGAGTGCCGGGCTCGCCCCGCCAGAATCCCCGGACGGGGCCGGAGTGCGTCGTGACGAGGGGCGGATCCGCGATCATCCGATCAGCGTATCCGGCCGGATCCTGAGCGGTGGCGTCCTTCGTCTCGCTTCGCTCGCTCAGGAACCGGCAGCGACGAGACGAAGGGCGCTCAGGAACCGGGTATCGCCTCAGGGCCTCAGCAGGGCGAAGAAGCGGTCGATGTCGGCCGCCATGTCGATCGTTGGATCCAGGATCCAGGCGTTCTGCAGGCCGTCGGCCAGTGCGTGCCCGGCCCGGATGACCCACTCGATGTCCAGGTCGCTCCGCAGGCGGCCCTCGCGCTGGTCGGCGGTCAGCGCCTCGCGCGCCGCGGCGTGCACGGCCTCGGTGCGGCCGAGGAAGAACGCGCGGGCGGGGTGCTCCGGGTCTGCGGCCTCGGCGGCGAGGCGCGTGTAGAGCTCGACGAGCCCCGGCACGTCGGCGTTGTGCCGCACCACCTCGAGGAACGAGTCGGTGAAGCTCAGTGCCTCGAATCGCGCGGTGTCGTGCGCGTCCCGGACGCGGAGGATCTCGACGAAGAGCTGCTCCTTGGTGCCGAAGTAGTGCAGCAGCCCTGCGGCGCTGAGACCCACCGCGTCGGCGATCTCGCGCACCGAGGCGTTGCGATAGCCCCGTCGGCCCACGATCTCCAGCGCGGCCTCGAGGATCTCCTCGCGCTTCACGACGCCTTTCGCGTACGCACCCCGTTTGGCCATGGGGTCAGACTATCCGTCGGTCACGAAAGGTGAACATCGTGCAGTGTTCGACGGCAAAAGCCTTGCGCTGTTCGGGTTCTGGTGCGATGATCGGGACGGATCCAGAAACTAAACGTTGTTTAGGATTCGGATCCGTACCCCGACCCGCTCGACGAGGAGCACTCGATGACTCTGACCCCGCCCGACCCCGCCACCGAGATCGCCCCGACCGGTGTGATCTCGGCCGTGCCGCCCGCAGCCGGCGAGCCCGCGGCCAGCCCGCCCGCCACCCGGCGCCTGCTGCCGAGCCTGCTGGCCGCGTCGCTGACCCTGTTCGCCACCTACGGCGGCCTCATCGCGATCCTGCTGCCGTCGCAGGTCCTGCTGCTCGACCCCGCGCACAAGGTGCAGAACCTGGCGATCGTGACGACCACGTCGTTCGTGTTCACGCTCTTCGCGCAGCCGCTCGCCGGGGCGTTCAGCGACCGGTCCCGGTCCCGGTTCGGCCGGCGCGCGCCGTGGATGGTGATGGGTGCGCTCGTCGGCGGGATCTTCCTGTTCGGTCTCGGCTCGCTCACCGACATCCTGTGGATCACCGTGTTCTGGGTGATCATCCAAGTGGCGCTGAACTTCCTGCAGGCGCCGCTGACCACCATCACCGCCGACCGGTTCCCGCGTGCGAAGCGCGGCGGGGCGAGCGCGATGATCGGCCTCGGCACTCAGCTCGGCATGACGGTCGGCATCATGCTGGCCAGCGCCCTCGCTGCGCAGATCGGCGTCGGCTACTCCGTGTTCGGCGTCGCCGTGATCGTCGTGACGATCCTGTTCGTGCTCGTCAACCGCGACTGGTCGTCCAAGCACGCCGCCGTCGAGCCGTTCCGCTGGGGCGCGTTCTTCAAGGGGTTCTGGATCGACCCGCGCAAGCACCCCGACTTCGCCTGGGCGTTCGCCGCGCGATTCCTGCTGATCCTCGGCTACTTCGTGGTCTCGGCCTACCAGCTCTACATCCTCACCGACTACATCAAGATGCCGCTCGCGGGCGCGCAGGGCGCGGTGCTCACCCTCACCCTCGCCGCCTTCGTGCCCACCCTGATCGCGATCGGCGTGTCCGGCTGGTGGAGCGACAGGGTCGGCCGTCGCAAGGTGTTCATCTACGCCGCGACCGTGGTCATGGTGATCGGCCTGGCCATGCCGCTCATCCTGCCCAACCTGACCGGCATGATCGCGATGAGCGTGATCAACGGCGTCGGCTTCGGCATCTACATGGCCGTGGACGCGGCCCTGATGACCGAGGTGCTGCCGGACGAGGGGTCCTCGGCGGGCAAGGACCTCGGCATCCTCAACGTCGCCACCAACATCCCGCAGGCGCTCAGCGCGCCGATCGCGGCGATCATCATCGGATCCCTCGGCGGCTACCCGATGCTGTTCGTGTTCGCGATCGTCTTCGCGATCCTCGCCGCCGTCGCGACGGCGCCGATCCGCAGCGTCAAGTAGATCCCGACCCTCCTCCACGAAAGGAACGACGATGGAGAACACCGACACCCGCCCCGACGCGGACGCCGTCACCGCGGAGATCGAGCATCCCGAGGTGCGGACCGGATCCGGCCTCGTGCGCGGGCGGTGGCATGACACCACGGCGCCCGGATCCGGATCGCGCGGCAACCTGCGCTCGGCCGCGTTCCTCGGGATCCCGTTCGCCGAGGCGCCGGTGGGCGAGCTCCGCTTCGGGGCGCCGGTACCGAAGGCGCCGTGGCAGGGAGTGCTCGACGCTGCCGCGTTCGGGCCCACTGCGCAGCGCGGCGACCCCGGGGTCACGCTCATCCCCGAGCCCAGCGTTCCGGGGGAGTCGACGCTGAACGTGAACGTCTTCACGCCCTCGCCGCAGGCGCCGGCCGCGGCTGCCGGGCTGCCGGTGCTGGTGTGGATCCACGGCGGCGGGTACTTCGCCGGCTCGCCCGCGAGCGAGTGGTACGACGGCCGCAACTTCAGCCGCGACGGCGTCGTGACGGTGACGATCTCGTACCGGCTCGGCTTCGACGGGTTCGGCTGGATCGAGGATGCGCCGTCCAACCGCGGCGTGCGCGACTGGCTGCTGGCACTGGAGTGGGCGCAGCAGAACATCGCGGCCTTCGGCGGGGATCCGGCCCGGGTCACGATCGCCGGGCAGTCCGCCGGCGGGGGAGCCGTGATGACGCTGCTCGGCATGGAGAAGGCGCAGCACCTGTTCCATGCGGTCTACTCGATCTCCGGCGCCCTGGCCGACGTCTCGGCCGCGCGTTCGGAGGAGTTCGGACGTCGGCTGTCGAGCGAGCTCGGAGTCGCGCCGACACGCGCGGCTCTCGGCTCGCTGAGCGAGGAGCGCATCCTCGAGGTGCAGAAGAAGCTCACCGCCTTCGATGGCGGCGACATGGGCGACATCGTCGAGAACGGCCTGCCGCTCGGGCCGACCGTGGACGGCGACCTCATCCTGCGACCCACGCCGGAATCGTTCCGTCTCGGGATCGGATCCGGCAAGCCGCTCGTGCTGGGCGCCACCGACGACGAGTTCTCGATGGCCACGGCCGATGCGGGCAGGGCCATGGCGCTCGTGCCGACGGGCATGCTGCTCGGCAAGCTCGGCGTGCCCAAGCAGGCGCGCAAGGCATACCTCGCCGCCAACGCCGACGTGCGCGCGAAGGGCAAGGCGCGGCTGGCCGGGCGGGTGCTCACGGACCGGATGTTCCGGGTCGCGATCCTGCGCATCGTCGCGGATCGCGGATCCGCCCCGACCTGGGTGTACCGGTTCTCCTGGCCGTCCGGGACGTTCGGGTTCGCCGAGCACTGCCTCGACGTGCCGTTCTTCTTCGACTGCCTGGACGGTCCGGCGATGGAACCGCTCGCCGGCCCGAACCCGCCGCAGGCGCTCGTCGACGAGGTGCACGCCGCCGCGGTGGCGTTCGTCGCGGGCGGCGACCCCGGCTGGGCGCGCTACGACGAGGCGGCGAAGACCGCGCGGGTGTACGACACCCCGTCTCGGGACGAGGCCGATGCCTACGCCTCGGTGCGCGCCCTGCTCTAGTCGGTCGTCGAGCGCCCTTCGTCGGTTCCTGAGCGAGCCGCAGGCGAGACGAAGGACGCTCGCTCAACGACCTCGGTTGGGGCCGGGGTCCGGCTCCTGCATCAGCTCGAACAGCGTCTCGATGAGGGCGGCCATGTCGAGGTCCGGCTCGACCAGCAGCTGCATCTGCGCGCCGTCCGACACGGCCTGCAGCAGTCGCGCGGCGAGCATCGGGTCGATGCCGGCGCGGATCCGCCCCTCCGCCTGCGCGTCGGCGATCGTCGCGGACCAGCGCTCGCGAAGGCCGGCACTGCGCTCCGTGAAGAAGGCGCGGGACGGATGCTCGGGGCTCGCCGCGTCGGCGGCGAGGCGGGTGAAGAGTTCCACGAGTCCCGGCACCTGGGCGTTGTGCCGCACGATGTCGAGGTAGCCGTCGCGCATCTCGTCGAGCGTCGCGGCGTCCACGGCGCTGAGGTTCCCGGCCATGTCGACCTCGTCGCGGGTGCGCAGGATCTCCACGAACAGCTCGTCCTTGCTGTCGAAGTAGTGCAGCAGGCCCGCCTGGCTGAGGCCGACCTCGTCGGCGAGCTCCTTCACGGAGGCGCCGTGGTAGCCCTCGCGGGCGACCACGGCCAGCGCTGCGCGCAGGATCTCCTCGCGCTTCGCGATCCCCTTCGCATACGAACCTCGTCGTGCCATGACCCGAGACTATCCCGGCGACGAGCCGCCGGATGTTAAAACCGAGTAACGCTTGCTTTTTGTCCCAGAACCTGATCGACTGGCAGTGCCGGTCACCCGAGATCCGTCCACGAAGGAGTCGACATGACATCGCCCCGCGACCACCTGCCCGAGCTCAGCACCGAGGAGAAGGCCTCGCTCACGAGCGGCGCCGACTTCTGGACCCTGAAGTCCATCGACCGCATCGGCCTGCCGTCGATCATGGTCACCGACGGCCCGCACGGACTGCGCAAGCAGGCCGCGGAGACCGATCACCTCGGTCTCAGTGCGAGCGTGCCCGCCACCTGCTTCCCTCCGGCATCGGGTCTCGGAGCCGCCTTCGACCCCGAGCTCGCCGAGCGGGTCGGCGTCGCGCTGGGCGTGGAGTCGGCGATCGAGGATGTCGCGGTCATCCTCGGCCCCGGCATCAACATCAAGCGCTCGCCGCTGTGCGGGCGCAACTTCGAGTACGTCTCCGAGGATCCGATCCTCTCCGGCGTCATCGGCGCGGGACTCGTCACCGGTATCCAGTCGCAGGGCGTGGGATCGTCGCTCAAGCATTTCGCGGCGAACAACCAGGAGTTCGAGCGCATGACCGCCTCGAGCGACGTCGACCCGCGGCCGCTGCGCGAGATCTACCTGCGCGGCTTCGAGCGCGTGGTGAAGGATGCGCAGCCGTGGACCGTCATGTGCTCGTACAACAAGATCAACGGCGTGTACGCGTCGCAGGATCCGTGGCTGCTCACGCAGGTGCTGCGGGACGAGTGGGGCTTCGACGGCCTGGTCGTCTCGGACTGGGGCGCGGTGAACGATCGTGTCGCCGCGCTCGTCGCGGGCCTCGACCTGGAGATGCCGGGCAGCGATGGCGCCCCCGACCGCGCCGTGGCCAGCGCCGCGGCTTCGGACCCGGCTGTCGCCGCCGCTCTGGACGCTTCCGCGGGTCGGGTGCTCGACCTGGTGGGCCGGGCGCAGGCCCGGCCGGCCTTCGCCGGCCCGCTCGACGTCGAGGCGCACCACGCCCTCGCCCGTGAGGCCGCAGGGCGCTCGATCGTGCTGCTGCGCAACGAGGCGGTCGACGGCGCCCCGCTGCTGCCGCTCGCCCCCTCCGCCACGGTGGCGCTGATCGGTGAGTTCGCCCGCACCCCGCGCTTCCAGGGTGGCGGCTCCTCGCACATCAACCCGACCCGGGTCGACTCCGCCCTCGACGCGCTGACCGCGGCGGCCGGAGAGCGCGTCGCGTTCGCGCCCGGCTTCGCCTTCGATGCCGCAGCCTCGGGCCAGGACGCCCTGCGTGACGAGGCGGCGGCGCTCGCCACCTCCCGCGATGTCGCCGTGGTGTTCCTCGGCCTCACCGACGCCGAGGAATCGGAGGGCTTCGACCGCGAGCACATCGACCTCGCCGCGCACCAGCTCGCCCTGCTCGACGCGGTCGTGGCAGCGAACCCGCGCACGGTCGTGGTGCTCTCGAACGGCTCGGTCGTCGCGCTGCCCTTCGCCGACCGGGTGCCCGCGATCGTCGAGGCGTGGCTGCTCGGTCAGGCCGGCGGATCCGCGACCGTCGACGTGCTGCTCGGCGCGGTGAACCCGTCCGGCCGCCTGGCCGAGACGATCCCGCACCGGATCGAGGACACCCCGGCGTTCGGCAACTTCCCGGGCTCGAACGGACACGTCCGCTACGGCGAGGGCATCCTGGTGGGGTACCGCTGGTACGACGCCCGCGACATGGCCGTGACCTACCCGTTCGGCCACGGCCTGTCGTACACGTCCTTCGCGTACGGCGCGGTCTCCGCCGCCGTCACGGCCTCGGGCGACATCGAGGTGACCGTGCCGGTGACCAACACCGGATCCCGCGACGGCCGCGAGGTCGTGCAGGTATATGTCGCCCCCGTCGCCTCCGTGGTGGAGCGCGCGCCGCGCGAGCTCAAGGCGTTCGCGTCGGTCGAGGTCGCCGCGGGCGCCACGGCGGACGTCGTGCTCACCGTGCGCCGCGAGGACCTCGCGTACTGGGACGTGCGGGTGGACCGCTTCGTCGTCGAGGGCGGCGCCTACCGCGTCGAGGCGGGCGCCTCGAGCCGCGACCTGCGCGGCTCGGCCACGGTCGACGTCGCAGGCGACGCGGTCTTGGTGCCGCTCACCCCCGAGTCCACGCTCGCCGCGGTGTTCGCGCATCCGGTCGCCGGTCCCATGGTCGCGGGGGCGTTCGCCGCGATCCAGGAGCAGTTCGGCGACGAGGGCGACGGCATCATGTCGGGCGAAGCGATGGCGAAGATGATGGGCTCGTTCCCGATCGGGCGCCTCCCCGCGTTCGGCTGGGGCCTGGACCGCGCCGGCGTGGAGCAGCTCCTCGCCGCCGCGAACGCCCCGCAGGCGTAGCCGGGATCCGTGCCGTTCACTGGTCCCGTATTGCGGGTTTGCGATGCCGGAGGTCGCAATCCGCGACCAGTGAACGAAACGGCGGAGCGGGATCCGCTCAGCCGGCGGCGTTGCGGCGGGCTTCCCAGCCGGAGCGCACCATCTCGTCGACCGTGTGGCGCATGGTCCAGTCCAGGTCGCGGGCCGCGAGCTCGCCCGTCGCGACGATGCGGTCGGGGTCGCCGGGGCGGCGCGGGCCGATCTCCGGGGTGAAGGCGATGCCGGTGACGCGCGCCATCGCGTCCATGATCTGGCGCACCGAGAGCCCGTCGCCGGATCCCAGGTTGTAGGCGGCCTCGACCGGCTGGCCCGCGATCATGCGCTGCGCCGCCGCGACATGAGCGAGGGCGATGTCGCCGACGTGCACGTAGTCGCGCACGTTCGTGCCGTCCTCGGTGGCGTAGTCGTCGCCGTTGATCCGCGGCGTCTCACCCGCGAGCAGCTTCTCGAAAACGATCGGGAACAGGTTGTGCGGACTGACGTCGTAGACGGACGGATCCGCGGATCCGACGACGTTGAAGTAGCGCAGCGAGGTGTGCATGAGGGGCTTGGCGGATCCGGCGGTCGCGACGGCCTGGTCGCGCAGCAGCCACTCGCCGATGAGCTTTGACTCGCCGTAGGGGCTCGCCGGGCGCTTCTCGGTGCTCTCCACCACGAGGGGCACATCGGGCGTGCCGAACACGGCGGCGCTCGAGGAGAACACTATGTTGGCGACTCCGGCCTCAGCCATGGCCTCGAGGATGACGCGGGTGCCCTCGACGTTCTGCGCGTAGGTGTGCAGCGGGCGCTGCACCGAGACTCCGGCGTACTTGAAGCCGGCGACGTGGATCACGCCCTGCACCTCGTGCTCGCGCAGGGTGCGCTCCACCAGCTCGCGGTCGAGGATGCTGCCCTGCACGAAGGCCACACCCTCGGGCACGAACGATGCGACGCCGCTGGACAGATCGTCCAGCACGACCGGGGTGAGGCCGGCCGCGGACAGGGCGCGCACGACGTGCGATCCGATGTAGCCGGCGCCGCCGGTGACAAGCCAGGACATGGGTCTCCTTCCGCCGCGCGGTCTGCGCGGATCTCATTCTGGCAGGGGCTTCGCTGGGGGTTCGCCGGGCTCGAGCGGTGCCCCGTGTGGTGCCGGAGTCCTGTTGTTCCCGTCGCAAACGTTGTCGCCTTCCCGGCCTGCGGGCGACATCCGTTGCGACGGGAGCGAAGAGCAGGTTCCGGATCCGGAGCGTCAGACGTCCCGGCGCGGGCCCGCGGACGGGACCACCGTGAACAGGTGCGGTTCCGCGAAACCGGCGCCGGCGAACGCGGCGCGCACGGCCTCCGAGACCGCGGGCACGAGGGCGTGATCCACGAGTGCGATCGCGGCGCCGCCGAACCCGCCGCCGGTCATGCGTGCGCCGATCGCACCGTGCGCGAGAGCGGTGTCGACGGCGGTGTCGAGCTCGGGGATCGAGATCTCGAAGTCGTCCCGCATCGAGGCGTGCGAGGCGACCAGCAGGTCGCCGATCGCCCGCGGGCCGCGCTCGGCGAGCACGGCCACGGTGTCGAGCACGCGCTGGTTCTCGGTCACGATGTGCCGCACCCGGCGGAAGTCGACGTCGTCGAGCAGCTCCGCGGCGCGCGGCAGATCCGCCACGGTCACGTCGCGCAGCGCCGGCACGCCCAGGGCGGCGGCCCCGCGCTCGCAGGACTCGCGTCGCTCGCGGTAGCCGCCCGTGGAGTGGGCATGCTTCACGCCCGTGTCGATCACGAGCACCTCGAGCCCCGCCTCGGCGAAACCGAGCGGGATCGAGCGGGTCTCCAGCGTGCGGCAGTCCAGGAACACCGCGGCGTCCGCCTGCCCCAGCATCGTCGCCATCTGGTCCATGATCCCGGTCGGAGCGCCCACGGCCTCGTTCTCCGCGCGGCGACCGGCCTGCGCGAGCGCCACCGGATCCAGCCCCAGACCCCACAGCTCGTTCAGCGCGGATCCGGTCGCGCCCTCGATCGCGGCGGACGACGACAGCCCCGCCCCGACCGGCACGTCGGAGGCGATCGCGATGTCGACGCCCGCGAAGGTGCCGGCGGCCCAGGCGGGCACCAGTGCGCGCAGCGCCCACGCCACGCCGAGGGGGTACGCCGCCCACTCCGGCACGTCCGCCCCTTCGGCGAGGTCGTGGACCGGCCGCGCGCTGCCCACGGAGGGGAACAGCGTCTCCAGATCGTCGAGCGCGACCTCGACGGGCTCGGCGGCGAATGTGGACGCGACCCGGATCCGCCCGTCGGTGCGCAGGCTCGCGGCGGCGGCCGTGCGGTGCTGGATCGCGAAGGGCAGCACGAAGCCGTCGTTGTAGTCGGTGTGCTCGCCGATGAGGTTCGCGCGCCCCGGCGCCGACCATACGCCGGCGGGCTCGGATCCGGTCAGATCGCGGAACAGGTCGCGTGCGGCAGTCGCTGCGGTGCCGGCGGGGGCTTCTGCGTGCGCAGCGGCGGGGGCGGCGGTCATGGGGTCTCCTCGGGGTGGACGGTACGCGCACGAGCCACGGGCTCGGCGGTCGGGGCGGGGACGGATGCGATCGCGTCGCGCAGGCGTGCGGCGGCATCCTCGGGCAGGATCTCTGCCGTCCACGCGGACATCGCCGACTCGGATCCGGCCAGGAACTTCAGTTTGTCGGCGGCGCGACGCGGGCTGGTGAGCTCGAGCCGCATCCGGATCTCGTCGCGGCCGACGTGCACCGGGGCCTGATGCCAGGCCGCGATGTACGCCGTCGCAGAGGCGTAGAGCGCGTCCACACCGCGCAGCAGGCGCAGATAGAGCGGCGCCAGCTCATCGCGCTCTGCGTCGTCCAGCGCGGTGAAGTCGGGCACGTGCCGATGCGGCATCAGCTGCACCTCGAGCGGCCAGCGGGCGGCGAAGGGCACGAACGCCGTCCAGTGCTCGCCCTGCAGCACGACGCGCTCGGAGCGCTGTTCGCTCTCCAGGAGGCGGTCGAACAGGTCGGCGCCGGTGCGGGCGATGCTCTCGCGCAGCCGCTGGGTGCGCGGCGTGACGTAGGGGTAGGCGTAGATCTGCCCGTGCGGGTGGGGCAGGGTCACGCCGATCGCCTCGCCGCGGTTATCGAACGGGAACACCTGCTCGA
>Ga0308158_10003783_pt1 | contig 13081 bp, 10 predicted proteins | sample PhyBR2_FD_201038 | JGI IMG/M metagenome (GOLD analysis project Ga0308158, IMG submission 201038) | Phyllosphere microbial communities from UC Gill Tract Community Farm, Albany, California, United States - DLSLB.R2 | ecosystem: Host-associated > Plants > Phyllosphere > Unclassified | place: USA... | reverse complement strand
CCTGACCCGCCTCGCCCAGGAGCGCCTCATCACACGGGAGCCCCGCCGCGGCGCGCGCGTCGCACAGCTCAGCGCGCAGGACCTGGAGGAGATCTCGAGCCTGCGGATCGTGCTCGAGCAGTTCATGGCGATCCGGGTGCAGGAACGATGGAACGAGGAGTCGGCAGCCCGGCTCGGCTCGATCATCCAGGCGATGTCGGATGCCGAGCCCGGCGATATCGACGAAGTGCTGCGCCAGGACCGCCTCTTTCACGAGACGCTCGCCGAGCTCGCCGAGCACCGTTTCCTCGATGAGGTGAGCGGCCAGTTGCGCGGACGCATCACCGGCTTCCTGCGCGCCGCCAACGCCGCCCTCGCTCCTGCGGAGCAGGAGGAGCACGTGCGCAGCCACCAGCACATCGTCGACGCCATCGCGAGCGGCGACCCCGAACGGGCGCGGGCGGTGATCGCCGAGCACGTGACCAGAGCCGTCGAGCGCATCGCGCCGTCTGCGGAGCGAACCGCACCCTGACCCCGCAGACGACCGCCGCCCGCTGAAAGCGGCACCCTCAGACGACGAGGTTCGCGGCGTCGACGACCCGATCGCCCGCGGCGGGGAAAGCCGTGCGGTTCACACCCGACTCGACGTTGCCGGTGTGCACCAGCGTCGACGACGCACCGAACGCGGCATCCGTCAGCTCCACCGCCCCACCCTCGAAGCGGTTGCCGACCGCGCGATAGTGGGTCACGCCCTTCGTGACCGAGACATGCGTCGACGAGCCCTCGGCGAGGAAGGTGCTGTCTGACAGCGAGAGGTGCAGCTCGCCGTCGCCAGTGCGGGAGATCGCCGTTCCGCCCTTGATCGCGACATCGGATCCGGCCATCTCGATCGCCTGACGCTCGGATCGCGCCGCCGCGATGCGGGCGTTGCGAAGCGTCGAGCCCTCGAATCGCAACCGCTCCGACGACGAGACGATGGGCGCCGCGTCGTCGGCCGCGGTGAGTGTGGAGCCGCGGAACGTGACGGATCCGGCGCCCGTGATCTTCATTCCGCCGACGCGCTCGAGCACGGTGTCGACGAACGTGACGGGCGTCTTCACGGTCGCGTTGGTGAGCTCACCGGGAGCGACGAACGTGAAGTGCGAGTCAGCGATCACGGTCGGCCGTGCGGAGTTGTCGGATGCCTGGGTGATCACGAGGGTGTCGGATGCCGTGCACCCGCGCAGCTGGGCTCCGTCGGCATTGATCCACAGCATCCCGGATCCTGCGAGCGACGGCTTGCCGATCACCTGCACGTCTTCCAGGGTGAGGTCCGTGACGCGCACGCGAGCGACGAACCACGAGCACACGTGCTTGCGCACCGTGATGCGCTTGGCGGCCGAGCCCCATGCGGCCCCCGAGTTCGCGAAGGTCATGAGCCCCGAGTTGCCCGTGTAGGTGAGATCGTGCTCGTACTGTCCATGCGTGACGAACGGCCCCTGATCGTCGCCGTCGCCGTGGCAGTTCTCGACCAGGCAGTAGGCGCTGGCGGTGAAGTCGTTGAGGTGCCGGGCGTTGGCCGTATGACAGTTCGCGACGTATCCGTAGAGGCAGTAGATCTGCTGCGTCAGGTAACCTGCTCCGCCCCAGGTGACCGAGGTGGGGTTCTTGAGCGTGCAGCTGACGGTCGAGTAGTACGTGTTCCATCGACGCTGGATCAGCGGCCAGAAAGTGCCGGTGCCGTCGATGTGATCGACGTCGCAGCGCACCGCGTACTCGAAGGCCAGCGGGTGCGAACCTGTGTACTCGTCGGTCCCGGTGCCGAGGAACTTCAGGTTCGAGACGGTCACGTCCTGCACCGGAACCACTCGGCGCCAGGTCATCGTGCGGTCCTTGCCGAGCGGCCAGCCGTTCTTGTAGTTGATGCGGATGTGCGTGCCGTCGACGATCTGCGTCACCTGCACCATCCGCTGCAGCTCGCGCTCCCACCGGCCCGACAGCGCGTTGACCTCAGCGGCGTACCAGTCGCCGACCCTGAAGAACGACGAATCGGCCACCGGGAAGACGTCGCCGAGATCCGGCACGACCTCGCCCAGCTTCGCTTCGTGCACGGCATCGGTCACCTCGCCACGGAAGAACATCACCGCCGCGAACGGGTCGTCCTTGCCCGCATTCTCGATACCCACGGTCGTCATCAGGTGTCCACCGAAGTCGAAGGCGATGTTCGACCGGGAGAACCTGTGGCGACGTACGAAGTTGAGGTCGCTGTGGGCCTCGATGCGATGGATGCTCGGATCGTTCACCATGGCGTCGAGGGCATCATCGGCGTTGACGGTCGCGTCCTTCACGCCGAACATGCGGAAGTCGACGACCCCGTCATGCACGAGCAGCCACGCGCCTCCGTCGGGAGCCGCGAGCACGGTGCCGCCATTCGCCGCAGGCGCATCCGGCTTCACGAACCGGTACAGCCCGGCACCTCCGTCGCCCGGGGCGGAATAGCCGGTCGTGCGGACGAGGTCTCCGTTCTTGCCCTTGCGCTTCACGAGGTCGATCGCGGTGCCGCCGTTCGCCACCGACGACGACCCGGAAGCCCCTTGGACAGCATGGGGGCCCGCGGCCTGCGCGGATGTCTGTACGCTCACGGCGGCCACACCGCCGATCGCCGCCGCTCCGAATCCGGCGAGCAGCATGCGCCTGCTGCGCAGAGCGGCGGTCTCGGTCTTGTCCTGCTGGGTCATGCTCATCCTCCTAGCGACGTTCTCGCCGCGGTCAGGCGTCCGGTCGTCCGGCCGGTCGCGTCATCCGATCGATCCCCAGTCCCCAGATATCTCCGAGCGCGCGCTCAGAAGTAGTCGCCCGCCGTGAAATGACGGATGCCGTCGAGACGCGAGGCACGACGCAGCGGGCGTGTCATGCCGGTGCGATCCTCCGTGCGCACGGCTGCCGGAGCGAAGGTTCGCAGCGCCGCCTCCTCCTCGGGCAGGGCGGGGACGGCGAGTTCGCACGACCTCACACCGGCCGACGCCCAGTCCGCGGCTATCGCTGACAGCAGATCGCCGCGCACGTTCTCCGCATCGGGGCGCACGGCGCTCTCCAGCAGCAGGCCGAGCTCTCCGCGGGTCTCGGCGATCGCGTAACCGGCCACAGCCGGTCCGACGAATCGGCGGTAAAGGGTCGCGCCGCGCATCCGCACCTCAGCCATCGCCACGTCCCGATCGCCACGCACGGGAGCCAAGACGACCCGGTCCGCACGCGAGCGCTCGTAGACCTCATGCACGTCGCGGAGGCTGCCGGGGCCGACGGTCGCGCGCACGACTCGCGCATCGGCATCGGCCGCTGACGGCGCGCGCCACATGCCGGTCATCGTGCGAGGCATCGAGAACGTCTCGAAACCGCTCGAGCGGTACACCTCGGGCGTGCCCGTGAACAGCAGCGCCCAGTCGGCGTCGCCCGCGGCCTGCAGAGAGGCGGCCACAAGTCGACGAGCGAGGCCCTGCCCGCGCGCTCGTACAGCCACGGCCACGCTGCCGATCGAATGGACGACGGCAGTGCCGCCTTCGCTCTCGCGCAGCGTCTTGGGCAGGCCGTAGAGCGAGCCGCACAGACCGTCTTCGTCCTCGGCGACAAGGGTGTGCTCGAGCCGTTCTTCGTCGATGAGCCACTGATCGGGCGCCAGCGGAGGCGTGAAGGCCGCCGCCCACAGCCGAGCGAGCGCGATCTCATCGTCTGCGCGCGCCGCACGGATCGCCTGAGCGCTCATGCGCCGCCTCGGGCGATCTCGGCCGCACCCACGCTGTTCGCCACGACCGCTCGAGCCTGGCTCCAGGCGGCGATCGTCGCTCCGCGCTGCGCCGCATCGAGCAGCGCGCCGGCCAGGCCGCGGAACCCCAGAGCCTCGTTCGCGTCTTCGACGTCGAGACGGACCGAGTGGATGCCGGTGGCCGTGATCACATCCACCGAATACGCGTCCGCGCCACGGATCCCGGTGATCAGCACCTGTACGGGCACCTCGCGTGCCATACCAGGCACCCGCATTCGAACGTCGACGCCGGCCGCATCCTCTGATGCGGTCTCGGATCCGCTGTACGCACGGGTCCAGCCGGTTCCCTCGACGAGCGTCGCACCCGGAAGCACGACATCGAGCATCTCCCAGGCGTGGATCCCGACCGTGACGAGCGTGCCGCCGCCTCGCTGCGGGTCGTCCTGCCAGGAGCGGTCGGGCAGCTGGAAGCCGGTGTTGTCGTGCTGCGCATGCACACGCAGGCCCAGCACCTTCTGTGCACGGACCTCTGCGGCGAGCGCCCGGAGCGCCGGGGCGAAGCGGAGGACCGAGCTGGTGCCGACAGGAGACGACGTCGCCGCGACGACGCGATCGATCTCTGCAAGCCCGGCCGGCGTCGACGCGATGACCTTGTTGACGAAGACCGGGATGCCCGCGCCGCCGAGCACCTCGAGGAGAGGTACGACTTCGTGCGGGCGCGGGGTCGCGATCACGAGGTCGGGGTCGAGCGCGCTCAGATCGGCCGCTGACGCCACGGCCGCACCGCCGTACCGGCCGGTGAAATCCTCGACCGCGGCAGGGTCCGAGTCATGCACGCCGACGACGTCGGCGCCCAGGGCGAGGACGTTCGCGGCGTCGGTGTACGGATGCGAGTGCGCAAGACCGGCGAAGACCACGCGCAGCGGCGAGCCGTTCATGCCATCGATGACAACTGGTCGCGGGAGACGACGTGCGAGAGCGGGCGCCCCGCCGCGAATGCGGCGACCTCGTCGACGATGATCCGCCCCTGACGCAGCCGTCCCTGGCTCGTGCCCGCAGCGCGGTGCGGAGTCACCAGTACACCGGGAAGACCACGCAGCGGGCTGTCCGCCGCGAGAGGCTCCTCGTCGAACACATCGATCGCCGCGCTGAGCCGGCCATCGCGCAGCTCGTCGATCAGCGCGGCCTCGTCGACCAGCCACGAGCGGGCGGTGTTCACGATCCCGGCGCCGTCTGGCAGGAGCGCGAGTTCGCGGCGACCGATCAGATGGTGGGTCTCCGGAAGGGTGGGCGCGTGCACCGCGACGATCTCGGCGCGCCGCAGAGCGTCGTCGAGGCTCATGAGCTCGGCGCCGAGCGCCTTCGACTCCCTCGCGTCGACGGTCGGGTCGACTAGCAGCGGCTCTGCCCCCAGCGCACGGATCAGTTCGAGGTATGCCCGACCGGTTCGGGATGCACCGATCACGGCCACGCGCGCTCCCAGGATCTCGCGCTGCACGCCCGTCGCGGCTGCGTCGTACCACCCGCTCCCCGCCCGCAGCGCGTTGTGCATCTCCGGCACCCGGTGCAGCAGCGCCAGCGTGAACGTCAGCGACACCTCCGCCACCGATCGCGCCATCCCGGCACCCGCCTGAGTGACGAGAATGCCCTGATCGAACAGCTCGTCCGTCGCGAAGGGCTTGATCGTGGCACCGGTGTGCGCGATCAGCTCGAGTGTGGGAAGAGTCGCGAGCACTGCCTCATCGAAGGGGCCGATGCCCCAGCTGGTGATCACGATGCGCGCCTCGCTGAGCTCAGTATCCGCAAGGTCGTCGACGCGAACGAACGCGCCTCCGAGACTCTCAGCGACCACTCGCAGGCGCGTCGCATCGGCGTCCGAGAAGAACTCTGCGAAGAGCTCCTCCGAGACGACCGCGACGACGGTCGGTGCACGCATGACGTCGTTCATCTCAGCCAGGCCTCGAGGTTCTCGGCGATGAAGGCGTCGTCGTTCAGGTGGGGGTACGCACGTCGCACCCGCTCGATCTCCTCCGACTGTCCCGGCGAAAGACCCTCGTGGGGATCCAGGCACCAGATGCCGTCGAGGAGGCCCTGCTGACGGAGCATCTCGTGCACACCGGCGATCACGCCGTGGAAGTCGTTACCCGGGTCGAACACCGCCTGATTGACGTCGACCATGTCCGAGGCGACGAGCCCCAGCTCGCGATACGCACGCTGGTCGCCGCTCATCGCCTGCCGAGCCCGGTCGAGGAGCGAGACGGCGGCGCGCGTGCCGACGGCCCATTGGCCGAGCAGCCCTCCGACGAAGCGCAGCGTGCGCGGACCGGACGGAGAGTCCACGTGGAATTCGGAGAGGAGATCGGCGACGATCGCGTCGTCGTTGCCTGTGTAGAGCGCGATCTCGTCGGCTCTGCCGGATGCGGCGACTCCGCGAACCAGCTCCAGCGTGCGATAGCGGTCGAAGGGCGCCGCCTTGACCGCGACGACGGCGGGAATCGAGGCGAACTCGCACCAGAATCCGCGGTCGAGCACGGGGCCGCCGATCGCGGTCTGCAGATAGAAGCCGACGACCGGCAGCACCTCCCCGACCGCGCTCGCGCGCTCCAGAAGGGCGCGCTCGTCGGCACCGGCGACGCGCGGGCTCACGAGCACTGCGTCATATCCGAGATCGCGGGCGAGCTCGGCCTCCGCCACGGCTTGGGCCGTACCGCCCGCGACGCCGGCGATGCGCACGACATCGGCGCTTGCGCGTGCATCCAGCTCCTCGGCGGCGAGCGCGAGGACGGGTTCGAACAAACCGTGCTCGGGGTCGCGGATCTCGAACTGGGTCGTGTGCACGCCGATCGCGATGCCTCCGGCTCCGGCGTCGAGGTAGTAGCGGGTGAGTGCGCGCTGACGCCGCTCGTCGATGCGCCTCTCCGCCGTGAGCGCGAGGGGGTGCGCCGGGATCACGGCTCCACGGGCGAGCGTCGCTGCGGCCTCGGGGCGCAGGGCCGGAACCACCATCAGAATTTCCCGTCCCGCACTGCCCACTTGGTGGGTTTGGTGATCATCGGCAGTCCGCTCTCGATCCAGCCGGCCTGCAGGCTGATCAGCGTCTCGGCGGAGATCGCCGGGTAGCCGAACAGCGCCATGCACCGACGGGCGTCGCTGAGCAATGCGGTCGGCTGCGGTTCGTCGACGATCGTGATCTCGCGGTCGAACAGCGCCCCGAAGCGGCGGGCGATCGACTCGACGCTCAGCAGTTCGGGACCGGTGAGGTTGATCATGAAGGGATCCGTGGAGGCGTGCACGAGACTGCGCAGCACGACCTCGTTCGCGTAGCCCTGCCAGATCACGTTGACGTTGGCGGTCGCGACCGACACCGGCTGACCGGCATGCACGGCGCTGCCGATGTCGGCGAGCACGCCGTAACGCAGGTCGACCGCGTAGTTCAGACGGATGATCGCGACCCTGGTGCCCCGCTCCTGCGCGCCGAACTCGAACACCCGCTCGCGTCCGAGGCAGGACTGCGCATACTCCCCGATGGGAGCGGGCGGGACATCTTCGGATGCTCCGCCGGAAGAGGCGGGAAGAAAGGGGTAGACGTTGCCGGTCGAGAGCACCGAGATCGCGCTGTCGCGGTAGCGGCGGGCGACGCGGTCAGGCAGTGCGGCATTGACCTCCCAGGCCCAGGACGCGTTGGTCGCGGCGCCGAACTTCGCGCCGACCATGAACACCACGTTCGGTGCGTCCGGCAGCGAGGAGAAGTCATCGTTCTCGATGAGGTCGAAGGGCACCACGTTCACGCCCGCTTTCTCCAGATGCTCTCGGACCGCGGCATCGCCGAAGCGGGAGACCGCGTGGACCGCGTCGTCCTGACGCCCGGCGGCATCCATCCCTCGTCGCGCGAGCATTGCCAGGGTGGGGCCCATCTTGCCGCCTGCGCCGAGGATCACGAGGTCCCCCTCTCCCCGGGCGAGGTCCTCGATCACGCCTGCGCTCGGCGTGGCGAGGGCCTCCTCGAGCTCCGCCTCCGACGTGAAGCTGTGCTGAGTCATGTGGTGCTTTCCCTTCTTCTCAGCCCTTGATCCCCGTGCCGGCCACGCCCTCCTGCACGTACCGCTGAGCGATGAGGTACGCGAGGAAGATCGGCAGCAGCGCGACGACGGATCCGGCGAGCATGGTGCTCAGCGGAACGTTCTGCTGCTGCAGCGACGAGATGCCGACGGTGAGTGTGAACATCGCGTTGGACTTCGCGATGATGAGTGGCCAGAGGAAGTCGTTCCAGTGCCACAGGAAGACGAAGATGCCCAGCGTCGCCAGGATCGGCTTGCACAGGGGAAGCACGATCTGCAGGAAGATCCGGAACTCCCCCGCACCGTCGATGCGCGCGGCCTCGAAGAGCTCGTCCGGCAGGCCCTGGATGAACTGACGCATCAGGAACACCGCCTGCGCGTTCGCGAGCGACGGAAGGATCAGGCCCCAGTAGGTGTCGACGCCGCCGAGGTTCGCCATCAGGATGAAGGTCGGGATGAGAGTGACGTGGAACGGCACCATCACCATGGCGAGGAACGACCAGAACATCACCTCCTTGCCCCGGAAGCGCTTCTTCGCAAAGGCGTATCCAGCGAGCGCGGAGAGGAACAGCACGGCCACGACCGAGACGAGCGAGTAGATGAGCGTGTTGCCGAGCCAGCCGAGGATGTTCTGCCCCGTGAGCACCTGTTCGTAGGCCTCGAACGAGATGTCCTGGAAGGGCGACAGCGAGCCGGGGAGCTCGACGACCATGCCGGGCTTCAGGCTCAGCACGACCATCGCGTAGAAGGGGAAGAAGCTGAGGATGCCGGCCACGCTCAGCCAGACCCACCGGGCGACGATCCCCCAGCCGGTCGGCTGGAGCGCGCGGTAAGCCCGGCGCCGCCGTGACGCGCCCGTCTGCACGGCGTTCTCAGTCCGGGTCGGAGGCTGCAACAGGGCGGTCATTTCTGCTTTCCGATCACCAGGCGCTGGATCAGCGCGACGACGAGGGTCATGATGAACAGGGCCACGCCGACGGCGGCCGCATAGCCGTAGTCGAAGTACCGGAACCCCTGGTCGTAGAGCAGGTAGACCAGCGAGTAGCTGGCGTTCGCAGGCCCGCCCTGGGTCATCACGTAGATGACGTCGAAGACCTGGAACGCGGCGGTCGTCTCGATCACTGCGAGGAAGAAGAACGTCGGGCGCAGCACCGGAAGGATGATGTACCGGAACCTCTGCCAGGCGTTGGCGCCGTCGACCAGCGCGGCCTCCTCGAGCTCGCGCGGCACATCCTGCAGCGCGGCGATGAGGATCATCATGCCGTAGCCGAAGCGCGACCAGACCCCGACGACGACGATCGCGGGGATGACGAGGATGGTGCTGCCGAGCCAGGATCCGCCGAGACCCAAGGGCGCCATCAGCGTCGACCAGGGGCCGTTGGAGGAGAAGATCCAGACGAAGATCGATCCTGCCAGCACCAGCGACGTGATGACGGGGAGGAAGAAGATCGAGCGGAAGAACCGCGCGCCGCGGAAGGCGCGGCGCACTCCAAGCGCCATCACGGTGGAGAGCACGAGCGCGATCGGCACGGCGAACACCGTGTAGATGAGCGTCGTGCCCATCGCCCGCCAGAACAGCGGATCGGCGATGAGGCGCTGGAAATGGTCGAGTCCGCGCCACGAGATCTCGCCCGTGATGTCGTAGTCGAACAAGCTGAGGGCGACGCCGACGATACTCGGACCGAAGCGGAAGGCGATGAACAGGAGGAAAGCGGGGAGCACGAACAGGAAGGCGATGCGCGCCTCTCGCCGTGCGAGCACCCGCGCGACCCGCCCTGCGGGCCTCTTCGCCGTGGTTGCCGTCGTCATCAGTAATACCTCACGTGGGGGAGCGAAGGGAGGGGACGTGCGGTGTCTGGCTCCGCACGCCCCCTGATGCTGCTACTTCTTGATGAGTGGCGCCGCGGCCGCCGCGGCATCCTTGAGCGCATCCTCCGGAGACTTGTCCCCGAGGAGGGCCGCCTGGATCTCCGGTGCGAGAACGCCCATCAGCGCACGGGACGAGGCGTTGAGCTCGCCCACGGTCGTGTCGGGGATGTACTTCTCGACCTCGCCGAGCAGCGGGTCGTCAGCGTACAGAGGGGCGGTCGTGCTGAGCGCCGAGAAGTAGCCGGCGGCCTTCAGGTACGGTTCGACGACGTCGCCGCCGGTGGCGTACTCGGCGAACTTCGCCGCTGCATCCTGCGCCTTCGAGCCCTTGAGCACCGAGAGCGAGCCGACCGTGCCGTAGGCGACGGACTCCTTATCCGTCAGCGGTGCCAGCACTTTGACGTTCTCATCGCCCCAGAATGGCGCGACCTCGTTGACCGCGTTGTTCCAGGTGCAGCCGACCTTGCCCTGGGCGATCGCCGTCTGTTCGAGCGGGACGTTCGTGGTGAGGGCTTCGGGATCCAGGGCGCCCGCCTCCGCGAGGTCGGTGAGGAATGTCAGCGCCTGCACGCCCTCCTTGCTGTCGAACCCGACATCGCCGTCCTTCGTGTAGACCTCTCCACCTGCCTGCCAGAGCAGCGGGTAGTAGGTGAGGTTGAGGGTGTTCTCCGCGGACGCCGGATAGTTCAGGGCGTACATGCCCTTCTCCACGAACTTGGGGGCCATCGCGGCGACGTCGTCCCAGGTCTTGGGGTATTCGGTGACGCCGGCCGCCTCGAACGCGGCCGCATTGCAGATGAGCGGCTGAGCGCTGGTGAGGATCGGAGCGCCCAGCATGTCACCGTCGATCGTGACGGACTTCTTGACGTTGGGCAGCAGCTCGTCCTGGCGCTGCGCGCTCAGCAGATCGTTGAGGGGGACGATCGACTTCTGGTACGCGGCGAGCTGATCAGGGATCAGGTAGACGAGGTCGGGTCCCTTGCCCGCAGCGATCGCCGTCTGGAGAGCCTCGTCGCGGTTCGCCCACGGGAAGATCTCGTACTTCACGTGGATGTTCTCGTTCTTCTTCTCGAAGTCGGCGATCGTCGAGTCCCAGAAGTCCTTGTGCACCGCCTCGTCGGCGATGACCGGGTACAGCCAGACGGTGATGTCCTGCTCGCCCTCTGCGGTGGTTCCTCCGCCGGCCGAACATCCGGCCAACAGGGTGGCGGCCGCGAATACCGCGACGGCGCCGGTGATCTTGCTGACGCGCATGGTGCTCCTTTGCTTAAACCGTGCTGAGTACGGTTCATTATGACACTGCGATGGGATAATTCGTCAAGTACAAGTTCGCAGACTCGTGTTTCAGCTGTATTTCCGGTTTGAGAACATCAAGACTTGATCTGAGAATTCGGTGTGCTAATTTGATCGCACCCGTCGACGGAGAAGAAGGAGGGACCGCACGTGGCCGTCACCCGCCCACTCTCGATCGTTGCGCGATGCGCACTGCAGCTGCGCGACGCCGGTCCCGCAACCGTCAACGACCTGTCACGGTCGCTCGAGATCTCGCGCACCTCCGTGGAGAATGCGGTGACCGTCTTGAGCGATTCAGAACTGATCGCGGATGCGCCTGCACAGAACGGCGGCGGTGCCGGAAGACCCGCCCGCCGCTATTCGTTCCATGCTGCGGCCGGGACGGTGGTGGGCGTCGACATCGGCGTCGCGAGCCTGCGCGTCGTGCTGGCAGACCTGGCCGGTCTGGTCATCGCGCAGCGCAGCTACTCCGGCGTCGCCGCGCAATCGGACGGCGCGTCCAAGCTCGCCGCCGTGATCGACTGCGTGCGGCGTACTCTCATCGACGCCTCGATCCCCGCATCCAAGGTTCGCGCGGTCGGCGTCTCTCTTCCTGGCATCGTCGACGACGCAGGGCGCGTGACCACGTCTGTCGTGATCCCGGAGTGGTCGGGAATCGACATCGGCTCGCAGCTGCGGCACGCATTCGGATGCCCAGTGGCGGTCGACAACGGTGTGCGTCTGGCCGCTGTCGCGGAGCATCACCTGGGTGTCGCGCAGCTGGTCGACGACGTGATCTACCTCTCGGTCGGCAACCGCATCGCGATGGGACTCATCCTCGGCGGCCGCCCCCGTCGCGGCATCCACAACGCCGCCGGCGACATCGGCAGGCTCGCTTTCCGCGGGCTGAACACCGAGACCGGCCAGATCTCGTGGCGCAGCGCATCGACCGCAGCGGAGGTGTTCGCCTTGGCGCGCGGCGACGACCCGGCCGCGCAACAGGAGCTCGACGAGTTCATCGACGAGCTCGCCCACGGCATCGCGACGCTCACCATGACGGTTGATCCGGCGATGATCGTGATCGGGGGCGGACTCTCCGCCGCTCACGAGCAGCTGCTCGACCCGCTGCGGGCCGCCCTGCCCGGCCATCTCGGCCTGCCGTTCCACGTACCGATCGCCGAAGCGCGTCTGGGGGCGGAGGCGGCTGCGCACGGCGCAGTCGTGCATGCGTTCCAGCGGCAGGCCGCCGAGGTCTACGGCATAGACGACATGCCGGCGCCCCCCATCACGCCCCTGCCACCCGAACCGGTCCGCACCGGCACGACCACCGCGGAGAAAAACGAGGAGAAGCCGTGAGCACGTTGAAGGTCGGACTCATCGGCGCGGGCGGAATCTCCCGCGTGCACGCCGATGCCTGGCGGGCGCTCGGCGCTCAGGGATATGTCACCTCGCTCGCGGGGGCCGCGGAGATCGCCGACGCCTACGGATTCACCCTCGTCGAAGACGTCGACACACTGCTCGGGCTGGTCGACATCGTCGACATCGTGACACCGAGCAGCACTCATGCCGACTTCGCGCTGCGCGCCATCGCCCGCGGGCTCGACGTGATCTGCGAGAAGCCGCTGGCGGCGACGGCCGAGGCTGCGGCGGCCGTCGCCCGCGCTGCCGAAGAGGCCGGAGTGCGCCTGTTCCCGGCCCACGTCGTGCGGTACATGGGCGAATACGCCGCGATCAAGGCACACGTCGAAGCCGGTCGCATCGGCACCCTGGCCGTGCAGCGATTCAGCCGCACCGGATCGGCGCCGCAGACACCCTGGTTCTTCTCGGAGAGCACGGGTGGCGGTGTCATCCGCGACCTGATGATCCACGACATCGACCAGGCAGTGTGGTTCGCAGGACCCGTCGCGACCGTCTATGCGGTGCAGAACCCGCCGACCATCGACGACCGTGTTCCCGCACCCGTCACCTCCCATGTGGTCCTCACGCATCGCAACGGCGTCATCAGCCACATCCACGGCAGCTGGGGCGCACCCGGCATGCCTTTCCGCACCAGCGTCGAGGTCGCGGGCTCCGAGGGGCGCCTGCGCTACGACAGCGCAGAAGACCACACGACGCGAACGGATGCTCTCCTCCTCGAAGGAGGCGTGACCGACTATCTGCCTCC
>Ga0308158_10003781_pt1 | contig 13084 bp, 15 predicted proteins | sample PhyBR2_FD_201038 | JGI IMG/M metagenome (GOLD analysis project Ga0308158, IMG submission 201038) | Phyllosphere microbial communities from UC Gill Tract Community Farm, Albany, California, United States - DLSLB.R2 | ecosystem: Host-associated > Plants > Phyllosphere > Unclassified | place: USA... | reverse complement strand
GCCCCGACCATCCCCTGGACCAAAGCAAGAGCGACCAGACGCTGGCAGGTCTCCTGGCTCACGGGTCGTCGCTCGATATACGGCCTTCCCGGATCTCGGCCGTTACGGCGTTGGTCCAGTGGCTGCACCCTCCGAAAGAGGACGCGATGTACGTCTCGCTCGCCGCTTACAGTTGCAGGGACAGCCTCGGCTTCGGAAGAGCGTCTCCCACACCGTGTTCCCTATTAAGTCCCTCTCGGGACACCAGCGCGATCATTGTCGGGTCGGAGATACTTCTCCGGCCTGACGGACATTGCGTACCGGGGAAGGTTCCGGTCGGCAAGACAGCCTAAGCCTTCGCTGACCCCGTTCGTTTGCAGGGAAGATCGACACGGCAATGACAGGACTGCCTGCCTGCGCTACCCGCGTTCGGTGTTCGCCGTTCGCCGCCTCCTAGCGCAACGCTACTTCGCCGTACTCGTGTGCGCGGCAACGCTGTTGCTCAAGCTGCTCGTGCCGGCCGGGTACATGATCGGCAGCGAGCATGGCCGGATCACAATCGAGCTATGTTCCGGCGTCGCTCCTCGAGCCGTGACGATGGCAATGCCGGGGATGCACGCCGACATGCCCGATCACGGCAAGTCGCAGGATCACGGCAAGGCTGAAATGCCGTGTGCCTTTGCGGGCCTGTCCGCAGCATCGCTCGGAGCGATCGATCCTACTCAGCTCGTCATCCTGATCGCCTTCGTCATGGCGGTCGGGCTGTCACCGGCCGTGCTGCCGGCGGTTATTCGCCGCGGCTACCTGCGTCCTCCGCTTCGAGGTCCCCCGGCCGTCCTTTGACCACCTAATCGCGTGCTCCTTCGAGAGCGACCACGTCCACGGCCCGCGCGCTATCGCGGAGCCGGTCAAAGGCCTAGCGCGTGTACGTGGCCGTTTTCTGCACATTGTTTTCCGAACCGGTTGATGAACACCGGCCCGCGGCAATGGCTGGCTTTGGCTGGCCGTATGCCGATGTTCGGAAAAGGCCGTTTTCTGCACACCGCTGCCATCAGCTGATTCTCAAAAGGGATCTCTCGCGAGAAAGCCGGATCTGACAAGAACCTTTCCTAACCAGACATAGCTGCGGCGGACCGTACGATTCCGAACATGCTCTAGTCGGTCCCCATGATTGCGCGCTGAACTGCCGTGTTCTACGCGCGTCCGGGAATGTCGCTTCCAAGATTGAAGAAGGAACTACCATGAGCGAGACTGCGGATCGCGTGAAGAAAATCGTCGTCGAGCATCTCGGCATCGAAGCCCACAAAGTGACCGAGGACGCGAGCTTCACCGATGACTTGGGTGCCGACAGCCTCGACATCGTTGAACTCGTCATGGCGTTCGAGGAGGAATTCGGTATTGAAATTCCCGACGATGCTTCCGAGAAAATTGCGACCGTTGAGGACGCGATCACGTACATCGACAAGCACAAGGCATGATCAGGGCTTGAGTTGGGTTTCGAAAATCGGATCTCAATAGGAAAGCCTCGATCTTCTCCAACCTAGTTTCCAATCGGGGTGAACTAGCGCGCACTCAATGGAGGTGCCCGTTCGATGCATGGACGGCAGGTACCGCCGCCATCCTCTCGCGTATTGGTATGCCCAAGACCCGGAAGCGACCTCGCTGCGGGAAGCTTTCGGGCTCGAAGGGTGATCCCAAGCTGTCCGATCATGACGGCTTCCTCGTGACTTATAGGCTCACGTGGAACCTGAATGGCGCTAAAGTAGGAAAGTCGGACGCGCCCTTCGCTTACGCCTGCTCCCCGCACTGATGCCGCGCTGAGGAAGAAATACGATTTCATACTAATCGGTAGGGAATAATTTCTGGTCTGACACGTATGTGTCATATGAAGCCCTCCAATCCCGACGTCCTGAAATTGCTTCCCTCGATGCTACGCTACGCGCGTTCGTTGACACATGATGAGGTCGCGGCGGAGGATCTGGTCCACGAGACGCTACTGCTGGCGCTTGCGGAAAACAGCACTTATCAAGCAGGGCATCCGCTGCGCCAATGGCTGTTTGCGATCCTTCATAATCGCTATATCAGTGACTTACGCCGACGCAAAACACGCGAGCGGCATGCGCAGGACGTTGCCGACGCAACCGATCCCATTGTTGCGCCAGGGCAAGAATTGTCTCTGGTTTTGAAACAAACTGAGGCCGGCGTGAGGGCATTACCTCAGGACCAACGTGCAGCGCTTCACCTGGTGGTTGTGGAGGGCCTCTCCTACGCAGAAGCAGCCCACGCTCTCGACATACCGATCGGAACGTTGATGTCGCGAATTTCGCGCGCACGAGCGAGGCTCCGCGATCCGAAGGCGGCTACTGATCGAGTTGAAGGGTCAACACCATCGCTCCGCATCGTGAAGCGATAGGCGACGCCATGCCCCAGATTACCGAGACCGAACTACAGGCATTTGTCGATAATCAGCTTGATGCGGCCTGCCGGGTAGAAGTGTGCGACTATCTGCTCGCCCACCCGGAGACGGCTGAACGTGTATTGCTTGATCTTCGCAATCGTGACGCGATGGTGGCCGCTGCTGCGGCGCAGCGTGATGAACCCGCTGCGCGACTGAATGATGCCGCACTCGCTCTTCAGGGCGCTATGACTGCGCCGCGGCAGCGGCGCTTCCTCAAACCAGCAGCAACGTTGATAGCGATGCTACTGATCCTGGAGGTCGTTGGTCCTCCCGTGCGAAAGTCCGGGCGTGTTGAGGCTGCGGTGCCGGCCATCGTTCAAGAAGCGTTCGAGGCGAGGCAAACGTCCATACTCAGAGCTGCCATGCCATCACAGGTCGCAGCGCCACTGTTCGATCCCCAAGACGTTCGAGCCGCAACACGGATTAGCATACCCGTACTCCCAGCGGACTGGCGTCTTCGGGATGTCCAACTATTCCCTTCAGATTATGGTCCTAGCCTTCAGGTGATCGCCGAAACCCCGGGGCACCGACGAATGGCGCTCTTCGCCACTCGCGCGCGAACAGCCGACGTCGCCATTTCCGGCCGCGCGAAGGTGGGCGATCAAGATGCAATTTACTGGACCCGGGAGGGTAACATCTACGTCCTGACGGGTGATGTTGGCGTAGGAAAGCTACGGGCTTACGCCCAGGATTTGGCGGACAACCAGGACGCCTGATGCGGATCGATATGAACGCGATCGTCGCTAGCGAGCGGACGACGGAAATTTGCATCGTAGGTGCAGGAGCTGCCGGCATAGTCCTGGCGCGTTCGCTCCTTGATCGCGGCCACGAGGTCACGCTGCTCGAGAGTGGTGGCGCCGACTATGACGTCGAGACTGCCGCGCTCAATGATGGGACGAATGTAGGTCGCGACTATTATCAATTGAGGGACGCGCGGCTGCGGTTTTTTGGCGGTACGACCGCAATTTGGGGCGGGCGCTGTGCGGAACTCGATCCTATCGATCTCCAAAAACGTGATTGGATTCCCGGCTCGGGGTGGCCAATCGAGTGGACGGATCTTCAAAGCTACTATCGATCGGCCAGGCCCTTGTTTGGGCTGCCTTCGGATACGCCGACGATCGATACCCTCGCAAAGGCCGGACTCAACGTCCCAAGGTTCGATCCCGAGCAGCTGCAGACGCCGCTTTGGAGTTTTGACGCACGGTTCAATCGCTTCACGATGACGTCATGTAACGATCTGGTTCGACACCCTCATTGCACGATCGTTACGCACGCGACGGTTACGGAGATCGTCGCGCACGCCGACGCCAGACACGTTGAGTCGGTCGTGGTGCGCAGCCTTGGCGGAAAAATGCTGACGATCCGTCCAAGGCAATTGATCCTTGCTGCTGGAGGCATCGAGAATGCGCGCCTTCTACTGGCGTCACGATCCGCGACGCCAAATGGCCTCGGCAACGGACATGACTTGGTCGGCCGGTATTTCATGGAGCACCCTCACGCCCGTGGTGGTAAGGTTCTGACGAACAACCCATGGTCATTGTTGAAGCTGTTCGGGCGGCGTCACCGGATTGATGGTCGCGACGTCGCAGCCCTGATCACACCGTCCGCTCAACTGCAACGTACCAGGCAGATCCTCAACACCTCGCTGACGATCGTCGCACGCCAGCCGGCCGATGCCACGCAAGCCCTTGGTATGCGCGTCTATGGCGGACTGAAGCATGACATGGCGCCGACACGCCTAGGTCGTGCGATGTGGATGGGTACGAAGACCGTCGCGGGCTGGGCACAGCGGCATATTGATCCGCTACGACCCTGGCTGCTGCACAAGGCTGGCCGCGCTGAACTAGCGCTACTCGTCCGAGCCGAACAGGCGCCTAACCGCGATAGCCGAGTGACATTGACGCAAGAAACTGATGCCCTGGGCATACCCAGGGTGTCACTCGACTGGCAGCTGTCCGAGATCGACAAACATAGCGTTGACGTACTCGTGGACACGCTTGGCTTCGAGCTTCGTCGGCTCGGGCTTGGCGACGTGCAGTCTGCTGATTGGCTGAGCGACTCGACACAAACTTGGCGAACTGATTCGCTCGTGTCTGCGCATCCGATCGGCGGGTATCATCATGTCGGCACCACCCGCATGTCAGAGGATCCGAAGCAGGGTGTGACCGATGGCTATGGCCGCGTTCATGGCATCGACAATCTCCATGTCGTCGGCTCCTCGACGTTTCCAACGTCCAGCTGGGCGAACCCCACGCTCACGATCGCCGCGCTCGCCCTGCGGACCGCAGAGCAGATTTCGCACCTGTGCCAGGCGGCTACCGTATCTCCTGTTCCTCAAAGAGGAGGCTGAACGTGCTCTCCAATCCTGACAACCCAATGCGCGCCATCATCCTCAGTGCGGGCCGTGGCTCGCGACTGGGTGACATCACGCGCGATCGCCCCAAATGCCTGCTCGAATTTGCCGGCCGAACCCTGCTTGATTGGCAAATCGACGCGCTGAACGCAGCCGGCGTCGATGACATCGTTGTGATCGTCGGTTTTGGCGCAAAGCGTGTCATTCGGGCGATCGAGACACGTCGATCCGTGCGCGTGCTGTACAACCCCTTCTTCCAGGTTGCCGACAACCTCGCTTCGCTATGGCTGGCGCGCGACGAAATGGACCGAGACTTTCTGATCTTGAACGGAGACACCCTCGTCTCGCCAGAGATCGTGGCAACCGCGATCCGCGAGGGTCGCTCACCGGTTAACGTGACGATCACACACAAACCGTCGTACGATGCCGACGACATGAAGGTAACGCTTGATGGTGATACCATAGTCGCAGTCAGCAAGCGCCTTACGGCCGACCAGACGCATGCAGAATCCATTGGTCTCCTCACCTTTCGTGGATGCGGACCTGCAATGTTCCGTCAGGCCGTCGAGTTGGCGCTTGCCGACCCTTCAGGCGTAGAGAATTGGTATCTGAGCGTCGTAGATGCGCTGGCACGCCAGATCGAGGTGGGCTCCGTCGTCGTGGACGGAATGCCCTCGGCCGAGGTCGACTACCCGGCTGACCTTCCGGTTGCCGAAGCACTTGCTGCAAGTTGGCGTGACCGATTGGCCAAAAGCGCCTGACTACTTACCTGAGTGCCGCTTTCAAGGCCGCAACCAGCGCGGAGGTTTCCACTTCGGTCAGCTCCCTAGCTCCAGCAAGGACCGGTACGCCGGGCCAGCCCGCATCGCGCAGGACTAGTCCTGCCAGATTTCGTTCGCCTTCATAGCGCGGGATTACATGAAAATGGACGTGCGGATCGACCATCATGAGCATCAGGTAGTTCAGCCGGTCGTAGTCGACGACCTGAATGAGCGCTCCTTCAAGTGATTTGGTGATAACCGCCAGTTCGGCATGAGCGGCGGGCGGAAGGTCACCGAATGCTGTCGCATCGCTTTTCGCAGCCAGGACCAAGCTGCCAAGCGTCGGCTGGGCAGGACGCACGAGCACAACCCAGTGCGACCATTCATGGATGAGCGTGGCCGGATATCCGAACCGTTGTATGGTAACATTCATATCTCGCTCCTGATGAGAACTGCGCGCCGCGCGGCGATCGTGGAAAGAACCGCAGCCACAGCGCTCATGCCGAGAAAGGCCCAACCTGCGCCGGCAAGCCCGTCGATACGCAGCCTCCAGACGAGAATGCCGACGAAAAGGAGACTGGTAAACGCCGTAATCGCAAAAGGTGTGTCCGGGCGTCCCAGGGCATACATAATGGGGTCAGCCGCAAAGGCGAGAACACGCAACGACGTCGCTCCAGCGATTGCAATGAGTACCGGGGTTGCTGCTTTGAACTCTGGTCCAAAGGTAAGGGCGATCAGACCCGGCCCGGCCATCCAGGCGACCAACGTAAGCCCAGCGCCGACGAATCCTGCCAGCCCCCCGGCCCGGATCGCCGTCTGCCGTAATTCACGCCAGTTCTCGCTCGCGATCAGGCGTGCCATATCCGGATAAATCGCCTGATTAACGAGATCGACCGGCTTCAGCAGTCCGGTCCCGATCTCGCGAGCGACACGGAAAAGGCCGGCTGCGCTTTCACCAAGAATTCCAGCAACGAGCACCGTCGCCAACTGCCCCGGAATAAGCGCCAGTGACGAGTTGAGGTTGGAAAACAGCGAGAAGCGCCACAATCCCGGGTTGTTGACCGAGAGGCCCCGCATGCGCTTGTCCATCAAGGCAAGCAGGCTCCGCCGGTTAGCTTCGCGCCAAGCCAGGAAAACTGCCACGGCAGCGCCAGCGATGCCAGCAACGACCCAGGCTCCTACATACCAACCAAGGGACATTCCGAACAGCGCCAGCACCCCGATCAGTGCCAACCGTACGAGAGGCGTCACCACGACGTGCACGCTCAACAGATCGAACCGTCCGAAAAGGCGCAACATGCCTTTTGGCGTACCGATCGCGTTCGCCAGAGGTAGCGGCGCCATCGCTTGGGCAAAGCCAACCAAATCGTCGGTCCAGCCCAGCCAATGTCCAAGCAGTGGAGCGGTAAGCACGATCGCAACCGCGGCGATTATGGCCGCGCCGATATCGAGGATAGTTCCTGCCTTGAACAGGGCTTGGATCGCACGATTGTCGCCGTGTTCAAGGTGCGGCACACCGTAGCGAATGATCGCCTGGTTGGATTCGAAGGTCGCAAGACCCGTGAACACCATGGCCTGCGCAGTAACGACTGAAAAGACGCCGAATTCGACTTTGCCAAGCCCACGTGCAGCCAGCGCGAAAGTCGCAAGCTGCATGATACCAGCGGCTGTCTTTCCGCCGAGCAGTTTGCCAGCATTGGCAAGCGCACGCTGCAATATACCGTGCTTGCTTGCCGTAACCATCGCGTGGAGATCGGTATAAGCGGTTAGCCACGTGCGCAAGTCCGATCCAGTGGCATGGCCGCCGCTTAAGTCACGTTCATTCCCTGCTTCCTGTGGATTACCGACGGCGGAACCTCCATCGCGCGCAGGCGGGGGATTAGGGCACTGGCGTGTGTGAGGCTCGCGATCACCGACGGTGTGAGGTTTGCCCTCAAGCTCCCCATCGAGTTCGCCTCACCATCTCGTTCGGAGCGGTACGTTTTGTCGCGGCTGGTTTTTACGGTCCAAACCGCGCCGCCCGGTTTTGCGGCAGCGGCCTTTGCTCAAACATTGGGATTTCCCAATGTCATCGAAAATACGGACAGGCGGTGGCTAGCTTTGAGCTGTTGTGCGTTATCCATCCCGAAGCGGCCTCACGTTGAGGTCTGGCAAATAGGACCAGTGACATGGGCGAATTCACCGACAAGGCCTCGGCAGCAGGCAACAAGATCGCAGGCAAGGCAAAGGAGCTGCTCGGCGAGACAACCGGGAACGCTGAACTCGAGGCCGAAGGCGAAGCGCAGCAGCTCAAGGGGACAGGCCAGGACGTCAAGGGCAGTGTCAAAGGCGCGCTCAACGACAAGATCTGACGCATATTAATAAACTACGGTCGTCGAGCAATCGGCGACCGTAGACCCGAGGTTCATGCAGCCATTTTTGGGTGTATATGATAATGAATAATAGTCTTTGGACAATAGACATATCGGCAGGTGCGGAGCAGATTGAAGCTCAACTTGTACAGCTTGTCGATAAGCTTGACGAGCTTGGCATTATCCCCCCTGACTTATCGTTATTGGCAGCGAACGATAACAAAGCTGCCAGCCCGTCGGTAGGAAATCGCGTGACGGACCGCTAATGTTTCCGGGAAACGGGAAGCTTGATCATAACGATCAGCCCCGGTCGGTTGTCCAGCAATTCCATCGTTCCACCGTGTGCTGCCGTTATTGCAGCAACCAGGTTCAATCCAAGGCCATGACCTTTGTCTGGTCCGCGAGCGAGTTTTGAAAAGCGTTGTACGGCTCGTTCTCGATCGTCTTGTGCAATTCCTACACCGTCATCGGCGATCGTCACGATCGCGTGGCTCTCGGTTTGCGTCAGACCTAGGTTGATGATGCTTTCCTTGGGGGTATGCCGCAACGCATTTTCAAGCAGGTTGACGACGATCTGCGCAATGAGTTCGGTATCACCGTTCAATATGATGCCGCCTTCGACCTGACATGACAAGCGACGGCCGCTGTCCTGTGCGACGAGTACATAGCTTTCAGAAAGCAGCGCTACTGTTGCGCTTAAGTCGACGCGATGGAAATAGGCGTGAAGGGCTCCTGACTCGATCTCAGCAATTCTTAATAGTGCGGCGAATAGAGACAGAATCGCGTCGATGTCAGCTATAGACCGATCTATTTGCCTTGCTTCTTCACTATCTTCCTCCGCCATTGCAAGCGCCTGCTCGAACCGAAGCCGCAGCCGCATGATTGGCGTTCGTAGGTCGTGGGCAATGTCGCTGGAGACGTGTCTCAGGTTCTCGATAAGGGCCGCGTTACGATCCAGCATGCTGTTGAGTGTCATCGCGAGTTGGTCGAATTCGTCCTGCCTGTCACTGACAGCGATCCGTTGATTGAGATCCCCTTCGGTAACGGACCTTGCCGCGCGCGTGACCGATCCCAGCCGGGCGCGGATCGTACGACCAAATAACGCTCCGCCTGCCAAGCCGATGGCGAGCATGATGCAAAAACCGGCCAGAAACAGGTACAGAAGCGTATTGCGCATCTCTTCCGCAGGCGCGAGCTCTGTAGCAACGGTCAAACGTGCACCGTCTCGAAGCATCGCAGTCTGTGCTCGGGCTGCGTGCTGCTCACCGTCGGGATCGCGAAACTGAATGTTGGCCGAGCCGAGGCGGGGCGGCGGCGTCGCAAGCTCGCCGCCAAGTCGGCGTCCATCGCGCCCGATCAGCAGATAGCCAAAGTTGTTGACGCCCCGGTCGTCCCTGCGCCGAAGCGCCGACTGCATGGCGGTAGCGCCCCCCTTGCCGCCGACGGTAATAAGGCTTCGCATTTCAGCGGCGATTTCTTCATCGAGTTGTTCGGTTACGATGCGTTTGCCGATCAGATCGGCCCCTACCCCCAAGGCAAGTGTCGCCAGGGTGAAACAGCCTATGAAGAAAAGCGTGATCTGACGTGCGGTTCGCACGGTCTCAACCATCTTCGCGCAAACTGTAACCGATCCCTCGCACGGTGCGGATCGCATCGGCATCGAAACCGGCATTCAGTTTCTGGCGCAGCCGGCTCATATGGGTCTCGACGATGTTTGTCTGCGGATCGAAATGGAGATGCCATACCTGTTCTAGCAGCATCGTCCGCGATACCGTTTTGCCGTTCTGGCTCACGAGCCGCTCGAGCAGTTCGAACTCCCGGGGCTGCAGCACAACACGTCGGTCTTCCCGCCATACCTCGCGACGCAGACGATCGATCCGGATACTGCCGAAGCTCGCTACCTCCTGCTGCTTGGTGCCACGTCGAAGAAGCGCCTCGATGCGCGCAATCAATTCGGCGACGGCAAACGGCTTCACCACATAATCGTCAGCGCCAGCCCGAAGCCCCGTGACGCGATCCTCTATGGAGCCGAGTGCGGTCAGCAGCAAAACGGGACCGAGATAACCTCTGGAACGCGCGGTTTGCACGATCGTAATGCCGTCCATGTCGGGCAGCATACGATCCACGATCATCAGGTCGGGGGCGGCGCGAAGCAAGCTCGCAAGACCGCCGTGTCCGCTGCCTTCGGACGACACGTCGTGTCCTTCGGCGGTCAGGGCTCGACAGATGCTCTCGACAGCTTCTGCGTCGTCTTCGATCAGCAACACTCGCACAGCCGGGCACCTTTAACGCTCTACGTTATCCGCAACATCCTTACCGTGATCGGCATGCGTTGCCGCCAGTGAAAGATTGATAATGCCCAACCTTTCGGGGGCCTATTGTCGGTCCATGGCTTGCTGGCTAGCCCTAGGTTCGATCAACCTGGCAGCGCTCGGGCACCCAGCCCCGTCCTCGCCTGGAATTTGATGCCGTTGTTCGCCGTGTATCTCGCTTGGAGTGAATGTCTTGGACGGCGTGATCACCGAAGCGACGATCTTCATCGTCCGTCATTCCTGGTGGGCCGGGCCTGTCATCGGCGTTCTCGCATTCTGCGAGTCACTCGTGCTGATTGGCGTACTGATCCCCGCCACTGCTTTGATGATGGCGGTCGGCGGGAGGATTGCTACAGGGCTACTCGACCCCGCCCCCATCGTGTCCTGTGCGATCGTCGGCGCAGTGCTGGGCGACTGGCTTTCTTTTGAACTTGGCCGCTGGATCGGCCCTTCCGCATTTCGACGCTGGCCGTTCAGTCGGTATCGCCACGCCGCTGCCCGAGCGCGCCTGTTTTTCCGCCGCTACGGCGTCGTTTCCGTCCTTTTTGGACGCTTCCTCGGTCCGGTCCGCGCTACCGTACCGCTTGTCGCGGGCCTGACGGGCATGCGGCAGCGCTCGTTCCAGATCGCCAACATTGTGTCCGCGCTGATCTGGGTGCCGGCGTTGTTTGCGCCAGGCTATCTCGCAGCGCGGTCGCTTGGTGGGCGAGAGGCGCTTACACAGACCCATGTGGTTCTGTTCGGCCTTTGTATTGCAGCCGTCACCGTGGCCGGAGGCATAATAGGTGCCAAAGCCATTGGTGGAGGTGCCAAACGCCGGGAGCGACGTCGCTCGGCACGAAGATTTCGAAATTCAGTCTAAGCTTCAGCCGACAAACTCGGCGTACATCACTAGGATTCCTGAACGTCATGGCTGCTAACAGTTCGAAGACTGTGATCTTCGCCGCACTTGCCGGTAACGCTGCAATTGCGATCACCAAGTTCGTTGCCGCCTGGTTCACGGGCTCGTCGGCCATGCTGTCCGAAGGCGTTCATTCGCTCGTCGACACGGGCAACCAGATCCTCCTGCTCTACGGTATCAAGCAGGCGGCAAAGCCAGCGACGCCGGACCACCCGTTCGGTTATGGTCTGCGCCTCTATTTCTGGGCCTTCGTCGTCGCAATCCTGATTTTCGGACTGGGCGCCGGCATCTCGATCTATCAGGGTATCGACAAGATCCAGACTCCGCATCCCGTCGAAAGCGCATGGATCAACTACCTCGTGCTTACGCTCGGACTGGTCTTTGAAGGCGGTGTCTGGTGGGTCGCGCTGCGTGCGTTTCGGAAGGAAAAGGGTTCGGGCAGCTGGATCGAGGCCATCCGCGCGAGTAAGGATCCGACGATCTTTACCGTCTTGTTCGAAGACTCTGCGGCGCTCCTGGGCCTCTTGACGGCAATGCTGGGGATCTTCCTGTCGCAAGCTCTCGAAATGCCTTGGCTCGATGGTGCAGCATCAATCGTCATCGGGTTGATCCTGGCGGTCACTGCAGCCTTTCTCGCCTATGAATGTCAGAGCCTTCTGACTGGCGAGGGGGTCCGCCCAGCCGTGCGGAACAGCATTCGTGCTATCGCATCATCCGGTGAGGGCGTCCTGCGCGTTAACGAACTGCTTACCATGCACTTCGGACCAAACGACGTTCTCGTGGCAGTCAGTCTCGACTTCAGCGATGGCCTCCGCGCCTCCGGCGTTGAGGCAACCGTCAGCGCGCTCGAACGTGCGATCAAGCAGACCCATCCGGAAGTCACGCGCGTCTTCATCGAAGCACAGAGCTTCGAAGCGCACCGACGCGACGCGGCGATCACCGCCGCCAACGTAGCAGCCAGTCCTGCATGACCTGGCTCGAAGCTGCCCTGCTCGGCCTGATCCAGGGGCTGACGGAATTCCTGCCCGTATCGTCCAGCGCGCATCTCAGGATCGCCAGCCTGTTCATGACGAACGGCACCGATCCTGGTGCTGCGTTCACTGCGATCAGCCAGATCGGCACGGAATCCGCGGTACTCGTGTATTTTCGCCGAGATATCTCGAGGATCGGGGCTGCTTGGTTCACCTCGCTACCCGATGGTCGGGCGAAATTGTCACCGGATGCCCGAATGGGTTGGCTTGTCCTGCTTGGCACTGTGCCTATCTCCGTCGCTGGCCTGCTCTTCCGGCACGCTATCGAAACGTCGCTTCGAAACCTGTACGTGACCGCGACGATGCTCATCGTTTTCGGATCAATCCTCGCCGTGACAGATATCGTCGGCAAAAAGACGCGTAAGGGCAGTGCTCCCGGCCTTATTATGCGAAAACTGGACAGACGCCACGAAGTCTGGGGACGATCGAAGTATGGCGGGTGGTAACAAGCACCCCTCAAGCCGACTCAAACTCATTCGAGCTTAGTCTTCTGGGTCGACCAGCATGAAGTCGTATTTGAAGTGTGCTTTCGCCCAGTCTCACCATCCTCGTACCATCTGTTGCTGAAATAAGTGTCGCGGTGACCAAGCGGCCGTCCTTCCAGCATAAGTGGATCGCAGTGGAACCCCGTGCGCGCAATCCGGTGATACTACCGTTCGGCCAGGCAGAGGGGAGGGCGGGTAGCAGGACGATATCGTCGCCACGACTTTGCACGAGCATTTCTGCGATCGCGGCCGTTCCGCCGAAGTTGCCGTCGATCTGAAAAGGTGGATGTGCGTCGAACATGTTCGGGTAGGTGCGCTCAGGACCGAGCAGGAACTTCAGAATGCCGTGTGCCCGGTCGCCTTCACGCAACCGTGCCCAAAGATTGATCCGCCAAGCCGTCGCCCAGCCGGTGGCCTTGTCGCCGCGGACCTCCAGCGATCGACGTGCCGCAG
>Ga0308158_10003777_pt1 | contig 13098 bp, 13 predicted proteins | sample PhyBR2_FD_201038 | JGI IMG/M metagenome (GOLD analysis project Ga0308158, IMG submission 201038) | Phyllosphere microbial communities from UC Gill Tract Community Farm, Albany, California, United States - DLSLB.R2 | ecosystem: Host-associated > Plants > Phyllosphere > Unclassified | place: USA... | reverse complement strand
GATTTCCCTCTGGTCAGGCGAATCGGAGAGCCTTGCGCTTGCAAGCGCAAGGCGGATTTCCGGCGGGGAGCGATGCTCCCCGAATTCCCGGAAATCCCCCGCGTCCCGCGGGTTCGATTCCCGCCGCGTGTAGCGTAGGCGAAAAAAAACCGTCCACTGGACGGTTTTTTAGGAATACTGGTGGAGGCGGCGGGAACCGAAACCTCCACCATCACCAATGCTAAGCCGTTGTTTCATCAGGTAACTCGATCACGTCCTCGGTGACTGTACTTTCGTTTTGGGGTACCTGGTCGGGGTAGTGTACAGTAGAAACATGTCAAGCCGACAATCCAATTAGGAATCCTGTGCCGACGCTACTACTATTTGACAAGTTTTCACGTAAAGATGTGCATGCGATATTTTCACCCGACACGAGTTTTGCGCCGCAAGCGGGCACATGGGGTCTTCAAGGCATAGTCGAAGTTCCTAACCGGCGCGGTGACTATGTCTTTTTTGTAACCTTTGGTCAGAAGCAGGGCGATCATGAATTCGATGAATTCATAACTGAAGATGGCGTGCTGGCATGGCAGTCACAGCCAAGCCAGACACTTGATGAACGTCGCATTCGCGATTTTATTCGTCATCGAGAAGAGGCCAACAACATCTATCTCTTCTTGCGGACAAGCAAGAACCTCGACTATACATATTTTGGCCGGTTGAAGTACCTAGATCATGACCCTGTAAAACAGCGTCCGGTGCACTTCCAGTGGCAATTACTTGATTGGCCGCCTACGGCAGCTGTCCTTACATCGTTGGGCGAAAAACTTGTACCTGTACAGGTGGGTCAACCAGGCCCGAATGAGGGCACAGGTACTGCTGAACATCACTTATGGGAAAGCCCAATACCAGGTCTTCGAAAGCCTGGTCGACAGATGCCAACTCCCGGCAATCGCACTAGAGCGCGGCGACCAGACTACATCGGAAACCAGGTTGCTAACCAAGAGCTAGGCATGCTTGGGGAACTGCTCGTTCTTCGTATCGAGCAGCAGAGGCTTATGAATGACAAACGCCCCGATCTAGCAGCAAAAGTTCGCCATGTGTCTGTGCTTGAAAATGATACAGCCGGTTATGACATACTTTCATATCAGCTGGATGGTCAGAAATTATTCATCGAAGTCAAGACTACGCGCGGACCGATTGATTCCGACTTTTTCATCAGCGCAAGTGAACTTAATTTCGCACGTGCCCATGCCGCCCACTATCGGCTGTATCGACTGTATGACTACTCAGACGAACGAGATACCGCTGGCTTTTTTGTTTTGGATGGTGCCTTTGAGCAAGACGGTCGTTTTTGTCTTGCATCTACCAATTTTCGCGTCAGTCTTCAGCGCGAAGGCACGCCATGATCGACAAATGCGAAATCGCCAAAAGTCATTGCCTGTTCTGCGAGATACCTAACGAACGCGTTGTCATCGAGAACGCGCTTGCGTATGCAATCCGGGACGGATATCCGGTGACGCTTTGCCATAGTCTGGTGATACCGAAACGACATGTGGTTGACTACTTTGGATTAAACGAGGCGGAACTGTTGGCATGCAACGACCTCGTTAAACAGCTTCGCCTCGAAGTGATGGCGAGCGACCCGGCGATATCAGGCTTCAACATTGGGATGAATGCTGGCGCAGTGGCCGGTCAAACTATTTTCCACTGCCATATTCATGTGATCCCCCGGCGAGAAGGGGACGTGCCTGACCCCCGCGGCGGCGTGCGTCACGTCATTCCTGGCAAAGGTCGCTACTAAAATTTTATCAGTAAGGAGCGAATTTGGAAACTTTGGACAATGCAGACTGGCGTATCGATTCACTAAATTCGCTTGCGGAACCCTGGCACAATCCATGGTCGAATCAGATAGTACCAATCGGGACATTAATAAAAAAAGTAACTATTGCCAGGTGGAATAAGAAGCAGACAGTGACGCTGACGATCCCAAACGCATCATCGTTATTTCTCAGTGTGGCAACTCGCGCATACGCGGCTGCGACCCTACTTAAGACGGAAAATCTGTTTATCAAAGCACGCGACACGGAAATTTCGTTTCCGGAAAGCGCGGCTTTTACGTACCTCGAACATATGTTTGAGGCTGTCATCTGCGCACATACGGCAGTGGAAGCATACGTGAACGAGATACTGCCAACAGATCGAACTTATGTCCGCGCCACGCGGGGTGGGCCCACTGAGATACTTACAAAAGATGAAATTGAACGTCGAGCCTCACTAACCGAAAAAGTAGCTACATTTCTGCCTGAAGCTCTGGGAGTTCGGTCTCCAAAAGGAATCCATCGTGCCTACTCCGACCTGCAAGCACTTACAAAGATTCGGGACCGACTGATTCACATGAAGTCTGCTGACAGAAAATCCTCAGGTCCAGAAATCGATACCATATGGCATCAACTTTTAACTTGCGGCTCACCTGTAGACCAGGCCCTGTCAGTAATCCGGTATTTCGCAAATGCGAGTTCGCCTGCACCGCGTTGGCTCACTAAAATACCAAAACGCTAGCTCGCAAACACGCAGCTTAACGCACTTCAGTTTGCGTGATAGCACCGCAAGGCGGATTATCGGTCATTGGATTGTTCGAATCCTAAATTCTTGACCCGCCGATCGACTACAGCGTGCCCCGATTTTCAAAAAACCGTCCTAGTTAACCAATCCGACCCTATCAGCATGCGGCTTGGCGTCTAGGACTTCGTGTTTATTGATAACTCCGTTGAAGCGACGGTTCGGCGTCAGTCTCTTTCCAAAAAGGTATACATTCTGAACATTCTCATATCATGCGCCCATGCCCCGAGACAAGGTGTCTAACAAGTATGCGTTTGCACTTTCTAGACATATTCTAGAAAGTTCTATATACTTCATGAACACAATCAAGCATGGGAAACAAAAATGACAACGGGCCAGACAGTAGCGTACATCCGGGTTAGCAGCGTAGGCCAGAACACTGCCCGCCAGCTTGACGGAATGATATTTGATGAAACTTTCACTGACAAGTGCAGCGGCAGTGATACAAACCGCCCGGCTTTGAAACGCATGCTTGCTCACGTACGCAAGGGTGATACCGTGGTTGTGCATGAGATCAGTCGACTTGCGCGCAATACTGCTGATCTACTGGTCCTCGTAGAGCAACTGACGAACAAAGGCGTATCTATCACATTCAAAAAGGAAGGCATGACGTTCACCGCCGAGAAGGCTAATCCAATGAACCAGATGCTTTTAACTATGCTTGGCGCTGTCGCCGCCTTTGAACTGTCTATGATTAACGAGCGTCGTGCCGAAGGCCAAGCGAAAGCTAAAGCCGATGGCAAGCACATGGGACGCGTTGCCAAGCTGACCGCCGATCAAGCCGCTACCCTGCGCACCCGTGCCGCTGCTGGCGAGAGCAAGACCGCATTGGCCGATGAATACGGCATCAGCCGGGCCACGCTGTACTCCACCATCAAAGCCTGACCCGCTCCCAATCCCACACCGGGCACTTCCCCCGGCACGGTCACACCCGTGCCGACTCTGCGTCCCGCAGGTCACAACAGTACTTATTCCAAGTGATGAACTGCCTGGCAGCCGCATTCGACTGAGCCAGGCTACTACCTTTTAGGTTCATGGCTAGCTTGTGCTGTACAAGCATGCGAATAGCCGAGTTCTGGCACGCTTACATCTCAAGCCTGCTTTGAATCGCTCTAAAGTCGAGAAGTAGTGAGCTTCGAGAAAATCGAGATTTTTCAGCAGCCGTGAGTTTTGCGGAGAGGCCCCGAATCTAATGCATTGACCGCTCAAGTCATGGCCGACTTTACAAGTTCGACAACACGATTTTTCGCTTTATCGAGCAGTACTTTCGACTCTGACGATGCATTCGCGGCCTTCTCATGTAGAGTGCGGATCTCGAGCTGAAATTCTGCCGGAGCGTTCCAAATCTGGAACTTGTGAATGTCTGCAGGATAGAGCTCGGTTTGACCAGAGGTGCCGCGTTGATGCATCTCAACTTGCATTTGTCCAGCCACACTGTTCAGATAAAGTGATAAAAATGCAGGGTCGATTGTCGATCGCAATATTGTTACATGATTGTCCGCGATAGCGGGAGTATGGCTTATATATGGAGCCGCTCGGCCTATCGTTCCCCTGCCCGTACCGTTTAAAAGTACATCTCCACTGCGAATGTTGAGCGCAGAGTCTGAATTTGGTAGGGCAGAACGGGTACCTTTCAACACAACACGATTGTGCTGAACATGCTTCGAGTTAATGACTCTTATGCCGGTATCAGAATAAACTGGTTGCTTGCCTCGCCGGCAAAAACTTATTACATCGGCAAGCGGGGACAGTGAGATTCCTGGCGGTAGTGCCGCGTTGAATGCTCGAAATCGAGGAAAATAGTGGTCGGCATCGAAGCGACGGGCCGCTTCCACATTGCTAAATTTCGCTGTATAACTGACCGGATTTGAAAACGTTGATTCGTTTAAGCCCAACCTTGTCGCAAGAAGGCTTTCTGCTAATGCATCAAATTCGAGACTCTCACGCTGTTTGCAATATGCAGTATCGACAAGAGTGGCGATTTCTTCCTGTATAGAGATCTCAAAAAGTGGGATAAGAACCCTTCGTACTTCCGACCCGCTCACATTTGCCTGATTTATTGAACGCATCGCACGCCGTTTGACCTGGCCAATTCCAAAAGGGGTATTTAGGTAAATTGTCAGAAATTGTGGTAGTAGTTTCGCAGTGTCAGGGACAAGTCGAATTAGGTAAGATGCAAAGGTGCAATCTGTTTGATCTTTAACGATGCCAGTTCTACCTACAAAATCGAACGAATTTGTACGGTTAAACAGCACATCGTTTTCCTGAAGAGCATATGCGTTAAAAATTTCGGAGGAAACGTTGGCGTACTTCGATGGTCTAAGTGCGAAGCAGTCACGTAGCTCGTTCATTCGAAAAATGGGGTAGCCTTTCTCCGATGAGTTCATAGAGATCGACAGCCCGTACTCGCACTTTTTCAGGACGCTACCGATTGAAACCCACTCAACATCCTTCGTTGGATTAAAAGCATAACGTGGATCAAAGAACTCTGCTGAGAACCGGTTTTGAATAACGGCTTCACTCAACATAATTCGATTTATTGCAGCCATTATTTCTCACTCCAAAAGGTAAGCTTTTGCTCCTGAGCAAATTGAATAAAAGCTTCTGCGATGCATAATTGTTCGGTGGGAATAGCTTTCGCATTGACCAAGTCCCCAGAAAGAAAATCGTAGTTTACTAAATCTTGATCAATAACAAGTTGCCCTTCCTGTGGATGACCAGGCGCGAATTCGACTAAGCTGCCCTTATCATCCAGCCTATACTTGTAATCACCAGAGTTGTCCTTGCCGCCCCTTTCGCTTACCGCCATAAAGATCGGATAGTCTAATTGCTTTGCTACTTCTGCAGCAATCCATCGTTCTTTTAGCGAACCTATCAAATCCGGGTCAGCGATTATGAGCTCTAAGGTTCCCCGGTTACTGAGAAGCTTCAACTCCAATTCTCCTTGAAGAATTTTCCGCTCGAGCTCTTTTATTTCAGCCCTAAGCTTCTTAACCTGATTCTTTTGCTCAGATTTTAGTGTTGCGAGTACTGCCTTGTGAGTGAACTTGATTAGCTTTAAATGCGCATTTAAATCGCTCTTCGTGCCAATCCAGCTTGCACTAATCGCATCAATTTCTGTAATGTTCTTCTGCACCTGGACTTCTGTAGCTTTTTCGAATTGAATCAGCTTATTTGTAGTCAGTAATAGTTCAGTCTCCAGGTCCTCAATCTTCTCCCGAGCCACCGCAATTTTTTCCTCGTCGCTAGTCACGACATTTTCTGTCGAGTCAGTGGAATTCTCTAAATCAGCGTCGCCAACCGGTTCGCCAGAACTAGTTTCCTGGAACGTCTCGATAATCAAATCTGCTACGGCTTCTGGAATAGCGCTGTCGGGGACATCCATTTCAGCTTTGTGCTCGTCCAAGAGATGGCGGATTTCGGTCTCATAGTCCGGACATGCTTCTGCCACCCTATCATGGGCCGCTTCTATCCTATCCAACTCCACCTTCGAATATTTTTGAACAATCAATACTGACGTCTTAGTTCCGGTATGTGGCTTAAAGGTATTAGGATGAAGGCCTACAACGCCTAAGAGACGGGCTTTTTTGAGAATCCATTCGCGTATATGTGCAAGCGAAGAGTTGTTAAACTTTCCTTGCGGAAGGACAATGGCAGCCCGTCCGCCCGGCTTTAGCATTTTCAAAATACGCTCTACGAATAGGACATCACGCTCCTCCTTCGGCTGCTTGTCATCTCCTGCACGCTTAAGAGCCTTTTTTGCTAACTCATAATGCGCTAACATTTTGCGATCTTTCATTTCGCCGGCGAATGGTGGATTGGCAAGGACGATATCAAATTTTAATTCGCTAAAATACTCCCAAGCCTTTGTATCGTCCTTGAGTTTTTCTTCTTCGGGAATTTTATTGGTTGTTAGTTTTGCCTGGCGCAGACCCTGCATCAAAGCATGTCCGGACGCACTATCGTACCAAGTTCGCGGATCGATGCTGCTAACGTCAGGGCCAAAAATGTTAGTGTGACCGTCGCCTGCTATTAGCATTAACGCGCGCGAAGTTTTTGCGGCCCGTTGTTCGAAATCAATGCCCCATAAATATTTGCCTGCGTATTTGTGCATTCTATCCTCACGCGCTTTATTGTCATCGGCGGGGTAGCACCAGTTCATTGCATGGAGGAGAAAACCACCAGATCCGCACGCCGGGTCGATCACAAACTCTTTCTGTGTAGGGTTTAACATTCGCACGCACATTTCAACGACGTGACGTGGTGTGAAAAACTGTCCTTTTTTCTTCTTAGCCTCTGTTGGTAGGAGATACTCGAAAGCATCGTCCATTACCCGCAAATTTGAGCCCATTAAACGTACGCCTTCTATTGGGCCAACACAGATCTGAAGGTGACGCTTTGCCAGCTCGATATCTTCGCCCTCTTTAAAGATGCCACCCCATTCGTTGCAAGCGCTGTGGAAGAGCTTATTAATTCGTGTATATGTGAGCTCTGGATCGAGTGCTTTGCGGAACTCGATAACTTTATTTGTACGGTTTTCTAATGCTTCTTTCTCGTCCCAGATCTTTGCAAAGATTAGTTTAAAAATTTCGTTAAACTCATCCTTGCCACTGTCTGCCAGAACAAGTTCTTCTAAGTCTTGAATAATTTTCTTGAAATTGAAATTTGTCTTTAAATCGAAAACGGTTTTACTTGCTTCAAGAACATCCTTAGGTGCCTGGTCTCGTTTAGGTATATCGAATAAGGTGTCATCGAATTGGGCTGGGTACGGACGATAAAGAATAATTCTGTCTGCCCCGTTAGACCAAATAGCAACTGGGGCGCCTTTTGCGTTCATGTAACTCTTGAGTTGTTCTATGCCATCCTTACGCTTTGGCTTTTTACATTCAACGATAATCTTCGGCGTAAGTTTAGTACTATCCGTGTAAACGATAATATCGGCTGCTTTAGTACCCACTTCTGTGCCGAACTGGACACTTTTCTCCAGGTCGATTTCTTCTTCTTTGTAGTCGTACTTGTGGATTAGCTTGTAAACCCACAGCTGCCTTACAATTTCCTCAGGCGCAGATTTTCCGCCTTCAACATAAACTTGTACCTCTTCGTTACCACTCGAGAAAGGAATGAAGCTTTTAAGGTAGTACTTGATTTTTCCAATATCCTTGCCAGCGCTCGCAGACTTGGCGTAAATATTAATTATTTCGTGTATTGGCTTACCAAGATCTTCGAACTCACTTAGCTCAAATTGAACGCCGGGTTCTTTGAATATGCGGTCGATTAGTTCTTTTGTGTTCATATGTTTTTAGACCTTTAAATGTTCTGATTTGTTTTTGATTTTTGAGAAAACGTATTTTTCTCTTTTTCGGCGACTGGAATGCCGGCCTTTTTGCAGTGCTCGCGAATCATAACCTCCACCATGTTTGTAATAGACCGCCGTTCCAATTCCGCTGCGGCACGCAATGCATCTTTCACGTTTTGCCCGATGCGAATAGTTACAGTAGTAGGCTTGGCGATTGCCATGTCAGTCCTCTAAATTTGCACGATACCTCGCTTGTACTTCAAATATACTGCACTCTGCAGCATGCGCCTAGCGAGTATAGCGGCGGATGACATGACTGAGGTGGACTTCTTACTCGCCTACATACGGTTGCCCTTTGTCGTGCATATTGGTTTGCGGCAACACGAAAGGCGGTTGAATTAGGCCGTTGCGTCGGCACATTTCGGTTAGTTTCTGGCCTTGATATGCCGCTGGGCGTCGTAAGGCGTTACGAACTACCCTGTTGATATCGATTGCAAGCCTGGAAATAAATTTGACACTACGAATTTCGTACCTACATCTGGAGCGAATGTTGTCAGTTAAATAGTCGGGTTAGATTGATGGACAGATAGTCAAGCCAAAACGAGCCGCTCGTTTAGAAACAGCATGTCGCAACGCGCTGGCGACACTTCGTCCTGATGCAGCTTGTTGCCGCCGCCGACCAGAGGGACGCCCGAGCTCGTGTCATGCGGACTGAGGAAAGGGCGCACGCGCCAGCGCTCTGTGAGAAACCTGCAGTTCAGCTCCTTGCCACAGTTAGACCACTTCGTGAAGTGATGGCGGCAAACCTCTTCTGACAAGTTGTCATATTTACAAGAATCGAGAATTTCCTGTCGATCCGGATATTCACTGGTTGAGCTATCCTTCAGCGAAGTTAAAAGCTTCGGAGGATCGGCCGAAGCTGGTTAGCAGACTGTGGGCTAGAACGGCCGCTACGCGATTTTCTAGAGAACGGAAAGGGTCACCCTACTCATGGAAATTTCTAACTTTTGCGTTTCTACACAGCCTGGGGCGTAAGCAGCCTGTCGATACTTCCTGCCAACCTACCTTGTGTCGACCGACAAGTACCAGGCGATTTTCAAATCATTGTAGCGAATGCGCAATGCATCACCTTCGACGGTCGGCGTACGCCATAGGACATCGTTACTACGACGAAAGCACGCCACTTTTCCGCCGTCAGCCTTCTTCGACGACTTCACAGTCATGGTCAACGCCGGCGCCATCAGCGGTCGCTGCATGCCCAGCTTGATCGTACGGTGTGTTGGTGATGTCTCGGCCGTCTTGCTCGTCCTGAAGTCGATGTCCTGCGCGCATTTCAGCGATGTCTTCCTGCGTCAGTTCAGAGACAACAAGCTCTGGCATTTCTTCGCCCAGGTCATCACGGAACCGGTCAAGGCGCAAACTCTGGCGCACGATGTCGGAAGTGTTTTTGATGGCCGTTGAGTACGCAGCCGCCGCGCGCATCACCAACGCCGCGTCGGTCAAATTTTTAGCCGTCATCATGGTCGAGGCAGCATGCATGAGTTCACGGATATGTCGGGCGTGCGCCAGATCGTCAGCAAGCTGCCTGGCGGCCTCTTGCTTCAACGAATCCTCGCTGGTGATACTCGCAAGCAAATCAGCTACCGCGCGGTCATACAGGGCCGTTTTGGCCGTCCCTTTGACTGTGCCGTTCGCCGCGAAATGTCGTTGAAGCGTCCGCACGCTGATGCCTAAGTGCTGGCTGATGGCGAGGGCAGTGTAACCCGCTTCGCGCATCGCATGCGCTTCTGCTAGTTGATGGGGTGTAGCTGCTAACTTAGTCATTTATCGCAGTCTTCCTTACAACGCATGAAACAACGAGAATGTAATTTTAAAAAAGGAATTAAAACCGGAGGTTTTAATGACTGAAGGTGATGTTAATCCCCTGGGGCAGGTGAAGGTGCATACTCCCCCAAACCCAAGCTGAAGTTGGGTTTGGTTGAGCACCGATACCAGCCCCAGGAAGCCCCTGGGTATAGGTTAATATCCTCCCCAACCTAGCCACAGTTATGTGTTGCATGATGAGTTAGGTCGAGGTCCGGCGCTCGCTCATCCTGCTCACTGGTACGGCCTGCGGCAACTCCGTCGAGTCAACTCCCACCGTTTGAGATTTTCCAGTCCTTCTATCTCGTTACTACCATCACGCCCGAACGTAAGAGTTCCGATAAAGCGTGATGCTTTTTCAACTTTATAAAGACTTTGCAACCTTCATAACTAGGTCATCGGATGGTTCAGGATCGACACCGTCAATAGACGACATCGCCAGGATAGTACGAGCAATATGCTCGTCACTAGCGTGTTCACTTTGCAATTGTGCGGTTCGCTGCAAGATCAACTGGTGGCGAGTTATCGACTCATCAATCAGGCTGGCGATCACGGCTCCGCGCGATTGATTCAATGCTGCGGCGTACATAGTGACAAACTCAAGTCGTGCGCCATGCATCTTCATAGAGAACTCGACTGATCCTTCCACAGCCTGAATTTTCCGGCTCTTTCGCTTTCTCTCAGCTGCAGTCATAGCCTTCTCGCCGATAGGCTTTGGCCCTGGCTTAGATCGAACCAATCCGAGATCAAAAGATGGAGTTTTTTGCATTGTCATACAGTAACACAAAATTCGAGACATGTCACGATTTTAAGTGCCGTGCTATTGTCCCCAATGATCTGTATGGTCAGATGGATGCAAGAGGCGGGACCGCCTCCTTAGATGCGTAGCGATTGTTATGTGATGATTCTTTGGGTGTGAAAAATTGCTACCAAAAACGGTCGGTTGCTTTGACGGTGTCATGACTTCCGCAGTAATCGCACGTTTTTCTTGTGTACTGATCGCTGATGTCAACACAGAAATCTTTGTTGCAATCGTTGCAATTATATAGAGGTCTAAGTGGCTCAAACGTGGCAGACCAGCCAGTACCTTTTTTAAAAATGACATGTAGGGCACAGATTACCGCAAAGAAAATCCCGATCGGACCAAACAAGCACATCAGTAGGCATACGCAAAGCTGAGCGAAGCGGATCAGTAGGTCGACTACTTTCACAAGTTTTCTCCAATGGAATGAAATGTCACGAATAGAGCGTGGCCTTTCAGTGTACATTGGCTGAGAGTGGTGGTGTGGAAACGTTGAGAAAATCGTTCGGTGCGCGCGTCGTGGCGTTGCGAAAATCTACTGGCATGTCACAGGAAGAGCTAGCTGCGGTGTGTGGGTTTGCACGTAGTTATATGAGTCGCGTAGAGCGTGGTACCTCTAACTTGTCGTTAGACGCGATCGAGCGGTTAGCCTCAGGCTTGAAGATCACTGTAAGTAAGCTGTTCGAGGGATTGTGATATGTTGATGCAATGTTCCAACTCAGCCATACCGGATTAGCTGAAACATTGCTTTCTGCGTACCGGCGCCAGGCATATCACTGTGCCAGGTGAAGTTATGGAGCCGTTGCCATTGGCTCGATCATTGCATCAGGTAGGTAGGCCCTTAACGATGTCGCCTACAGTCGGTGTAAGGGCCCTTAGACTGTCGTAGTCGAGAACCGTATCGAACTTTAAAGTTTCGACTGCGAGCTTGCGGTCGCCAACTCCGATATCGTTTTGCATGTCTCCATAGCCGTCATGCGTGTCCTCAGTCGCGCTATGCCCGACTACAACCATTCTTGTTTCCTTGGGAATTCCAGCAGCGCGCATACGACCGATCGCGCCGTGGCGAAAGCTGTGAAATACAAGAGCAGGGTCGGTTAGTCCGATCCGGTCGCAAAGTCTGGCAAAGTGTTTTGAGGCAGGCTGACCAGGTCCATCGCGACCAATGCTGAGGTCAGGGAAAATGCGGGTCTGCCCCAGGCGGTTCAGGTCCCTCACATAGTCTAAGAGCCCTAGCGAAATGAGGGCATGGTGGACAGGGACGATGCGCCGCCCTGCGCCGGTTTTAATCTTCTTATTTGAAGCTCGCGCGTTGTCATCGCTGCTCGGCTGGTCTGTGACATTGAAGCAGATTACGGCATCCCGCGTCACAATATCTGCCACTTCAAGCTGCGCGATTTCGTTGATACGCATGCCAGTGTGTAGTCCGATGAGGGGAACCCAAAACATGTACGGACTGCGCGTCCGGCCGGCCGTAAATTCAGTGGGATTAAACAGTCTACTCAACTCCATATCGCTGAACGCCCGCCGTTTCACGTCTTTCGAACGAGCCGTGACTCGAACATTGTTCATGAGTTCAAACGGTACCTTCTGACCTGTTCGGCGAAAAGCCCATTCTAGGAAATTGTTGGTCCGCTGAGCGATGTTCTTCGTAGTTTGTAAGCTGAGCTTAGGCACGTTAAGTGCTAATGATTCAGTTAAGCTCAGCCCTCGCGCGCTGGCAATTTTGGACCGATTAGCCGGCACTTGCTTGACTGTGTCTTCGAACTGATTTTGGTCATCGATAGTCAGGCTTGGAAGCGATTTGTCGCCGACAATCTCAATAAACAAGGCGATCGCGGCACGATAGGACTCTAACGTCTTCTCGTTTGGATTGTTCGCCGTGGCTACGAACGCAATGTATGGTTCTACTAAGTGAGAAAGTCTACTCGCGTGTTCATTCGTTGGAAGATCAGAACTGGTCAATATCGCTGTCGCTGGTGGTGCAGCTGCGAGCACCGCCAGCATCGCAGACTCCATCTCGCCCGGTTTGTCGCCAGGCGAGCTAGTGAACACTACCGAGGTCGGTCGGCGAAGCTCATCAAGTCTAATTTCGCTCACCCATTCAGTCTGGAAGCCAGTATCTTTTTGTGTTTGTTTCGCGCACATTAAATTTTCTCGAAGCTGCCGGAAGCGTGACTTGTACGCCAGCGCCAGCGATTGGGCCGCCGCCTTCGCCTCTGAGACCTTAGCGGTACCAAGGGAGCGGTAGACTTCGGCCAAAACAAAATGATGGCGTAGGTCCAATGGAATTGCAATCCGGAAGTATAAGATTCCGTGACGGCTGCGATGTAAGTGGGATGGAAGTCTGTATGCCATGATTTTGGGGTTGTGATTTGGGGCCCCAGGCACGAAAAAAGTCATAGGCGTAAAAAAACCGCTGACGAATCAGCGGCTTTTCGGAATACTGGTGGAGGCGGCGGGAATCGAACCCGCGTCCGCAAGCACTCTACAGACAGTTCTACATACTTAGCACTATCATTTAATTTAGCCCGTACAG
>Ga0308158_10003771_pt1 | contig 13111 bp, 10 predicted proteins | sample PhyBR2_FD_201038 | JGI IMG/M metagenome (GOLD analysis project Ga0308158, IMG submission 201038) | Phyllosphere microbial communities from UC Gill Tract Community Farm, Albany, California, United States - DLSLB.R2 | ecosystem: Host-associated > Plants > Phyllosphere > Unclassified | place: USA... | reverse complement strand
AGATATCTTGTAACTTCTTAAAGGGAATTTGTTTCAATTTTGCCAATTCATTGCTTTTAGAAACCGCCATCACTAACTTGGATGTAAACAACGGGATTTTCTGCATAGGCAATTCAATTTCATTAGTCGAAAGAGCTAAAACCATATCTAGCTCATTATGGAGTAACTTATTTTGTAATGGTTCTGTTGCTCCGTATTCTACGATAATTTTCAAATCGGGATATTTTTTGGCAAATAATTCTACCACTGGCAAAACAAGTAAACCAAAAATATAAGTAACCCCAATGCGTAATTCTCCACCAATTAAATTATTCAAATCACCCACAGCCTGTTTTCCGGATTCTAAATCTTCCAAAACGCGTTTAGCATGTTTTAAGAAAACTGTACCTGCCTCAGTTAATTGTACCTTTTTACCTGTTCGCAAAAACAAAGGAGTAGCCAGTTCTTCTTCCAACTTTTTAATTTGTTGTGACAAACCCGATTGTGTAACATAACAAATAGTAGCTGCCTGTGTAAAATGTAAAACTTCGGACAAGACAACAAAATAACGCAACTGAAAAATCTCCATTGTAATTAGTTTTAATAATCATTATAAGTAAAATTATTAATTTTTTTAATTATTTTGTAATTACGAACTTTGAATAAAAGAAATAACATCATGTTCAAAGCCTTACAATCCCGAAATTTCAAACTCTTTTTTTATGGACAGTCCGTATCGGTTATTGGTACCTGGTTGCAAAAAACAGCTGTAAGTTGGATGGTTTACAGTATTACAGGCTCAGTGTTTTTATTAGGACTGGCTACTTTCCTGAGTATGATTCCATCTTTATTTTTGGCACCATTGGCAGGAAGTATTATCGGTCGTTACAACAGACACCGCAGTATGATTATACTACAAACGCTGGCGATGTTACAGGCAGGTGCTTTGGCATTATTAATTTATTTAAAAATTTACAACATCAGTTTCATATTGGCTTTGAGCCTGATTCAGGGAATTATCAATGCCTTTGATATGACTTGTCGTCAAACCATGATGGTAGATATTGTAGATAATAAAGCAGATTTACCTAATGCAGTTGCATTAAACTCTACGATAACTAATTTTGCCCGAATTGCAGGGCCTGCTTTTGCCGGTATTATTTTGCATCAATACGGAGAAGACATCTGTTTTATTGGGAATTTCCTGAGCTATATTCCTGTGTTGATTTCATTGGCTTTAATGAAAATCAAACCCTACACAAAAACTACCGACAAATTAAAAATGATGGATGATTTCATTGAAGGTTTGGATTATATCAAAAGTGAAACTGAAATGGCAAAAATGCTGTTAATGCTGGCTTGTAGCAGTTTGTTTGTGATTTCCTTCAACACTTTAATGCCGGTTTTTGCTAAAGATATTTTTAATGGAAATGCACAGACTTTCAGTTGGTTTGAAAGTGCAGCCGGCATTGGATCAATTATTTCTGCTATATATATGGCTAATTTAAAATCAGCTGAAAATTCAAATAAAATAATGCTTGTTGCCAGCGTATTATTAGGCTTCAGTATCTTAATTTTAGCCTTATCCAACAGTCTGATTTTAACGCTCATTTGTATGGTTTTAAGTGGAATTGGAATGATGGGACAAACTTCTTCGATAAACATTTACATTCAAACTCATAGCGCTTCTCACATGCGCTCAAGAAGTATCAGCTATTATTTAATGGCTTTTCAGGGAATGATTCCCGTAGGAAGTTTATTGATCGGTTATTTGTCTCATCTAATAGGAACAAGAACAACAGTTGCAATTCAGGGAATAATTTGTTTATTGTCAGTAGTACTATATAGCTATTATAAAAATCAAAAAACTGCTGACGAATTAGAAAGCTGCCCGGTTCATTATAAAAATTGATTTTTTACTTCGAATTTATTATAAAATTTCGCCGCGAAGTGAAGTTTCAAAAATAGATTTAAAATCTTTTGCGGCTATATTTTGACTCAATAAATACATTAATTTGGTAATTGCAGCTTCGGTTGTTATATCTTTTCCCGAAATTACACCTAAATTTTGCAAAGTGGTACTGGTTTCATATTGCCCCATAGTTACACTTCCACTGGTACATTGGGTTACATTCACAATATGCAATCCCTTAGCAATGGATCTTTCTATTAAATTAAAAAACCATTCTTCTGTAGGTGCGTTTCCAGAACCATAAGTTTCTAATACAACTCCTTTAAGATTTGGAATTTCTAGTATGGCAGAAAAAACAGCTTCTCCTATCCCCGGAAACATTTTTACAATAACTACATTAGTATTCAAAGCAGAACAAACCTTTAATTCTTTAGAGCTCTCTTTAGACAAAAGCAATTCAGTTTTAAAATTCAAATTTACACCTGATTCTGCTAAAGCAGGATAATTAGGCGAAGCAAAAGCATTAAAATGTTCGGCATTTATCTTTGTTGTTCGATTGCCGCGATACAATTTGTATTCGAAATAAAGACAAACTTCGGTAATTACAGGCTTGCTGTCTTCCTGTAAAGAAGCTATTTGAATTGCAGTTATGAGATTTTCCTTGGCATCAGTGCGTAAATCACCAATAGGCAATTGCGACCCCGTTAAAATAACCGGTTTGGACAAATTTTCAAGCATAAAACTCAAAGCGGAAGCCGTATACGACATAGTATCTGAACCATGAAGCACTACAAAACCATCAAATTTTGAATAATTTAATTCAATGATAGCCGCAATTTCAGCCCATTTCTCGGGATTCATATTCGAAGAATCAATTGGATTCTGAAACGAAATAGTTTCTATCTCACAATCCAATTGTTTCAACTCAGGAATTCTTTGTAACAATTTACTAAAGTTGAAAACCTTTAGTGCTCCGGTTTTTAAATCCTTGCGCATTCCAATGGTTCCCCCAGTGTAAATTAAAAGAATTTTAGTCCTTGAGTTCATGGGTATATTTTAATTTATTGACCACCGGATTAGCGTACATAGCCAATATTCCCTGGAAGGCAATAGCATTTGAAGCATCAATTCGTTTTTCTAATCTACGAACAAAAACAGCCTTTTCATCCTCAGTATATTGATTCGAATATTTATCAGTATTATTCAAGATATCGTAAGCAATATAATTAGTTGGCCACAATTTATAACTTGTCAGTATCGAATCGTCAATGGCTTGTGCCAATGCCTGAATCTGTTTATTTACATTATCATTTTCAGCAATAATTGTATCAATTTCAGTATCCAACACTTTTCCTATGTGTATAAAAATGCGTTTTTTAGGACCTAAAGCACCACTCAAAATGGTCATAAAATCCTCATTCTCCTCTTTTACGTACACTTCATTATTGGCCTCGGCCAATAATTGAGGCATTTTTAAAGCATCGGTAGGATCATATTCATACGAAATAGAAACTGGAACAATCTTCAATTTTTTGAAATAATCCATCAAATTAGCTTCATCAGAAGCCATTCCTATCATTTTTAAAACTCCCGGGTTAGTAGCATCATTTCCGTCTTTAGTTCGCCCTTCGCGTTGTGCAATCCAAACCGAACGGTTTTCGTGCTGTAATAACTGACTTATATATTCGGATAATGTTTTAGAACTTTGCAACATCTCCCTTGGACCTAAACCACGTTGTACCAAAAAATTACGATTCAACTTAGCCAACACATTTAAGAAAGGTTGTTTTACCAAATTGTCTCCAATTGCCGAAGCCGTCATAACCAAATCATGCTCAAATAAAGTAGCATTCAGTAAAGTAGTATCTAAAAGAATATCGCGATGATTCGAAATAAACAGATATGGCGTATTCGGTTCTAAATGTTCAAAGCCCGAAGTTGTCAAGCCTTCCGAACTTTTTTCTAATACTTTTTGAACCGATTGGTAAATAAAGTTACACTGAAAATCACGAATAGAATGCGTTTTCAATAATTGCTCTTTCCAAACTTCATCAGCAACATCAGGGAAAGAAAAATTCATCAACGACTTCAACATAGGATGATGAAGCACTTTTCTTATCGCTTTATTTATTTCGGTATCATAATATGGCCGAATCTCGTCAAATTTTTGCATTATGGTATTATTAGAAAAACAAATGAACAAAAAAAATATTAAATTTTCACGGATTATATATTAAATCCCAAAAATTGCTTTCGAATTTTCAGTAGTGATTCTGGCAATTTCATCATCTGAAATTCCGTAAATCTGTGACAACTTATCAATTACATTTACAAGATAACTACTTTCATTTCTTTTTCCTCTAAAAGGAACAGGAGCAAGATAAGGTGCATCGGTTTCTAAAACAATATGTTTGATATCAATTTTATTCAAAAACTGATCGATTTTACCATTCTTAAAAGTAACTACTCCGCCAATTCCTAATTTCATATTATAGGACAAAGCCTGCGTAGCCTGCTCGTAAGTTCCCGAAAAACAATGAAAAATTCCGAACATATCATCCGATTTTTCTTCTTCCAAAACCGCAAAAACTTCATCGAATGCTTCACGACAATGAATAACAATAGGCAATTGGTATTTCTTTGCCAATTGAATTTGTCTTTTAAAAGCGATTTGCTGTTCTTTCAAATGACTTTTATCCCAATACAAATCGACTCCAATTTCGCCAATAGCATAGAATTTTCTTTTAGCCAATTCTTCTTCCACATGTGCTAATTCGTCCAGATAATTGTCTTTTATATGTGTAGGATGCACGCCTGTCATTAAAAAAACATTATCAGGATATTTGGCTTCCAAATCATACATCGCCTCGGTATAAGCCGAATCGATTGCCGGAATAAAAAAACGACTCACGCCCGCGACTAAAGCGCGTTGCATCATTTCGTCTCTGTCCTGATCAAATTCTTCGCTGTATAAATGCGTGTGGGTATCCGTTATTATAGGTTTTATTTCCAATACTACAGTTTTAAGGATGCAAAATTGCAAAGTTTTTTAAAATTTAAACACAAAAGACACAAAAGTTTCGCCTCAATTATATTTTAAAAACAAAAGACACAAAGTGTAAAATCTTTGTGTCTTTTGTTTTCTTTTGTTTCTTATGTGTTTAAAACCTTAATCCAATTGATCCAGCAATTCCCGAACCTTATCATAATTTTCATAATCCGAAGGAATAGTCAACAGGATTTCTTTACAGGATTGATACTCTTTTTGCTTTAATTTGGCTAAAGCCAAAGCATAAATGGCTTTATTTTTATAAATAGAATTGCCTGATTTTATTTCGTTAAATGCCATTTCGGCTTCCTTAATTTGGTTATTTTCTAATAAGGAAACCCCATAAAAATATTGGATTTCTGCCGATTTATTTTCTTTCAAAACAGCTTCAAAAAGCGGAATCGCAGCCTTGTAATTCTTAGCATTAAAAGCGCTTTCGGCTTGTTTTAAATCGTCATTACCTTCACTTCTTTCTGTCAAATAGGCATTTTCGTATTCATTATATTCATCAAAAGTGGGGTTCGAACCAGGATTAAACAAAAACAGTCCCAGCAAAAGCACCACCGAAGCGGCAACCATGTACATCCACGGTTTTATTGAAATCACTTTGGTTTTTTGGGGTTTAAAATGTTCTTTCGAAATGGTTTTCAAATTTGCTTCAAAAGCATCTCTGTCGGCTGCAAAATCAAATTTTGTTTCTAACTGGATTTGTACTTCTTTGAAGGTTTCAAACTCAGATGCCAGTTCGCGGTTTTCCGAAAGCTGTTTTTCAAAATCCAATCGGGCTTTTTCCGACAATTCGTCTTGAAGGTATTGATCGAATACTATGTATTTTTCTTCTTTCATGGCTCCCTAATTTTTTAATAATTTAAAACTACTGTGTTCATGAATCCACTGGGTCAACTGCCCGGTACACAACGATTTTTTCTTTCTGACATAGGCATAGGTCACATTAAGTTTTTCGGCTACTTCTTCCATTGATTTCAAAGTAAAACTTAACCTTAAAACCTCCTGGCATTTTTCTCCTAATCGTTGAAACATCGCGTCAAAAAGCTGTTGCTTTTCTTCAAATATTTCTGTTTGCGCCACCATTTCCTCAGTGGGTTCATTAACAGATGTAAAATCATCGGGAATTGTTACCCCTTTATTTGAAGATTTTTTGAGTTCGTTCAACCATTTTCTTTTGCACAACAAAAAAAAGTAAGCATCAAACGGACAGCTCAGCTGCAATTGCCCGGATTTAGCCTGATTGAACAACAGAATCATGATTTCCTGCACCACATCCTGCGCCTGATCTTCATCGCCCGAATTATTCCTTATATAAGAAACCACTTTGGGAACAAACTTCTTATAGATTGATCGAATAATTACCGAATCATTATTGGCTAATCCTTCAATTAAATACTGATCAGGATGTACAGTGTTTTTTGTCATGGAAAACTTTTTTTCGAAAATAATAAAAAATGGGGTAACATTTTCAAAACCGAATGGATATACAACTGTAAACGTTCTTTAGCATTAAGAAATTAAACTATTTGAAAAAAAAATAAAATTCAGGGGTAACAATTCTAAACTCATATTTATATAACAATAGAAACCCGGAAGAGTAAAAAAAATATTTTGAAAAACAGGGTAACAAATTTTATAGCTAACGGATATAACAACAGAAACCCGAAACAAAGAAAAAATTTAAAAAAAATTAAAATACTGGGGTAACAATTTTAAAAGCAAATTGATATAACAGTAAAACAACGAAAATCATTTTAACCATAATTAAAATCAAGAAATCATGAAATCAACGATTCACGAACACCAAAAAAACAGTTTTAAACTTGTGAGTAGAACAAATTTTAAAACCATCGGACTTTTATTTTTAGCGGCAATTTCATTCGTAAGTTGCGAAAACGACAACAACGAAAACACGCCGGCAACAGCAGCAGAATTTGCAGATGTTAGACAGGCTGCCTTAGACAAAATCACTCAGGAATTCACCTTTACAGCTGAAGACGGAACCAAAACATTTACTTCTGAAAAAGGTGTAAAAATCACCATCAACGGAAACTGCTTAACTAAAGACGGAAATCCTGTAACCGGAGCAGTAAAAATTGAATATGTAGAGCTTTTTGACAAAGGAAACATGTTAGTAACTAACAAACCAACAATGGGAATCATGCCCGACGGAAACCGAAATTTGTTAATCTCAGGAGGGGAATTCTTCATCAAAGCCACCCAAAACGGCAAAGAGTTAGCAACAAGCTGCAACATCACGTTACAGGTTCCTACCAGTCTTACCGATGGTGTTGACACTACAATGACCTTATGGAAAGGTATTATTGACGACGAAGGCAATTTAGCCTGGGCAGACGCCCGTAAAGCCGACGGAACTAATGGTGGAAAAGGTGGAGTTGAAGCAGGACAAAACAGTTACTATGTAAGCTTTGGAAACTTTGGATGGACAAACGTGGACCGTTTCTACAGCGACCCAAGACCTAAAACTACCATTCTTGCCGATGCTCCTGATGGATTCGACAATACAAACAGTGCCATTTACTTGTCTTATGATGGCGAAGGAACTAACGCACTTGCCAAATTAGATACTTACACTGCTCAGGGATTATTCAGCGAACACTACGGTCAAATTCCTATTGGTCTTGCCTGTCACGTGATTTTTGTAACCGAAGAAAACGGAAACTGGAGATATGCTATCAAAGGAGTAACTGTTCAGGCTAATGATGTGTACACTTTTACAATGGCAGAAACAACTGTAGGAACCGAAGCTCAATTAATTGCCGCAATCAATGCGATTCAATAAAGATTCCCAAATTTAAATTCTGAAAAAAGTGGTGATTTGCTCATCACTTTTTTCTATTTTTAAAAGATTTTTAACCTTAACCAATTAAGAATTAGTAGCTATCCCTATAAACCAAAAACTGACCATGAGACCACTACTATCTATTCTCTTTCTTCTTTTTTCTTTGCTCTTATTTTCCCAAAAAAAAGTCAAAGACACCGTCACCCGAAAAGCAACTATCAACTATATCCAGAATGGCAACAGTGTTTCGTACAAACCTGAAACACCACCATTAATCCCCATTGCCGGAGCACCAAAACCCAGTTTTTCTTATTTATGGGAATTTGGAGATGGTACTTACAGCAAAGAAGCCCAGCCTAAACACAACTACAAAAACAAAGGCACTTATACCACCCGATTAACCGTAACCAACAATTACGATAACGGAAAGCCTCCTGCTACCCGACCAAAAAAAGTAGTGATTAATGAAATCTCAGATAAAAATTTTGACGAAATAGCCTCCATTGCAGACCAAAATGGTTTTGCATTACAAAAAAACTGCGACCCCATTCCGGATCAGGAAATGGAAGTCATCTTGAGTTATCAAAACTTAGAAAACTATGTTACTAATGGAAAAATCTATCTTTTTTACAACGAAAAACAATTCAAAGACAACAACTTTGAATTAAGTAATTTTAGAGCTTATGCAGGAGAAAGAGAGGTAAAAGAAAACACTTTTGCTGTTGCAAATGAAATGGATCAAACCCATTCTTATTTGGTCTCCAATGACAATTATTTGCCAATAAAAAAATACGAAAACACCACAACCGAAGAAGATTTGGACGCGAGTTTAGCCGAAGCACATAAAACCTTCAAAAACGTTTCCATCTTAGAATTTGACGAGGCTAATCCGCAGGAAACCCGTAATGTTTTTTATACATTCAAAACTACTCCTGAAATGCTGAAAGATACCAGCGCCACCATTACGATGCGCGGTATTTATGTTCCCAATCGCAGTTATAAAAATCATAAGGTAAAAAATCTGGAAATGGAAATTGTGACTTCCCACGACCCTAACAAAATGGGCTCTAACGGAAGTTTTATGAATTACAGGCTGGTGCGTTTTAAAAGAGTCAACTTCAAAACCCGCTTTCAGAACAACGGCGAAGGTCCGGCGAGAATGATTCGCCTGGAAACCGATATTCCGGATATGTTTGACAAAAAAACCTTCCAAATTGAAGACATGTATCCTAAATGTCCCATTTGTCCAAAAGGCGAAGTTCCAACTGTGAGCTGTTTGGATACCATAATTAAGCAGAACCAAATCTTCTTTACATTCAAAAACATTTACCTGCCGGGCAGCGAACAGAAAAATGTAAAAGAAAAAGACAGCACTAAAGGTTTTGTAAAATACTCCCTGAAATTCAACAAAGACTTTCATAAAGTAAATACCCGAAGCAGAACCACCATTATTTTCGACAAAAACGAACCCATTATAACTAATTACGCCACTACCCGATTCCTTCCCGGAATTTCTATTGGTGCCAAAGCGGGTTATAATTTCTATCCTAATTTAGAAAAATCAACGAGCTATTTTGCAGGATTTACCATTTCCCCTTTTAAATCCTATCGTTTTTACTGGCAGGCCGAATTAATTAACAGCAAAAACGATTACAATTCGAATACCACTATCACGAATGGTTTTACCACTACTGCTAACGGAGTACGCCAGGCTACACGCACTACCGAAACCACGAGTTATTCCAATTTGAACAACGAAATTCCGCTTCTTGTACGCTATAACATCAATAACTATATCGGAATTGGAGCGGGAGTTCAGGCAAATATTAATGCTTCACAAAAAGAAGAACGCTATACTAAAATGGAAACTTTTGAAACAGAAAAACCCGATTCGCCTGTTATTAAAACGCAGGAAAACAGCGTTTCGGGCAGCAAAACTTTTACCAATTTCAAATCGGGATTATTATTTGATTTAACACTAGGCTTTGCCCGCATCGGCCCGAGTTTAGGAGCGCGCTATGTGATGAATTTTAGAGAGAATTTCAATTATGTTCAAGTTTATGGAATATGGAAGTTTTAGTTTTGTTTAAACCACATAAGTCACAAAAGTTTTTTTAATCTTTAAAAACATATAGGAAATGGAGTTAACAAAAACCTATTTAAAAGATTTGACCTATCAAATTAACGGTGCAGCAATTGAAGTTCATAAAGAATTAGGACCAGGATTATTAGAAAGCGTATACCACAAGTGTCTTAAAAAAGAATTATCAAACAGAAAAATATCTTTTAAATCTGAATTTTCCGTCCCTCTAAATTTTAAAGGATTAGATATCGAAACCGATTTAAGATGTGATTTACTTATTGAAAACTGTATTGTAATCGAACTAAAAGCAATTGAAGCACTTGCTCCCATCCATCAGGCACAAATATTAACTTATATGAAACTACTTAAAGCTCCAAAGGGGATTTTATATAATTTTCACTGTGTAAACTTATTTAACGAAGGTCAAAAAACCTTTGTAAACGAATATTTTAAAAATTTACCTGAATAACTTTGTGACTTTGCAAAACTTATATGACTTATGTGGTTAAAAAAATATTTTATTCTTCTGCTGATAACTCAACTTTCTTTTGGGCAAACGCTTACTTTAGAAGATAAAATATACAATACAGTTGATACTTTTGTTGCCAATCCCAATGAAGAAAATTTAAAAAAACTGGAATCTTTCAGTAAAAATATCTCAACGGTCACAAAAAACAAAAACGAACTGATGTCATTAGTGGTTTTATACTGCAACAAAGCCTATTACGAAAATCAATATAACCAACTTCAAAAAGCCATTTCCAGCTACGAAACTGCCTGTAAAATCTATCAAAAAAACCATCTTAAAGACTATGATATTGTAGAATTCTGCCTGAAACCTCTGGGCAATTTATACACCATCATCGGCGATTATGACAATGCCGAAAACACCATAAAACAATATTATTACATTGCTACGCAACAGAAAAACCAACAGCAACAATATGCTGCTGTGCTGAATTTATCAAATGTGTATCAAAATTCAGGACGTATAAATGAAGCCATTTCTTTATTGGGAAAAACTATTCAAACCGAAAAGTTAACTGATTCGCAAAAAGGAATTCTTTTAAATAATTTAGGAAATAGTTATCTATTAAGAGGAATTAATGATGATGAATTAAGCGCTGAAAATATTTTCCATAAAGCAATTCCCTTATTAAAAAAAGACAAAACGCAACAGGAATATTTATCAAACACCTACCTCAATTTATACAAATTGAGCATTAATTATCGTCAAAACGAAGCTTTCAATTATTACAAAAAAGCGAAATTAATTTTCGAAAAATTAGCTAACAAAACGCCAAGAGACAAAGCCCATTTTTACTTAGAAAAAATGCATTTATCACTTAAAAATAATAATTTATCTGAGGCACAAACTGTACTTAAAAATGTATATAAAATCTTAATTCCTAATTATTCCAGTCAAAAAAACATTTTACCAAATAAAAATTCTCTTTATACTGAAACCATTTTATTAGATGCTTTAGACTTGCAGGCGGAGATTTATTGGCGACAAAATCAATCAAAAAAGGCTTTAGAAAGTTACGCACTTGCTTTTCATATTGAAGATTTATTCCAAAATCTCATCGTATATGAAAATTCAAAGATTATCACTCAAACCAGAAACCGAAAACGCATTGAAAAGTGTGTTGCGATTTACCAATCTTTATTCGAAAAAGAAAAAAATCAAAATTACATCGAAGATGCATTTCAATTAGTCGAAAAAACAAAGTCTGTTGTTTTAAAGGAGCGAGTAAAGAACAATTCCAAAACTTCTTTCAAAGAAAAAACACTATTACAACAGTTGGAAAATCAAAATACCACTATCCTCAAAGAACAGCAAAAAGGAGATTTGGCGAACATCGAAACAATAAATAAAGCGATTCAAAAGCAAAATGAATTGATGTTGCGGTTGAAACAAATACAATCAAAAAACAGCAACATTCAAAATATCAATTTGGATGATTTATACGCCAAATTAAAAAAAGACGATGCTATAATGGTTGAATATTTTTGTGGAACCGAAAAAGCATATTCATTTACCATTCAAAACAGCAAAATTTCTATGAGACCTTTTTGCTACGACATTTCTATGATATGTAACACGCCAATTATAACATTTATAAGTTTCTTTCATAATGCAAATACAATTACTGAATACTTTGATTTATTCAAAAAAGAAGCTTTTGCAACTTATAGAGTTTTGCAACTTCCAAAAAAAACTAACCATAAAAACCTTATCATCATTCCGGACGGAATTTTAAATCTCCTGCCTTTTGAAGCCTTGATTACAAAAGAAACTTCAACAACTAATTTTGCCCAAATGCACTATTTGTTGAACGATTACAACATTGGTTATCAAAATTCAGCTCAATTCTATTTGGCTCCTAGCCAAAATAAAAAACAGCAAAAAGAAACGGTTTTAGGTATTTTTCCAGTTTTTGAAAACACGCCTTATACGCTGACTTATTCGAAAGACGAATTGCATTCGATACAAAAGAATTTCAAAGGAAAATATTTTGAAAACTCCTCTGCTACTTTTGAAAATTTCAAAAGCAATGCTGCCGATTATTCTATTTTACATCTCTCCACCCATGCTGATGCAGGTGATTTAGTTACTCCGGCAAGCATTAAATTTTACGATCAGGACATTCTGTATTCCGAATTGTATCATTTGAATCTCAATCCTGATTTAGTGGTTTTGAGTGCCTGTGAAACGGGTATTGGCAAACTTTTCAAAGGCGAAGGAAGTATGAGCATTGCCCGCGGATTTCAATTTGCCGGAGCGCAAAATTTATTATTCTCATTGTGGAAAGTCAATGATTACACCACTTCGGTTTTTATGGATTCCTTTTATCAGAACATCAAAAATGGACAGTCTTATCTGGAAGCCAATGCGAACGCTAAAAGGGATTTTTTAAAAAACCCAACTATTTCCAATGCCAAAAAATCGCCTTATTACTGGAGTGCCTTTGTCTATTATGGTGCTATCGAAGAAAAAGACAACAGTTTGTATTATGCGTATATTATTTTGGGAATTGTTACTGCAATTGCTTTAATTTGGCTTCTTATTCGCTATCGAAATGAAAAACCTGCACGAAGTCCTAAAAAAGGAAAAATATAAGAAAGTAAAATTCAAGATTACTAAAACCCAACATCTGTTAATCAAAGCTAAAATTAACGGAATAGAAGGTCGTTTTATACTGGATACCGGAGCTTCCAATAGCTGTGTGGGTTTTGAACATATTGCATTATTTAATTTAAACGCAGAAGATT
>Ga0308158_10003770_pt1 | contig 13111 bp, 13 predicted proteins | sample PhyBR2_FD_201038 | JGI IMG/M metagenome (GOLD analysis project Ga0308158, IMG submission 201038) | Phyllosphere microbial communities from UC Gill Tract Community Farm, Albany, California, United States - DLSLB.R2 | ecosystem: Host-associated > Plants > Phyllosphere > Unclassified | place: USA... | reverse complement strand
AGCAATGCGCGCAGCTGCGTGCTGCGCATCAGCGCCGGCGGCAAGGCGATCCTGCTGGCTGGCGATATCGAAGCGGCGCAGGAGGCCGCGCTGCTGGACCTTGACGCCGACCGCCTGCGCGCCGACGTGCTGCTGGCGCCGCACCATGGCAGCGGCACCTCGTCGAGCGCGGCATTTCTGCAGGCGGTGGCTCCGACAGTCGGGATCTTCCAAGTAGGCCACCGCAATCGGTACCGCCACCCGCAAAAGCTGGTCTACGCGCGCTACGGCGCCATGGGCATCGAGCGTATTCGCACCGATGAGCGGGGCGCGGTCACGCTGGCGTTCGGGCCCGGCCCCGGCCTGATTCCGGCCACCTACCGAGACATGAACGCACGTTATTGGCACGGGCGGTGAGGCGTCAAGCCGCGCTCATCACCCAAAGGCCGGCGTGAAAGTGGTGCCGCTGCCGATGATTCCGATGACGGCATCCTGATTCTCGGCGCTCGCGCTAAATTGCGCCCGCAGTGACACCGCTGTGACGCTGCCTTTAATAGAAAAATATTTTTTAACTGCGACCGGATGTGGAAAGCTGCACGTTTTATAGAGTAAATGATTTATTTTCCACCTCGATGCAATTATAGTATCTGTGCCCGCAGTTCTTACGAGGTATGAATTCATTCTATGATGAAATTCCACAAGCTTTCTGGGTGCGACACCCTAATGCTCAATGAAATTTCTTCGTAGAGTCTCACGCTACGCTGTTGTGAAAGCGCCTTTCTACCTCCCCGGGCGACGTGATGGCGCGCTACATTGGGACAGTTATAAAGCCGTGTAAGAGGCGGCGGCCTGTCCTGGTACGGCGTCAGCAAAACATAGTTTGCTCCCGTTGTCGACCCACACACTAAATGCGTTCGGCGCCGGAAGCGTCCCTACAATTACAAAGACGATTCCTGCCAGCGCAGGCATGGCTGCAATTGCATAATCACGCGCCAATAGCCTGTCTTCGCCTGAAGGGGACGGATGTCGCTCCGGATGTGTGTGCCAGATACCAATGCAGTGTAGTCCGCGTTTAAACAGTGCGGTGCGCTCTGCGTACGCTTTTGTCGGATCAAATTGCACGCATCGTCTGCTTGCGCGCCGCGGTACGAGCAGAGTTGCGTGTTCAACAAAAATAGACGTTGTGGTTAGATCACGAGTGTAGAGCTGACCGACAGCCTCGCACGACGTCAACTTCGTTTGCGCATTTGCACACATTACAGCGGTTGCTTCCGGCGCAAATTCCAGATTCCAGGTTGCGCCTTGGAGTCGAAATTTCATGCGTTCATTGCCCTCGCAGAATTTCATTCAGCGACCGGGTAAGCATGATTCCATCACGTACTCCACCTTGAGCGGGGACGATTTCTTTCGTCATAATCGGAGCGGCCAGCGAGTCGAAGAATGCCTGCGCGCGAACCGCGCTCCAAACCGTCGACGCTGCCAAGCCATTGTCCAAGATGTCTAGGATGCGCTCTCCGGAAAATCCAGCAGCCTGGAGGATATCGGCGCTTCCATAGGGATGAAACCCATCGCTACAAGCCGGTAGATTAACGCGCACTTCTGCCGCAGAGTAGTCGGCTGCGTTGACCCGGGAGCCTGCTGGGTCGCTAACTGGCCAAGGTTCAGCCGGCGTTGTCGCCACCATATGTGCTGCAGCGCAATGTGGCTCTACCCATGCGTGAATCACGACCGTTTCGCCCAGCAGCACCTCGCGTGTCTGAGCGAGAAAAATGCGTACCGCCGATTCGGCGGTCAGGTCTACAACAAGGTCGTATTTGCCAGGTGTGCAGTTTGCCGCGCACCAGCGGCGTGCATCCTCCGGAAAGCCGAGGATTTCCAGCCCTGGAATTTCTTTTCTCAACCGAGCTGCTATGGCAGTCGCCTTGGCCTGTAAGATTGACGACATCCCGAGCAAATGTCGAGAAACGTTGGCGGATTCAAGTACTTGAGAATCGACGACGTCGATGGCGCCTACGCCCGACCGTGCCAGCACGTCAATGACCGGGCTACCGAGCGAGCCGGCACCCAAGACCAGAATCCGCTTCTTCCGCCGTAGGTCAAACGAGGTTGTTGAATGGTCGCGCGTAAGGGCCCAGGCTGGGTCAATTCGGATAATTTTGACCGGGGCTGCATGTGGAGGCGTCACCAGCGAAACGGTAGACTGGGAAATCTGATAACCGTACAGCTCTTTGCCATGGCAAAGGACCACAAGGAGTGGCTTGACTCCGATTGCGACCTTGCCGTTCCTTGACATCTCGGCGGTGTCTGCGGTGGTGTCGCTCCAGCCGTGTTCCCCAAGCCATCGCACTAGCGAGCGCTCGTTGGCGGTCACACTTCGAATTAGATGGTCTAGCTCGAGAAAGTTCTTTGGCCAAGTCAGCGGACTCCACGTGGTGTGCTCAGGTAGGCGCACGAAAACGGCATTTCCCTGAGCAAGTGTGCCAGAGCTGAAGCCGTGCCGATTGGCGAGCTCGGTAGGGTCAGATTGTTCGAGGGTGACGATTTGGGTATGGATGCGGCGGTGGCGGCTGTTTTTTGGAATAAAGGCAGCGATTTTTACTTCTGCCCAGTCATCGAATTCCCCCATTTCAACCAAAGTCGTGCGTGGCCGTGGCCGGCCTCGAGGCGACGTCTGCCGGCGGTCGCAGAACCTGTTCCAGTAGGACAATCGCTCGGCATGCAACTCAGTGTCACGCCATTCCTGATTCGACGAGCGTTCAAGAAGTTCAGTACGGAAGCGGGTAATCGCTCTGATGACCGCGGCAATAGGGCTCTCAAAATCCGCGGGCTGGCACACCTCGCCGAGGCAGACCCGGCCATTTTCTTCCACATGCGGAAGTTGCAAGCACAGTTCAGATGGGACATACAGTTCGCAGGGAATAGCTGGGAACAGGGTGCTTAGGCGAAGGCGAACAGTTGGAATAGGGTACCCCTGCTCTTGAAGGTCCAATTCCCACTCCAAAATCTTCGACATCGTGCTGCGGGTGAGCTTTGTTGCGAACGGTGTTGCATCACCGTCGAGCCATGACTCGACGGTGCCCACCGCTTGCGGAAAACGGAAGAACGACACGCAGGCTTAACCCAGCGTATCGGATGAGCCTGGCTTGATAGGGGCCACGGGGTTGGATAACGGTCCAGCGCTGACAAGCAAACTATCGAGGACGTTGGCCTTGGGCCTGCTCAGCTTCCATGCTTCGACGCCAACGCTACCGAAGACTTCGCGGATTTCAGCCTCGGGTGCTGTTTTAGCGCCGTGATGAAGCAGCTTTTCCAAGTCCAACTCCAAGCGGCCGTGCCAGCGTTCGAACTCATCAGCTCTAGCGTTGTTATCGTTGTTCCATCGGTCTGCAAAGTTCTCCAGAGGTAGCTTAGGGTTCGGCACACTGTACTTCTCGCCTAACCGCCGAATATATTGGGGCATCATCTCTACAAGCTTGAGGACAACTTCGAGTGGCGAACGGAATCCCGCCCGTTGAGTGCGGATGAGTTCTTCGTAGGCATGTGTCACAAGCGTGACGATGATAATGGAAATAGGTTGAGCGTCCTTGCGAGCTTGGTCTGCAAACCAGTACATGTTGTCGCGGTGTAGCTTCATTAATTGGACCGTGCGACGCAGAATGTCGTCGAGCCCGACCGGCTTACTTGGCAATGGCTCGACATCTGAACGTGCTACCAACGCTTCGCCCTTCAAGAGCGGAGTTGCGAAAATGAATCGGTCCTCAGCATGGCCACAGAACCACTCGGCAAATTCGCCGGGGTTTGTTGGAGCCCATAGAGTGTGCCGGTCCCGAACGCGGAGCGTCCCACCTGCATAGGTTGAGCCTCGGACCGCGGGAGTCACGTCAAAGTAAAAAGGCTTGCCCGGGTACCCCAACCGCCAACACCGGCGTTTTTCCTCGCGTTCACCAGTTACCTCTTCGTTGCCCTCTAATGCTTTTCCGAACTTCTGAAACATCGTTTCCGAACCTATGGTGTCGTAGCCAGGTCCAGCGAGCTCGACGAAGATATCGATATCGAAGTTGACCGGATAGCGTGGAGCAATGGTCGTCTGCGTACGCATGGAACCCTGTGGTGACACGATGACGTCATGGCGAGGCAGGCTCAGTTTCTCGGCAATTGAGTCGCCGAGTGCTTCGTATTCTCGTTCAGCGTCGGCCTTATCGGTCGCGTTAAGTTCGAGTCGCCGTAGCAGGGAGCTGATGAGCTCCTCCCACTGCTGCTCTTCCTGACGAGAAATGAGCGAATCGATAATGCGTTTCGACAGTGTCGGTGGTGTTGTCATAAGGACTCCTAGGTCTGAAGGGATACCGCTAGGTTCTGGCCTACTACTTTGACCTCTTGTGACGAAATCTCGATAGTTGGGGCGAACGCGCCGTTACCTGGTAGAGACTCATAGCAAACGAAAGTAGCATGATGACGAGCTTGCATCTTTTGACCAACGAGCATGGCTGCAGCGGCGGGTGCGCAAACGTAAAGGTGCACTTTTTTAACGTTCCAAACGTTTTGAAGGCACTTTACGGCCTCATCCACAACGGTACCAAAGAACGTCAGGTCAGACGGGTGGCGAATCGTCGAGTGGCCGAAGTCGTCGACCGTGATTTCCAAAGTCGGTGAGCTTAAACTACCGTTGGTTGCTGAGGCTGGCCCAAGCCGGCTGGTCGGCACAGGGAGCGTGAGCGATACGATGAGGTTGGCTTCGTCCTCTGTTCCGGTATGGTCCTTTAACGTCTTGACTCGATATTTTTCGTGGGTTGGTACGACGCTATTATCTGGCCATCCCCATCGGGTATTCCAAGTTTCCCCAACCTTATTTCGGTGCGGTTGAAACACGTGAGTTCCCGCCATGTCGCCTAGGAGGCGGCCAGCAAGAATTAATACGGATGTGCCATGGAACGGGAACACGGCAAGACGCGGGCGGGGGCCTCCGCCGATTCGTACGCCATTGAACTTAGCCTGCAGGGCTGGTAGGTCAAATTTCAAGGTGGCGAAGACTGCGCTCCAATAGCTAGCTACATGTGGTGCGTGATGCTGCCCCCCGAATGCAAAATATGACTCCGGATTTCTGTTCGACCGGCGAAGGCCACTCGCCCACAGGGCCTCATCTACGTCACGGTCACTGATGTGCGGAACCTGACCAGTCACATTACCCAAAATATAGATGACGTCAACTTCCGGGTATCGAAGAGTTCCCAAAAGGCGTTTTACTTCGCGAATTGATTGAGCGCGGATTTCCCGCAGCAGTTCAACGGTATATTTTTCCGGCTCCGCTTTGTCGATGAGCCGATGACACTCGTCGCAAAGAAGCAGGAAGTTCGATGGCTCATCAACGAGCAGAGGGGACTCGATGGGGTCACCGCGCGGTCCATCAGCGGATGCTGCAACTATATGGGCGAAATAGCTAAACACGCCTTTCTCGCCCGTCACTGCATTCTTGCCAAGGTCCTTCCCGCAGCCCAGGAATTGACAGTGATTGGCTGCGAGATACGTGACTTCTTTCTTTACCTCGGGAGATACATGACCAAGCCGGCCCGTAATCTGGTCTGCAGCCTTTGCCCAGCTAGTGATAAGGGCCTTTTTGACAAGCACGGGCGTGACCATAGACGGGTCAAGCGACTGGGGCTCTGCCAGACCAGTCGCGTTCCAGAATACACGCTTCGTTTTCGCGCTGGTGCCCACGATTGCGATACATTGGTCGCCGAACTCACCACAAGCGACTGCCGTCCAAGTGGGAACGAGCGTAGAGCGCTCGAACATCGCAACCTTGAACTTATTGGCAATGAACAGAATTTCGCTGCCGGTAGCAAAAATCTGCCGAAACTTTGTTGCTAATTCGCCATCTCGAAGCGGAGTTACTTGTTGTTGCAAGTTCCCTGCCAGAGCTGTAGTAGCTTGAGATTGCAAAGTTGTCATGTGGATAGCCGGGTCTATGTTGTTAAATAGACATCTTCGGCGTGGTTAAAAGAATACCGATATGCTACAGCAATTGCAGTTTCCAAGGAGATATTTGACGAAAATTTTATTATGTCTGTTGCATAATCAAATTAATCATATAGCTGCGTCAAGCATGCATACTCGCTAGTTACGACAATGCGCAATGTTGCGCTGGCAATAAGCAAAAAAGACGATATAAGCTACTAGCTGCCCATATAGTCAGGTCCTACCAATATGGCGGATACACCTCCTAAGTCAGCGAAGACGCGGCATATCCCGACGCTATGGGGTGCAAATGAGGGCTGAATTTATGATGTTTATCGGAGAGATGGAGGGGCTAATCTTCAGGTGCGCAGTCATCTCGATGTCAGGAGTCCGAGCGTGACACTCCGCTGGTCGTACCGTAATTGCCAGCAACGATTCCAATCTGAGTAGATGCCATAACGCCAAATGTGCTTGTCAGGACGTGAAGCATACGGCAGAGTTAGGACTTTCTACCCAGGTTCAGCATCATATGATTCAGCTTTTTTACAAATTCGTCGACCGCGGAATAGATTGGGTCTTTCGCCCTCGCTCTCTTGGTCTACAACTTTTAAAGTATGGCGCCGCAATCTTTATCATGACGCTCGGCGCGGACATCGCCTTCGGGGCTGAGTATAAAAGCGAGAGCTCTTCGTTAAACTTCCATCTCACTACGTCTGGAGGGTTGCCTGCGCTCGCAATTAACGGTGCTTACTTGCTCGGAGCTGGACTGATTTTTCTCGGCGTTGCTTTGCTCGTTCGTCAAGTCGCCCAGGATATCAAGAAGGAACGCCGTCAGCTCCTGATCGTGGTTGAGCTGAAGGGGCTACATGGTGCTCCGGATACCCCTGCAAAAGACGTCGTCATGCGTGACTTTTTCGGTCAACGGCAGTCCATCGTTATTGACTTCCGCCCACAGCGCAGCGCAGATTTGGTGGACCGGCATCTTGTTCTGGAAAAACTCGCTACCCTGATGTCGATGATTGAGGTGCTCTCTGCTGGCCGCGACACCGCGGACATTTTCGTGGCAGTGGGCGGGCTTGCCGCTGTTCCTGCGCTGTTCTTCACAGGTGTTTTGTTAGATGACGAGTCGAATGTTCAAATCTTCGATTGGAATCGTAATCTAAAGGCTTGGCGAGTACCCCAGGACCCCGACGACGGAAAGAGACTTCTCCCGCTCGTCGCACCTGAACTTGCAACGTCTTGGTCCGATGCTGTGCTTGTCGTCTCTTGTTCTTATCATATCGATGAGCAGGACGTGGCCAAAGCGTTTCCTGGCTACCCTGTCGCACGCCTGGATGCGGAAGAGAAGCTTGCTGACCGATTTTGGTCTGAAGAGAAACAGGTAGCATTTGTTGCTGCCTTCAGGGATGCCGTTCAGGTTTTGCTGAACAAGGGAGTGGAACGGGTACACCTTGTCTTGGCTGCCCCCTCAAGCCTTTCGATTCGCATGGGGATGTCTTATGACCGCAGGCTGCATCCGGAACTCGTTGTCTATCAATACGAGCGTTCAACGCAGCCCGTATACCCATGGGGACTGCGTATGCCGTGCCATGGTCAACAGCAGGTTGCCGTCGTCGAGAGGCTAGTAGGAACGTCACGCTGATAAGTAAGGGAGGCGCGGCTGGCCCGGCTGCGCTATGCCCGAGAATGGGCTTGTTACAGCATCCGAAAAAGTGCACGGCCCGGGCTTGGCTCGCAATCAAATCTCGGCTCACATCGTTGAAGTGTCCCTGAAGGTCTGCCGTGCTCAGAGGCTGCTTGTAAGGCTAAGTCCAGCTTCATAGGACATAGAATCTGGCCATGGGGAGCTGTCCTACAGTGTTCTCGATTGTTAGACGGAAACATGTTTTCTATTAATCCAAAAGTAAGCTGTTATCCGTTGGGCTCACGCTAGCCTAGAGTCACAGTATCCCATACCGATATATTGGAGTATTGAATGTCGTTCCAGATGACTGCTGCAGCCGCCGACTACCTAGAGAGGTTGGCGTCTGAGATAGAGGTCCCGTCTAACCGCTACGATGAAGCTCGTCATCGCTATTATTCTGTAGGTGAATGGCTGGGGCGTGATGAGTCAACGTTAAAGGATTACTCACCTGACGTATACGTGCAGGGTTCATTCCGGCTTGGAACTCCAATTCGTCCTGTGAACGACAGCGAGCACTACGATATCGACCTTGTATGCGAGCTGAGGCTTGGCAAACACGAAGTCACGCAGCAGCAGCTCAAAGAGATGCTCGGGAAGGAGCTGTCCCTCTACGCGGAGGAAAATGGCATGCCGCCTATGTCGGAAGGGCGACGATGCTGGACGCTCGAGTACGAAGACGGGGCGCAGTTTCATTTAGATGCGCTGCCCGCCATTCCAGACGGTGAAGGGCGACGAATTGTTCTCGAGTCGATGGCACTGGCGTCGGATTGGTCGGGCACCTCAATCGCCATCACGGACAAGGAGCAGCGCGGATTCGACACATCAACCAAAAATTGGCCGCACAGCAATCCGAGAGGATTTACCACGTGGTTCCAGGAACGGATGAAGGTTGCTGTCGATAAAAAACGGCGCGAGCTGGCTTTGGAAGCGGCAGCCAATGTCGAAGATATACCCAAATACCGTGTAAAAGCTCCGTTGCAGCAGGCAATCCAGCTTCTGAAGCGGCATCGAGACATGATGTTTGCCGCGAACTCTGACGACAAGCCAATCTCCGTAATCTTGACCACGTTAGCGGCGAAATCGTATCGGAACGAGGACAGCGTCGCCGAAGCCCTTGTCAGCATCCTCAGCGGTATGGATGCGCATATTGAAGTACGCGAAGGTATCTATTGGGTCGAAAACCCAACCGACGCTGCCGAGAACTTCGCAGACCGTTGGGAGTCACTTCCGAAGCGGCGCGATGCCTTTCGGAGCTGGCTGGCGAAGGCACGCACCGACTTTGCCGAAATTGCCCGTCAACATGGTCAGCATAGACTCGTAGAGACAGCGAGCAATTCGTTGGGAGAGCGCTTGGCACGGAGTGCTCAAGCAAAACCAACTGGGCTTACCCTGCTGAGCGAAGCTTTGTTCAAACCAATCGCATCGGTGTTTACGGCGCCACATAAACAAGTGGCTCCTTGGGCGAAGACAATTACAGTCACTGGGTCTGTTTCAATTGCGCACGCTAGGGCTCTTCGTCCAGGCTTCCGGCCGTATCGGCTCTTTAGTGATGGAGCCCCGTTGGTCAAGCTGACAACAGTGGAGTTCACGGCCAAGACCGATGTGCCGCAACCGTATGACGTCTACTGGCAAATTGTAAACACGGGCGCAGACGCGGTGCGTTCGGGCAAGTTGCGAGGCGACTTCGACGAAGGGACGATTGTCAGGGGTGAAATCTTTCACACCGAGGATGCCGCATATGCTGGTACCCATTCAATCGAGTGCTTCATTGTTAAGAACAAAGTATTGGCCGCGCGCAGCAGTACGTTCATCGTAAACGTCAAATGAGGCTTCTGTAGCTCAAAGGCTTGATGCGACAGGATGAGGGCCGAAGTCCGAGTGTGGCGCCTAGCCATGTGATTTCAACCTAGTCCGTGCGTAGGGTGTGCTGCTCGTCAGGTCGCTAAGTTTGGGCCTGTTGGAAAGGTCGAGTGCTCACCGCCAGGGAGAGTTCAAGGAGACGGCGTACTTCGTCTGCCAGGCCAGCATCCGCGAGAGACAGGTGTGCGCCGCGACTACCTACAGTTCGTGCACGGACGAGCGCTGCTACCTCTGGTTTAGATAGCGGGCGCAGGAGCTTGCGCAATACATCGAAAATTTCCGAGTCCATGGTGCCTTCTTCGATTGAGCTCGGCTGTTCATACTTGGAGTCTAGCCGCCTATACCGCAACTGCTGAGTTCAAATACGCTGGCTCTGAAGTATCCTGCGCGCGCTTCGCAGCTTTGCGTAAGTAAACCCAACCCAAGCGTCGCAAAAGACAGTCTTCTCTTCGAGCCAAGACCCCGATAAGGCCCCGCCAGACATATAGTCATCAATGATGAGGTAACATCCTTTGTCCGGCAATGCGTGTAGGTCGAGCCAAGCTTCGATTTCGCTCAACCTGCCCGACGTAGCGTCGCGAGGAGTGCGCCAATGTTCATTGAGGCTAGCCTCGACAAAGTGCATGCCCGTGCGGTTTAGTAATTCCCTCATTTGTTTTCGATTTAGATGAGATGCCCAAGACGAGCTAACCACATAGCTTGGGTTGAATTCATCATGTAACGTCTGCACATTTTTCCGCGCTGCGTGGTTAATAACGTTAAGCCATAGCTCAGGCACACTCTCGGTCGCCGCTAGCGAATGCGTCGAGAACGCGATACCCGTTATGTATCTGATGTACAGCGAGCACGTGGTCAAAATCCAAGAACACAACAGGTCTCATGGTAGTCCTTTGAAGGTTGTCTGCGAATCTAGATAGGTGGAGCGCCGATGCTGACATAGTCAAGGGAGGCGATTTCAGCAAAGATTTGATGCCGGCCCGAACAATGTCTCTCCGTCATTCGAGACCCTTCAAATTCACCATCTTTAGTCCGCTTGGCGGCTAACGGTAAAACGACACGCCTCCGGAAGCGGCCAACCCAAACCTTTGGCAACCTGCGTAAACGTCCACTTGAGTTGCACTTCGGTGCCGTACCGGCCGTTTGAATTGACCGCACGTAAGTAGTATTGCAATATGATTTCTGCTTCGGTCATGTGCGCCCGCTTCCCCGTTTTTGATTTAAGACACTTTTGCGCCATCGCGGAGGCGAGGGTAGTGCTGTAGTTCCAGTCGTGCCAGCGCTCGTGCGGCGCGTTGCCTGGGCTGTAGAACTTGCCGTCCGGCGAGGAGGTCAAGAGCAACTTCGGCTGATACCCGGAGACTGCTTCAGGTATCATTTGGTGTGGGTAGGCAGCGGGTACGTCCGTGTAGTCAGGTTTATCAGACATGTGCAGCCCAGCGGTAAACATCGCAGAAGCACGATTGCGCGCTACAGGTAGAAAAGGAATTCATGTCAGTGCTCATGCGGCGTCCCTGGCTTCGTCAAACGCATCCTGGAAGAGCACGCTTATGTGCGCATGGGTAAGCGGATAACCAATTTGTCGCTCTAGTAGCGCCTGACGTATCCAGTGCTCTAGCTCGTCTGTTAGCTGTGGAAGCAAGACCTTCCAATGCCTGCGGAAAGTTTGTAGCCGCTCGAAACCTTGTGCAATAAGCAAGCGTCCAATCCACCAGTACATCAGCTCGCGCACAGCTTTCATCTCGCCATCGTACAGCGAGTTCTTGTTGTACATGGCTAGTCCTCTCGCCAAAAAAACTAGCATGTCAACGTGAAGTCGATGGGGAAGCAGCTCACGGTTATCGCGCTGTCTGATGAGTCGCATCCAGTGTTTCGCTGTTGCGTAGGTTTCGGACTCTGAGTTTTGAAGTGGCATGATGGATACTAGTGCTATACAAACTACACCTAAGAAGGGAGTGAGTTGTGAGATGAGTCTTCACAGGCGCAAGCTGATACGTAACGTAAACAGTGCAATACCAAACGATGGAATTGCAAAGAGTGTCATGCCTGGCGTTGTAGACGTACGCCCTACAGTGCCGGATGCTGAGTAGATGTCAAAAACTAATAGCACAATGCCATTGCGGACCCGTTTTGCCAGGAATCTCCGGGTCTGTCGCGTCCGCCAAGACCTCTCACAAGAACAGTTGGCATCCATTGCCGGATTTAGCAGGACTTTTGTTAGCGATGTCGAAAGAGAAGTGAGGAACTGCACAATCGACAACATCGAGCGCCTGGCGCAGGCATTGAAGTTGGATGTGTTCGTGCTTTTCGTGCCTGTCGCTGAAGGCGATGAGATACCTAACGTGCTGCCAAAGGGACCGCGGAGCAGGCGGATAAAGACGCCGTCAGAATGAGCGGCGTTGCACCCCAAGACCAGTTACAAAGGGCTTTGGTTGGCGCTCACACTAGCGATGAAGCCCGTGATGTCTAGCACGTCGAATCGACTTGGGCCTTCGAGATGGCCGCGAAGAAAGCCCGATGCTTCAACGGGCGTTCGTACCCGCTCGGCAGCACATTCTTGACGATTTTGCACTTCGCTAACACTGGTCCACTTGATGTTGCCGGATGCTTCTGTACTGTTTGGACCACCCGATACAAAGCGGCGAGCAGCCCTGGTATCTTGGATAGTGACTGAGCTAATGGGAAATGCCAAATCGAGTTACCGGCTTAACGCAAATTACACCTGAATTCATCGTTTTTGATGATTCGAAGGTGGCGACTTGCGTCTGCAAACCTTGCAGTAAGTAAACATATCAAATGTTCTTATTTGCGGCAAAATCCTAAGGCTTCCTTGATTCGCTTAGAAAATCATGCGGATAAAAGCACGGTTACCTACACTTGCAGCTGCTTTAACCTGTCGCCGTTACCGACCTAATGCCAAACACTACCCAGTTACCGACCTGATGTCACAGTTACCTAGGGAAGTGTAATTTTACAACCAGGCGTCGTGGGACGTGTTCAACCGGACCGGCATCAGCCACCTCGTCTCGATCTCCGGCCTGCACATCACGATGCTGGCGGGCCTGGCTGCGTGGACCACGTCATGGCTGTGGCGCCGCTCGTTCTTCACCGGTGCGAACCTGCCATTGCATCTGCCGGCCCAGAAAGCGGCCGCACTGGCGGGCGCCCTGGTGGCGCTGCTGTACGTGCTGCTGGCAGGCTTCGGCGTGCCAGCCCAGCGCACCTTCTACATGCTGGCAGTGGTCGCACTGGCGCTGTGGTGCGGGCGCATCACCGCGATGTCGCACGTGTTGTGCCTGGCGCTGGGCGTGGCCGTGCTGCGCGATCCGTGGGCGATGCTGTGGCCGGGCTTCTGGCTGTCGTTCGGGGCGGTGGCGGCGATCCTGTATGCGTGCAGTGGCCGCCTGGATGTGCCCACGCGCGGCTGGCGCGCCGGTCTCGTGGTGGCGGCGCGCACTCAGTGGGCCGTCACACTGGGCCTGGCGCCGCTCACGCTGCTGCTATTCGGCCAGGTGTCGCTGGTCAGCCCCCTCGCCAACGCGGTGGCGATTCCCGTCATCAGCCTGTTCGTCACGCCGCTGGCGCTGGCCGGCAGCGTGCTGCCGTCGCCGCTGGCCGATCTGGTGCTGGGCAGCG
>Ga0308158_10003767_pt1 | contig 13114 bp, 10 predicted proteins | sample PhyBR2_FD_201038 | JGI IMG/M metagenome (GOLD analysis project Ga0308158, IMG submission 201038) | Phyllosphere microbial communities from UC Gill Tract Community Farm, Albany, California, United States - DLSLB.R2 | ecosystem: Host-associated > Plants > Phyllosphere > Unclassified | place: USA... | reverse complement strand
TGCGCGGGAATGAAGAACAGCGACGCAAGGATATGCGACGTCGTCAGCTGCAGGTTCGGAAACAGCCCGGCCACGGCGCCGGCGATCATGATTGCTGTCACCAGCCAGTAGGATGGCGCGATGCGGCGCAGGCGGTCGATGAGAAAGCCCTGCGGCGTCATCGGCCGGCGCTCGCTGATCACCCACATGATGAAGCCGCTGATGACGAAGAACACATCGACACCGGCAGCCCCGATGGCGAAGTGCTCGCCGGACTTCTCGGCCGCGTGAAAAACGACGACAGCAAGCGCCGCGAAGGCGCGCAGATATTGGATGCCGTAAAGGGTCTTCATCCGGTTTCCTCAAATGACCGGTCAATGCCGGCCGACAATGCTTTTTAGTGCGAATGCATCAACGGTTCGGGCTGCCGCGCCTGCCGCGCCCATGCAGCAACATCCGGCTGGCGGCGCACGCTCATCAGCTTTCCGGCGCAGAAATAGAACAGGAATGTCCCGACATTGTAGGGCGTCAGAATGTCGATCTCGACGAAGGAGCGGATCACCAGAAGCACGGCAATGGCAAACAGCAGATAGGATTCGTCGTTCCTGATATCTTCGATGAGACGGCGAAGATGCCCCCACAGGATCTTCAAGAGCGTGAAGGCCAGGATCGCCACCCCGACGAGACCAAGCTCCACCGCGGTTTCGATATAGGTATTGTGGAAATGGAAGCCGCTGCGCGAGCCGATGAAGAACTCTTCCCAGAGCCGTTCCGGCTCCGAGAAGCCCTGAACCCAATAGGCTTGGTAACCGACGCCGAAATAGGGATTGTCAGCCGCAGCCTCGATCCCCTGCTGCCACAGATAAGTGCGCCCCGTGAGCGTCGAATCCTTGCCGAAAATCCCGAGCACAGCATCGACCGCGCCGAGATAGACACCGGCGACCGCAAGCACGATCACCGCGACACCGCCGCCGATGACGAGCAGCTTGCGCTGGTCGGGCGTCAGCGTCAGCACCACACGCAAGCCGACCATCAGCGCCAGAACCACGACCGCCGTCAAAACCGAGGTCGCCGACTGGCACACCATGAGGCAGTAGGCGGATAGCAGCCCGACGACGCCTGTGGCACCCAGCCATGATGGACGGCGTTCGCCGAAAATGAAGACGGTAGCGTAGCAGGCGATCAGGCCGAGCGAGGCATAGAACCCGAGCTGGTTCTTCGACGCGAAGGCGCCGACGAAGCTGTAGGTGTTGTCCATCACGTCGAGTTCGTAGTGACCGAACAGCACCGAATAGACGAGAACGATGCCGATGCCGGCGACCATGCCGAGCGTCAGCGTCCTGGCATCGAGCACCCTGACCGCGATGAGCGCGCAGAGCACCTGCGTGAAATATTGAATGGCAGCGCGCATCGACACGCTGGGTGCCGCCGACCAGACTGAAAGGAAGGCGATCGCCGCGAAGGCGTAAATCCAGGCGTAGCGATTGTAGTTGCCGAGCACCTTGCGGTAATCGACCACGATCAGCGGCAGCCAGAGCGCATAGTAAAGCAGGATCGCCACCTGCCCGAACCTGAGCGAGTAGGCGAATGCAAAAAGCGAGAGCGCCACGGCGGGAACGGCATAGGCCATATTCCCGCCGGGCTGGATGAGCGCCGACTTAGCGATACGCATACTGCCTCGTTACCTCATGGCCAGTCCGGCGGTGACCTTGATCAGATCGCCGGGCTGCAATGCGGTGCTTTCCTGCACCGGGATTTCCTTCGGCTTGCCATCCACGTCGCGGATGACGGAGTAGGCAATGCTGGCGGCACCGGTCGATGTGTCGAACCGGGCTGCATCCGTGGACTGCGTGAGCGCCTCGGCCATCAACGAGTTGCTGGTCGTGAGCTTCAGGTTGAGCTGATCGATCTGCGCATCGGCACTCTGCTTTTCCTGGGCGAGCTGAGCGTCCCAGTCGTTGCGAAGCGTGATCTCGTCCTGGTTGGCCTTGCTGATATCCTGCTTGGCCTTGAGCGAGTTCGTGTCGATGTCCAGAAGCATCGCCTCAAGATCGGCCGCGCGTTGCTCGGCCGTGATCTTGCGGGCGCTGAGCACCAGCCCCTTCTCGGCGAGATCGTCGACCTTGTCGCGATCGGCCGTGGCAAGTTCCAGCTGGCGGGTCTGCGTCTGCGTCTTCTTGGCAAGCGTCTCGACTTCGCTCTGCAGCAGAGCTCTCAAGTCATCGAGTGCCTGAAGCTGCAGCGTCAGCCGCTTCTTGCGCGAGGTCATGAGCGCGTTCTCGCTGTCGACGAGCGCTCTGGCCTCCGGCTTGTCCTTCAGCTCGGCCGGTATCTCGAAACTATCCTTGTTGTCGATTTCGGCCTGAAGACGAGCCTGCTTCACCAGAAGCCGCGCCCTGTCCGCCATGTAGACGACGGCGTCGCCCTTGGCGTTGATGAAATCGCGGGCGAACCGCTGGCCGGAATCAGCCCGGCGAAGGCCGCCGGCAAGGCTGACAGCCTTGGCAACGGTCAGGTTCGGCGCGAACGGAAACTCACCCGGCTTCTCCACGTCTCCGGAGAGATAGACAGGGCGGAATTCCGACAATTCGACGGATGCTGACGGCCGGTCCTTCAGGGCGAACTGCTTCTGAAGGGCCATGCCGATCTGCTTGGCGATAGCGTCGGTGGTCTGCCCGGAAGCGGCGAGATCGCCGACGAATGGCAGCGAGATGCTGCCGGATGGGCCAACCGTATAGTCGCCGCTGACGACAGACCAGTCGCGGATCGTCCCATCCGCCGTCTGCCATTCGGCAACTCGAATCTTCACTTTATCCATGGTTCCAAGGCGGTAGTCGTCCGCGCTGGCAATGAATGAGGACAGCAGGAATGCACTCAACCCGGCAGCGACTGCAACACCGGATCGAAGGGCACGGGATCGCCCAGCCTGACTGCCAAATAGACGTTCGTTCATATTTTTCCCCGTGTTTCGTCCCGACGGCGAGCCATAAGACGTGCTCGTCGGGCGTAAGGATGCCGTTAGTAGCTTCCGCGCTGAGCGCAGACGGCGGGAATGGTCTTTGCGATGATCGCAACGTCCCGGGCCATCGACCAGTTTTCGACATAGTGGGTGTCGAAAGCGACGCGAGCGGCATAGGAGACGTCGTTGCGTCCGCTGACCTGCCAGAGACCGGTAAGGCCCGGGCGGGACTGCAGATAGAAGACGGCGGCGTGCTCGTACATTTCAAGTTCGTCTTGAACGACGGGACGCGGACCGACGACGCTCATCTCACCGCGAATGATGTTGAAGAGCTGGGGAAGCTCATCAAGGCTCAGCTTGCGCAGCACGGCGCCAACGGCAGTGACCCGGGGGTCGTTCTGCAGCTTGCGCGTGGCGCGCCACTCATCCATGGCGGAAGGGTTGTTGCGCAGATAGTCCTGCAGCACCTTGTCGCCATTGGTGACCATTGTCCGAAACTTCAGGCAACGGAATTCCTGGCCATTGTGGCCGATACGGCGATGGCCATAGAAGGCCGGACCCTTGTCCGTGAGCTTCACAAGCAGCATCACCATCAAAAAGATTGGGCTCAGAAACAGAAGCCCGAGGCAGGCGGCGGACACATCGAATGCCCGTTTTGCGAAGCCGCCCGTGGGCGGAAACGCGTTTTCGTGAACTGCGCCATAAAATGGCGAACTGTCCGATCTCGTCGCAGACTTCATAGAGGTAACTCCACTTATGTTTGCCGTTTGGTCGGTTAAGGCTCAGGACGCTAAGCTAGCGCTGACGAGTTGGGAGTGTATGAGGGGATTTTGTTTTTTTAAGCCACGTTTTTAAAACCGGTCGTTATCGAACGGTTTTGGAAACATTTGTTCAACTTTTTGTATTTCAGTGGTCGCTGAAACATATTTAGATTCCACCAAAGCGATCAAAACTATATTTGCAGATCGAAATAAAATGTCCCGTGACTTCTTGCCAATACACCCTGAGCGAAGTTTACAGGGGTGACCGGTCGCGGTCGAAAGTTCTTGAGCGCGGCCATCACTTCTGCAACGGACCTGTTTTTAAACTTGAACGGGGGCGTTTTATTGCATCGCAGCATCGTTTTTGCGCCGCACTCACAAATCGGTTGAAATTAAATCTTTGTAATAAAAGTTGAATGCGAAACGCGCCCACTACACCTCAGCGGGTATCGATTGTGGCATAAACAAGAACGTGCATTGTCAAATTCGATGCAACCCTCACATCGAAACCCAACTTTAACGACGTTTTCCGATTGCCGGGCGGCCAGACCGATAAGTGGCATTTTTACCAATACCCGGAACAAAGCTTTAAGATGACACTTGTAGATACTGAATACAGGCGCAAACGACGTCTTCACCGCTTTAGTTATATGACGAAGTCCTGTAAAAAGAATCTACAAAAGGGTCCTGGTGTGGCCGCGTATTCAATGGCTGTTCATTGAAGGGCACCATCTGGGGAGGCAACAAATGTATGCACCTCGCGTTTTTGTCAGCATGTTGGGCGCACTCGCCGTGTTCGCCGTCGCGACCTATTGGCTGAGCGGCTCCTTATCCGGCACCATCATCAAGACCGTGATCTGCGCGATCCTGCTGCAGGCGGGCTATTTCGGCGGCGTGCTCTACCTCGTCTGGAAGGAAAGCAAGGAGCGCAGCGGCGCCAAGCGCGCGGCCGGCCGCGCGGAAGAGGCTGAAAAGCTGCACGTACCGCCTTTTAACAGCTCCGAGCCGTTCAATCGCTAAGCGCCAAGGGCAGCCGTAACTGCCCGGTCGCCGCTCACGAACCCACCCTTCGTAACATCATGTGAAGCGCTCTTTGTTGTCTGCTGCGCTGCAACGTCCTAGGTCTTGGGCGAAACAACGGAGGTAGAGCGTGGCTGAAACAGCTAGCATATGCGTCATCATCGCCGCCAAGAACGCGGCCGATACGATCGAAATCACCGTCAGATCAGCACTTCTCGAGCCTGAGGTCGCCGAAGTCGTGGTTGTCGACGACGGCTCGAGCGATTCCACGGCGCAAGCCGCCGAACGCGGAAACGACGCCACCGGCAGGCTCAGGATCGTCAGGTTCGAGAAGAACAAGGGCCCGTCCGCCGCGCGCAATCATGCCATCGATATCTCCACAGCGCCGCTGATCGCCATTCTCGACGCCGACGATTTCTTCTTCGCCGGCCGCTTCTCCCGCATGCTCTCGGACGATGATTGGGAGTTCGTGGCCGACAACATCGCCTTCGTCGATGCGGACACGGTCGCCCAGGCGCCGCAGAAGCTCGATCGCTTCGCCGAAAACCCTCTCTATCTCGATCTTACGACCTTCGTGGACGGCAACATATCCAAGCGCGGCGTGCGCCGCGGCGAGATCGGCTTCCTGAAGCCCGTCATGCGCCGAAGCTTTCTCGACAAGCATCAGCTGCGCTACCGCGAGGACATGCGCCTCGGCGAGGATTACGATCTCTACATCCGCGCGCTTGCGCTCGGCGCCCGCTACAAGGTGATCCACAGCTGCGGCTACGGCGCCGTCGTGCGTGGCAATTCGCTGAGCGGCAGCCACCGCACGGAAGACCTGCGCCGCCTTTACGAGGCGGACCGTTCGCTGCTGAAGGATTTCAAGCTGAAGCCGATGGCGGCGGACGCCGTGCGCCGGCACGAACAGCACATCCGCGCCAAATACGAACTGCGCCACTTCCTCGACATCAAGAACCAGAAGGGCGCCGGCGCCGCGATCGGTTACGTCGCGACGCATCCCTCTGCCTTCCCGGCAATCGCCGGCGGCATCCTCGCCGACAAGACGGAGCGCTGGCGCAACCCGGATGGGGTGGCGGTCACCTCAAGCGGCGACCGCCTTCGCTATCTGCTCGACGCGCCGGCGGAGTAGCGCGTTACTTTGAGAGCTTGCCGGCGGCGAGCTGGAAGGCGCTCTGGATCAGTCTTGGATCCTGCACCAGCCAGCGGGCGAGCAAGCCGAAATCGGGGCGGCGGCGGCGTTTGAGCTGGCCGACCTGCCCCCACAGCGCCTGCTTGCGCGCCCGGCTCTTGTAGGACCGGATGGTCGCGATCTCGCGCGGCCGCGAGGCGAAGCGGCTTTCCAGCCGGTCGAGCGCCATCCAGGTGATGAACTGCTGCTTCAGATATTCCGGCGACGTGTTGTCGACGCCATGGAAGATGTTGATCCCCTCGCCGCGCAACGCGCCCGCATCGGCGCACAAGAGAACCTGCTTGGCCGCCAGCATGCAGTCGCAAAAGAACAGGACATCTTCCGCCGCCAGCCGCAGCGCCGCATCGAAACGCACGGTCTCGATCAAGGGACGGCCGATGACCATGCACGACATGTGCAGGAAGGCCCAGTCGTTGATCATCACTCCCGCTATATCGGGAACCGATAGGATGTGGGGCGTCTCCATCAGACGCTTGGCACCGTCGATCTTCGCAAGCGCCGCGATCCCGAAGTGATAGTCGAATTCCGCCCCGCCCTCGATCGACGCCCAGTAGCAATCGCCGCCGAGCGTATCCATGGCTGTGAACGCGTTTTTCAGATGATCCGGCGTCCAGATATCGTCCGAATCGAGAAACGCGACATAGCGCGTGTCGGCGGGAACATGATCGAGCCCGGTATTGCGCGCGCCGCCCGGCCCGGCGTTCGGCTGGCTGACGACGGTGATTCGCGCCCGCTCTTCGGCGGTCAGCGGCGCAAGCTCGCTTGCCGGCGCATAGGGCGACTGATCGTCGACGACGATGATATCGAAGTCCTGAAAACTCTGCGCAAACGCCGACGCAAGCGCCCGTCTGAGGATGCCGTCATCCCGCTGGTAGAACGGAATAATGATCGTGAAAGTCGCCATACTCTCTCCCTGAGAGGTTCGAATTGGTGCTTCGGTCGGTGCCTGTAGCCGTGCCATCTAGGCCAGCTGCTGCACCGCACAAGCATCAGGGGCATTTCGGCCGAAATTTGTCAAAGGCGGCACGAAGACCGCTGACGGCCCCTCGATCCGGAAACGCTCCATTCCGGATCAAACCGCCCCATTCCGACCATAAATGATGAACCACTTGCGGACGGCTACTGTAACATTTCCTCTCATTTGATAAAAACTTTCGTGCGCCGCACCACGCCTTTTGCACCTAAGCCAGTGAATATAATCATTTTCTTGAATGCACTGCTGACACTGGCTTCTGGCCGGGGCGGAGACACCTAGGCCGCGCATTTTTCGCGAGCCGTTACGGCAAGTAGTATCCGTTACGAAACGGCGTGATCGATCACTTTTGCTGCAGTGCCATATTTTCTTCCGTGAATTCGCCCTAACTTCCCTCGCTGCGGGCTGAAGTCTGCTCTGATTGAAACGGTTGCAAAGGGGAGCTGCGACCCAAAAGGGGTGACTGACAACGTGAATGTTGATACCAACGTGTCCTCACGGATCAACCTGATGCGGATTGTGCTCATTTCGGGCATCGTCTTCGTACACATACCATTCGGCGACCAGACCAGTCCCTTTGTCGGGACCTACGGCGCCTTCGATTGGCTGAGAGTATTCTTGGCGGAAGCGCTGTTCAGGGTGGGTGTGCCCTGCCTGAGTGCGATTTCCGGCTATCTCCTGTTCCGTGGCGGCTTGGAGAATTTCAGCTACCTGAAAACGGTACGCACGAAATCCAAGACCGTGCTCCTGCCATTCCTCTTGTGGAACGGGCTGTTCTTCCTGGCGATCCTGTTGGCGCTCGGCGTCGGCCTCGGCGACGGATACGTGCCGAACCCGTGGCAGGCCTCGGCGCGCGAGCTGATGACCCAGCTCTTCGCGGTCGAGGACTTCCCGGTCAACGTGCCGCTCTATTTCCTGCGCGACCTGTTCGTCTGCATCCTGCTGTCGCCGCTGCTGGCATGGCTGATCCGCCATGCGCCGCTGCTCACGCTGTCGGTGTTGCTCGTGGTCGCCGTGGTGCCGGAGGCATCGCTCTATGTCGTGCTGAAGCGCTCCATCCTCTTCTCGTTCAGCCTCGGCATCTACATCGGCCTGAACAAGATCGACCTGAAGGCGCTAGACCGCTTAGCCACGCTTGGCGCGGTCCTCCTGCTCGCCAGCTGCGCGGCGCTTGCCACTGTCATTTACATGACCGGCCCGAGCCTGCCGGATTGGGTCCAGTTCCTGCGCAACACGCTCGCCATCTTCGGCGCGCTCGGCTTCTGGCTCTTGTCGGCGCCGCTGATCGAGACACAGATCGGCCAGCGCCTGTCGAAAACAGGCAGCCTGAGCTTCTGGATTTTCTGCAGCCACTATCCGCTGCTGATCTTCATGTGGATCGTCTGGGGCAAAGCGGGCGTCAGCTTCTACCCGGCCTTCTTCATTCTCTCGCTGGCGGTCCTGTTCCCGTTTCTGGCTTTCTCGAACAATCTCTGCCGCAGGATCGCCCCTCGCCTTTACGCCGTCCTGACCGGCGCTCGCGCCAAGAAGCCCTATGAAAAGCTGGTTACGGCGGGCGCGGCTCCTTCCAAACTCGTTACACAGCAAAGGTGACACATGACGACCAAAATCGCCCATGCGCGAAAACTTTGCCCCGCACTCGGTATCATCGGCACGCTCCTCCTCGGCGCCACCTCGGCCTTTGCCCAGCAGGCCGCGCAACAACCGGGCAGTGCCTCCTTCGTGGAGAACTTCGATAAGCTCGACCGCAGCGTCTGGTTCATTTCCGACGGCTGGAACAACGGCCCGCATCAGAACTGCACGTGGTCGAAAAACCAGGTGAAGGTCGAAGGCGGCGCGTTGCAGCTCTCCTTCGCCGAAGGTCAGTCGAAGGACCGCAACTATCTCTGCGGCGAAATCCAGACCAAGAAGCGCTTCGGCTACGGCACCTACGAGGCCCGGATGAAGACAGCCACCGGTCCCGGCCTGAACTCCGCCTTCTTCACCTATATCGGCCCGGCCGACAAAAAGCCGCATGACGAGATCGACTTCGAGATCCTCGGCAAGAATTCCGGCCAGGTGCAGGTCAACCAGTACATCAAGGCCAAGGGCGGCAACGAGAAGCTGGTTCCGATCGGCGCCAATGCCGATGACGGCTTCAACGACTACGCCTTCGTCTGGGAGCCCGGCCGGCTGCGCTATTATCTGAACGGCAAGCTCGTGCAGGATGTCACCGATCCCTCGAAGATCCCGGATAGCCAGCAGAAGATTTTCTTCAGCCTCTGGGGCACCGACACGCTGAAGGATTGGATGGGCAAGTTCGCCTACACCAAGCCGACATCGCTAGAAGTCGAGCGCTTCGCCTACACGGCCCCCGGCGACAAGTGCCAGTTCCCTGAATCGATCGCATGCACGCTGAACTGATCGGCGCCGAAGGCGCGCAAATGACAAGGAGTGCCATGCTCAAAGTCCTGTATCTCGTGCATGATCTCTCGGATCCCGCCGTGCGGCGGCGGGTGCTGATGCTGCGCGAGGGCGGCGCGGAGGTGACGCTGGCCGGCTTCCGGCGCGGCGAAAACCGCCTCGCCGAAGTGCACGGCGTCACGCCGATCGAGCTTGGCCGCACCGCCGACGCCAAGTTCGCGCAGCGCATCGGTGCTGTCGTGAAAGCGATGAGCGGGCTGAAGAGCCTGCTGAAGACCGTCGACAAGCCCGATGTCATCATCGGCCGCAACCTCGAGGCACTCGCCGTCGCCGATCGCGCCAATGCGATGTTCGGCGGCGATGTGCCCGTCGTCTACGAATGCCTCGATATTCACCGGCTGCTGTCGCGCAACGACGTGGTCGGAAAGATCATGCGCGGCGCCGAGGCCCGTTTCGGCCGCAACGCGCGGCTGATCATGACCAGCTCGCCCGCCTTCATCGAACACCACTTCGCACCGCGCTCCGGCATCAAGGCCGAAACGCTGCTGATCGAAAACAAGGTAATATCAATCGACCAGACGGTTCAGCCGACCATCGCCCGCCCGCTGAAACAGCCCGGCCAGCCCTGGAAGATCGGCTGGTTCGGCGCGCTGCGCTGCAGGAAGTCGCTGACCATGCTCGCCGAGTTCTCGCGCCTCATGGAAGGCCGCCTCGAGATCGTATTGCGCGGCCGCCCCGCCTATTCCGAATTCGAGGATTTCGACGGCTTCGTCGCCAACGAACCCTATCTCCGCTTCGAAGGCCCCTACAAGAACCCGGAGGATTTGAGGGCGATCTATGACGACGTCCACTTCTCCTGGGCGATCGATTTCTTCGAGGAAGGCCTGAATTCCAGCTGGCTCCTGCCGAACCGGCTCTACGAGGGATGCCTCTACGGCACCGTTCCGATCGCGCTTGAAGGCACGCAGACCGCGCGTTTCCTGCGCGAAAAATCAATCGGTCTTGCCCTTCCAGATGCAAGCCCGGCAGCGCTGCGCGCGCTGTTCGAAACCATGACCGGCGAGCGCTACCATGCGCTCAGCGACGCCGTCGCCGCCACTGATCAGAAAACCTGGCTCGCCGACCGCAGCGACTGCGAAGCGCTCGTCGCCAGCCTTTCCCGCCTTGTGCCTGCTGCCGTCGAGAGGGGCGACAGCAGTGCATCCGCACTGAAAACCGTATCTCCAGAAGGGTGGACAACCATGCAGCCTGATGCCAGTTCCAGCGTCTCCAGTCTCATAATCATCCCCTGCTTGAACGAAGAGAAACACATCGAGCCGCTGCTCGCCAAGCTGAGCCGCGAGATCGATCACATGAACGCCAAGATCGTCGTCGCCGACGGCGGCAGCAAGGATGCGACGCGCGAGATCGTCGCCCGCATCAGCATGTCCGATCCGCGCATCGTCCTCCTCGACAATCCGCGCCGCCTGCAGAGCGCCGCCACCAATCTGGCCGTCGCCACCTTCGGCCGCGACTACGACTATCTCATCCGCATTGACGCCCATGGCGATTATCCCGACGATTACTGCCGCCGCCTCGTCGAGGAAGCCGTCGCGACCCAGGCCGATTCCGTGGTCGTATCGATGGAAACCGTCGGCTTCGGCATGTTCCAGAAGGCCACCGCCTTCGCCCAGAACTCCAAGCTCGGCAATGGCGGCTCGAAACACCGCGAGGGCGCCAAGGGCCATTGGACCAATCATGGCCACCACGCCCTGATGCGCATCGCCGCCTTCGAGGCCGTCGGCGGTTACGACGAGACCTTCAGCCACAATGAAGACGCCGAACTCGACTACCGCTTGAAGAAGGCAGGCTTCGGCATCTGGATGACCGACAAGACCCGCATGGTCTATTACCCGCGCTCCAGCGTCGCCACGCTGTTCCGGCAGTATCTCGGCTATGGCCGCGGCCGCGCCAAGAACATCCTGAAGCACGGCAGCATGCCGAATGTTCGCCAGATGCTGCCGCTTCTGGTCGTTCCGGTCTTCATCGGCGCATTCCTGGCCGTGGTGAACTGGGCCGCCGTCATACCGTTCAGCCTCTGGGCGGTCGCCTGCGTCGGCTACGGTTTCTGGATGGCGATCGGCCAGCGCAACCCCTACGGCCCGCTGGCCGCCGTATCGGCCATGGTGATGCATTTCGCCTGGTCGGCCGGCTTCTGGATGGAACTCCTGAGCTTCCGCGGCAGAAAGGTGGCGTCGTGAACCAGCCCCCAGAGCAGACAAAGAAACAGCAGACGAGACAATTGCAGATCGACATCGGCATCTGCACCTATCGCCGCGCGTCGCTCGACGAAGCGCTGCTGTCGCTGGCCGTCCTCGAAGTGCCTCCCGGCTCACGCCTGCGCATCATCGTCGCCGATAACGACAAGACCCCGAGCGCCAGGGAGCGCGTCGAGGCGCTTCGTCCGCGCATCGCCCACGAGATCGCCTATGTGCATTGCCCGGCATCGAACATCTCGATCGCCCGCAACGCCTGCCTCGACAACGCCACCGGCGACTTCCTGGCTTTCATCGACGACGACGAGGATGCGAGCGAGGATTGGCTGGTCGAGCTCCTCTCGACCGCCCGATCAACCAAAGCCGACGCCGTTCTCGGACCTGTCCGCAGCGTCTACGCGGACACCGCGCCGCGCTGGATGCGGGTCGGCGACTTCCATTCGACGCTCCCCGTCTGGGTCAACGGCGAAATCCGAACCGGCTATACCTGCAACGTGTTGCTGCGCCTCTCCTCGCCAAGCCTTGCCGGCCGCCGCTTCAATCTGGCGCTCGGCCATACCGGCGGTGAGGACACGGAATTCTTCAGCCACATGCATGAGGCCGGCGGCAAGATCGCCTTTGCCGAGAAGGCCTATGTCTACGAACCCGTGACCGAAAACCGCGCCGATCTCTCCTGGCTCGCCAAGCGTCGCTTCCGCTTCGGCCAGACCCATGGGCGGTTGCTGCAGGAGACGGGTTCCGGTGGCCTCAACCGGACGAAGCAGATCGTGCTCGCAGCCGCAAAGGCCGGCTTCTGCTACGCCGCCGCCCTCGCCTGCGTCTTCTCGGCCGTGCCGCGCTACCGCTACGCTCTTCGCGGCGTCATGCATTCCGGCGTCGTCAGCGGCCTGCTCGGCGTGCGCGAAATCCGCCAGTACGGAACGGCGGAGGCCGCATGAAGCAAGACATGCCCGACGTCAGCTTTATCATCGCCGCGTATAATGCGGCGGCGACGCTCGGAAAGGCGATCGACAGCGCGCTTGCCCAGCGCGGCGTCACGGTCGAGGTGATCGTCGCCGACGACTGTTCGGCCGATGAAACCAGGGCGATCGCCGAAAGCTATGCCGACCGCAACGTCCGGCTGATCGCGCTCGCCCGCAACGGCGGCCCGTCGGCCGCACGCAACGCCGCGATCTCGGCCGCCACCGGCCGCTGGCTGGCGGTGCTCGATTCAGACGACACGGTTGACCCCGACCGGCTGCGCCGGATGATATCACGCGCCGAAGATGCCGGCGCCGAAATCGCCGTCGACAACCTGCGTGTCATCAGGACCGACGGCACGCCGGCCGAAACCATGTTTGCCGAGGACGCGCTGGCGCAAATGCCGACGCTCACCCTTTCCGCCTTCATTCGCTCCAACGCCCTTTTCCAAACCACCCATAATTTCGGCTACCTGAAGCCGATCTTTCAGCGCGCCTTCATCGAAAGCCATGCCCTTCGCTTCGATGAAAGCCTGAAGATCGGTGAAGACTATCTCTATCTCGCCAGCGCCATGGCGCTCGGCGGACGCTGCGTCTTCGAGCCGCTTGCCGG
>Ga0308158_10003766_pt1 | contig 13116 bp, 9 predicted proteins | sample PhyBR2_FD_201038 | JGI IMG/M metagenome (GOLD analysis project Ga0308158, IMG submission 201038) | Phyllosphere microbial communities from UC Gill Tract Community Farm, Albany, California, United States - DLSLB.R2 | ecosystem: Host-associated > Plants > Phyllosphere > Unclassified | place: USA... | reverse complement strand
GCCGCCGACGTGCTGGCCAAGGCCCGGCGCGCCCAGGCGCTCGGCTACCGCCTGCTCCTCGACTTTCACTACAGCGACGGCTTTGCCGACCCCGGCCAGCAAACCAAGCCCGCCGCCTGGCAAGGCTGCACCCTGGCCCAACTCAGGCAGGCCGTATACGACCACACCAGCACTGTGCTCACGTTGCTGAAAACCAACGGCATCACGCCCGAATGGGTGCAGGTGGGCAACGAAACCAACGACGGCATGCTGTGGCCCGAAGGCCGCCTCACCGTCAATGGCTTTGCCAATTTTGCAGCCTTCGTAAACCAAGGCTACGCGGCCGTGAAGGCGGCTAGCCCCAGCAGCAAGGTTATCGTGCACTTTGCCAATGGCCAGAACAACAGCGCGTTCCGCTATTATTTTGATGGCCTGAAGGCCAACAACGCCAACTGGGACGTCATTGGCCTCTCCCTTTACCCCGATGCCGATACCTGGCCCACCTTCACTGCCCAGGCGCAGGCCAACATGAACGACATGGTGGCCCGCTACCCCGGCAAGGAAGTGCTGGTGGTCGAAACCGGGCTAGCCAGCTACCTGCCCGTCGCCACTCGCCAGATGCTGCTCGACCTCATCGCCAAAACCCAGGCCGTGCCCGGCAACAAGGGGCTAGGGGTACTCTACTGGGAACCAGAGGCGTATAACTGGCAAAACTACTCGCTCGGGGCCTGGGGCACCGATGGCCGCGCCACGGCCGGTATGGATGGCTTTTTACCCGCCCCGGCCGCGCCGCTGGTCAACAACCCCGGCTTCGAGTACACGGCCGCCACCCAAAGCCCGCTCGGGTGGACTACCACCTCGACTGCCGATGCCGATGCCGACAAAACCGAAGGCCCCGGCCACAGCGGGCAGTTTCAGCTCACGCACTACAAGGCCACGGCGTATAGTGTTACTACTTCGCAAATAATCAGCAACTTGCCCAACGGCACCTACACGCTGCACGCCTGGGTGCAGAGTGGCGGCGGCCAAGCCACCTGCCAGCTCTACGGCCGCTCGGGCACCGCCGAGCAGGCCCGCGCCGTGCCCGCCGGCCCCTGGCAGCAACTGAGCGTGCCGGGCATTGTGGTGGCCAACGGGCAGTGCGAAATTGGCCTGCGCTCGGTGGCCGGGGCCGGCAACTACTGCAACCTCGACGACGTGGAGCTGGGGGCGACCGTGCTGGCCACGGCCGCCCCCACTAGCCTAGCCGGCGCCCCGCAGCTCTACCCCAACCCCGCCGCCGGCCCGCTAGCCCTGAGCTACGCGCTGGCCCGCCCCTGCGCCGTGCAGGTGGCGTTGCTCAGCCTGAGCGGCCAGCGCCTGCGCACCCTGGCCGACCTGCCGCTGGCCCCCGCCGGCCCGCACCGCCTGGTCCTGGGCTCGCTCGCTAGCCTGCCGGCCGGCGTGTACCTGGTGCAGCTCACGGCCGCTGGCTTCACGAGCACCCAGCGCCTAGTGATACCCTAGCCCGGGCGATACAAGCCAAGCGCAAAAAGCCCCCGCTACGAGTGCAGCGGGGGCTTTTTCGCGGAATAAACCCAGCTTTTTATAGCACGGCTACCTTGCTGGTCGAGACCTTTTCACCCACCTGCACGCGCAGCAGGTAAGTGCCCGCAGCCAGGTTGCTGGCATCCACGGAGGCCGTTTGAGAGCCCACGAGCCGGAGCGCGCGCTCTACGGTGCGCACCGGGCGCCCCAGCAGGTCAGTGAGGACGATGGTGACCTGGCTAGCCCGCTCCGCCACCTGGTAGGTTACCGTGGACGCGCCCCGCACGGGGTTGGGGTACACCCCCAGCGCAATGGCCGCCGCATCGGCCGCTTTCGTGCTTAGCGTGGTGGCGCCTATGTTAATTGTGGTGGCCTGGATGCCGGGCACCAGCCGGAAGTCGGGGTTAGCTGCCAGGTTGGGCGCCGCGTTGAAGGAAGCCGGCAGATTGCCCATGCTCTGCGGAATGAAATCGCTCGATACGTAGTCGCCGTTCCCGCTGTTTTGCAGCACGAATACGCGCAGCGCCCCGCCCGCCGAGGTTAGCCCCAGCGAAGCGCGGCTAAGCGCGATTTCCAGGCCGTAGGCGGGCACGGCGCCCGCGCCGCCGGCCCCGTAGCCGGGGTTAGCATTGAGGCTGGTGGCCGTGCGGTAAGCCACCCGCGCCCCGTTGAACGCGCTTAGGCTGCCCGCCTGGCTATTAATAGCAGCCGCGGCGCCGGTGGCGGCCACGCCCGTGTTGCCGCTGAGTACCGCCGCGGTGGCCGTGGGGGCGGTGCCGCCCGCATACACCACGCCATCGACCTGAAACTGCGCCGCCCTGCCGTTGCCCTTTATGCCGATGCCCATATCGCCGGGCAGGTCGAGGTAGGGTGCGAAGCCCTGAAACGACGTGTTGGAGCCCGCAGCCTTCGGCAAAACCGTGCCCACCGGCACGCCCGCCACGCCGGGGCGAGCTACCAGCAGCTGCAACGCGTTGGAGATGACGGCTGGGTTACCGTCGTTTTGCAGGGTAGCTACCACGAAGAAGTAGACGTTGTTGGCATCGGCAGCGGCGTAGAGAGCCATGATGCCCGCCGAGTTAGCAGCCGAGGGCGCAAAGCCGTGCGAGCCCGTGTAGCGGCTCACCAGCGAGTAGCTGCCGCCGCCTATTTCGGCGGCGGCCAGTTGGCCATCCACAGTAACTTGCTGAGCGTAAGCGCCCAGCGAGAGGCAGGCCAGTGCACTAGCGCCGGCGAGGGTTAGGATTGTTTTCATAGAGCTGAAAAGAGAAGAGTGGTAGCAAGCCAGCCAATGTTAGCCTGACTATAACGCCGCACCAGCCACTTGCCGAAACAAATGTATGGGAAATACCCTAAAATTTAACCGAAAAGTGCCAACATTAACAACAATACTTCTTCCTAAGCCCCGTTATGAGCGCCTTCGGCCTAAAAAAGCCCCTAGTCAACAGTACCCGTGGGCAGGGCACTGTTGACTAGGGGCTTATAAAATTGCCAGCCGGGTAGGGCTATTGCACCAGCAGGCGGGTAGTCTGGGTAAGCTCGCCGGCTTGCAGGCGCACCAGGTACACGCCGGGGGCGAGGCCCTGCAAGGACAGCGTCTGGGTTTGAGCGCCGGCGGCCTGGCGGGCCGGGGCTAGCCGGCGCACGGTTTGGCCCAGCAGGTTTTGCACCGCTAGGGTAGCCGTGGCCGCCGTGGGCAGCTGGTAGGCCACGGTAGTGGTGCCGGTGGCCGGGTTAGGCGCCAGGCTCAGCTGGAAGGCGGCCGTTTGCTGGGGGCGGGTGGCCAGGGGGTTGGCCAGGGCCAGGGGCTTGCTGGTATACACGGCGTAGGCGCCGGGCTCCAAGCTCAGGCGCATGGCCGTGCTGGTCACGTTCAGCGTGCCCCCGGTCAGGTAGTTATACCAGGTTCCCGTGCTCGGAAAGCTAATGGTGGTGTCCTGGGCTATCACCTTAAAATTGCCGTAGGTCACCACCGCCAGGTCGGCGTTGGCGATGCTGATGGTCTTGACGGCGCCGCCCAGGTTTTGGGTATACGAGGTGAAGTTGCTGAACACCGGCTGCTGCTTGAGCAGGGCCATGGCCCGGTAGGTGTTGTAGAGGCTGCGGCGGCCGGCTTCCTGCTGGTAGTCCCAGCGAATGGGCTTGGCAGTGGTGCGGCAGCTTTCCTCCACCTTGGTTACGTCGGCGCAGGTATTGATGGAGTAGTCGTAGCCCAGCTCGCCAAACTGCCAAATCATGCGCGGGCCGGGCTGGCTGAAGAACAGGGCCGCCGACATCTCGTCGCGCTTGAGGCCGGTGGCCAGGTCCTTGGTACTATAGGTGCCTTTGGAATTACCGTAGGCCTTGTTTTTGAACTGCATACGCTCCTCGTCGTGGCTTTCCATGTAGCCTACCGAGTTGGGCTTGCCCCAGCCCCGGCCGCCCTGGTTGCCGTAGTAGCCAAAGCTCAGGTCCCAGCCGTCTTGGTAGCCCATAGCAGCCTGGGTGTAGCTGCCGTTGAGGCCGCCCCACAGCATCAGGCCGTAGTCGCTCAGCACCTTACCCTCGTCAATGGGGTTAGCGGCGCTGGCCACATCGGGAAACATCTCCAGGATGGGGTACGACGTGGGGTCGGCGCTCATCTGGGTGTTGTAGTAATCTTTCCAGATGTCAACGCGCTTCTGGTCGTATTGGCCATACGTAGCCGGCGTAGTAAGCTTCTGGCTGAAGCCGCCGGCCAGGTCGTAGCGGTAGCCGTCGATGTGGTATTCCTGAAGCCAGAACTTGATGACGTTCTTGGTGAAGTACCGCGTGTAGGGGCTTTCGTGGTTCAGGTCGTTGTAAACGTTGTAGGGGTGGGTCGGCGAGGTATTAAACCACGGATTGTCGGCATTGGGGCCGCCCGAAATGCTGCCGTAGAGCTGCACCATCGGGCTATTACCAGTCGAGTGGTTGAGCACCATATCGAGCACCACGGCAATGCCGCGGCGGTGGCACTCGTCGACGAGCGCCTTGAGGGCGTCTTTTGTGCCGTAATACTTATCGGGCGCGAAATAAAAGCACGGGCTGTAGCCCCAGTTATCGTTGCCGTCAAACTCGTTGATGGGCATCAGCTCGATGGTATTGACCCCTAGCCGCTGAATGTAGTTGAGCGTGTCCTTCAGCGTCTTATAGTCGTGGCGCTTCACAAAATCGCGCAGCAGCAGCTCGTACACCACCATGTTGGTGCGGGCCGGCTTCTTAAAGTTGGTGGCCGTCCAGGTGTAGGCCGCCTGGTTGGTTTGCAGCACCGACACGATGCCGCTAGCTCCGCTGGCAGGATAAGCCTTCAGGCCGGGATACACGGTGTAGTCGCTGGTATTGATGTACTTATCGTTTTCCGGGTCCAGAATCTTCTCGCAGTACGGGTCGGCCACGCGCAGCTGCCCATCCACCACAAACTGGTAGGCGTATTCCTGGCCCGGAGTCAGGCCATCGACCTGCACCCACCAGCGGCCGGTGGCCACGTCGGTGTCTAAGGTGACCGTTTTCTTCATCAGGCTGGCCGGGGTAGTTTGCCAGTTGTTAAACTCTCCCACTACATACACAAAGCTCTTGCCGGGCGCCGTCAGGGCCAGGATAACCGAGGTGCCGCCCGGCAGGTAGGTAATGCCGTCGGCCTTGGCGCCGGCGGGCAGCGCAGCCGTCGTTACGGGCGGCGACACGATAACGGTGGTAGTGGCCGTGTTGGTGGTGCGGCCATCGGTGGCGCTGAGCACCAGCGTGTTCACACCCTCCTGGCTGATGGCTACATTGGCCGCGAGCGTGGTCGCATTGGTTTGCCGCGCCACCTGCGTGCCGTTGAGCGTGAGGGTAATGGTCGAAGCCACTGAGGCCGTGCCCGCCACGGCTACCGAGGTGCCGGCGGCCACCACCGTATTGGCGCGGGTGGGGCTGGTGAAACTAACCTGCACGCCGGGCACCGCATAGATATTGCTGCCGCCCACGCCCTTGCCCTCGGGCGAGCCGCCGGTGCCGCGAAACACCATCGCCAGCTTTTGCACTACCTCGCCCGAGGCCGCGAAGCCCGGGTAGTAGGTGCGCGGGGTAAAGGTGATGCTGTACTTATGGTTGCCGAGGTCCGTCATTTTCTCGGCGGCTGTGGGCGCGCCGAAGTTGGTACCTGCCACAAAGTGCCAGTCGTTGTCGTTGGCACTTTTATCAGTAATGACCCCGGTCCAGATGAAGACGTCGCCGGTGTAGTTGGCTAGCCCCCCGTTGCCCTGCGTGGCATCGTAGGTGAGCGTAACGGGCACATCGGCCGTGAAGTACGACGGGCTGAACGTGACCGGCGCCTGGGCCCAGGCGCCTTGCGCCCAGCCGGTCAGCAGCAACATAGCCAGCACCAAGCGCCCCAAGAGTTGAGGTTTTTTCATATAAAGTGGGTGGGGAAAGAAGTACGCGTTACGCCGCTGGCCCGAGCCGCTAGCGTAGCGATTCAGCTAAGATACGTCATACTCAAGCCCTTTTTTAGCCTATTCATTCACATTTCACGGCGCGCTCCCGCAAACGTTTGCGCTCTTTTGCGTGGCCCAAATCCGCTTATTTTCACCCCGCCTGCCCCCCCGGCCTACCTTTACAGCGTACTTCGCGTACTTCCGGGTAAAAGCTTGGTACCGACCACTAGTTGTGTTTTTATGAACGTAGGAGATAGAGTACGGCTGCTCACGGGCACCGAGGAAGGCATTGTAACCCGCGTGCTCGACAGCGAGCTGGTGGAAGTAGCCATCGACAACGATTTCACCATTCCGGTGCTGCAGCGCGAGTTGGTGCTCGTAGCCGCCGAGGAGGGCCAGGCTTTCCGGCGCCCCGCCCCCGAGCCGGCCCGGCCTGCCACCGGCAGCAAAAAGAACAAGCCCCAGGGTGGCCAGCCCAAGACCCAGCGCCCCGGCACGGCCCCTGCCCCTAACCCCGCTAGCCCCGCCGGCCGGCCGCAGCCCGCTGGGCCCAGCGCGGCCATGCCGCCGCGGGCGGCGACCACGCCCCCGCCGCCCGCCGCCAAAGGCCTGTTTCTGGCCTTGGTGCACCAGGCGCCCGAGCTGCTGGCTCTGCACCTACTCAATAACACCGAGGCCGAGGTCGTTTTCACCTACGGCGAGGAGCGCCAGGGCAAGTACCGCGCCCTGGCTACCGGCCAGCTCAAGGCCAAAGCCGCCAGCGCCGCGCTAGCCCACCTGCACCTCAAGGACTTCGAGCAGTGGCCCGCCGTGGTGTTTCAGCTACTAAGCTTTAAGCTCAATGCCGATACGGCCTACGACCTGCTTACCAAGCGCCAGTCGTTCAAGGCCAGCACGTTTTATACCAGCCGCCGGCCGGCGCCGGTTATCGGCAAGGAAGCGTACCTGTTTCAGCTCGACGAGCGCCCCGCCCCGGCCCTCACGACCGAAAAGCTGGCCCAGGCCGAAGCCAGCGCCGAGGCAGCGGCCGAAGCCGCCGCTAGCCCGGCCCCGGCCCTCAACCCTAAGCAGGCCAGTGTGTTGCAGCAGGCGCTGGGTGGCGACAAGCCCCTGGCCGTGCCCGCCGCCATTGCCCCGGCGCCACCCAAGCCGGCCGCCGCCCTGGTGGCCCCGCCCCACGAATTTGACCTGCACATCGAAAAACTGCGTCCCGAAGGGGCCGCCGACCTCAGCAACACGGCCATGCTGCGCCTCCAGCTCGATGCGTTTGAGGATGCGCTGAGCCGGGCGCTGGCCACTAACATGCACGAAATTATCTTTATCCACGGCGCTGGCAACGGCACGCTGCGCAAGGAGATTCACCGCCAGCTGAGCCGCAACAAGGATATCAAATTCTTTGAAGAAGCGCAGAAGGAGAAGTTTGGCTACGGGGCCACGCTGGTGCGGCTGAAGTAAGGTATCGCGTCAGTAAGTAAGACTGAAAACTGCTGTATTGCCCTGCTACATTAGCGTGGTAATACAGCAGTTTGCTTTTTACCTGCAATTTTTTAGATGGAGCCTGCCGAAGAAGATATTCCCTCGCCTAGCATCTGGTACCGCGTGGCGCGGCTGTTACCCGCAGTTGTTGCCCTCTTATCCGTCATCGCCGTGCCTGGTGAGGTAGCCACCACCAACTACGTGGGGCTAGCGGTTTCCGGAGTGGGAATGACCGGGGCCATCCTGTACTATGCTCGCAAGCGCCAACACCAGTCCGTTGAGTCAGCGTTCTCACTGTTTTGGATATGGGCGCTGCTGCAACTACCTAATTTGCTGCTTGATACTCCGCAAGGCCGCCAGCCACTCTGGGATACAAGCGATTTGCTTGGGCTACGCTTCTTCATGGGATTCAGAACCAGCGCGGGCAATTTGCTACAAGTCGGCTTCAATATGCTGCCACTCGTCTATTTTGCTTGGCTGCGCCGCCTGCGCATCGCCGAAAACTTCAACGAATAGCCGCCATCCTGATTGGTGGGGCTAGCCAGTATTATTTGCCATGTACGACCTTATCGGCGACATTCACGGCCACGCCGACGAGCTGCGGGCCCTGCTCGCCCACCTCGGCTACCAGCCCGCTGCTGGTGGCGTGCCGCGCCACCCTAGCGGCCGGCAGGTCATCTTCCTGGGCGACTACATCGACCGCGGCCCCAAAATCCGCGAAACCTTGCAGCTGGTGCGCGCCATGGTGGCGGGCGGTTCGGCACTGGCCATCCTGGGCAACCACGAGTACAACGCGCTGTGTTTCTGGCAGCAAGACCCCGCGGGTGGCTACCTGCGGCCCCACAAGCCGGCCAATATCTTGCAGCACGTGCGCACCATCGAGGAGTTTCGCTCGAAGGAGCTGTTTGCCGAATGGCTTGATTATCTGGAGTGGTTTATGACGCTGCCGCTGTTTCTGGAGCTGCCGGGCCTGCGCGCCGTGCACGCCTGCTGGGAGCCCCGGCAGGTAGCCTACCTGCGCCAGCAGCTGCCAGACCGGCGCCTTACCCGCAGCTTTCTACTGCGCGCCAGCCACCCCGATACGCCCGAGTTTGCAGCGGCCGAAATCGTGCTCAAGGGCCGCGAAGACAAGCTGCCCGGCGGCCTCACGTTTGCCGATAAAGACGGGCATCGCCGCAGCCGTACGCGCCTGCGCTGGTGGCAAAACCCCGCCACGGCGCCCTCCTACGCCGACTACTACCTCGAAGACCTGGCCGAGCTGCGCGGGCTGCCCGTCGATTTTTCGCACCTCGACCCGAGCTATTATCAGGACGACACGCCCGTGTTTTTCGGCCATTACTGGCTGCGTGGTACGCCGCAGATTCTCCAGCCCCACGCCGTGTGCCTCGACTACAGCGTGGCTAGGGGTGGCCAGCTCATCGGCTATCGCTGGGACGGCGAGCCCACGCTCAGCGCCGACAAGCTGGTGTGGGTAGCATAACCCCGGCGCCCAGCCTGGCTAGCCGTGGGCTGGCCGGCTAGCCCGTACCTTTGCCCCGCAGTGAGCCACCCCACCGCCGCGCCCAACGCAAATGCGGGCGGGGAGGAAAGTCCGGGCTACGCAGGGCGCCCTGCTACCTAACGGGTAGGACTGGCCAATCGGGCCAGGACAGCTAGTGCCACAGAAAATAACCGCCCGCAAGGGTAAGGGTGAAAAGGTGCGGTAAGAGCGCACCAGCGGCTGGGCAACCACGCCGGCTGGGTAAACCTCAGGGGTTGCAAGACCAAATAAGCAAGCGCGTCGCTAGCCCCTCTGGGGGCGGGCGGCACCGGGCGGCCCGCTCGGGCTTGCGGGTAGGTCGCTGGAGCCCACGGGCGACCGTGGGCCTAGATAAATGGTGGGGCCGCCGCCGCCGGAAACGGCGAAGGGCGGACAGAACCCGGCTTATCGGCTCACTGCGTAATTTCGGCGGCTGCTTTCGCAAGAAGGCAGCCGCCTTTTTTTGGTGCCTAATGACGCGTGACAAGTGACTGAACTTCCTCGCGCGCCGTTAGTCATTAGTCTTTCATCACTAGTCACTACCCCCGTGCCCCGCATTCTCATCATCGACGACGAAAAGGCTATTCGCCACACGCTCAAGGAAATACTGGAGTTTGAGGACTACCAGGTAGACCAGGCCGAGGATGGCCCGGCGGGACTCGACCTGCTCATTCAGCAGAAGTACGACGTAGTGCTCTGCGACGTGAAAATGCCCAAAATGGACGGCCTCGAAGTGTTGGAGCGCGCCCGCACGCTAGCCCCCGACGCGGCCTTCATCATGGTATCGGCCCACGGCAACATCGAAACCGCCGTGGACGCCACCAAGAAAGGCGCCTTCGACTTCCTGCCCAAGCCGCCCGACCTCAACCGCCTGCTCGTGACCGTGCGCAACGCCCTCGACCGCAGCAAGCTCGTAACCGAAACCAAAACCCTCAAGAAGAAGCTAGCCACCACCAAGGGCTCCGAGATGGTGGGTACCTCGGCCACGCTAGGGGCCGTGCGCAAGGCTATCGAAAAGGTGGCCCCCACCGATGCCCGCGTGCTCATCACCGGCCCCAACGGGGCGGGCAAGGAGATGGTGGCCCGCCAGCTGCACCAGCTGAGCCCCCGCGCCAACGGCCCAATGGTGGAGGTAAACTGCGCGGCCATTCCGAGCGAACTAATTGAGAGCGAGCTCTTTGGTCACGAAAAAGGCTCCTTTACCTCGGCCGTGAAGCAGCGCATCGGCAAGTTTGAGCAGGCCGATGGCGGCACACTTTTCCTAGATGAAATTGGCGACATGAGCCTTTCGGCCCAGGCCAAAGTGCTGCGCGCCTTACAGGAAAGCAAAATAACCCGCGTGGGCGGCGAAAAAGAGATTTCGGTGAACGTGCGCGTGCTGGCCGCCACCAACAAAAACCTGCTCCAGGAAATCGCCGATAAGAATTTTCGCGAAGACCTTTACCACCGTTTATCGGTAATTCTCATTCAGGTGCCGTCACTCAACGACCGCCGCGAAGACATTCCGGAGCTGGTACAGAAGTTCTTGCAGGACATTGCCGCCGACTACGGCAACAAGCCCAAAGCCATTTCGGCCGCCGCGCTCAAGTATTTGCAGGGCCTCGACTGGCGCGGCAATATCCGCGAGCTGCGCAACGTGGTCGAGCGCCTCGTCATTATGAGCGATGCCACGATTGAAGAAGCTGACGCCAAGGCCTTTGCGGGGAAGTAACCCGCTAGGGGCGCTTACTGCCTATTCCCAGGCAGTAAGCGCCCCTAGTGCAACTGGCTTATGTTAGTAAGAACTGGAAAGGCTTCAACTTCATTGGCTGCGGCATGCCGTACGCTACGTATCCATTGGTCAATTTTTGGGCTGCTACTGCTCGCTAGCATGCTCTCCGAATTAATTACGTTTCCTTGGAGCTACCACGCACATCCTAATCAGTATTATTTCTACGCAGGAAGGATTTCAGTTTTTGGCGTTTTTATCGCTGCTACCTATTTAAGAAGCCGGCCACTGTGGTTTTTTATACTTGTTGTGACAAGCTTAAAAATTGTCAGCTTATTGAATTATTATTTAACTGTTGATTATCAGGCTATGTCCACTCTTTATTATGAGGAGTATGCCAGCGTATTCTTTCGATTGAAAATGCCTTTTTTAGCCCTAGTGTTTTTTGGCAACTACCTAGGTAGCGCCCTGATGCTTCTAAGCATATACAGCTATTGGCTCTACCTATGCGAAAAGTTTTTACAAACTCCTAGCACTAACGCGCTTTCTTAAATCACACCAACTGGCTGCACCCGCGGATATCCGAGTTATCGAGCCGACCCAGCACTTCGAATGCGCCGCTAGGGTGCCGGCGCGCTAGGTCCTTGGTTTCGATAAAAGCGCAGCTGTCCACATTAGCCAGGTCGATGACATTAATGGCGCCCTCGGCACGGTCCTCGCTCACCGAAAAGGGGTCGGCGGGGTCGCGCAGCAGTACCCGCATTTGCGGGGGGCAATAAAACAGGCCTTCTCCCGGCGAGTACGCCTGGCTCAGCAACTCGGTCATGCCGTATTCGGAGTGGATGGGCGCGGGGCCAAAGGCGGCCTGCAACTCCTGGTGCAGCTCTTCGCGAATCATCTCGCGGCGGCGGCCCTTCATGCCGCCCGTTTCGAGCACCGTGAGACCTTGCAGCTCGGGCACGGCGCCCACCTCGGCAGCTAGGTCGAGCAGGGCGTAGGTGACGCCGAAGAGCAGTACGCGGCGGCCGGGCTGGGTTTTGGCCTGGGCTAGGGCCCGCAACAGCCCGGCGTGGTCGCGCAGGAAAAAGGCGGCCTGCTTTTGTCCCGAGCGCTGGGCAAAATCGGCCACCATGGCCACCAGCGACGACTCGCCCTGCTCTAGATAAGAGGGCAGCAAAGCCAGAAAAATCCAGTCGGTGAGCGGGCCGTAGGCCGCCTCAAAGATGGCCGCCGCGTTGGCTCGGTACAGGGCCGAGTCGCGCACGAGGTGGCGGCTGCGCTGTTGCAACGTGGTGCCGCTGCTGCGAAACACCTCCTGCGGCTGCCACTGGCCAGGGTCGGTGCGCACCTCCTGGGTTTTGAAAAATTCGATGGGCAAAAACGGAATATCGGCTAGCCTCTGCACGCGGGCCGGGTCGCGGCCCAGGCCGGCCAGGTAGGCCTGGTAGGGCGGGCAGTGCGCGGCCTGGTGCCGAAACAGCGCCAAGGCCGCAGCCTCAAAAGCACTGGGGGCCAGGTGGGTAAGCGCGCGGTAGGCGGGGCCCAAATGGGTGGGGCGGAAACTCATAGCAAAAAGCGGGGGTTAGACAAAAGCAGCGCGGAGCTACCGGCTGCTTACATTTACGCCGGCACAACAAACCAACCGGCCGGCCGTTGCTACGGGCGGGCGGTGGGGCCGCGGCGGGCTTCTTTATTTTTCGTTAGCGTATGAAATTTTTTCGACTAGTCTGGGTAATCGGGGGGCTGAGCTTGTTGGCGGGCGGCCTGAGCTCCTGCCTCGAAGCGCCGGAATACTCCTTCACGCCTTCCATCAGCTTCAACGCGATTCAGCGGCGCCGCTACACGCCCACCAACTCCCGTGAGCAGGTGCTGGATACGATTCGCATCAAAATTAACTACCAGGACGGCGACGGCGACCTGGGCCTGACGCCCGAGGAGGTAGCAGCCCAGCCCACGAAATACACGGGCAAGTTTGCCAAAAACTACTTTATCGAGCCCTTCGTCAAGAACCGGGCAACCGGCAAATACGAGCCGCTGACCACTGTGGGGGTGCCGTTTCCGAGCGTGTACAACGCCGGCCAGTACAATGGCCTGTACCTGCACCCCACCGACCGCACCGATACCAAGGCGGCCCCCATCAAGGGCACCCTCACTTACACACTGATTCCGTTCGGCCTGGGCGACATTTTTGTGCCTGGCCAAACGGTGCGCTTCCAGGTGAGCATTGCCGACCGGGCGCTCAACGTGAGCAACACCATCATGACCGACAGCGTGGTGATACCGCCCCGCTAGCCCTGCCCCTGCGCCCGAGCGCTTTCAGGCTGGTAGCCGCGGGCCAGGCGCCGAATCAGGCGTTTGGTTCGCGGCTGTTTATTTTCTGGTGAGGCTAGCGGGCGGTCTTTAGCTTTGCGCAAAATCTTAGTTGCGCACCGGCCAGTAGGTGGCCCGTAGGCAGCTTTTGCCATTGGGTCAGCCCGCTACATGCTTTCAAC
>Ga0308158_10003764_pt1 | contig 13120 bp, 11 predicted proteins | sample PhyBR2_FD_201038 | JGI IMG/M metagenome (GOLD analysis project Ga0308158, IMG submission 201038) | Phyllosphere microbial communities from UC Gill Tract Community Farm, Albany, California, United States - DLSLB.R2 | ecosystem: Host-associated > Plants > Phyllosphere > Unclassified | place: USA... | reverse complement strand
AATCCAATGATCTCCTTCTTTTTTAGCCGTAGTATTCATACCTCCTGCATCCGAACCTGTATTGTGCTCGGTCAAGCCCCAGGCACCAATATGCTCTCCTGATGCTAATTTAGGAATCCATTTCTTTTTTTGTTCTTCATTTCCAAAAGTCAAAATATGATTTGTACATAAAGAATTATGTGCTGCTACCGATAATCCTATAGAAGGATCTACTTTAGAAATTTCTTCAACTATAGTAATATATTCGTGATAACCCAAACCTGAACCGCCTAATTCTTCAGGAACCAAAACCCCCATGAAACCCATCTCACCTAATTGCTTAAATAAGGATACCGGAAAAAACTGGGTTTCATCCCATTCCATTACATATGGTTTAATGTTTTTTTCGGCAAAATCTCTTATGGATTGAGCAATCATATTTTGTGTTTCACTGTAATCAAAATGCATCATTATGGCTTATTTTTTTAAAAGTCCAAATATAAACCAATTATATTTTCTTTATCAACTGGAAAACCTTTAATTTTTATTAAATCTCCTGCATTCTTAATATCGCCATTCATACTCCTGTAAATTACAATTTCTCTGGCCAGACTATATTTGAAATACGGAAACTGAGCTAATTCTTTCACCGAAGCATTATTAATATCGACTTTTTTTATGCCGGAAAGCGTTCCAACCTTAAAACCAGCATTCAATTTTTCGATAACTTCAGGCGACAAACCCCAGACATCCTTCATTTGTTCCATAGAAACAAATCCGCCCAAGCTTTCTTTAAATTTTAGAATTCGCATCGAAATCGCTTCCCCAATTCCATAAACCTTAATCAAATCTTCCTGAGTAGCCTGATTAATATCCTTAACAACAAACTTTTCTTTTTTCGAAAAATACGCTGGCTTTGTATTCAAAAATGCAAGAGATTTGAATTCTTGTTTATTTTTAACCCAATCCGGAAATTTAAAATAAGGAGAGATTGCTTTTAATAAGGAATCAGAAACCCCGGTTACCGCCTGAAATTCCTTTGCCGAATTCACATATTTATTTCCCCCCCTAAAAGCATGTAATCGGTCTATTTCCACTACCGACATTCCTAATTTATAACCTTTATAATCGGTAATGAAATTAGGATTAAAAGGATATATTTTAGGAACTCGATTTTTTAGATTCAATTCCATCGAATCGATTTGAGATTCTAACGAAAGCCATCGCTGTTTTTCGGGATTTTCTTTTGAAACCGAACTAAAATCGACAAAGCAATAGACCAATTGCAACACAATAATCACAAAAAATAACGAAAGAATCCCCTTTTGTTGGTCTTTTGAAAAATTAAAATAATTCCTGATTGTTTTAAAATTCATCGGTAGTTGCTAAATGAGTTTTTTTCTAACTAAATATATAAAAAATTACACAGAACTAACAAATTATAAAGAAAACCCAAGCTAAAAATCATTTTAACATCGATACTACAACTTAAACCCAAAGTCATTGTTTTTTTCATAAAATATAATACATTTGGCACTTAACAACAACAAACCATAAAACCATGTCTATTTGGAACAAGAAACCACTAATTAAACTTTTAGCCGAAGCAGAAGATTCCGAAAAAGGATTGAAAAGAACGCTTACCGCCTGGTCTTTAATTGCCTTAGGAATTGGAGCCATTATTGGAGCCGGATTATTTGTAAGAACTGCTACAGCAGCTGCACAAAGTGCAGGACCATCAGTAACTTTAGGCTTCGTTGTGGCAGCTATAGGCTGTGCTCTGGCAGGACTTTGCTACGCAGAATTATCTTCTTCAATACCAATTTCAGGAAGTGCCTACACTTATACCTATGCAACAATGGGTGAATTTCTGGCTTGGATAATCGGCTGGGATTTAATTTTAGAGTATGCTGTAGGAGGAGCCACAGTAGGGATTGCCTGGAGTGAATACCTCAATGACTTATTAGTAAATGTGATACATACCAGTCCTATTCCGTTTGAATTCTCACACTCTCCGTTTCAAACTTCTCCAGATGGTCTTCATCAGGGAATTATTAATTTACCTGCTTTATTTATAGTTACAATAATCAGCTTATTATTGATTAAAGGAATTCAGGAATCGGCTTTTGTTAACGGTGTAATTGTTATCCTAAAAACAACCATTGTAATCCTTATTATATATATAGGATGGAAATTCATTAATCCAGTTAACCACACTCCTTACATCCCACAACCTTCTGTTTTTACTGATGAACATGGAATCGAACATTCATTTGGAGGAATAATGGGTATTTTGGGAGCAGCCGGAACCGTTTTTTTCGCTTTCATTGGTTTTGACGCAGTAAGTACTGCTGCCCAGGAAACAAAAAACCCAAAAACAGCAATGCCAATTGGAATTTTAGGTTCATTAGCAATCTGTACAGTGCTATACATTCTTTTTGCGCATGTTCTTACCGGTGTTGCTACAGTAGAAGATTTTAGAACAGGAGGAAAAGAAGCTTCAGTAGCATTTGCAATAAACAAATACATGATTGGTTACGAATGGCTTGGAGAATTAGTTACTATTGCTATTTTGGCAGGCTTTTCTTCTGTAATTCTGGTATTACTTTTAGGGCAGTCAAGAGTCTTTTATTCTATGGGTAGAGATGGCTTATTACCTAAAATGTTTAGCGATGTACATCCAAAATTCAAAACTCCATACAAAGCCAACCTTGCAATTCTTGTAATTGTTGGTGGATTTGCAGCATTCATTCCCGGAGATATTGTTGGAGATATGACGAGTATCGGAACTTTATTTGCATTTGTTTTAGTTTGTATTTCGGTAATCATTCTAAGAAAGAAAGAACCGGATATGGTTCGCGAATTCAGAACTCCATTTGTACCTTTTATACCAATTCTAGGAGCAATTGTATGTCTGGCTATGATGTACGGACTGGGATGGATAAACTGGATGCGACTATTTTTATGGATGGGAATTGGAATCGTTGTTTATTTCTCATTTAGTCGAAAAAACAGTGTTTTAAACAATTCTCAGGAAACAAAATAATCCACAATCTTCTATATATAAAAGCCCTCTGAAATTAAAATTATCAGAGGGCTTTTTTTATAAATCAAAAACAGATGTTCGTTTGGCTCTAATTAAATCTTTCAACCGAATCCAAAAAGCTAAGGTCAGATACACTCCAAAACCCAATCCTACAGTTACAAAAGAAATGTAAATAAAAAATAACCGCACATTGGTAACACGCATTCCCAGTTTATCGGCAAGACGCGAAGAAACATGGAATCCATACTTTTCGAAAAAAAACTTAAGTTTTAAAATTGCTGACATTTTATCTTTTTGATATTGGGTAAAAGTACAAAATTAAATTATTCCCGCATTATCAAATCAACGAATAAACAGATTAGCTATTCTTGATACTATCAAAATTATTTAACAATAAATAATCTATATTTAACCCAAAAAGCAAGAAAAATAATCTATTTTTGAATTAACTAACTTTAATTAAATATGACAACAATTACAGATTACTGGTGGATATTTTTATTATTTCTATGTCTTTTCCTTTACAAATTCGTACTAAGAGTTTTCTTCGGGATGGTAATAGTACCGGAAGACAAAATTGGCTTAGTAACCAAAAAATTCGTACTCTTTGGGTCTGCAAAATCATTACCTGATGGAAGAATTATAGCTACCAAAGGCGAAGCAGGTTTTCAAGCCAAAACACTGGCTCCCGGATTATATTGGGGAATGTGGCCTTGGCAATATTCTGTAAACATGAGTCCTTTTACTATTATTCCGGAAGGAAATATCGGATTGGTATTAAGTAAAGATGGTGCTGAAATACCTACAGGTAGAATTCTTGCTCAAAAAGTAAGCTCAGATAATTTTCAGGACGCAACTTTATTTCTTGACAATGGCGGGCAAAAAGGGCGTCAATCGGCATTCATTACTACGGGTTCTTACCGTATTAACACTTATTTATTTGAAGTCATAGTGGCTCCACAAATAGTAATCTCTGAAAATATGGTCGGAATCGTAACTGCAATGGATGGTGAGCCTATTCCGATTGGTCAGATTGCAGGTAAATTTGTAGACAATCATAATAACTTTCAGGATTTTGATCAATTTTTAAAAAACGGCGGAAACCGTGGATTACAGCCTCAGGTGATGCTTGCCGGTTCTTATTATATCAATTCCTGGGCGATACAAATAGAACAAACACCTATGACCGATGTCCCTATTGGGTATGTAGGTGTGGTTATTTCTTATATAGGTGAAGACGGTCAAGATGTAACCGGAGATAACTTTAAACATGGAAATATTGTTTCAAAAGGACAACGCGGAGTTTGGATGGAACCTTTCGGCCCTGGGAAATATGCACTAAACAAATACACAACAAAACTAGAGCCTGTTCCAACTACCAATTTGGTTCTGAACTGGGCTGATGCCAGAAGCGAATCCCACAACTTAGACAAAAACCTCTCTACGATAACTGTCCGTTCACAAGATGGTTTCCCTTTCAATCTGGATGTTTCCCAAATTATTCACGTTCCCGCTAATGAAGCACCAAAAGTAATTGCCCGATTTGGAAGCATGAACAATCTTGTTTCACAGGTTTTGGAACCAACCATTGGAAATTATTTTAGAAACTCGGCTCAGGAAAGTGACGTAATTTCGTTTCTTTCTACCCGAAAAGAACGTCAGGAATCGGCTAAAAATCATATTAAAGTAGTTTTAGACGAATACAATGTCAATGCTGTTGATACCTTAATTGGAGATATTGTACCACCGGAATCATTGATGAAAACCCTGACCGACAGGAAAATTGCCGAGGAAGAGCAAAAAACTTATCAAACCCAAAAAATGGCACAAGAACAACGCCAGGGTGTAGAAAAAGAAACTGCCATTGCTGATATGCAAAAAGAAATTGTGAAAGCATCCCAAAGTGTCGAAATTGCTCAAAGAACAGCCGATGCCACGGTTAAAAAAGCGGAAGGAGATGCTACCAGTTTAAAACTAAATGTAAATGCGGAAGCCGAAGCTACAAAAATGCGTGCCAATGCGGAAGCTGAAGCAACTAAAGCCAGAGCCGGAGCACAAGCAGAAGCCACTAAACTAACTGCAAGTGCCGAAGCAGAAAGAATTTCTAAAACCGGTTTAGCCGAAGCCGAAAAAATCATGGCAATAGGAAAATCAACTGCTGAAGCCTATCAATTACAGGTTTCGGCAATGGGAGGTGACAATTTTACCAAATATAAAATAACCGAAGAAATAGGAAAAGGACAAATCAAAGTCATTCCGGATGTATTAATTTCTGGAAATTCCGGTTCCGATGGAGGAATTAGCGGTCTTCTGGGGATGAAATTGATGGAAATGATGGATACCAAAAAAGATGAGTCTAACAAAAATTAATTTTTATTCAATTGATGTCATAAAAATCCGCTTTTTCAGCGGATTTTTTTTGCCTTATCAGAAATGAATTTGTGACTGTTATCAAATTCAAATCACAATCCATCATAAAGCAGATAAAACACATTTATAATCACTGAAAATCAACAGATTATCAATACATTTACTACAACCATTCGCAATGCCTGGCTGACTGTGTTTTTCTTAAAAAAATAATTTATTTTTTAGATGAAAACTATTTTAAAAATAATCGAACTATTCAAGTCATTCTTACTTGATATTGGAGAACTTTCCCTATTTGCAGGTCGTTTTTTTAAAGAAGTTTTTAAAAGCCCCTCAGAATACAGAGAATTCATTCGACAATGTTTTTATATGGGAAACCGTTCTTTGCTTTTGGTTACCGTTACAGGATTCATCATTGGCTTGGTTTTCACATTACAATCAAGACCTACCTTACAAGAATTTGGCGCTGTTTCCTGGATGCCGTCAATGGTTAGTATTTCTATCATTCGGGAAATTGGCCCCATCATTACTGCCTTGATTTGTGCAGGACGAATAGGTTCCGGAATTGGTGCCGAACTGGGTTCCATGCGAGTGACAGAACAAATTGATGCTATGGAAGTTTCGGGAACGAATCCATTTAAATATCTGGTAGTTACCCGAATTTTAGCTACAACCTTCATGCTCCCTATTTTGGTTTTTTTTGGTGATGTCATTGCTCTTTATGGTTCTTATCTCGTGGAAAACATCAAAGGAAATGTATCTTTTCTGTTGTATTTTAATAAAGTCTTTGAAGCATTGGAATTTGGCGATTTAATTCCCGCCACAATCAAAACACTCTTTTTTGGATTTGCTATAGGATTAGTGGGCTGTTTTAAAGGTTATAACTGTAAAAAAGGCACCGCAGGTGTTGGGCTTGCAGCTAATTCTGCCGTGGTATTCACCTCCATGTTGCTGTTTATAATTGATTTTATCGCAGTATTTGTTACTAATATTTTTTACCATTTATAAAACAACTTAGAATAATGAACCTTCCAAAAACTGTCATAGAAATCAAAGACCTAAAAAAAAGTTATGGCGACAATCATGTTTTGAATGGTTTCGATATGCATTTGGTTGAAGGTGAGAATTTAGTCATTATGGGTAAATCAGGTTCCGGAAAATCGGTGATGATAAAATGCCTGATTGGACTAGAAAAGCCGGACAGTGGCGTCATCATAGTGATGAAAAAAGACATTAGTACGCTCGAACGTGAAGAATTGGATGAACTTCGAACAGAAGTTGGATTTCTTTTTCAAGGAAGTGCCCTTTATGATTCGATGACAGTCAGGGAAAATCTTGAATTTCCATTAAGACGACATACCAAGAAGTTTGGCATTATAAAAGACACCACTCCATTAGTCATGGAAGCACTCGAAAACGTAGGCTTGACACATACGCTAAACCTAATGCCGGAAGAACTTTCAGGCGGAATGAAACGGAGGATTGCCCTTGCAAGAACATTGATTCTTCAACCCAAAATTATTCTTTATGACGAACCCACAACAGGATTAGATCCCATAACGGCAAAAGAAATTATTTTACTGATGAAATCCATCCAGAAAAAATACAACACCTCATCTATCATAATTACTCATGACGTGGACTGTGCAAGAGCCATTTCGAATAGGATGATTTTACTGGTTGACGGTGTCAATTATGCAGAAGGCACTTTTGAAGAATTAAATACTTCAAAAGACCCAAAAATACAAGCATTTTTTAAATAACATAAAAATGGAAAAAACAACGTCTCAAAAAATACGCCTTGGTTTATTTGTAATCATTGGATTATTGATTTTTATACTTGCCATTTATTTCATTGGCGACAAAGAAAAAATGTTTGGTAAAACCAATCACCTGAAAACCGTATTCAACAACGTGAATGGTTTACAATTAGGCAACAGTGTTCGTTATTCTGGGATAAGTGTGGGAACAGTACGGGGAATTGAAATGATAAACGACACCTCCATTCGTGTTGATATGATTATAGACAAAGCCATTTTCCCCTACATAAAAAAAGATGCGGTGGCCACCATCAGTTCCGATGGACTGGTAGGCAACATGATTATTAGTATTATTCCCGGAAAGGGAAACGAATCATCAGTTGATCCAGGCGATGAGATTTCTTCCAACAATCGGATTCGTACAGAAGACATGATGAACACTCTGAATGTAACCAATAAAAATGCGGCTAAACTTACAGCCAATTTACTCAAAATTACCAATGAAATAATTGAAGGAAAAGGAACACTGGGCTTGTTACTTAATGACACTTTGATGTCCAAAGACCTGAGAGAAACCATGCGTTATTTGAAATCAACCACCAAAAAAACTTCTGAAACAGTAACAAAAATAGACAAACTTGTAACTTCATTGGACAAAAACGACAATGTTATAGGAGTGATAAAAGATCCGGCTGTAGCCAATAAAATAAAAAATATGGTGACAAATTTAGACCAATCCACTATTGAATTAAACAAAGTAATTAGCCATCTTGATGCAACAATTCTGAATATAAAAGAAGGTAAAGGCACGATAAACTATCTTTCGAACAACCCCGAATTAGTTCAAAAAATTGATTCCACTATGACAAACATCAATGGCGCCAGTTTCAAGTTGAATCAAAATATGGAAGCCCTGAAACATAATTTCCTGTTTAGAGGATATTTCAAAAAACAAGAAAAAGAAAAAGCCGCTAAAAAATAGATCCCATTGAAAACAATTATTTCTTTTCAATATCATAAAAAAAATATACCAATCTCATTTACAGCAACAAAGTGGCAAGGAACTAAATCCCAATACATTTTGTTTTATCTGATGATAGCATAAAAAACAAAACCTTTAACTACTTTTCTTTAGCAATTCCATTCCAATGGCACAATCCAAGCATCTTCCTCCAGTACAATATTCATTCTTTAACTGTAACAATGATTGGGTATCAAACGCATTAATCGCTTTTATACCGAAAGAATCAAACTTATCTATAATCGCATTTTTCTCCGGCGCGACCTCGGCCTGCATTGCCATTAATTCTTCTGTGGTTTCCTTTCCAAGACTTTTGGCATAAGCAAACTGAATGGGAATAATAGTATTAATCAATACTAAATCCACAAAAGACTTAGATAGTTTTTTTATCTTTTTCGGACTTTCTTTATCAAACTGATAGTGATTTTCCCAATAAACCGAAGTACTTAGCTGAAACAATTCATAAATAGTTGTTACCGAAGAAACATTGTTGATTTTCGAAAAAAGATTTTGATGAATATGATACAAATGAGCCAATTGCGAAAGGCGAATGGTTGGGAAATTATCCGGACGATGTTTAAAAAACTGAACCTGTCCTTCTGATTTTGAGTCTAATTGGTATTTGTGAAGCAAATAAAAATACCTGAATTTTAAATCTTTAAAATAAGTATCTTCTTTATCAGCATCCAGCAAACCGGCTTTACCCAGCAATAATGCTTCCAGATTTTCTACTTCAAAACTTTCTTTTCTGATAACTGAAAAAGGAATTGATTGGGCAATTTTCAGAAAGACTTCTCCATTAGTATTCAAACCAAAATTCTTAGCCAGCATGCAAAATAACACTGCTTCCCAATCATTATTTGTTTCCTCTAACAATTCATAAATTGCTTTTGACTTTCGCTCTAAACGTTCAAAAAACAAACGTTCCTGCCAATTTTTAAAAACGAAATCATCTACTTCTCTAAGTTGTTTTTCGCAAAAAATCCATGATTTTGGAGTTAACAATCGCTGGTAATTATTTAGCACAGCCTTATCCACATAATTTTTGAGTTCCAATACAGGAATTTCTGAATTGTTTTTCCTAAAAACTTCGGTATCGTGCTCCCAAACTACATGAAGAATCACATTTTCATAAGCTGCATCTTTTTCATGATGATGCACGTACCAATCAGAAGATTTGAGATGAATTTCTACATTACCAGCCCATTTTTGATTCCCAATAACAATTTGAGCATTAAAAAAATCCGGACCTGCCTGCTGTAAATATTGACCAACACTAACAATCGTAATTTCTTGTTCATTCGAAGTTTTTAAGTTTAGCGTATCAAACTTCCTGAACCTCCACAGGTAATGTAAAAAATCTTCTTTCATAGTGTAAAGATTTAAAAACCGATACACTAATTTAATGAAAAAACTTACGTAGTTAACTTTTAAAAGAAATAAATTTTATCGTTTTAGATAGAGTTGAGCACAGGCTCTGGCATCAGATAAGGCTTCGTGATGATTCAATTGAATATTCATCTCACGACAACAATCGCTAAGCTTGGTAGGTTTGATTCCTTTTGCCTTATAAATTTTTACGGTACACTCCCATCGGGAAGCAATGTTCAAATCGGCGTAATCTAAACCATAATAGGCCATCGATTTAACCAAAACATTACGATCAAAACTTTCGTTATGAGCTACAACTACTCTGTTTTGAAGACGTTTTTGAATTTCAGGAAAAACCTGAAGGAAATTTTTAGCTCTCGCAGTATCACTTGGATAAATTCCGTGAACTTGTATCGTATACGGATTGTAAAGATTGTTTGGTGGCTGAATTAGAGTAACAAATTCATCAACAACAATTCCGTTTTCCACCGTAACAATCCCTACAGAGCAAGGATGAAAAGAAGTTGCTGTTTCAAAATCGATAGCGGTAAAAGTCATCTTAAACTAGTTAAAGAAATTCCAGATCAAACCAATACGAATTGTCATATCGCGATACGGATTATTAGGAGCCGAATAGTAATTATTTCCTGTATAAGCCGCATTAAAATGTTCGGCTTTTATATAAACTCTTGTTCTTTGAATTTTAGCATTAAGAAAGAAATCCAGATTAGGATAATTTCCAATTTGTTTTTTCTGCTGAATAAAAAACTCTCCAATAATTGGATTGTAATCATTAGCATAATAGTTTGTAAAATAATTCAAGGTAATACCTGCCTGAATAAACAAGGCTCTGCTAAAGAAATGATTAGAATAATAAATAGTATTACGGGTAACAAAGGCGGGAACGTTTAATATATCGTCTTGCTGCTCTACTTTTTGATACAAAACTGTATTGTTTAAGGCAAACTTTCCAAAAGTCAACTCCTTATTCAATTTCAGTGAAAGATACTTAATAGTTCCGCCATATTGATTGGGTGTTACAATTTGCTGCGTTTCATCAGCGGCTGTATTTTCAAAATACAAATGATCCGTCAATGCCGACAATTGAAGAGAAGCTTCAAACCAAGGCGTTATAGCACTTCCGCTAAGGACATTGATTTTTTCATTTTTAAAATTATTCGACCAGTTATAGCCTACATAATCACTTTGGAGCAAATTATAATTATCGTTAGGCAATTTACTAAGGTTTTGGTATCCAAAAACAAATTGGAAATCGTCATTCAAATCATAATTTAATTTAGCATCTAAATTAGAAACAGACTGTTTTGTGATTGATTTAGAAAGCAAAAACTTTCCGTGCCATTTGTTCTTTTGATATTCATACTGACCTCCCACAGTATTAATATTTCTCGAAAAAGAAGCCGGAATTACTCCATTATCCCTGATTAAAATTCGATTATAATAAAAGTTACTGCGGAAATCATCTATAAAAAACTGGAACTTCCCGAGCGTTGTATTTTCATATATCACAGCAGCTTTATTGTACATTTTATTGTAATGCGTCTGATCTTTTAAATTTGAAGTTACAATGGCATCACCAAATCGATAGACTGCCTGCGTTCCTACTGCTGAAGCTATTGTAGGTTGGAAATATTCGAAAAATTTATTTTCGTAATTCAACTGATGTGTTATATACAAATTATTAGCACCTTGGGTTGGATTAATTCTAAAACTATGGTCTATAAAAATACGCTTGGCTTTCAAAAAAGACTCTGCATCGGTCAAATATACTTGTAAACGCTGTCTATTGGTGTATTTTGAATCCTTGCTTTCAAAATCTTCTATTGTAGTAATCCCTCCATTTTCCTCATTTAAGGCATCCTGTCCCGTAAAATGAGCATTCAGAAAATAACGTTTACTGGTAGTATTATAGCTGGCAGTAAATCTAAAACTTCCCGTAGTAGCCAGCTGGTTAATGTATTTCCCTTCTGAACGCAATCCTTTATAGGCAATAGAAAAATTAAGATTTGGCGAAAGATTCAACGTAAAAAAAGAATCTACCGATTGCCCTTTAGTTAAAGTTGATTTAAAAAACAATTCGGTTACAGGAGTGGCAACGGAGCTATACCTAATCTGATTGGCTTCTAAAAAGTTGAAATGCTTTGCCTTAAAACCAAATTCCGGATAAGGCGAATTCTCCGTTAAATTATATTGCAGGTTATTGTATGGCTGCCCTTCGTTAGGAAAAGCCAATAAGCCAAAAAGATCTCTTCGATTATAATTCATTGAATATTCCCTTTGAATAGTCAACGAAGTATCTAAATAAGTCGTGTCTCTTTCTAAGGTAATAAAACGATACATATCCATAGTTGCTACCTTAGTTGTATCTTTCTTTTTATCATTTGTTCCTTTTAACCTATCCGAAAAACTTCTTTTAGGAGCTTCTTCTCTTGATTTTACCTGAGAGAATAACATTGTTGGCAGTACTAAAAAATATAGAAAAAAGAGAATTCTCATTCGAAACAGATATATAATTGGGCTTTTATTTCAAAACTAATAACGAAGCAAAGGTAAACGATAAAAACGTATAAAAAAACAACTTAATTAAGCCTTATTTCTAAGCAAATGTTAGAATAACGAACAATTATCTTAAAAATTTTATAATCTTTGCTGTTCCAAAACTTTTTAATATGCTTGCTTCTACTTTTTCTCAACTTATTCTTGAAGCGGGAACCGATGAAGCTGGTCGTGGCTGTCTTGCCGGTCCTGTTACTGCCGCTGCCGTAATTCTTCCATTGGATTTTGAAAACAGCATCCTGAATGACAGTAAGCAACTTTCAGAAAAAGTACGGGAAAAACTAAAGCCGATTATTGAAGGACAAGCGCTTACTTTTGCAGTAACGCATTTATTTCCTAATGAAATTGACGAAATCAATATCCTAAACGCTTCGATGAAAGGAATGCAGGAATGCGTATTGCAATTAAGCCCAACGCCTGAATTTATTATTGTAGATGGGAATAGAAAATTGAATGCTAAATTGGGTTTGAAAAACAATTTTGGCAAACAATTTTCACCAGAAGAAATTGAATTATTAAAATCAATTCCGAATCAAAGTATTGTAAAAGGAGATTCTAAATATTTGAGTATTGCCGCTGCTTCTGTTTTGGCAAAAACCTATCGCGATGAATATATGGACATGATTCACGAAGAATTTCCTATGTACAATTGGAAAAAAAACAAAGGCTATCCAACCAAGGAACATCGGGAAGCTATCCGAAAATACGGCCCTACTAAATACCACCGCATGAGTTTTAGATTATTGCCGGAACAATTGACTTTAGATTTATGATTGTAGATTAACGTTCCGATAGCTATCGGAATGATTGCTGATTTTTAAACCATATAAGTCATATAAGTTCATTTATATAACCGCACACTAAGAAGGCGCAAAGATTCTGTGTTGATTTCAAAATTAAATCTATTTTTTTATAGTTTTGCTTTAATAAGTCGGTCAAGAACCAGACTCTATAGCGTGTTAATCCATTTGTGTTTGCACGCTATTTTTGTATTGC
>Ga0308158_10003763_pt1 | contig 13123 bp, 13 predicted proteins | sample PhyBR2_FD_201038 | JGI IMG/M metagenome (GOLD analysis project Ga0308158, IMG submission 201038) | Phyllosphere microbial communities from UC Gill Tract Community Farm, Albany, California, United States - DLSLB.R2 | ecosystem: Host-associated > Plants > Phyllosphere > Unclassified | place: USA... | reverse complement strand
GTCGGTCGGCACGGCACCCCCCGGCACCGGGCATCAACCCGGTGCGAGGCCAGGGCATGGCCAGGCCATGTGAAGCACCGACGGCCGTTGAGGGCCGCCGGTCAGAACGAGCGGATCAACCGACCACGCGGGTCCCGAAGATGCGGTCGCCCGCATCGCCCAGGCCCGGCAGGATGTAGCCCTTCTCGTTGAGCTGGGCATCGATGGCGGCGGTGAAGATCTCCACGTCCGGGTGCACGGCCTGCACGGCGGCGATGCCTTCCGGCGCGGCGACCAGGAAGATGCCCTTGATGCGGCGGGCGCCAGCGCGTTTGAGCATGTCGATGGTGGCGATCAGGGTGCCGCCGGTGGCCAGCATCGGGTCCAGGATCAGCGCATCGCGCTCTTCCAGGCGGCCGGTCAGGCGCTCGAAGTAGGGCACCGGCTGCAGGGTTTCCTCATCGCGCTGCAGGCCGACCACGCTCACCCGCGCGGCGGGGATCAGCGAGAGCACGCCACTGAGCATGCCCAGGCCGGCGCGCAGGATCGGCACCACGGTGATCTTTGCCCCGGCAATGCGCTGCACCGTGACCGGGCCCGCCCAGCCGGCCATGGTGTGGGCTTCGGTCTCCAGGTCGGCGGTGGCCTCATAGGCCAGCAGCCCCCCGAGTTCATTGGCCAGCTCGCGGAAGTCCTTGGTGCTCAGGGACGCATCGCGCATCAGGCCGATCTTGTGCTGCACCAGCGGATGGCGCACTTCGACGATTTTCATGGGGGAATGACTGGCAAAGGAGAGGCCGATAGTGTGCCGCAACACCCCACCGAAGCCAAAAGCCGAAGCCGCCATGCCCGGTAGTGCCGAGCCATGCTCGGCAGGCCCGCCAGTGACGAAGCCGACGCTCGGCAGGCCCGCCAATGAAGAAGCCGATCACCGGCGCACCCGTGAACCCGAGGCAGCCGAGCATGGCTCGGCTCTACCCAGACCCCGATCTCCGCGCTCGATGTCCCCGGTGTCATCCTCATGCAACCTCCCGGACATACCGTGCTGACCCATTCTTTACACAGATTGGGGAAGGCAGTGCAGAAGAAGCGTCCGTTGGGCCTGGCGATCAGCCTTTCGTTGCTGGCGGTGATCACCCCGTCGGCCCATGCCGCCGATACGCCCGATGGCAGCACCGTGGCCGGCAGCGCCGCCGCCGGTGCCGCCGCCATCGATCTGGACCGGGTCGAAGTCCGCCCGCAGCTGGAGTCGCAGACCCGCGCGGTCGACCTCAAGCGCAGCAGCGATGCGATCGAAGATGCGGTGTCCTCCGATGCCATGGGCGTCTATCCGGACCAGAACGTGGCCGAATCGCTGCAGCGCCTGCCGGGCGTCAGCGTCACCCGTGACCAGGGCGAGGGGCGCTTCGTGGTCATCCGTGGCCTGGATGCCAACCTCAACAGCGTCAGCGTCGATGGCATCGCGATTGGTACGCCGGAGGATTCCAGCCGCGCTGCACCGCTGGACGTGATTCCCTCCGACTCGACCGAGCGCCTGCGCGTGGTCAAATCGCCCACCCCGGACATGCCCGGCGACGCGATCGGCGGTGCGATCCTGGTCGAGTCCGCCTCGGCGTTCGACCGCGAAGGCCGCAACCTGCGCGGCAAGATCGAAGCCAGCCATCAGCAGCTCTCCGGCAACACCAGCCCCAAGGCCGCGATCAACTACAGCGAAGTGTTCGCCGATACCTTCGGCGTGGCGTTGGGGGTGAACTACCAGAACCGCAAGTTCGAATCGGACAACACCGAAGTGGAGTACGGCGAGTTCGACGGCGGTGCCGAGGACGACCTGTTCGCCACCAGCCTGCAGCAGCGCAAGTACGAGATCGAGCGCAAGCGCATCGGTGCGAACCTCAATCTGGATTGGCACCCGGATGACGACAATCGGTATTACCTGCGCACGCTGTACAGCCAGTTCGACGATGCCGAAACCCGCCAGCGCACCATCTTCAACTTCGGCGATGGTGACGTCACCGCGCTGGGCAGCAACCAGTACCGCGTCGATGACCTGCCGGCCGATGCGATCCAGAAGCGCATGCGCTACCGCACCAAGAAAGAAAACACCTTCACCACCAGCGCCGGCGGCGAGAACCGCCTGACCAATGCGGTGGTCGATTACAAGGTCGGTTACACGCGTACCGAAGAGCGCGTCAACGATGAGATGGAGGCGCGTTTCGAGTACAGCGGCGATGACCTCGGCGCCAGCGTCGATCAGAACAGTGGCATCCCGCGCTACAGCCTGACCAGCGCGCAGTGGATGGACAACGGCAACTACGATTTCGATCGTTTTGTGGTGTCGCCCAAGCAGGTCAACGACAGCGAGCACAGTGCGCAGATCAACGTGCGCTTCGATGGCGATGCCTCCAGCATCAAGTTCGGCCTGCTCGGGCGCTGGCGCGACCGCGACGTCAATGTCGATGAGCGCGAACTGCGCGTCGGTCCGGACGTGGCGCTGTCGGACTGGACCACCTCCACCCCCGATCACCGCGGCGGCAGCCTCGGCCAGGGCATGAGCTCGGATGCCATGCGCCGCTACTGGGCGCAGTCCGGTGGCCAGTACAGTGCCCGTCCGCAGGATGCCGGCGGCAATGCGCTGACCTCGCTGGAAGAGGATTACACCGCCAGTGAGGACATCTTCGCCAGCTACGTGATGGGCACCTGGGATGTCGGCGCGCTGCGCATCATCGGTGGCGTGCGTGTGGAGAACACCCAGTTCAGCGCCACCGGCAACAGCGTCGAGGTGGCCGGTAACGGCCGCAGCTTCACGGTCACCCCGTTGAGCGTGAGCCGCAGCTACACCAACGTGCTGCCCGGCCTGCACCTGCGTTATGACGCCGGTGATGACTGGGTGCTGCGTGCGGCCGCCAACAAGACCGTGTCGCGCCCGTCGTTCGGCGATGTGGCGCCGCGGGTCGGCCTGAGCCGCGGTGACGAGGAAGTCCGGATCGGCAATCCGCAGCTGGATCCGTATGAGTCCAAGAACATCGACCTGTCGCTCGAGAAGTACATCGGCAGCACCGGCATCGTCTCGCTGGGCGTGTTCCACAAGTCGATCGACGGCTACATCGTCAACACGGTGAGCAACAACGATCCGGCGTATCCGGACTTCGAGGTCACCCGGGTGATCAACGGCAACAAGGCCACGGTGAAGGGTGCCGAGTTCAACTGGCAGCAGCAGCTCGCCTTCCTGCCGGCCGGTTGGGATGGTCTGCTGGTCGGCGCCAGCGGTACCTGGCTGGATACGGATTTCGATCCGGGCGTGGCCGGCCGCGAGCGCGACGACTTCATGCTGCCGCGTGCCTCCAAGCACGTGTACAGCGCGCACATCGGCTATGAAAAGGCCGGCTTCAGCACCCGCGTGGCCGCGGTCTACCGCAGCGAGTATCTGGATTCACTGGGCGACAGTCGCGCCTATGACATCTATGTGGCGCCCAACACCCAGCTCGACTTCAGCATGGACTACAAGATCACCTCGAACGTGAGCGTCTACTTCGAAGCCCAGAACCTGCTCGACAAGCCGCTGGAGCTGTACCAGGGCGTGCGCTCGCGCACCCTGCAGAACGAAGAATACGGCCGCACCTACGCCCTCGGCCTGAAGGTGGCCCTGTGATGCGCGCGTCCCATGGTCTGAGCCTGCTCGCACTGGCGCTGTTGACCGCCTGCCGGCCGGCAGCCGCGCCCGACGCAGCGGCGCCGGCCCCGGTGGTCGCACCGACCGGCACCGACGCCTCCACGCCACGTGATGTGGCCACCGTCGCCGAGGCGTTCCTCACCCCGATGACCCCGGACGACAACATCGACTCGCCGGCCAGCTGGACCACGCCCGACGGCCAGGTCTGGCTGATCGCCACCGCCAAGGCCACCGACAAGCTGGTGGTCTACGACGGGCAGACTGGGGCGAAGCTGCGTGACGTCGGCAGCCTCGGCACCGCGCCGGGTCAGTTCGATCGCCCCAACGGCATTGCCGTGGTCGATGACCTGGTGCTGATCGTGGAGCGTGACAGCCACCGTGTGCAGGTGCTGCAGCTGCCGGATTTCAGCCCGCTGGGCGTGTTCGGCGCCGATGATCTGCGCAAGCCGTACGGGCTGTGGGTGAACAAGCTCGGCAACGGCTACGACGTGTACGTCACCGATTCCTACGACGCCGGCGAAGACGCGCAGGGCAACGACGTGCTGCCGCCGCTGGCCGAACTGGACAAGCGCGTGCGGCGTTACGCGCTCACCGTGCAGGGCGGCAAGGCGCAGGCTGCGCTCACCGCCAGCATCGGTGACACCACCGAAGCTGGCGCGCTGCGGGTGGTCGAATCGATCTGGGGCGACCCGGCCAACGACCGCCTGCTGATCGCTGAAGAAGACGAAACCTACGCCAGCGAGTTCAAGGTCTATACGCTGGAAGGCCGCTTCAGTGGCACCACGTTTGGCCGCGATGCCTTCCAGGCCCAGGCCGAAGGCGTGATGCTGCGGACCTGCGGCAAGGACGGTTGGTGGATCACCACCGAGCAGGGCAAGCAGCGCAGCGTGTTCCATCTGTTCGACCGGCACAGCCTGAAGCATGTCGGTGCGTTCCAGGGCAACACGGTGGCCAACACCGACGGCATCTGGTCGATGCAGGCACCGTCCGCGCGTTTCCCGCATGGCGCGCTGTATGCCGTGCACGATGACCAGGGCGTGGTCGCCTTCGACTGGGCGAGCATCGCCAAGCAGTTGTCGCTGCCGCTGGAGTGCGGCGCGTGAGCCGCGTTCCTGCCGCCCTGACCGCGCTGACGATGGCGCTGCTGCTGTGCAGTGGCAGCGCCTCGGCAAAGAAGGGCCCCGAGACCGGTGCCGAGCCCAACACCCAGGTGCCGGCCGGCAACCGCCACTACGCGGCGACCGGCTTCCCGGACCGCCTGGTCGCCTCGCCGGCGCAGGACGCCGCACGCGGCTTCTCGGTTGCGTGGCGCACCGACACCTCGGTCAAGGCGCCGGTGCTGGAGTGGGTCGCCGCCGGCGACTCGCCGGATGTGGGCACGCCGACCCGGATCACCGCCACCAGGCAGGCGCTGACCACCGAACTGGGCGCGTCCCATCATCACCGTGCCGACATCACCGGCCTGCAGCCGGATACGCTTTACCTGTGGCGCGTGCAGGGTCAGAACACCTGGAGTGCATGGAACCAGCTGCGCACCGCCGGCCGTGCCGAGCAGCCGCTCACGTTGTTGTACTTCGGTGATACCCAGAACAAGAACCTCAGCCACGTCTCGCGGGTGATGCGGGCCGGCATCAAGGCCGCCCCGGACGCGCGCCTGAGCCTGTTCGCCGGTGACCTGGTCAGCGGGGGCGACGGGCAGGACGACAGCGAGTGGGGCGAGTGGTTCGCCGCTGCCGGCTGGCTGCCGCAGGAGACCGCCGTGGCCCCCGCGATCGGCAACCACGAGTACTTCGAGGAGTTTGAAGACACCCCGCAGGAGCGTCGCGTGCTCGGCCGCCATTGGCCGGTGACGTTCGCACTGCCGCGTAATGGTGTGGACGCCGCGGATACCAGCACCTACTGGTTCGACTACCAGGGCGTGCGCATCGCCGTGCTCGACGGCACCTCCGCGCTCGATCTGGGCACCGCCAAGGCGCAGGCCGCCTGGCTGGACACCGTGCTGGCGGAGAATCCGCACCCGTGGAGCATCGTGCTGCTGCACCAGCCGTTCTATTCCCCGCGCGAGGGCCGCGAGAACACCGAACTGCGCGATGTGCTGCTGCCGGTGGTGCGCCGCCACCAGGTCGATCTGGTCCTGCAGGGCCACGACCACACCTACGGCCGCCGTGGCGAAGGCCAGGGCGCGACGCCACAGTTCGTGGTCACCGTGGCCGGGCCGAAGCAGTACCGGCTGTCCGATGAGGCCCGCGCCACCATGGCGCCGGTCGGCGAGGACACGCAGCTGTTCCAGGTGTTGAAGATCGATCCGAGCCACTTGCGTTACGAGGCGCGCACCGTCACCGGCCGCCTGTACGACGGCTTCGAGTTGACACGCGGCACCGATGGCCGCAAACAGAAAACCGAACTGACGCAGGGACGCATCGCCCCCCGTGACTGCACGCGCGCCCAGACCCTGAAGGGCCGCGCCGACCGTTGCTGGGAATGACCGACCGGCCGGGCCGCTGCGGCGCGCCCGGCCTTCTGTGGAGATCGAGATGATCCATCGCCGTTCCATCGCGCGGGCCGCCTTAGCCACCTCGCTGCTGCTGCTCGCCGGTGCCAGCGTGGCCGGCAATGCCGTCCTGCACCCCTTTCTCGCCGCGCAGCCGAAGAACGCGCCGGACGAAGTGCATCTGGCCGTGGAGATCCCGGCCGGCAGCTTCACCAAGTACGAGATCAAGGAAGACGGTCTGGTCCATGTGGACCGCTTCCAGTCGATGCCGGTGGCATACCCGGCCAACTACGGCTCGATGCCGCGCACCCTGGCCGGCGACAACGATCCGCTGGACGCACTGGTGTTGACCCGCGAGCCGCTGCATCCTGGCGTGATCGTGCGGTTCCGTCCGATCGGCTACCTGAAGATGGTCGATGACGGCGAGCAGGATGAAAAGGTCATCGGTGTGCCGACCGACAAGATCGATCCCACCTACGCCAACATCCGCGATCTGGACGACCTGCCGCTGATCGAACGGCAGCGCATCGAAGCCTTCTTCCGGGTTTACAAAGACCTGCCGGCCGGCCGCAATCCGGTCCAGCTCAACGGCTGGGGCAATGCCGCCGAGGCCAAGGCGCTGATCCGTGCGTCCATGCAACGCTTCGATGCATAGCAGCGGCGCGCGAAAGGCGATTGACTGTTCCGTCCGCTATCCTCATTGTTGTTCGCCTGCGCATCGTCGATGCTAGGCCTTTCAACGGATTGGGGCGGCGGCACATGGAAGAGGAGATCAAGCGCGGCGTACTGACCGTGATCCACTGGATCGTGGTCGTGTTCATCGTGCAGATTCTGGTGTTCGGTATCGGGCGCGTCACGCTGTTCGCTTTCAGCGGCGGCCGCTTTGGAAAAGACGATTGGACGGCCGCACACCAGAACTGGACCTATTTCACCGGCTTCGCGGTGATCGCTTTGATGTGGACCCTGATCGCGCTCTACAACAACGGTCTGCTCTGGTAGCGATGCCGGGCGATCACACCCGGCTCGCATTCGCCTTCTGAAGTCGCCGCAGGAACACGGCCATCTCCTTGGCCGCCTGCTTGTCGCCGTTGGTCTCGGCGACGGTACTGCCTCTGCGCCACGCCTGTGCAGCCGCGTCCATATCGCCGGCCGCCAGATGTGCTTTACCCAGCCATTTCCAGCCTGCGGAGTAGCGCGGATCCTGTGCGACACAGCCCTGCAGATGGATGACCGCCTCCGCGGTGTCACCCGCATCGAGCAGGGCCTTGCCCAGGCCGAAGCGGAGCAGGGCGCTGTCGCGACCACGCTCTAGCAGACGTTGCAGTGCGGGGATATCCATCGCTGTCTCTACCGTGCAGTACCGGCGCCCATCAACGCCCGCCGGCGGCCTGGTAACGGCGCGCCACTTCGGCCCAGTCGATCAGCTCGAAGAAGGCGGCGATGTAGTCCGGGCGACGGTTCTGGTAGTTGAGGTAGTAGGCGTGTTCCCACACATCCAGCCCCAGGATCGGGGTACCGCCGGAAAGGCCGGCGAACTCGCCCATCAACGGGTTGTCCTGGTTCGGGCTGCTCTCCACCAGCAACTTGCCATCACGGCTCAACGTCAACCATGCCCAGCCACTGCCGAAACGGGTCTGAGCGGCCTTGGTGAAAGCCTCCTTGAACGCGGCGTAGCCGCCGAGATCGCCCTCGATGGCGGCAGCAACGGTGCTGTCCGGCTGGCCGCTGTTGGGGGTCAGTACCGTCCAGAACAGGCTGTGGTTGGCATGTCCGCCGCCGTTGTTACGGACGGCGTTGCGCACCCCCTCGGGCAGGGACCCGATATCGGCGATCAGCGCATCGATGTCGGTGCTCTCGATGCCGGCATCGGCGAGCGCGGCATTGAGGTTGGTGATGTAGGTCTGGTGGTGCTTGGCATGATGGATTTCCATCGTGCGTGCATCGAAGCGCGGTTCGAGCGCGTCGTAAGCGTAGGGCAGGGCGGGGAGGGTGTAGGCCATGTGCATCTCCAGAGGGGAAGCGGGAGGGAGGACGCCACGATAGAACCTCAAGCATGATTGAGGTCAAGCGCGGCGATGTGGAACAGTGCGGGCCATTCCCGCGCGATCGCTGCCTTCCCTTCACCTGTACTGGCTATCATTGCCTCAAGAATCTTCCGGGGTAGTCTCGTGTCGGTAGCGCTGGTGTGGTTTCGTCGTGATCTGCGGTTGCAGGACAACCCGGCCCTGCAGGCCGCATTGGACGCAGGCCATGTGCCGGTGCCGGTCTACATCCACGCGCCACACGAAGAAGGCGACTGGGCGCCCGGTGGCGCGTCGAACACCTGGCTGCATCGCTCGTTGGCCGCGCTCGACACGGACCTCCGTGCGCGCGGCTCGTCGCTGGTGCTGCGCCAGGGCGACAGTCAGGCACAGCTGCAGCAGCTGATCGAGCAGACCGGTGCGGTCGCGGTGTACTGGAACCGCAAGTACGAGCCGGCCACGCAGCCCCGCGACGCGAAGATCAAGCGGGAACTGAGCGAGCAGGGTATCGACGCCGAAAGCCACAACGGCAGCCTGATGTTCGAGCCGTGGGATGTGGCGACCCAGCAGGGTGGCCCGTACAAGGTGTTCACCCCGTTCTGGCGCAATGCGCTGACCCGTCTGCAGTTGCCGGCCCCGACCTGCTTGCCCGAGCGGCTGCCCGCGCACAGCGCCAGCGGCGAGAGTCTCGACACGCTTGGCCTGGCACCGTCGATTCCGTGGGATCGACAGTTCTGGGACCATTGGCAACCGGGCGAGGCGGGCGCGCACGAGGCGCTGACCGTCTTCATCGATGGGGCGCTCAACGGTTATCGCGAGCAGCGTGATCTGCCGGACCGTGTGGGCACCTCGCTGCTGTCGCCGCATCTGCATTTCGGCGAGATTGCCCCGTGGCAGATCGCGCGTCGTCTGCAGGGCGAGCGCAGCGCCAGTCGCGATGCCGACATCGACGGCTACATCCGCGAGCTGGGCTGGCGCGAGTTTTCGTATCACCTGCTGCATCACTTCCCGCAGACCCCGGATCACAACCTCAACCCGCGCTTCGATCAGTTCGACTGGGCCAAGTCCGATGCCGACGCGTTGCGTGCGTGGCAGCAGGGCCGTACCGGCATCCCGATCGTGGATGCGGGGATGCGCGAGCTGTGGGCCACCGGCTACATGCACAACCGCGTGCGCATGATCGTCGCCAGCTACCTGTGCAAGCACATGCGCCAGCATTGGCGCGAAGGTGCGCGCTGGTTCTGGGACACCCTGGTCGACGCGGATCTGGCCAACAACACCATGGGGTGGCAGTGGGTTGCCGGCACGGGGGCGGACGCGGCGCCTTACTTCCGGATCTTCAATCCGGTGACGCAGTCGCAGAAGTTCGATCCGCAGGCGCGCTACATCACGCGCTGGGTACCCGAACTGGGTGCACTACCGGTGAAGGCACGCTTCGCACCGTGGCAATCGCCGCAGCTGCTGGCCGAGCTCGCGCCGGGCTACCCGGCATTGCCACTGGTGGATCTGAGCGAGGGTCGGGATGCCGCGTTGGCAGCGTATCGGCATACCGGTGGGGCGTGACCGGCGTCCCGGAAAGGTCGCTTTCGCCGTAACCGTTTACCTGAACAGGGAGCTGCCGGGCGTGCCATTCATCATGCCGGCATCGCGTTCGGCTGTTTATGCTCTTCACCGCCCGCACGCCGGCGCCGCCCGGTAACCAAGGAGAAACCTCATGATTCGACCCGCAACCCGCAACGTGGCCTTGGCCCTGATGACTGCTGCCGCCCTGACGGCCTGCGCCACCGGTGGCTCCTACGTGCAGAGTGACCAGTACGGCAATCCCGTCGAGCAGCAGAACCGTACCGGCCGCAACGCCCTGATCGGTACCGCCGTCGGCGTGGCCGCGGGTCTGCTCAGCGGCAACAGCGCCACCGAGCGCCGCCAGCACGCCATGATCGGTGCCGGTATCGGCGCACTGAGCGGCGCGGCCGTCGGCCAGTACCAGGACCGCCAGGAACGCGCGCTGCGCGAGCGTACCGCCAACACCGGTATCGACGTCTCCCGTAATGGCGACAACCTGGTCCTGAACCTGCCGGACGGCATCACCTTCGATTTCGGCAAGTCCACGCTGAAGCCGCAGTTCTACAGCTCGCTCAACGGCGTGGCCAGCACGCTGGCCGAGTACAACCAGACCATGATCGAAGTCGTCGGCCACACCGACAGCATCGGCAGCGACGCGGTCAACAACCGCCTGTCCAAGGAACGTGCCGATTCGGTCGCCGCCTACCTGGCCGGCCAGGGCGTGCAGCGCGCCCGCATCGAAACCCTGGGTGCCGGCAAGGCCTACCCGATTGCCGACAACAACACCGATGCCGGCCGCGCGCAGAACCGCCGTGTCGAGATCCGTGTGATTCCGTTGCAGCAATAACAGCGCGCCAGCGCGCTGTTATTGCGTGGTGCGACCCGCAGGCTCGCAACACAAAAATGCCGCCCTTACAGGCGGCATTTTTTGTAGGTACCGGCCGTTGGCCGGTACGCCCGGAACAACTCCGTCCGCTCGCACACCCACACGACCGCACCGCCCACACGACCGCACCGCCCAAGGGCGGCGTTGTCGTTCATACGGCACTGCGCTGATGAAGCCGCATTACCCCGCGGTCACCGTCTCCAGAATCCGCTTCCCGGCCGCCTGCAGCTCCGTTTCCACCTGGGTCTGCTGCTGCTTGGCCAGCTTCGCCGCCGGGCATTGCGCAAGCATGTAGTTGGCATCGAAGTTCATCTTCTCGACCAGGAAATCGACGAACGCGCGCACCTTCGGCGAGACCAGCCGGCCGCCGGCGAACACCGCGTTGAAGTCCACTTCCGGCCCGGTCCAGCCGGCCAGCACGCGGCGCACCATCCCGGATTCAACGAATGGCTTGGCCATCACGTCACCGGTCAACAGCAACCCTTCGCCGCACACCAGTGCACCGTTCAACGCCGACGGATCATTGGCCACCAGCAGCGGATTCACCGGGAAATCGAGCAGCTCGCCCCCGTTCTCGCCCAGTTGCCAGAAGAAGCGGTTGTTGTTGAGGTTGCGCGCTTTGCGCATGGCCAGGATGCGGTGGAACTGCAGCTCATCCGGATGCAGCGGCTCGCCGTAGCGTTCGATATAGGCCGGGCTGGCGAATACCTGCGTGCGCAGGCTGCCAAGCTTGCGCGCGACCAGGTTGGAGTCGGGCAGGGTGCCCACGCGCAGTGCCAGATCCGCTTCACCGGCGATCAGGTCGAGCTTCTCGTTGCCCAGATGCATGTCCAGCTGGATTTCCGGGTACTGCGCATGGAACTGGCCGAGCAGCGGCGCGATCCATGTGATGCCGATCGAGTAGGGCACGGTGAAGCGCAGCCAGCCGCGCGGGCCGGACTGCAGCTGGTTGACCGCGCCTTCGGCTTCTTCCAGCTCGCGTGCGATGCGCTGGCAATGCTCGTGATAGACCGAGCCCGCTTCGGTGAGGCCGAGGCGGCGGGTGGTCCGGTGCAGCAGGCGTGCGCCGAGACGCGTTTCCAGTTCCTGCACCTTGCGGCTGACCGTCGTCTTGGGCAACCCCAGTGCAGTGGCGGCGGCGATGAAACTGCCTTGCTCGACCACTTTGACGAAGATCAGCGTGTCGTTGAGATCGTGGGCCATGACGGGATCCAAGGTCGGGGGAGGGAGAGAGTGCCGCAAATGATTGTGCCGGGCACGGGATGATTATTCCCCTAAATCCGGACTAATCAAGGGGGAGTTTGAGGACTAATCTGGCGCCATTCCAGATATGAAGGACGACAACCATGTGGTTGCGGAACATTCTTGGCCGCCTGCGTAGCGGCCCCAACGCCCCGCTGGACCTCGCGATGACCGTGGAAGTCCGTCCGGGCTCCTTGTCCCGCAAGGCTTTTCGGGAGTTTACCCCGCCTGCCAACATGCAGCGCGGCGGCAGCTTCCGGCTGGGCTCGCGCAATGGCGACCGACTGGGTCGAATTGGGATTATCCCGGCGACGGGAGTGAAAGTCCCATGAATGGGACATTGGCCCCCGAGGTGCTGGTGCTCGGTGGCACCGGCAGCGTGGGCCAGGGGATCGTGGCGGCCTTGCTGGAGGCCGGCAGCCCCGTGTTGGTGGTCGGCCGCAACCCCGGCCGGCTGGCCGCGCTGCAGGAGCAGTTCGCCGATGAGCCGGGGCTGGAAGTCCTGCTCGGTTCGCTGGGCGACGACGCCTCGGCGCGCACCGTGGCCGAGCGCGTCGGCGGACGTCCCCGCGCGCTGGCGGCCGTGGTGGATGCGATGGGCGGGCCGTACAACCGTGGGCGGGTGACCGACCGCAGCGGCGATGCGCTGTTGCAGGCGCTGCTGGCCGACGTGATGCCGCACGTGCATGCCGGCCGCCATCTGCTGCCGCTGGTGCGCGGTGGCGCCCAGGTGCGGCGCTACGTGCTGGTCGGCGGGCCGGCCGGCTTCAAGCCGTGGGCCGGGCACGGTGAGTCCTCCATCACCATGTCCGCCACGCGCATGTACGCGCAGGTGCTGCACCAGGAAGCCCAGGCACTGGGCGTGCGCGCGCAGATGCTGGAAGTGTGCGATCCGGTGTGCACCCCGGCCAATGCGGCCAAAGCCTGCATCGAATGGCCGAGCGCGCTGCTCGTCGGCCGTCGTGTGGTCTCGCTGCTCGACAACTGCACCGACAACCGCGCCATCGTGCGCTGCGATGCACGCGATGCCGAACTGCCGCGCGGGCTGCTGCATCTGGACCGCCCCCCGCCGATGTCGCGCGACACGGTCGGCACGGCTTGACCTCTACCAAGGTTCAGGTCCCAGGCTACGCCCCCCACGTCGCCCCACGTTTTCGATTCTGTATCACCACCCCTACGTACGGATGCATGACATGACTTCCAACTCCTCCCCGCATCGTTTCACCCGACGGCTGACCATGGCCGGCGTTTCCATCCTCGCCGCCGCGGTG
>Ga0308158_10003762_pt1 | contig 13124 bp, 12 predicted proteins | sample PhyBR2_FD_201038 | JGI IMG/M metagenome (GOLD analysis project Ga0308158, IMG submission 201038) | Phyllosphere microbial communities from UC Gill Tract Community Farm, Albany, California, United States - DLSLB.R2 | ecosystem: Host-associated > Plants > Phyllosphere > Unclassified | place: USA... | reverse complement strand
GGCGCCAACTGCGCCCGAACCGCGGCCACGTCCCCTCACCCCTGGGAGTACAGCAGTGCCTGGAGAGAACCTCACCCGCATCGAAGCGCAGGAGCGTCGCGACGTCATCGACACGCAGTCGTACGAGGTCGCCCTCGATCTGACGAAGGGTGCCGAGGTCTTCGGCTCTCGCAGCGTTGTGCGCTTCACCGCCACGCCGGAGAGCTTCACGTTCATCGACCTGATCGCGCGCGAGGTCCGGGAGATCTCGCTCAACGGCGAGCAGCTCGACCCGAATGAGGTGTACGCAGACTCGCGCATCGCACTGACCGGGTTGCAGGCCGAGAACGTCCTCGTCGTCGATGCGGACTGCATCTACACGAACACGGGCGAGGGTCTCCACCGCTTCGTCGACCCTGTCGACGGAGAGGTCTATCTCTACTCGCAGTTCGAGGTGCCCGACTCCCGTCGCGTGTTCGCCGTGTTCGAGCAGCCCGACCTCAAGGCGACGTTCCAGTTCACGGTGACGGCGCCCGCCGCGTGGAAGGTCGTCTCCAACTCCCCCACCCCCGAGCCCATCGTGCACGACGCCTCCTCCGGGTCGGGAGCCGGCGAGGTCGCCACCTGGGGCTTCGAGCCCACACCGCGGATCTCGTCCTACATCACCGCGCTGGTCGCCGGCCCCTATGAGGCGACGTTCTCGGAGCTCACCAGCGCATCGGGCCGCGTCATCCCGCTCGGCGTCTACGGGCGCAAGAGCCTGTGGCAGCACCTCGACGCCGACTACATCTTCGAGAAGACCCGCCAGGGCTTCGAGTACTTCGAGTCGAAGTTCGGCGTGCCCTATCCGTTCGCCAAGTACGATCAGCTCTTCGTGCCCGAGTTCAACGCCGGCGCGATGGAGAACGCGGGGGCGGTGACCTTCACCGAGACCTATGTGTTCCGCAGCAAGGTGACGGATGCCGTGAAGGAGCGCCGCGTCGTCACGATCCTGCACGAACTGGCGCACATGTGGTTCGGCGACCTCGTCACCATGAAGTGGTGGAACGACCTCTGGCTGAACGAGTCGTTCGCCGAGTGGGCGTCGACCATCGCGACCGCCGAGGCCACCGAATGGACCGAGGCGTGGACCACCTTCAACGCGATGGAGAAGACCTGGGCCTACCGCCAGGACCAGCTGCCCTCGACGCATCCGATCACCGCCGTCATCAACGACCTCGAGGACGTGCAGGTCAACTTCGACGGCATCACCTACGCCAAGGGCGGGTCGGTTCTGAAGCAGCTCGCCGCCTGGGTGGGGATCGAGGCGTTCTTCGCCGGTGTGTCGAAGTACTTCCAGAAGCACTCCTGGGGCAACACCGAGCTGAGCGACCTGCTCTCCGAGCTCGAGGCCACGAGCGGTCGCGATCTGAGCACCTGGTCGAAGAAGTGGCTCGAGACGGCGGGCGTGAACACGCTCGAACCGCTCATCGCGGAAGCGGCCGACGGCACGATCTCCCGCTTCGCGGTCACGCAGACGGCGCCCGCCGACTACCCGACGATCCGCCCGCACCGTCTGGGCATCGGCTTCTACACGCTGCAGGGCGGCTCGCTCGTGCGCACGCACTTCGCCGAGGTGGATGTCGACGGCGACCGCACCGAGGTTCCGGAACTGAACGGCATCGCCCGTCCGGATCTCGTGCTGCTGAACGATGAGGACCTCGCGTACGCGAAGATCCGTCTCGACGAGCGCTCTCTCGCCACGGCCATCGCGCATCTCGCCGACATCAAGGACCCGCTGGCCCGTTCCCTCGTCTGGGGCGCAGCCTGGGATCAGACCCGCGACGCCGAGAGCGCAGCATCCGATTACATCGATCTCGTACTCGGCAACATCGGCCGCGAGACCGAATCGACCACTGTCCGAACCACGCTCGCCCAGCTGCGCACCGCCGCGACGCTCTACGTCGACCCGGCCCAGCGACACGCCGCTCGGCAGAAGGTGGCGGACGGGCTCTGGGCGCTGGCCGAAGGCGCTGAGGCGGGCAGTGACAGCCAGCTGCAGTTCGTCACGGCTTTCGCGAACGCCCTGGTCACCCCCGAGCACGCCGGTATCGTCGGACGCCTGCGCTCGGGCGAGGAGACCCTCCCCGGACTCGAGATCGACGCCGACCTGAACTGGCAGCTGCTGGTGGGGCTCGCGACGATCGGAGCGACGGATGCCGCCACGATCGATGCCGCGCTCGCTGCGGACAACACCGCCAAGGGCGGAGAGTTCGCCGCTCAGGCGCGGGCCGCGCTGCCCGACTCCGCATCGAAGAAGGCCGCGTGGGCTTCGCTCGTCGAGCGCGACGACGCGCCGAACACGATCGTGCGCTCGGCAGCCCTCGGCTTCGTGCACCCCGCCGGTGTCGACGTGCTCGCCGAGTTCGTTCCGGCGTACTTCGACATGCTGCTGCCGATCTGGGAGTCGCGCACCTACCAGATCGCGCAGTACCTGGTCGTCGGTCTGTTCCCCACGGCACTCGCGAACGTCGAGCTGCGCGAGGCGACCCGTGGCTGGCTCGCGGCCAACCACGACGCTCCCCCGGCTCTGCGCCGACTCGTGATGGAGAACCTCGCAGATGTCGAGCGCGCTCTCGCCGCGCAGTCGCGCGACGCCGAGGATTGACCTGTCGACAGGCTCGCGGACCATTCCGACGTCCCCGAGCCTGTCGAAGCGTCCAGCCCGCGCAGAGGCCTGATCGCTAGGATCTGTGGTGATGATGTTCCCCTTCCAAACCACTCCTCCCCCTGTCGACGCGCCGCTTCCGGACTGGCTGCAGGCCCTGCTCGCGGTGCTCATCCCGGTGGGCTGGACGGCGCTCACCATCGCGGTCATCATCGTGAGCTGCGTGCTCATCGCACTCGTGCTGCGAGTGCTCATCCGCCGCGTCGTGCACCGCATCGTCGACACCGCGAAGAGCAAGGCCGCGGTCGACGACACCCAGGCTCTCGAACGCTCCCCCCTCGCCGATATGCGGCTGGTCCAGCGCACCCGCACGCTGGGCAGCATCCTCCAGAACATCGTGAACGTGATGCTGGTGGTGATCGCGATCGTGCTGATCGTGAACGCCATCGACAGCGGGCTGCTCGGCTCTCTGACCCTGCTCACGGCCGCCGTCGGCGCGGGGCTCGGCTTCGGCGCCCAGAACATCGTCAAGGACGTGCTGAACGGCATGTTCATCGTCGCGGAGGATCAGATCGGCATCGGCGATGTCGTCGACCTCGGCCTCGCGAGCGGTGTGGTCGAGTACGTGAGCGTGCGCATCACGCAGGTCCGCGACGTCAACGGCACCCTCTGGTACGTCCGCAACGGCGAGGTCACCCGCATCGGCAACATGTCGCAGGGCTGGGCGCGCGTGATCATCGATCTCGGTGTCCCCGCGGATGCCGACCTCGATGCCGTCGAGCACACCATGCTCGAGACCGCCCAGGGCCTGGCCAAGGATCCGAAGTGGCGCACCCGTATCGTCGAGAAGCCTGAGCTGTGGGGTCTCGAATCGATCAGCGGTGACGCACTCGTCGTGCGCATCGTCATCAAAGCGCGTGCGAACGCCAAGGACGACGTGTCGCAGGAGCTCCGCAAGCGCCTGCGAGCGGCTCTCCAGGAGAACGACGTCGCGATTCCCAGCATGGTGGGCGTTGTTCCCACGGGGCCCGAGGGTGCGCAGCGGGTGCGAGGTGCGAACCCTCCCAAGACGCGGCCCAACGCCATCACCGGGGTCCCCGTGATCCCCGATCGGGGCATCTGGCGGCGGAAGAAGTCAGAGGACAAGAAGGCCGACGGCACCACGTCCGGCGATGAAGGGATGCCGCAGCGATGACGTTCTACGACGAGGTCGGGGGTCACGCGACCTTCGAGAAGCTGGTTCAGGTGTTCTACCGCGAGGTCGCGCTCGACCCGGTGCTGAAGCCGATGTATCCGGAAGAGGATCTCGGGCCCGCCGCCGAACGGCTGACGCTGTTCCTTGCGCAGTACTGGGGCGGACCGACGACCTACGGCGAGACACGAGGACACCCGCGCCTGCGGATGCGGCACATGCCGTTTCACATCGACCCGGACGCGCGCGATCGTTGGCTTGCGCACATGCGCACCGCCGTCACGGAGACGAAGCTGTCGCCTCTGCACGAAGCGACGCTCTGGGACTACCTGGAACGCGCCGCATATGCCATGGTGAACACATTCGAGCCGTCGGGCATCGGCCCCGAAGCATCCGGCCGTCCCACTCTCGAGACCCGCGCACGTCAGGAATCAACGGAGAACGCATGAGCACGTCGTCCCTGTCCGCAGATGTTCTGGTGATCGGATGGGGGCTGGCCGGGCTGGTCGCCGCCGGCGAGGCGCTGGATGCCGGTAAACGCGTGATCCTGATCGATCAGGAGCCGCGCACGAATCTCGGCGGGCAGGCCTGGTGGTCCTTCGGCGGGCTGTTCTTCATCGACTCCCCCGAGCAGCGGCGCATGGGAATCAAGGACTCTCTGGAGCTCGCCACACAGGACTGGTTCGGAAACGCCGGCTTCGATCGGCCGGAAGACGAATGGCCGCGCCGCTGGGCTGAGGCCTACCTGAACTTCGCGGCCGGCGAGAAACGCGCCTGGCTGCGCGAACGGGGCGTCGGATTCTTCCCCGTCGTCGGCTGGGCCGAACGCGGCGGCTACGGCGCGCTCGGCCCCGGCAATTCGGTTCCTCGGTTCCACATCACGTGGGGAACCGGCCCAGGCATCGTGGCGCCGTTCGCGGCGCGCGTCGAGCAGGGCGAGCGCCAGGGACGGATCATCATCCTCCCCCGGCACCGCGTCACCGCCCTGATCTCCTCAGACGGGACGGTCACGGGGGCCAAGGGGGATGTGCTGGTGACGAGCGGCGCAGAACGCGGCGAGGAGTCCTCCCGCGACGTGATCGGAGACTTCGAGATCACCGCGGGAGCCACCGTGATCGCCTCTGGTGGCATCGGCGGCAACCACGACCTGGTGCGCGCGGCCTGGCCGGAGCGACTCGGCACGCCGCCTGAGCACATGCTGACCGGCGTCCCAGCGTACGTCGACGGGTCGATGCAGCCTGTCGCCGAGGCCGCAGGAGCGCGCCTGATCAACGGCGACCGCATGTGGCACTACGTGGAGGGCATCGCGAACTGGGACCCGGTCTGGCCGTCGCACGGCATCCGCATCCTCCCCGGCCCCTCTTCCCTGTGGCTCGACGCCACGGGCAAGCGTCTTCCGGTGCCGCTGTTCCCCGGCTTCGACACGCTGGGCACGCTTGCGCACCTGCGCACCACCGGCTACGACCACTCGTGGTTCGTCACCTCACGGCAGATCGTGGAAAAGGAGTTCGCTCTCTCCGGAAGCGAGCAGAACCCCGACCTCACCGGCAAGGACGTCGCGCTGCTCCTGAAGTCGCGACTCGCGAAAGGCCCCACTGACCCGGTCCAGTCGTTCCTCGACGAGGGCGAGGACTTCATCGTCGAGAACGACCTCGAGTCTCTTCTCGAGCAGATGCGCCGGCACCCGGGTGGCGAGGCGCTCGACATCGACCGCGTGCGCCGAGAGGTCCTCGCACGGGATCTCGAGATGGAGAACGACTTCACGAAGGATGCCCAGATCGGGATGCTCCGGTCGATGCGGGGGTATCGCGGCGACAAGCTGATCCGCACCGCCTCCCCGCACCGACTGCAGGACCCTGCCGCGGGGCCGATGATCGCCGTCAAGCTGCACGTGATCACGAGGAAGTCGCTGGGCGGCATCCAGACGGATCTCGATGGCCGCGCGCTCGACGGCGAAGGCTCTCCGGTCCCGGGCCTGTTCGCGGCGGGTGAGGCGAGCGGTTTCGGCGGCGGAGGGGTGCACGGGTATCGCGCTCTCGAGGGCACCTTCCTCGGCGGATGCCTGTTCTCCGGCCGCCAGGCCGGTCGTGCGGCCGCGGGCTGAGTCTCAGACCGCGCTGCCCGTGTCGCGCACGGCCGTGAGGCCCGTGGCCACAGGGCCGCGCGAAAGGACGTGCCCGCGTCGGAATGCCAGGCGGATCCAGCGTCCGGAGCGCATCATGGGGACCTGCTCCTCTCCCGAGATGAATCCGAACGCGTCAGCCGCGAAGGCCACGCCGCGAGGGAGGCCGTCGAGGTCTTCGTCGGGCTCTCCCCAGATGGCTGCGCGCAGCGCCCGCACCGCCTCTTCGCCGGCGCCGGGAGTCGCTCCTCGCGCGACCGCGCTGATGCCCCACTGCGCCCGCTGCGCGATGGCGGATGCGGCGAGGGTGCCCACCGACTCCCACCCTCCGCGGGGTGGGGCGATTCCTGCCCACGCGGGCGACAGGCCGGATTCGGGGAGCTGCAGCATCCGCTCATCGGCGGCGGGGCTCAGCTCTGCGACGACCACGTCGCACTCGAGTTCTGGATCGGCGTGCACGACACGCATGGCGAGGATCGTCGGCGTCTGATCGAAGATCCCGTGCGGGGCGAGCGCGGCCGCAGTGAGCGCGAGCACGCCGTTCGCGCCCTGCAGCCGCACGCCCTCGTCGGAGATGCGGCGGGCCCTTCCGACGAAGGTCAGGACGTCCTTGGACGTTTCGGCATCGGAGAGGACGAGAGCGTGGGGCACGCCCTCTAAACTAGCAACGCCAGCGGGCGCCGCAGACGCGAGGAGGCGGGCCTGCGGTGCCACGACCGACCGGAAGGGCAGGCATGACCGCCGATCAGCACGCGATCCGCACCGTTGAGCAGCTGCTGGCAGTGCTCGATCTCGACTCGACGCAGGCACGCACCACTGAGGACATCTTCACCGGTTCTTCGCACCCGATGCCGAGCGGCCGGATCTACGGCGGGCAGGTGCTCGCACAGAGCCTGCTGGCGGCGGAACGCACGCTCCCAGAGGACCGCGCCGTGCACTCGATGCACGGGTACTTCCTGCGGCCCGGCGACGCCGCTCAGGGGATCACGATCGCCGTCGACCGCATCCATGACGGGCGCTCCTTCTCGACCCGGCGTTCGCAGGCGTATCAGAACGGCGTCCCGATCTTCTCGATGATCGCCTCGTTCCAGGACCAGGATCCGGGGCTCGAGCACGCGGTGCCGATCCCCGAGGGCATCCCCGATCCGGATTCCCTGCTTCCGGATGAGGAGCGGGTCGAGGGCCTTCCGGCGGGCACGGCGCGGATGCTGAGCGATCGCGCCGCCGATGTGCGCCACGTGGAGTCTCCGCTGTTCCTGCCGAGCGACGATGCCCAGGTGCCTCAGCAGGCCGTGTGGATGCGGATGCGGGCGCCCCTGCCGGATGATCCGCGCCTGCACCGGGCGGCACTCGCCTACCTGAGCGACATGACGATCCAGGAGTCCATCCTTCGCGCGCACGGCGTGTACTGGGCGCTTCCCGGGCTGAAGGTCGCGAGCCTCGACCATGCGATGTGGTGGCACCGCGCGGCGCGCGTCGACGAGTGGCTGCTGTACGTGCAGGAGTCGCCGAACGCGCGCGGAGGTCGGGGGCTCGCACAGGGGCGCATCTATACGCGCGCTGGCGAGCTCGTGGCGACCGTTGCGCAGGAGATCATGATCCGCGTACCGTCCTGACGGTGAGCGGCTGCGGGCGGATCGCTTCGCTCAGCGGTGCGCGTACTCGATCGACGGGCCGGTGAACGGCTCCCACGCGTCGCGCATCTCCTGCGTGAGCCGAGTCGGTCGCCCTGTCCCGGCATCGACGAGGACGATGATGGCGGTGGAGCGCGCATACAGCTGCCGGGTCTCGGATGCCGGATCGTTGTGCACCTCGTAGCAGACCTCGACACTGGAGCCACCCAGCTTTCCGAACCACATCTGCACCTCGAGCGGGCGCCGCTGGTACGGGACCGGCGCGAGGTATTCGATCTCCTGGCGTGCGATCAGCGTCAGGATGCCCTCTTCGATACCGGAGTCGAGCACCGCGGTGGACGGCGCCTCCTCCCCCGGGCCGGCTCGCCAGAACGCGCGAACGCGGGCTTCTTCGAGGAGCTTGAGCATCGACGTGTTGTTGACGTGGTTGAACGCGTCGAGATCGCCCCAGCGCAGATGGATCGGGATGTGCAGCCGAGACGCTCCGTGGGAGGTCTCGGCTGCCTCATCCGTCGCCCGTACGTCAGTCACGGGTCAGCTTGCGGTGCGTCGACCGGTGCGGCTTGGCGGCGTCCGGGCCAAGCCGCTCGATCTTGTTCTGCTCGTACGCCTCGAAGTTGCCCTCGAACCAGTACCACTTGTCGGGCTGCTCGTCGGTGCCTTCATAGGCGAGGATGTGCGTCGCGATGCGGTCGAGGAACCACCGGTCGTGGGTGATGACCACGGCGCAGCCGGGGAACTCGAGCAGGGCGTTCTCGAGAGAGCTCAGGGTCTCGACGTCGAGGTCGTTGGTCGGCTCGTCGAGGAGAAGCAGGTTGCCGCCCTCCTTCAGGGTGAGCGCGAGGTTCAGGCGGTTGCGCTCACCACCCGAGAGCACGCCGGCCTTCTTCTGCTGGTCGGGCCCCTTGAAGCCGAACTTCGAGACGTAGGCGCGCGAGGGGATCTCGGTCTTGCCGACCGTGATGAAGTCGAGTCCGTCGGACACGACCTCCCACAGCGTCTTGTTCGGGTCGATGTTCGCGCGCGACTGGTCGACATAGCTGATCTTGACGGTCTCGCCGATCTTCAGATCGCCGCCGTCGAGCGGCTCGAGACCGACGATCGTCTTGAACAGCGTGGTCTTTCCCACGCCGTTCGGACCGATCACGCCCACGATGCCGTTCGGCGGAAGGCTGAAGCTGAGTCCGTCGATGAGCGAGCGCCCGTCGAAGCCCTTCTGAAGCTTCTTCGCCTCGATCACGACGTTGCCGAGTCGGGGACCGGCGGGGATCGTGATCTCCTCGAAGTCGAGCTTCCGCGTGCGCTCCGCCTCGGACGCCATCTCCTCGTACCGTGCCAGACGCGCCTTCGACTTGGTCTGGCGCCCCTTGGCGCTGGCGCGGACCCACTCGAGCTCTTCCTTCAGGCGCTTCGCGAGCTTGGCGTCCTTCTTGCCCTGGATGTCGAGTCGCTCGGCCTTCTTCTCGAGATAGGTCGAGTAGTTGCCCTCGTATCCGATCAGGCGCCCGCGGTCGACCTCGGCGATCCACTCGGCGACGTGATCGAGGAAGTACCGGTCGTGGGTGATCGCGATGACGGCACCCTTGTACGACTGCAGGTGCTGCTCGAGCCAGAGCACGCTCTCGGCGTCGAGGTGGTTGGTGGGCTCGTCGAGCAGAAGCAGATCGGGCTTCTGCAGCAGGAGCTTGGCAAGCGCAACGCGACGCTTCTCACCGCCCGAGAGCGGTGCGATCGCAGCATCCCCCGGCGGCGTGCGCAGGGCGTCCATCGCCTGATCGAGCTGGGAGTCGAGATCCCAGCCGTCGGCGGCGTCGATCTCCTCCTGGAGCGTGCCCATCTCGGCGAGCAGCGCGTCGAAGTCGGCATCCGGGTCGGCCATCAGAGCCGAGATCTCGTTGAAACGGTCGAGCTTGGCCTTGATGGCGATGCCATCCTGGATGTTCTCGAGCACGGTCTTCGACTCGTCGAGCTCGGGCTCCTGCATCAGGATGCCGACCGAGAAGCCGGGCGTGAGCTTGGCCTCACCATTCGAGGGGGTGTCCAGACCGGCCATGATCTTGAGGATCGTCGACTTACCGGCGCCGTTCGGGCCGACCATGCCGATCTTCGCGCCGGGGAGGAACGACATCGTCACGTCGTCGAGGATGAGCTTGTCGCCCACCGCCTTGCGTGCACGAACCATCGAGTAGATGTACTCAGCCACCGAAAATGCTCCTTCTGTCGGCGTCGAAGATCGACACTCCAGCCTACCGGCCTCGTGCTGTGCCGTTGTCGTGAGCCCGAGCGGTCACCAGTCGATCGCGCGAGTGCTCCCCACGAGGCAGCGGCCTTCGGCGAGCTGCGGCAGCACGGCTGTGACGGGTTCGCCGGTCGACGGGCCGACCTGCCCGACGAGGCACTCGGTCTCGCCCCAGCGGACCGAGAACTGCAGGCTCTCTGCGGCGTTGCCGACCGTGGTCTGATCCTGCGTGACCTGCATCGCCGCGCGGTCGAAGCCTGCGGCGGTCAGAGCGTCGATGTACGCACGCCCCGAACCGCGCTGATCCGTCGCCCAGACCTGTGCGGTGACGGCAGCGAAGAGCGGAAGATTGTCCGCAGCCGTGCCGTCTGCCACGAGCACCGGACCGTCGGGAGTCGGCGTGGCGGTCGGCGCCGTGGTGGGCGCTCCGGACTCGCTGGTCGAGTCGGAGGGCGGCGGCTGCTCGGGCGACGGCCCGCACGCAGCCAGCACGAGGATCAGCACTGCGCCGGCACTCGTCAGAAGGATGCGCGATACGGAGGAGGCCGGACGTCGAAGCACGAACCGAGTCTACGTGCCGTCCTCCCCCGGACCTGCGCATGCGCCGCATCCGCTCGGGGGCTCAGCTGGGCACCGGCGCTTCGTCCTTCGCTTCTCCGCCCTGGGTCGCCCACGACACGTCGAGGTCCTCCAGCGGGTCGCCGTTCTCGTCCACCACGTCCGGGGCAAGCTGTTCGGGGAACAGCCGCCCGGCAGGGGCCGGAGTCGATTCGATCTCCCCGCGGGTGGGCGCCCCCTCGGTGTTCGCGAACTCGCGGCTGGCGGTCAGGACGCGGGACCGCGGCATATAGCTGCTGGTCCCCCACCGCAGGTCGTGACCGATGGCCTCGGCGTCGATGTCGACGCTGGTCCCGTGCTTGCCGTTCGCCTCCCAATTCCGGATCTTCAAGCGCCCGGTGACGATCACGCTGTCTCCCGTGTGCAGCGACGCGCGCACGTGCTCCGCGAGCTGACGGAAGGCGGCGACACTGAACCAGTTGGTCTCGGCGTCGACCCAGGTGTTCGTCGCCTGGTCGAAGCGGCGGTGCGTGCTTGCCAGCCGGAAGTTTGTGACCGCGACGCCTCCGGCGGTGCGCCCGGTCGTCGGATCCGTCGCCACCTTGCCGACGATGGTCAGAATCTCCGTCATGTTCTTCTCCTCTGCATGCCGGGACGTGCGCCCGGATCGCTCAAGGATGCGCCGTCGGTGAGACACGGAGGCGGCCCGAACACGCCATCGGTGGAGAAGATCAGACAGTGCAGCGATTGTGCAGGAAGAGTCCCGATGGGAGGCCATATCCCGATGTCGGAGGCCCCTCGTAGCTTGGAGTTCGAAAGGAGTCCACCGATGTCCGACAAGCTGATCCAGTCCGTGCCCGAAGTTCCCTACGCCGCCCCGCGATTGCGATCCGCGCGCGAGCATCTCGTGCGAGCATCCGCCCACCTGTGGCGCGTGCAGGATTCCTCCGGCCGCGTCCTCGGCCACCTTCGGCTCATCGCCGATCCCCTCGGCGTGCGCTATCGCGCAGAGCGGCTGCACCTCGCTACAGGGCAGTTCCGCCTCGTCGGCGACTTCTGGCGGGCCGATGACGCCGTCGCGGCTCTGCGCTACGGCTGAGCACTCGGGGGGATCCGATGGTGCCCCCTGCTGGATTCGAACCAGCGACCGACAGATTAGAAGGCTGTTGCTCTATCCACTGAGCTAAGAGGGCGTGCTATCCAACCGTACCGTGCAGCCGAAGCGGATGTCGGACCCGTCGATAGGATGATCGAATGGTATCTGCGTCCGAGAACGACCGACTGGTCTGGATCGACTGTGAGATGACCGGCCTCGACCTCGCGGTCGACGAGCTCGTCGAGATCGCGGTCGTCATCACCGATTTCGAACTCCGTCCGGTCGATCCCGGCTTCCAGGTCGTGATCCGGCCGAGCGAGGCCGCTCTCGCGAACATGAACGACTTCGTGACGAACATGCACACGTCGTCCGGTCTCATCGAGGAGATTCCGCTCGGCGTATCGCTTGAAGATGCGCAGGATCAGACGCTGGCCTACATCAAGCGCTTCGTGCCGCTGGAGCGCAAGGCTCCACTCGCCGGCAACACGATCGGAACCGACCGCATGTTCCTCGCCAAGTACATGCCGCAGGTCGACGGCTGGCTGCACTACCGGAACGTCGATGTGTCGAGCATCAAGGAGCTGTCGCGCCGCTGGTATCCGCGCGCGTTCTTCCACGCCCCAGCGAAAGACGGCGGACACCGCGCGCTTGCCGACATCCTCGAGTCGATCCGGGAACTCCAGTACTACCGTGAAGCCGTCTTCGTGGCTGAGCCCGGTCCGACAAGCGATGAGGTTCGCGAGATCGCCACCTCCGTTGTGTCAAAGTTCACTCCCAACGTGTAATAGAATCGTGGAGTTGCCTGTTTCGGCGGGCGCATGGTGGGTATAGCTCAGTTGGTAGAGCGCCTGGTTGTGGTCCAGGAGGTCGCGGGTTCAAGCCCCGTTACTCACCCCAGAGAGAAGCCCCGACTCATCGAGTCGGGGCTTCTTGCATTTCATCCGTTCGGAATACCCCACCGGGGTATATGGTTGGCTTCACCATGGACAGTCACCAGCATCATGACGGCGCTCAGGCTCGCGACATCGGCCCCGGATCTGCAACCGATGCGAGCAGGGTCACGGCCACCGGGCATCACGACCACATGTCGCACGACCACGGCGCGGGTATCGCACCGGGCGCGCACACGCACCATTCCGGGCACAGCGGTCATTCCGACCACCCCGACCACAGCGGCCACAACGGCCATTCCGACCACAACGGCCATTCCGGTCACGCAGGCCACACCGAGCGCTTCCGCCGGCTGTTCTGGATCATGCTGGCGGTCGCGATCCCCGTCGTCGCAGCCTCTCCGATGTTCGCGATGATCCTCGGCTACGAGGTGCCCGGCTGGGCACGGTGGATCGCCCCCGTGCTCGGCACCCTGATGTACGTGTGGGGCGGCTCCCCGTTCCTCACCGGCGCCGTCGACGAGATCCGAGCGCGTCGGCCCGGCATGATGCTGCTGATCGGCCTCGCAATCACTGTGGCGTTCCTCGCCTCCTGGGGCGCGAGCCTGGGCGTCCTGCACCACGAACTCGAGTTCTGGTGGGAGCTCGCCCTGTTGATCGTGATCATGCTGCTCGGGCACTGGATCGAGATGCGCTCCCTCGCACAGACCACATCGGCGCTCGATTCCCTCGCCGCGCTGCTCCCCGATGAGGCGGAGCGGGTCGAG
>Ga0308158_10003761_pt1 | contig 13126 bp, 13 predicted proteins | sample PhyBR2_FD_201038 | JGI IMG/M metagenome (GOLD analysis project Ga0308158, IMG submission 201038) | Phyllosphere microbial communities from UC Gill Tract Community Farm, Albany, California, United States - DLSLB.R2 | ecosystem: Host-associated > Plants > Phyllosphere > Unclassified | place: USA... | reverse complement strand
CAGCGCGGTCGATTCAATTAGTGGTTACAAACCCTATCCCGCAAACCTGTACCAGGAGATTTCAAATGGCCGTTGCCAATGTGAAACAGGAACTCAAGACCGTATCGTCCGTCAAGGCCAAGGCCGAGAAAGGCGAAGGCGCCCGCTTGCAGAACCAAGCCGAAGTTGGTCAGGAACTGGCAGTGCTGTTGTCTGACGTCTTTGCGCTGTACTTCAAAACCAAAAACTACCACTGGCACATGAAGGGCTCGCATTTCCGCGATTACCACCTGCTGCTGGAAGAGCAAGCCACTCAGATCTATGCCATCACCGATGTCATCGCCGAGCGCGCCCGCAAGATCGGCGAGCCGACTGTCCGCTCGATGGAGCAGATGGTGCAACTCAAGCGTCTGGCCAGCAGCGAAGCTGCCGACTTGTCGCCGGAAGACATGCTGACCGAGCTGCATGACGACAACCAGTCCCTGGCTGCCTACATGCGCACTACCCACGGCGTCACCGACGAAGCCAACGACCTGTCTACCACCAGCCTGCTGGAAGAGTGGATCGACCAGGCCGAAGAGCGCGCCTGGTTCCTGGGTCAGACCGTCGGCAAGTGACCGTAACGGCCTGAGTGCTGACGCAAGCTTTCGGGCACCGTCAGCGTATCAGTGAGCATGAACGTGGTCGGGGGCATTCAACGCCCTCGCCACGGCTTTGACTTCCAGTGTTTCTTCCTCTCCCTGTGCGTTCTTGATCTTCAAGGTCAATGGCACTGTGTCGCCCTCTTTCACCTGCGTGACCAAACCCATCAACATGATGTGATAGCCATTGGCGTCGAAGACGACCGGTTCGCCGGCGGGCAGGCTGACCTCGTCCACCGGCAGCATGCTCATCACGTCGCCTTTCATGGTCGATTGATGAATCTGCGTGTCCTTGGCAGCCGGTGATTGCACGCTGATCAGGGTGCTGTCGGCGTCGGCCTTCAAGGTCATGAACGCGCCCGTGGCAGGCTGTCCGGGAACGGTGGCGCGTGCCCAGGCATCTTCAACGGTGGTTTGCGCCATGGCATGGCCAGTGAAGCTCAGCGCGGCGATCAGCAGGGTGGCGTGGCGGACAGTATTCAGCGTGGTGACAGACAGCTTCTTGGCAACGAATTTCATCAGCAGACTTCCATTACGGTGAGCAGATCCTCGGCGCACTCTTGTGCGGTGAGGGAGTGAGACAAACCCAGGCGCAGCACGCCGCGGGAGTCGAAGACGTAGCTGGTCGAGGTGTGGGAGATGGTGTAGGTGTCGCCCACCGGGACCTTTTCGAAGAAGACCTTGAACTCCTTGGCGACCTCGGCGGTTTGCTCGAGCGTGCCACGCAGGGCCACGAACGTGGGGTCGAAGAGCTTGACGTAGGCGTCGAGCACTTCGGGCGTGTCGCGCTCAGGGTCCAGGGTGATGAAGATCACTTGCAGGCGGTCGCCATCGCGGCCCATGAGTTTCTTGGCCTGGACAGCGCGCGCCAGCGTGGTCGGGCAGACGGCCGGGCATTGGGTAAAACCGAAGAAGACCATCGGCATCATGCCGCGGAAGCTGGACAAGGTCTTTTCGTTGCCCTGTGGATCCTTGAGGCGGAAGGTGCGGCCGAGGATCTCGTTGCTCAGGTCCTTGCCGTGCTTGAACGACAACTTGTTGCTGTCGCCACATCCGGCCAGCGCGCCGAGACCGAGAATGCCCATGCCGGCGAGTACTCGGCGGCGGGTCGGAAAATCGTTCATGCCATATTGCCCTCTGGAGAGGCCCGCAGTTTAAGGGTCCAGGCTCCAGTTGGGCACTGCAACCTGTCACATTTTGTTTAATCGCGGACGGTCAGGCATACCGCGCAATGCCCTTCGCGGCCTATGACCGCTCCCACGGATGCACGCTGATCGTGTAAGAGCGGTCCGTGGGCGCGAAAAAGCACCTCGGACGGTCAGACACATCGCGCCATGCCCTTCGCGGCCGATGACCGCTCCTACGGATGCACGCTGATCGTGTGGGAGCGGTCTGTGGCCGCGAAACAGCACCTCGGTCGGTCAGGCCTCTACCTAAAAAACCGACCAGCCGATGCGTTCGCTGAGCAGTTCCAGGGCCGCCATGCCGGCCAGGGAGTTTCCGGCAGGGTTGAGTTCCGGGGACCAGACGCACACGGTGAACTGCCCCGGCACGACCGCCACGATGCCGCCGCCCACGCCGCTCTTGCCCGGCAGACCGACCCGGTAGGCAAAATTGCCGGCCTCGTCGTACAAGCCGCTGGTGGCCATGATCGAGTTGACCTGCTGGGTCTGGCGCCGGGTCAGTACCTGCTCGCCACTGTGTCTGCAGTAGCCGTCGTTGGCCAGGAAGCAGAAGGCGCGGGCCAGATCGACGCAGTCCATGCGCAATGCGCAGTGGCTGAAATAGCTGCGCAGCACGGCCTCGACGTCATTGTGGAAATTGTCGAACGACTTCATCAGGTAGGCCATGGCCGCGTTGCGCGCGCGATGCTGGTACTCCGACTCCGCCACCCGGCCATCGACGATCACCTGGGGGTTGCCCGACAACCGCCGGGCCAGGTCGCGCATCGACAGCGCAGGCGCGGCGAACCGGGACTGGTTGATATCGCAGATGACCAACGCGCCAGCGTTGATGAACGGATTGCGCGGTCGGCCCCGTTCGAATTCCAACTGCACCAGGGAATTGAACGGCTGGCCGGACGGTTCGTGACCCAGCCGCTGCCAGATATCCTCGCCCGAGTGCCCAATGGCCTGGACCAGGCTGAACACCTTGGAAATACTCTGGATGGAAAACGGCGTGTGGGCATCACCAGCACTGAACACTTCGCCATCGTTGCCATACACGGCAATGCCCAGCTGCGACGGTGGCACATCGGCCAGCGCCGGGATGTAATCGGCCACCTTGCCTTGCCCGATCAGTGGGCGGACGGCATCCAGTATTTCAACCAAAAGCGCTTGCATCGGGCTACTCGCATCAAGGGATCATGCCGTAGACGGCGGCCGTTGCGAACGCATCACAGATCCCCATGGAATGCAGGGCACCTGATCCACCCCAGTGCCCTTTTCGCGGCCGATGACCGCTCCTACAGACAACGCGACGCCCCCTGTGGGAGCGGTCATCGGCCGCGAAGGCCTCGGCCTTCAGCGATAACCCCGCGCCTGCAGGTCGAACAGTTCGGCATAACGCCCCGCCTGGGCCATCAATTGTTCATGGTTGCCGCGCTCCAGCACCCGGCCCTGTTCCAGTACCACGATATGGTCGGCATTGCGCACACTCGAGAAGCGGTGCGAAATCAACAGGGTCATGCGGCCCTTGGCGTACTCGCGGAAATGCTCGAACACCGCCGCTTCGGCACTGGCATCCAGCGCTGCAGTGGGCTCATCGAGAATCAAGATGTCGGCATCACGGCGCATGTACGCCCGCGACAACGCGAGCTTCTGCCATTGCCCGCCGGACAGCTCCTGACCGCCGGCAAACCAGCGCCCCAACTGCGTGGCATAGCCGTGCTCCAGACGCTCGATGAACGGCTCGGCGGTACCCTGCACCGCCGCCTCGCGCCAGCGCTGGGTGTCATCGAACGCCCGCGTATCCCCTACGCCAAGGTTTTCCCCGACGCTGAACTGATAGCGGATGAAATCCTGGAAGATCACCCCGATACGCTGACGAAGCGCCTCCTCCTGCCAGTCCTGCAGATCGCTGCCGTCGAGCAGGATGCGTCCCTCGTCGGGACGGTACAAACGCGTCAGCAGCTTGATCAGGGTGGTCTTGCCTGAGCCGTTTTCACCCACCAGCGCCAGGCTCTTGCCCGGTACCAGGTGCAGGTCGATGCCTTGCAGGGTGGCCCGGTTGGCGCCCGGGTAGCGGAAGCCCAGCCCTTCGCAGCGCAAGCCGTCGCCCGGCTTGACGCCTTCGGTGATATTGCCCTGGGCAACCTGCACCGGGTAGGCCAGGTAGTCATACAGGTCAGCCAGGTACAAGCCGTCCTCATACAGCCCGCCAATGGCCGTCAGGCTGCTGCTGACCGCGCTTTGTCCCTGCTTGAACAACACCAGGTACATGGTCATCTGACCCAGGGTGATATGGCCGTTCACCGTGTCGATGACGATCCAGCCATACGCCAAATAGAACGCCGTCGTCCCCAGCAGGCCCAGCACGAAACCCCAGCCGTCTCGGCGCAAGGTCAGGCGGCGGTCCTCGGCATACAGCTTGGTGAAGGTGTCGCGATAACGCTGCAGCAACAGCGGCGCGAAGCCGAACAGCTTCACCTCCTTGATGTAGCCTTCGTGGGAAAGCAGCGTTTCGATGTAGTTCTGCCGCCGGGTTTCCGGTGCGCGGCGACTGAACAGGCGGAACGCGTCGCCGGAAAAATGTGCTTCGGCGAAGAACACCGGCAAGGCGCCTACCACCAGAATGGCCAGTGCCCAAGGCGAGAAATGCACCAGCAGCACGCCGAAGCTGACCAGCGAGATCAGGTTCTGCACCAGCCCCAGCGATTTGCTCACCAGCGCCAAGGGGCGCGTTGAAGCCTCGCGGCGCACGCGCACCAGCTTGTCATAGAATTCCGAGTCCTCGAACTGCATCAACGACAGGGTCTGGGCTTTCTCCAGAATCAGTGTGTTGACCTTTTGCCCCAGCTGTACGCGCAGCAGCGCCTGTTGCACCGAGAGGCCGCGCTGTGCGCCTGCCAGCAACGCCAGCACGCCGGCTTCCATGAGTACGTAGCGCAGCACTGGCCACAGGGGCGCCGCGCCGGTTTGCTGGTGCAACTGCATGGCAGCCACCACCGCATCGACGATGCGCTGGCCCAGCAACGCAGCCAGTGCCGGCAGGATGCCCGCAGCCAGCGTCGCCAGCACCAGGCCGAGCAGCAAACCGGGTGACGTGGCCCAGACCAACTGCAGGGCGCGCCGGGCTTGGCCCAGAAAGGTCTTGAGGCGGGAGAAGGCAGGCATCGACAAAAGCATTCCTTGAACAAGATAAATGGCCGCAGCCATGACACAATTTACGTTCCAGCCCAGAGTCGACAGCTGTGTGGCGGACTTATTCCAGGCACCCATGGTCATTTAACGGATGAATGCATTCAAATCTATCGCCCTACCCGTCTGGTTGCGCCGCGTCCTGCGGCCATTGCTCGATCCCTACCGCCGTTACCGACATGCACGCCTGATACATGCCGCGCGCATCGTCGCCGCCTTGCTGGTGTCGATCCTGTTGACCAGCGGCTTCAACCTGCCCCATGGCGAATGGGCCTCGGTGACCCTGCTGATCGTGATCGGCGGGCTGCAGCACCATGGCAACATCGGCAAGAAATCCATCGAGCGCGCCTACGGCACCCTCATCGGCGCCGCGCTGGGGCTGGCGGTGGTGGCCCAGCAGAACTACTTCGAAATGCCCGTGATGACCTATCTGCTGATGTCGGTGGCGTGCGGCTTCTTCGCCTACCACGCCATCGGCAAGGGCGGCTATACCGCGCTGCTCTCGGCCATCACCTTGTTCATCGTCGCCGGCCATGGCGACAATCCGATCACCGACGGGCTGTGGCGCACCGTCGATATCCTCATCGGTATCGCCCTGGCCCTGGCGTTCTCGTTCGCCTTGCCGCTGTATGCGGTGTATTCGTGGCGCTACAACCTGGCCACCGGACTGCGCGGCTGCGCCACCATCCACAGCCGTATCGTCAGCGGCCAACCGGTGTCCGCCGACGAGCACCTGAAGCTGATGGCCAAGCTCAACGCGAACATGGTCCAGTTGCGCTCGCTGCTGCCTTCGGTGTCCAAGGAAGTGAAGATTTCCATGACCGAGCTGGACGCGATCCAAGGCCATTTTCGCATGTGCCTGAGCACCCTGGAAATTCTTGCCAACCTGCGTCCCAGTGGCAGCGACCGCAATGCAATGGCACAACTGCAGCAGTGCTTGAACGGTGAAAACCGGCACATCCGCCGGCAACTGGTAGGCATGGCCCGCGCCCTGCGCGATGGTGCCACCGAGCGACTCGAGCGCAACTACGCCAGTGCCGATTCGGACGCGCCCAATGTGGTGCCCGGTGAGCTGATCGGGTATCGGCTGCTGACGCTGCAATTGGTCAATAACCTGGACGGGCTGCAGCAGCGATTGGCCAAGACCGCAGGCCGCTGGAAAATCTGATGCCGCAAGCGGCAGGGCAGCTGCGCGATTGAACTCCCTGCGCACGGACAGCCTCAAACCTTGCATGAAGCAAGAGCGATGGCCATTCCGGTCCATCACGCCATTTCGAGGTCGTGCATGAACATCGATAAATTGAGTAGCCACGTCAACAATGGCGAGATCAGTGAAGTGAACCTTGTTTCCATGGAAGGCGGCTCGTATGTGCTGCACGCGATCCTGGAAGGCGTGTCGCAGCCGGTGGCCAGTGCCAATGGCGCGACCATTCACGTCGCTTCGGTGGAGGAAGCGCGCAAGGTGCTGGCCGGTGTCGCCGATATCAAGTTGTTTCTGGTTCAGGGCAATGCCCATGATGAAATGATCGGCAACCCCGAAGAAGGCAATCACACCATGCGCGAGGAAATCCCGCTGCGTTCCAGCCTTTAACCACCCGCAACCTGCCGCGCACGCGTTACCCGTTATCTTCCTGGAACTCCGCGGCGCGGCCGAACGCGGCTTGCGCCGCTGCTACAGAATACCCCCTTCCCCGATTTCCGCTATTTTCCTGAACACCACAGCGCGGCTGAACAGGCGGCGTGGGATCCTTTACTTCGCTGCGCGGCACTCATAGGATGACTGATCACAACAACAAAACCGAGGATCATCCATGCGTAAACACTTGCTTCTTGCTGCCGCTATCGGCTGTGCAGGCGGTGTGGCCCAGGCCAATACCTTCGCTTACATTTCTAGCCCCGACGACGGCATGATTTCCCAGTACCGCCTGGATGAAGCCACCGGCGCCTTGACCCTGCTGCACCAGACGTCCGCTGGTGACAAGGTCAACCCCATGGCGTTGAGCCCCGACCACACCACCCTGTACGCCGCGCTGCGGGTCGAGCCGTTCCGAGTCATGGCCTATCGCATCGATCCGGCCACTGGCCAACTGGCACCGACCGCCGAAGCGCCACTGGCGGCAAGCCTGGCCTATCTGAGCACCGACCGCAGCGGCCGCTACCTGATGGGCGCCTCCTACGGCGGCAACGTACTGACCGTGCAGGCCATCGATGCGCAGCATCGTCCGGCCAAGGACAGCAAGGTCTACACTACGGGCCCTTATGCCCACTCGGTTCGAAGCGATCCCAGCAACCATTTCGTTTACGCCACCACGCTCGGCGACGAGAAGGTGCTGCAGTTCTCCTTCAACCAGCAGAACGGCGCATTGGAGCCTATCAGTCCCGGTCATGCGTTGGTAACGGCCGGCAGCGGCCCGCGCCACATCGCTTTCGCGCCAGGCGGCAAGTTTCTCTACGTGGTGGGTGAACTGAGCGGCACGGTCGACAGCTTTTCCATCGACCCGCAAACCGGCGCCCTGACCAAGGTCGCCCATGCCGAAGGCGTACCGAAATCGTTGAACCTGGCGCACGGCGAAATTCGCAACGCAGCTAACAATGATCTCAAGGACGACCCGACGCCGCGCATCTGGGCTGCGGACATTCGAGTATCGCCGGACGGCCAGCTGATCTATATCACCGAGCGCACCACCAGCTCGGTGTCGGCATTCAAGGCCGATCCGGCCAGCGGCACCTTGAGTTTCCAGGGCAACTACCCGTTGCAGGAAAAGCAACCGCGCAACATCGCCTTCTCGCCGAGCGGACGCTGGTTGCTGGTGACCGGTGAGAAAGCCGACAAGGTAGGCAGTTACGCAGTCGGCGCGCAAGGCGCACTGACCCGCACCGGGGAAGCGCCTTCAGGCAAAGGCGCCTTGTGGATCGAGATGCTCAGCCTGCCCGGCGCTTGAATCCAGGCATCAGGCGCGCAGGCGGCCGAGCCATTCGACCACTGTGCGCCAGACGCAGATGCCCAGGAAATAGGCCGACATCAAGCTCCAAAGCCCCATCGCAACGGGGTTGCTGGCCGGATGATTGAGGATCAGCACGAAGGTGCACAGCAGCCAGATCGAGGTCACGGCGATGTTGATCGCCATGAAGCGGCGCACTCGGAACGGGTGCAGAAACTTCATCTTGGTCACGGTGAGCAAGGCAAGGCCGATTACGGCGAGCAATGCTACCCAAGGCGACGGCGAGATGATGTACATGCACAGCGCCACCACATTCCACGCCGCCGGGAAGCCGACGAAGTAGTTGTCCTTGCTCTTCATGTTGACGTTGCAGAAGCAGAACAGCGACGACACCAGGATGATGCTGACGGTGATCAGCATGGTGAACTCGGGCAAGGGAATGTAGCGATAGATGAACAGCGCCGGAATGAACACGTAGGTCAGGTAGTCGATCACCAGATCCAGCGTCGAACCATCGAAGTGCGGCAGCACCGACTGGGTGTTGAGCTTGCGCGCCAGCGAGCCATCGACGCCGTCGACCACCAGCGCCAGGCCGAGCCAAAGCAGGCAGATCTTCGGCTGGCCATCGAACAGGGCCAGTGTGGCAAGAAAGGCCAGCACCACGCCGGTGGCGGTGAAGCCGTGGGCGCCCCATGCTTTGAGCGTGGCCGAGGGTCTGATCAGTATCACGGGGTGTTCTCCAGGAAGTAGACGGGCCAAGACAATCGCTGGCAGGTATCCACAGCATTGACCCGAAAGCGGCACAGGTAAAAGGGTTGGCCGCAGCTATCGACCGGACGCGCAGGTATAAGGTTCACGACTCGGTCACCGTAAGTGTCACAGGTAACGCGGTGCGCTGCCAAGCAATTCACTGCATTGAAGTTTTTGTGCCGACGGACGTTGACCGACGCGCAGCGGCGCAGAGTAAGATGAGGCCGGCGTCCAGCAGCTCCCACGCTCAGGAGAAACCGGTTTTTCGCCAGCAGGACCAGCAGACCCAGCGCCCGTGCCAGACAGCCCGGCGCCGGTGAAGTCGCTCACTATCCAGATGGGGCGGCCCGTGCGGCCGCGCTACATTGCGTTAAGGGAATATAGAATGGCCCCAAGAAATGTGATCAATGCCTCGGTCAGCCCCAAGGGCAGCCTTGAAACCCTCTCCCAGCGTGAAGTACAGCAACTCAGTGCCGCCGGTTCAGGCAGCACCTACACCCTCTTCCGCCAGTGCGCCCTGGCCATCCTCAATACCGGCGCCCATGTCGACAACGCCAAGACCATCCTCGATGCCTACCAGGATTTCGAAGTGCGCATCCACCAGCAGGACCGCGGCGTGCGCCTGGAACTGCTGAACGCCCCGGCCGATGCCTTCGTTGACGGCGAGATGATCGCCAGCACCCGCGAAATGCTGTTCAGCGCACTGCGCGACATCGTCTACACCGAAAGCGAGCTGGACAGCCAGCGCATCGACCTCAGCGACTCCCAAGGCATCACCGACTACGTTTTTCATCTATTGCGCAATGCCCGCACCCTGCGCGCCGGCCTGGAACCCAAGATGGTGGTGTGCTGGGGCGGGCACTCGATCAACTCGGACGAATACAAGTACACCAAGAAAGTCGGCCATGAGCTGGGTCTGCGCAAGTTGGACATCTGCACCGGCTGCGGCCCTGGCGTGATGAAAGGCCCGATGAAAGGCGCCACCATCGCCCATGCCAAGCAGCGCATGAGCGGCGGGCGCTACCTGGGCCTGACCGAGCCGGGGATCATTGCGGCAGAAGCGCCGAACCCGATCGTCAACGAGCTGGTCATCCTTCCGGATATCGAAAAGCGCCTGGAGGCGTTCGTGCGAGTAGGCCACGGGATCATCATCTTCCCCGGCGGCGCGGGCACGGCCGAGGAATTCCTGTACCTGCTGGGCATTCTGATGCACCCGGACAACCATGGCCTGCCGTTCCCGGTGATCCTGACCGGGCCCAAGAGCGCCGAGGCCTATTTGCAGCAACTCGATCATTTCGTGGTCGCGACGTTGGGCGAGGCGGCGCGCGAGCATTACCAGATCATCATCGACAACCCGGCCGAAGTGGCACGGGAGATGACCGAGTCGCTGAAGAAGGTCAAATTGTTCCGCCGCGAGCGCAACGATGCGTTCCATTTCAATTGGCTGCTGAAGATCGAAGAAAGCTTTCAGCGTCCCTTCGATCCGACCCATGCCAACATGGCCAATCTGGAACTGAGCCGCGCCCTGCCCCCGCATCAATTGGCAGCCAACCTGCGCCGGGCGTTTTCGGGGATCGTGGCGGGCAACGTGAAAGACAAGGGTATTCGCTTGATCGAAGAACACGGCCCGTACCAGATCCGGGGTGACGCTGCCGTAATGGAACCGCTGGACAAACTGCTGCAAGCCTTCGTCGAGCAGAACCGCATGAAGCTGCCAGGTGGCGCAGCCTATGTGCCTTGCTACCGCGTAGTGACCTGACCTCACCTCTCCATGATCCGCTCCCACACCCCTCCGTGGGAGCGGTCATCGGCCGCGAAAATCACACCGCATAACCCCTGACACACCGCACCGCCCTCTTCGCGGCCACTGACCGCTCCTACGGAGTACATGCAGTTCTGGCTGCTTTCGTGGGAGCGGTCAGCGGCCGCGAAAATCTTGCCGCGTAATACCTGACACCCTCCACCGTCCTCTTCGCGGCCACTGACCGCTGCCACCGTGTGCGCGCTGTTCAGACTGCGGTGGCCTCTTCTGTCGTACGCGCTTTGCCAATAATCCACATAAACCTGTTGCGCATCAAGCGGGATAATTCTATCGTTATTCCACATCAACTATCGCATTGAGATAAATATGTCAGACATCGTGCTAGAAATCAAAGGCCCCGTCGCTGTCATCACCCTCAATCGTCCGGCTGTGCTCAACGCCTGGACCACGCCGATGCGCAACGAAATCATCGAAGCCTTGAACGGCTACAACACCGACCCTGCCATCAAGGCAGTGATCATGACCGGCGCCGGCGACCGGGCGTTTTCCGCAGGTCAGGACCTTTCCGAAGCCCATGATTTCGACGGCGATCGCGCCGTGGAATGGGTGGGTGAATGGGAGCGCTACTACGCCACCCTGCGCGGCCTGTCCAAGCCGCTGATCATCGCCCTCAACGGCACCGCTGCAGGTTCGGCGTTCCAGGTGGCGTTGCTGGGCGATATTCGTGTCGGCCATCCGGGCGTGCGCATGGGTCAGCCAGAGATCAACTCTGGCATCCCCAGTACCACCGGTCCCTGGATCATGAACAGCATGCTGGGCATGTCGCGCACCATCGAACTGACCTTGACCGGCCGTTTGATGAACGCCGATGAATGCAAGCAGATCGGCTTGATTCACCATCTGGTGCCGGCCGATCAGGTGATGAGCAAGGCTCTGGAAATCGCCGAGGAATTGGCCGCCAAGCCACCGATCGCCATGCGTCTGGACAAGCAACGCTTCCGCGAGATGAGCGAGCCGGGCTTCAAGGACTGCATCGCAGCCGGCCGACGCCTGCAGAAAGAGGCGTACGACTCCGGCGAGCCAGCACGCATGATGGAAGCCTTCTTCAAGGCGCGGGCCAAATAAAACCTGGCCTACCTTCTGAAAGCAGATTAGCAGTGGGAGCGCGCCCAATGTGGGAGCGGGTCTCTGCCCGCGAAGGCAGCGACGCGGAGGCACTGATACACCGTGGAGGCCCGTTCGCGGGCAGAGACCCGCTCCCACAGGGTCCTCTCCCACAGATAGCACTACGCACGGCGGCGGCCACGTACCTACCCCGGCTTTTGCAACACCTTGACTGCCGACGTCCTGACTACCCAACGATCCATTCGTTTTCTGTAGGAGACTGTCATGCACACACCTTCCAACCCCGGACGCCGTCAGTTGCTCAAGGCCGGTGCCACCGTGGCCCTGGTCTGCGGTCTACCCAATGTGGTCCGCGCCGCCGATAAACAGATCATCGTCTCAGACCCCGGCGGCCCCTACACCGAGGCTTACCGCAAAGCCTTCTACGACCCCTTCGAGAAGGCCACCGGCATCAAGATCGTCAGCGTGGCGCGCGAATCCCAGCCCGTGGCACAGTTCTCGGCCATGGTGAAAACCCGCAACTATGTGTGGGACGTCACCACCCTGACCATCTCCGCCGACATCCCCTACCTTCAAGCCCAGGGCTTCCTGGAACCCATCGGCCTGTCGGCCAGCGACTACCCCGACCTGCTGCCCGAAGCCATCACCCCCAACTTCCTCGGCGTCGACGTGTACTCCACGGTGCTGGCCTACCGCACCGACACCTTCAAGGATGGCAAGGGTCCGCAGAGCTGGGCGGATTTCTGGAACGTCGAGAAATTTCCCGGTCGCCGCTGCCTGCGCCGCAGCCCGCTGGACACCCTGGAGCAAGCGCTGCTGGCGGACGGTGTCGGCCTCGACGAGCTGTACCCGATGGACGTCGACCGCGCGTTCAAGAGCCTGGACAAGATCAAACCGCACATCGACCTGTGGTGGACCTCAGGCGCGCAAGCCATGCAGGCCATCCAGAGCGGCGAAGTCGACATGATCTCGGCCTGGAACGGCCGCGCCCAGGCGGCCATCGACAACGGCGCGCCGGTGCAGATCGTCTGGAACCAGGGGCTGTATTCGATCGAAGGCTGGGCCATCCCCAAGGGCACGCCGCATGCCGACATGGCCAAGGAATTCGTGCGCTTCTGCGCCGATGCCAAACGTCAGGCCGACTTCACCGACACGCTGGCCTACGGCCCCACCAACCGCAAGTCGTTCGAGTTCATCGCTCCCGAGCGGGCTGCGCTGTTGCCCACCGCGCCCCAGAACCTGGAAAACATGCGCCTGCCCAGCCCGGCCTGGTGGGCAGAGAACCGCACCACCGTGACCGAGCGGTTCAACGCCTGGATCTTGTCGTAAGGGAGTCGATGCATGAGCGTGAAACTTGAAACCCGTGGCCTGGGCAAGACCTATGGTCAGTTCGTCGCCCTGCAACCTACCGATATCCAGGTGCGTGAAGGCGAATTCCTGACCCTGCTCGGGCCTTCGGGCTCGGGCAAGACCACCCTGCTGCAGATGATTTCCGGGTTGGTCCCGCCCGACAGCGGGCAGTTGCTGATCGATGGCCAGGAGGCGACCCACATCGCACCCGGCAAACGC
>Ga0308158_10003759_pt1 | contig 13127 bp, 7 predicted proteins | sample PhyBR2_FD_201038 | JGI IMG/M metagenome (GOLD analysis project Ga0308158, IMG submission 201038) | Phyllosphere microbial communities from UC Gill Tract Community Farm, Albany, California, United States - DLSLB.R2 | ecosystem: Host-associated > Plants > Phyllosphere > Unclassified | place: USA... | reverse complement strand
CTCCCCGAGGTGGTCGGAGGCTCGGCCGTGGTCGTGACCTCGTCGAGGACGCTGATGAGTTCGGGCAGGCCCTGCCCGGTCGTGGCTGACACCGTGACGATCGGCGCTGTTTCGAGTGGTGTTCCACGCAGCTGCGCTCTGACCTGAGCCTTTGTGGTCTCGACGGAGTCGGGGGCGAGGTCGGCCCGGGTGATGACGACGAGGCCGTGGGTGATGCCGAGCGCATTGATCGCGTCGCGATGGTCAGTCGATTGGGCTTGCCAGCCCTTGTCTGCGGCGATGACGAAGCAGGCGATGGGGGCGGGGCCGAGCCCGGCAAGCATGTTCGCGAGGAACTTTTCGTGCCCCGGAACGTCGACGAAGGCGAGTTCGCGTCCCGAGGGCAGGGTCGTCCAGGCGAAACCGAGGTCGATGGTCAGCCCGCGCTTCTTCTCTTCGGCCCACCGATCGGGTTCCATTCCGGTCAGGGCATTGACCAGCGTCGACTTCCCATGGTCGACGTGTCCGGCGGTGGCGATGACGAAAGTGTCAGGCATTGTCAGCACGGACTCGCTTGATGGCGGCAGCGATGCGGTTGTCTTCGCTTTCGGGTACGCAGCGCAGGTCGACCAAGCATCGTCCCTGGTGGACTCGGGCGACGATCGCAGGATCGCTGCGGCGCAGCGGCTCGGCGAAGGCTTCGGGCAGTTCGACGGCCCAGCCGGACAGGGGCACTCCGGGGGCTCCCCCGCCGCCGACTCGTCCGTCGTGGTCGACGATCGTGGCACCGACCGCCTCGGCGAGGGTTTCGGTGCGTTTCCGCAGGTGAACTGTGTCGATGTGGAGGGCGTCGTGGATCGGGTTCGCCGTGTGCGTGATCGTGGCTTCCAGCGCCGCGAGGGTGAGTTTGTCGGTGCGCATCGCTCTGGCCAGAGGGTGTTTGGCCAGTGTCTGCACTGCTTCGGTGCGGCCGAGGATGAGTCCGGCCTGCGGGCCGCCAAGGAGTTTGTCGCCGGAGACGATGACGAGGTCGGCGCCGGCGCGCAGGGCGGTGTCGATATCGGGTTCGTCGGGCAATGCCGGGTCGGGAGTGAAGAGCCCGGACCCGAGGTCGACGATGAGCGGCAGGTTGTGCTCATCGGCGAGTCCGCGCAGTTCAGCCACGTCGACGGAGGAGGTGAATCCTTCGACGCGGAAGTTGCTCGTGTGCACCTTGAGCAGGCAGGACGTGTCGTCGCTGATGGCCTCGGCGTAGTCGGCCACGTGGGTGCGGTTCGTCGTGCCGACCTCGCGCAGGCTGGAGCCGGTCGTCGTCATGAGGTCGGTGAGGCGGAACCCGGCACCGATTTCGATGAGTTCGCCGCGGCTGATGATGATCTCGCCGGAACCTGTGCCGCGGCCGCGCACCGCAGTGACGGCCAGCAGCAGGGCGGCCGCACCGTTGTTGACCACGAGAGCATCCTCGGCAGCCGGGCTCGCCTGCAGCAGGGCGGCCTTCGCTCCGGTGCCCCGCTTGCTGCGTTTGCCGGTGCCGAGGTCCATCTCGACGTCGACATATCCGGCCGCCTCGGTGATCGCCTGGGTTGCCGCAGGTGAGAGCGGTGCCCGGCCGAGGTTCGTGTGGACGAGGATGCCGGTGGCATTGAGCACTGGGGTCAAGGAGGAAGCCGAACGGGAGGTGAGCTTGGAGGTGATGGCGGGGGCCACCTCGGCGACGGGGATCTCGCCGGCTCGGGCGGCGTTCTGCACCTCGGAGATGATGGCCTTGATGGTCGCCTGGTTGAGGCGCTCACCTGCTGCGATGACCTCGGGAAGGGCGAGGAGATGATCCGTGCGCGGAATGGATCGACGCGGGTCGGACTCGACCATCTGACCTCCTCCTCTGTGCGGGGTCATGGCGGCGCCGCTTGGTCGGCGGAACCGCGAAACGGTTGGCGGAGGCGGACGGGAATCGAACCCGCCAGACCGAGATACTCGGTCTCACTGGTTTTGAAGACCAGGGCGCCCACCAGGACACGGACGCCTCCATAAGGAATCCTATCGCGGGTGTGAGCGAGGTGAAGCGAAGGGCCGATGCGGCCGGGGCGGCGCTCGATTGACCAAACGAACCAGTATCGAGCGCGCCGGTACCGATCTTCCGACCGAGTTCACTCACCATTCGCTCAGGCTTCTCCGAGCGCGGCTTAAGGTGACAAGGTTCCCAGCCATCACCGCTCGAAGGTCGTCATGCCCTCTTCGCTTCATCCTGCCTGGTCACACCGCCGATCCCATCCCACCGGAGAGCGACTATTCATCCCCGCCATCCTCGCCACACTGGCGGTCCTCGCTGCCCATGTCGCACCCATCGGAACGCTCCCCGGTCTTCCCGGTCCCGCCTCGACACCGGCCCATGCTGCAGCACCAAGCGAGGACGACCTCGGCAAGGACGGGTCGGCACTGCGCGACGTCGAAACCAAACGCGTGGCTCCGGGACTCGACCTGACGAACTTCTCCCGTCTCGAGGACGGAGGGTGGAACAACGGCAATGTGCTCACCGCGGACCTCACCACGGACTCCCTGTCGATGGACGTCCGCGACACGGGAAAGGTCGCCGGCGCCGGTACCACCAGCGAGATCATGGCGGGCGGACCCGAGGGGAAGAAGGCCGTGGCCGCCGTCAACGGCACGTTCTTCGACATCAACCAGTCGTGGGCACCGATCTACACCTCGGTGTCTCGGGAGGGAATGCGCATCGGCTCGAAGGAGGCCAAACCCGCGCTCACGCTCGAGGACAAGAAGGCAGCCGTGTCGATGCTCTCCGCGGCGGGAACGCTGACCCATGACGGGCAGGAGACGGAACTCGGCGGATTGAACAACCCGGAGCTGAGCCCCGACACCATCGGTGTGTACAACGAGGCGTGGGGAGACCATACGCTCGACCGTCCGGTCGGCGGCCCCGATGACATAGCCGCCGAGGTCGCCCGCGTCACTGTCGTCGACGGAAAGGTCACCGAAACCTCGGGCATGGTGGACGAAGCGGGCGACCCGGAAATCCCGGCAGAAGGACAGGTCCTGCTCGGCCGCGATGCCGGGGCGAAGACGCTGTCGGAACTCGAAGTCGGCGACGACGTCGATGTCGAGATCGGACCGAGCGAGGATGTCGACATGGGGATCGCGGGCAGCCACCAGATCCTGGCCGACGGCTCGGTTCCCGACCTCCCCGCCGGCGACCTCGAAGACACCGAACACCCGCGCACCGCGGTGGGCATCAGCAAGGACGGTTCGGAGCTGTTCGTCACCACCATCGACGGACGCAGCGAGTCCTCGGGAGGCATGAGTCTCGAGGACATGGGCGAGTTCTTCTCTGACATCGGCGCCTACAACGCGGTCAACCTCGACGGCGGCGGGTCGACGACGATGCTCGCCCGCACAGCCGGCGCAGATGCTCCGGCACTGCAGAACGACCCGTCCGACGGTAAGCAGCGCACCGTCGCCAATGCCCTCGTCTTCTACTCAGATGCCCCCGCGGAGCAGCTGGCCGATGCGCAGATCGAACCCGAACTCGACGGACAGACCACCGTGCTCAAGGGGCTGAGCCGATCGATGAGGGGCACCGGGCTCGGTGAGAATCTCGAACCGATCGCCTCCTCCGGAAAGTTCTCCGCCGACGGCGGAGTGAAGCTCGCCGACTCCGATGAGTCGAACGCCCGCGTGACCGGTGAGACCACCGGCAAGGGTCGCGTGAGCTATGCCGTCGACGGGCACACCGCGCGACAGGACCTCGATGTGCTCGGCGAACCGGTCGGACTCTGGCCGAGCGCGCGGAGCATCAACCTCGAGGACGCCCAGGACTCGCAGACGGTGTCCCTGACCGGCTTCGACTCCGAGGGCAGGCGTTCTCTCATCGAAACCGGCGACATCGACGTCGACGCCGACGAAGGGCTGAGGGTCGACACCGACAGCCTCGGCGAACTCGTCGTCTCCGCCGATTCGTCGACGGCTGGGAAAGGCAAGGACTCCCGCGACGACGAACCGACGTCCGGGAACGTGAAGCTCACCGTCGGAGACGTGACAACGACGATCCCGGTGACCGTCGGCACCGAAACGACCGAGGTCCTCGACTTCTCCGACACCTCGGCGTTCACCGACGGCCACGATCGGGCCACCGGCTCATTCACCGCAGGTGAGCCCAGCCCTGATGGCAAGCCGAGCATCGATCTCACGTATGACTTCTCCACCTCCTCGGCGACGCGCGGCTACTACCTCATCCCGAAGGAGCCGGTGAAGCTGGAAGGCAACACGGTGGCGTTCGAGATGATGGTCCGCGGCGACGGCACCGGGGCCTGGCCGAGGCTGCAGGTGAGCACTCCCGACGGCACAGTGACGAACATCGACGGCGACCACATCACCTTCGACGGGTGGCAGAAGGTCCGCTTCACCGTCCCCGAGGGGCTCTCCCAACCGCTCACCCTCGAACGGATCCGGATGATGGAGACCCGGTCTGCCGAAAAGTACAAGGGGGACATTTCGATCTCCGACCTCCAGGCGATCTCCACGCCTGAGACCGACGATCCGGCCACCTCGGCGCGGCATGATCCGGCGCTGTTGACAACCGGGACCGTCGCTGACCGTCCGCAGAACATCGCCGTGATGAGCGACGCCCAGTTCGTCGCCACCGACCCGGATTCCGAAGCTGTCAAGGGTGCCAGGCGGACGCTGAAGGAGATCCGCGAGGCGAAGCCGGATCTGCTCGTCATCAACGGCGACCTCGTCGACGAGGCCTCTCCGGAGGACTTCGAACTGGCGAAGACGATCATCGACGAGGAGTGGGATGAGTCAATCCCCTACATCTACGTGCCCGGCAACCACGAGATCATGGGCGGGGAGATCGACAACTTCGAGGCCGCCTTCGGTTCCCCGACCGGCGAACGCACAGTGGGGCGGACGAAGATCGTGACCCTGAATTCCTCGGACGGAACGTTGAACGGCAGCGATGATTCGCAGTTGAACATGCTCGAAGACGCCCTCGACGAGGTGGCCGAACGTGACGAGCTCACCGGCATCACCGTGTTCTTCCACCATCCCCCGCAGGATCCGCTGCCGTCGAAGACGAGCCAGCTCGGGGACCGACGGGAGGCCGAGGAACTCGAGAAGAAGCTCGGAGAGTTCCGCAAGGACAGCGGGAAGTCCGCGGCCGTGATCAACGGCCATGTAGGAGCATTCCACGGGTCCGCGGTCGAGGGCGTGAGCTACCTCATCAACGGAAACTCCGGGAAGGATCCGGCCGGCACTCCGGCGACCGGCGGATTCACCGGATGGACGATCCGACCACAGCCGATCGGGTCGGCTGGCTGGCCGCGGAGACGAAGCCGCGCGTCGATTCGATCTCACTCGAGGCACCCGGCTCCCTGGCCCTGGGTCAATCCGCGGACGTCGCTGCGTCCTTCACTCAGGGTGAGCGCACCGTTCCCGTCGGGTGGCCGGCGACGGCTCAGTGGGGTGGTGACGGGGTCGTGGTCGATTCCGGCGCCGAGGTGGCCATGCAGCAGGCGACGGGCGCGAAGGTCAGTGCCCAGTCAGTGAAATCCGGGGCCCCCGAGGCGGCCTCCGACGTCGTCCGCGTCAACCCGGCGACGGGTCAGATCACCGCGGAGAACCCGGGAACAGCGACCCTCGAGGTCACCGTCAACGGCAAGACCGCGAAGGCCACCGTCGAGGTCGCGGGGGAAGAACCGCCTCCGGGTCCCGGCGATGACGACGGATCTGAGGACAGCGGAGCATCGGCCGACAGTGCGGGAGCTGAGGACGGCTCCGACGCTTCCTCCACGGGAGGCGAGGACCGCTCATCGGAGGGGTCGGACGATGACGGTGCCTCGACCAAGGCCTCGGCCGGTGCCGATGAGGATTCCTCGGCGGGAAGCGGTTCGGACGGAGCCTCGTCGAATGCCTCTTCGAGTGCCTCGGGCGGCAGCGAGGCGAGCGGCTCGTCGGACAGCGAATCGGACGGCACTTCGTCGACCGCCTCGTCGAGAAGCGATGCGAACGCGGACGGGTCGTCTGACGGGAACGGCGATCTGCCGCGCACGGGCGGGCCGGTTCTGCTCACCGCACTGCTCGGCGCGTTGCTGGTCATCGGCGGAATCATCGCCGTCCGCGCGGCCCGCGCGCGGCGGGCCGGCCGCCCGGCGGGGAGGCACTGACCTGGGCGAACGACCGGCCGTGCGCCCGTACGGAGGTGCACGGCCGCCTCGGCGACGGAATGGAATCGGGCGTCCGTCGACGCCCTTGACCGCCGGTGTTAGTCTCGCAGTATGACTGCGATTCAGGACCGTCTGACCTCGTTCGCCCACGGTGGAGGATGCGCCTGCAAGATTCCCCCCGGCGAGCTCGAGGACGCGGTGCGCGGCCTGGTCGGTCAGCCCGGCCCGGATGTCCTCGTCGGCCTCGATGACGGCGATGATGCCTCGGCGGTGCGAGTCCGCGATGACCTCGCGGTGCTCTCGACCGCGGATTTCTTCACCCCGGTCGTCGATGACGCCTACGACTGGGGGCGGATCGCCGCAGCCAATGCGCTCTCCGATATCTACGCGATGGGCGGGACCCCGGTCACGGCGATCAACCTCGTCGGGTGGCCGCGGGAGAAGCTGCCGATGGAGCTGCTCACCGAGGTCCTGCGCGGCGGGCTCGACGTCGCAGCGCAGGCGAACTGCCCCGTGGCCGGCGGCCATTCGATCGACGACCCCGAACCGAAGTACGGCATGGCCGTGACCGGTGTGGCCCACCCGGATGAACTCATGCGCAACGATTCCGCCGAGGCGGGGCTGCCCCTGACATTGACCAAGCCGATCGGCGTGGGGATCCTCAACAACCGGCACAAAGTCACTGGTGAGACCTTCGATGAGGCAATCGCCACGATGACCGCGCTCAATGCCGAAGCGTCGCGGGCGGCCGTGGCTGCAGGCGTACGAGCGGCCACGGATGTCACCGGTTTCGGCCTGCTCGGGCACCTGTTCAAGATGGCCCGTGCCTCAGGAGTCGGAGCGGTCATCGATGCGACCGCGGTGCCCCGCCTCGGTGATGTCGATGAGTCGATCGCTGACGGGTATGTGTCCGGCGGGACCAGGCGAAACCTCGACTGGGTACGACCTCATCTGACCGCGGATGACGGCGTGAGCGAGGACGACCTGCTGCTTCTGGCCGATGCGCAGACCTCGGGCGGACTGCTCGTCGTCGGCGAACTGCCTGGTCACCCGATTATCGGCGAGATCGTCGCCGGCTCGGGCGTGCACGTGCGTTGAGGGGCACTATCGGCGCGGAGTGACGTCCTCGTCGCGGAACTGGCGGAAGCTGGACGTGAAGAACCAGAAGAAAGCACCGGTGAAGAGGCCGGCCAGCAGTGTCTGCCACCAATTGAATGACTCGTTGCCCCAGCCGAGCAGATGCATGCCGAAGTAGATCAGCGGGAAGGCCACTGCCACAAAAACCCCGAGCTTGATGCTCTGGCGGTCCTGAAGCAACTTCTTCATAGGTCTCTCACGCTACCCGACGCACTTCATTTCGCAAGTCTATTTGCTGAATATGCTGTCTCGTGAGGCACTTTTCGGCATCAATCGGCGTTCACAGGGGAAGTTCGCGCGACGATTTCGAGCATCCTTCATCGGTCGTCGCACACCACCCCGTTACACCGAGGTGTTTTCGCACTGAAGGCGAGGGGGTTCCGCCGGAACTGTATGAAGAGCCACTCGCGAGTGAGTGTTGGCACTGCCGGCGCCCAGCAACACGAACAGTGAGGGGTGCTCACGGTGGGGGCGCTCGCGCTTAGCGGTGATGTCCCGCCCGCGCGCCTACCGCCCGGTGGTGATGGAGTCGTCGGTGATGCCGCGAGCCCGACGCTCTTCGAGGCGAGCGCGCTGCGGTTCGACCACGTGACGCGGGTCCTTCGTCGATTCGATGCCGGCTTCCAGCACACCGAAACGCGTGTACGCCGAGGCGGCCGCCAAGGCCGCACCGGAGACGACGGACAGCCCCCGCAGCACAGCACGCGTCTTCCAACTCCGCTTTGCGACTCCAGCAGAGCCTGCACTTCCGACAGCCTCAGCAACTGCGCCAGCCACACCTGAAGCACTCGCTGAGCCGCCAGAGCTACGCCCACCCAGCTTCTTCGCGAACACGCGCGCCCCCACCTCGACGACGGCGGCTCCGACGGCTCCGGCGATGAGCAGCCTCTCGGCCCGATGCAGCTTGTGTCCCGGTTCGCCGTCGTCCAACGGATCGACCTCGGCCGGGTGCATGCGCTTCCTCATCGCCGACATCGCATAAGCCTCTCCGGCGGTCCCGGCGAGCGCGAGCAGTCGGGCAGGGCCGGTCTCGGCCACCGGTGCCAATGCCATCGCGGCACCTCCGGCGGCCATCGATGCCGAGGACACGAACACGTACGGCAGACCGTTGCGACCGGCGGCGTTCCAAGTCGGAACGGCCGTCGCCCCGAGAAGCACAGCGGTATATGCGGCCAGCGGAGTAGCAAAGAAGGCGGACTCGACGGCCGCCGGCGTCTCCATCGCATGGAGCACCTTGCGCAGCGGGCCCAGAGGCAGCAGCTTCTCACCGGTGATCCGGTCGAGTTCGATCGCAAAGGTCACTCCCGATCCGACGCCGAAGCCGGAGAGGATCCAAGTGCCCAAGCTCATCGGCGATGAGACTTTGACGACGCGCATCATATTGAGGAACCGCTCGGGCCTGCCGAGGTCAGCCACGAGAGCGGCACCGCCGATGCCGGTCGCGGCGATCGCAGTCATCCGGGAGGCGATGCGCAGACCGGGCCGATCGGTCAGCTGCGCGCCGAAGCCCAACAGAGACGAACCGCCCGCCAGACCGCCGAGGAACAGGTAGGCCCCGATCTCATCGCCCCACGGTGGAGCCTTGACGATCGGTCGACCGTAGTAGGACGTGAACTCGACATCCTCGACCATCGGCATCTCACGGTTGCCGTCAGCACCACGGTTCTTCCACCCGCCGCCACGGCCGTTGCCGCCGCGACCGCCCCGTCGACCACCGGAACCGTCAGGTCCGCCGGGACCTCCGCGGCCGCCTCGGCGACGTTTTCTGCGTCCGCCTTCCGGCTCGGGTGGGCGGTAGGAATCGTATTCTGAAGTGCTCATGAACGGCGGCTCCCGAGGAACGCGAGACCGGCCGCGGCGACCATGCCCAGCGCCGCGATCCCGGCGTTGGCGTACATCTTCGGCAGATCCTTCGTCGCGACCCGCGGGTCCGGCGGCAGGCCGTAGACCTCGGGTTCGTCGAGGAGGAGGAACACCGATCCGGTGCCGCCCACCCCGTCGTTCGGGTTCGCCCCGTAGAGGCGAGCCTCGGTCAGGCCCTTCGCGTGGAGTTCGGCCACACGGTCGTGCGCCTGGTCGACCATGTCCTCACGGTCGCCGAACTTGATCGACTGCGTCGGGCAGGTCTGCGCGCAGGCTGGTTCCTGACCCTCGACGAGGCGGTCGTAGCAGAGGGTGCACTTGTTCGCGGTGCCCGCATTCGGCACATCCATGTCCGCGGCCTTGCGATCATCCCGGTCGGTGGGGGTATTGATCGTGCCGTCGTCGCGGCGTTCGATGACGCCGAAGGGGCAGCCGGCCACGCAGGTTCCGCAGCCGTTGCAGACATCGTTCTGGACGACGACGGTGTCGAATTCGGTGCGGAAGAGCGCACCGGTCGGGCACACGTCGAGGCAGCCTGCGTGCGTGCAGTGTTTGCACACGTCGGAGGACATCAGCCAGCGGAAGTCCGCGGTGTCCGGGGGCGTCGTGTCGACGTTCGACAGGTCGGTCGGCTCCAGGGCACCCGGTGCCAGCAGATCGACGCCCAGCTCAGGCGTCGTCGGCAGACCGGCGGAGGTTCGGCCCTCGGCCGCCGCACCCAAGGCCCCGTCCAGCGGCTGCGCGGCGGCAGACTCATCGGTGCGCGGGCGGATCGTGGGCATGCCGAGATTGACGAGCTTGCGCCCGGATTCCCGCGCCTTCTCGATGCGTTCGGAATCCTGTTCGATGAACGCGACGTGCCGCCACGTGTTCGCCCCGAGGCTGCCCGTGTTGTCATACGAGGAACCGAGCAGTTCGAAGGTGCCGTCCTGAGGGTTGCGGTTCCACTCCTTGCACGCGACTTCGCAGGCCTTGCAGCCGATGCAGATCGAGGTGTCGGTGAAGAATCCCTTGCGGCTGTGCGCGGAATCGTGCCAGTGCCCGTCCGCCAACGTGCCGTCATCGATCGTCGGTGTCGACATCAGTCGTCCTCCTCCTCGTTCTCCTGCCGGTCCCGAGCGGCGCTGGCGCGAGCTTCCGCTTCGGCCACCTCGGTTTCGGCGATCGCACTGCCGTCGGCGTGCCGGCCGTGGTCGGGGTCGCCGTCGCTGGGGTCCCCGTCGTCGGCGCGGTTCGACACCGCCGTCTCGTCGGGTTCGGCCGGTTCGGTCGCCTCGGTGGGTTCGATGGTGATCCTACCGCTGCGATCATCGGCACTGTCGACCGTCGCCGAGGCGGTCGTGCCGTCCCCGCCGGAGGCTCCGTCCCGTCCCCCGTCCAGGGTCTTGCCCGGGGTGACGCCGACGGCCGAGTCGCCGCCTCGGTGAGCGTGCCCACCGGCGCTGCGACCCTGTCCGGCGTGATGGGAGGACTCGACATCCTCGGCGGGAACGGTGACCTGCTGGTTGCCGGATTCGGGGCTGAGTCCCGCCTCGCGTTGGTACTTCTCGACGAAGTCGACGAGTTCGGGTCCGCGGGGACGGCGGCCGGGCATGATCGTTCCGGCCACGTACTTGCTGTTCTGGATGTAGACGTTGGGGTCCATCGTCACTCCGAGCAGGTCGTTGGCGGAATCGCCTTCGACGACGGCACCCTGACCTCCCACGCCCCAGTGATAGGGCAGGCCGATCTGGTGGACGGTCTTCCCGCCGATGGTCAGCGGGGTCATCCGCTTCGTCACGAGGACGCGGGCCTCGATCGCCGCCCGCGGGGAGACCAAGGTCGCCCACCCGTAGGGCTCGAGCCCCACCTCGGCGGCGAGTTCGGGTGAGATCTCGCAGAACATCTCCGGCTGCAGCTCCGACAGGTACGGCAGCCACCGGGACATGCCTCCGGCGGTGTGGTGCTCTGTGAGTCGGTAGGTCGTGAACACATAGGGGAAGACCTCGGATCCGGGCACCCCGGCACCGGGAGCCGACAGGTTGTCCTCACGGCGCATGACCATCCGGGTCGGGCTGTTCTGCTGGGAATACAGCGGGTTCGCGACCGTCGATTCCTGCGGTTCGTAGTGGGTGGGAATCGGCCCGTCGATCATGCCGCTGGGTGCGAACAGCCATCCCTTGCCGTCGGCCTGCATGATGAACGGATCGTCACCGTCGAGGTTCGCGGGTCCGCCATAGGCGGCATCCGATCGGGCGGCGGGTGCGCGGTCGATCGGGAAGTCGGGTACGTCCTTGCCGGTCCACTTCCCGGTCTCGTCGTCCCACCACACGAACTTCTTCCGTTCCGACCAGGGAGTTCCGTCGGGTGCGGCCGAGGCACGGTTATACAGGATCCGGCGGTTCGCCGGCCATGCCCACGCCCATTCGGCGGCGGTTTCGTCCTGCTCATCCCGCGGTTTGCGGCGGGCGGCCATGTTCTGGCCTCCCGCGTAGACGCCGGCGTAGATCCAGCAGCCTCCGGCGGTGGTCCCGTCGTCGGTCATCTGGTTGAAGTTGTCCAAGGGCTCGCCGTCGCGGTCGCCGCCGATGAAGTAGCCGTTGATCTCCTTGACGACCGCCTCGGCGTCGACTTCACCCTCCTCGTCGACCGGGTAGTCCCAGGTCATGTCGAGCAGCGGCCGATCGCGGGGGTCGTCGGAATCCTTCAGCTTCTCGCGCACGGCTTGGCCGAGTTCGTAGAAGAAGTCGAGTTCGCTCTGTGCGTCCCCGGGCGGGTTGACGGCCTTGTGGCGCCACTGCACAAGACGCTGGGTCTGCGTGAAGGTGCCGGCCTTCTCCGTGTGGTTGGCTGCGGGCAGGAAGAACATCTCGGTGTCGATGTCCTCGGTCTTCAGCTCCCCGGTCTCGATCTCGGGGCCGTCCTTCCACCAGGTGGCGGATTCGATGAGGCTGAAGTCGCGGACGACCATCCACTTCAGGTGACTCATGGCCATGCGCTGCATGCGCCCGTTGGCCGAGCCCACTGCCGGGTTCTGCCCGAGCAGGAAGTACCCGTCGACACCGTCGTTGAGCATGCGCACCGCGGTCTGGTAGGTGCCGTGGGCGCCGTTGATGCGCGGCAGATAGTCAAAGGCGAAGTCGTTGTCCTGCGTGGCCGCGTCGCCCCACCAGGCCTTGAGCAGGCTGGTGGCGTAGGCACGGCCGTTGGCCCAGTAGCCCTTGTGGGTCTCCGGGGTGCCGACGGCGGCGACGTAGTCGTCGAAGGTGTCGTGGACTCCGGCACTGGGCATCGGCAGGTAGCCGGGCAGCAGGTTGAACAGGGTCGGGATATCAGTCGATCCCTGGATCGTCGCGTGCCCGCGCAGCGCCATGATTCCGCCGCCCGGTCGGCCCATGTTGCCCAGCAGCAGCTGGAGGATCGAGGCGGTGCGGATGAATTGCGCGCCGAGGCTGTGCTGGGTCCACCCGACCGCGTAGGCGAAGCACGTGGTCCGTTCCCGGCCCGAGTTCTCGGTCACCGATTCGTAGAGGTAGTCGAAGTCTGCGGGTTTGATTCCGCAGTTCTCCTCGACCATCTCAGGCGTGTAGCGCGAGTAGTGGTGCCGGAGAATCTGGAAGACCGATTTCGGGTCCTTCAGGCTCGGGTCCTTGAGCGGTGCACCGTGCTCATCCGTCTGGTACGACCACGTCGAATTCTCGTAGGAGTTCGTGTCCGGGTCGAACCCGGAGAACAGTCCGTCGAGATCCTCGGTGTCGACATAGTCGTCGCTGATGAGGTTCGCGGCGTTGGTGTAGGCGCGCACGTACTCGTCGAAGTAACGGCCCTCGGTGAGCACACGGTTGATGAGCGCACCGAGCAGCACGATGTCGGAGCCGGCCCGAATGGGCACGTGCTTATCGGCGATCGCGGTGGTGCGCGTGAAACGAGGATCGACGTGGATGATGCGGGCACCCCGGGCCTTAGCCTCACTCACCCACTGGAAGCCCA
>Ga0308158_10003756_pt1 | contig 13130 bp, 13 predicted proteins | sample PhyBR2_FD_201038 | JGI IMG/M metagenome (GOLD analysis project Ga0308158, IMG submission 201038) | Phyllosphere microbial communities from UC Gill Tract Community Farm, Albany, California, United States - DLSLB.R2 | ecosystem: Host-associated > Plants > Phyllosphere > Unclassified | place: USA... | reverse complement strand
TCGTCACCACCGTTCTCATCCTCTTGGGGCTCAGGTGGCTGCCGAAGCGATCCGAAGACATTCGTGAATCCATGACGATCCGCGCCAGGTTCCGGCGCTTCCGGGACTTCGCGCTCGCCGTCCTCTGCGGCGTCGCCATGTCGGCAATCGCCTATGCCGTGATGACGATGCCGGTGCCCGACGCGATCGCCAACTATTTTCTCGAGCACGCCTATTCGCTCGGCGGTGGACGAAACGTCGTCAATGTGATCCTCGTGGATTTCCGCGGCTTCGACACGCTGGGCGAAATCGCGGTGCTCGGCGTCGTATCGCTCACCGTCTACGGCCTGCTGCGCCGCTTTCGTCCGGCTGACGACAGCATGGGGATGCCGGAGCAGCAGCAGGTGCAAAATCGCTTCGACGAGGAGCGGCCGGAGCGTTCGGCTGGCGACACGGTGCGTGACTATCTGCTCGTCCCATCGGTCATCATGCAGTGGATGTTCCCTGTCATCATCACCTTCTCCGTCTACCTCTTCATGCGCGGGCATGACCTGCCGGGCGGCGGGTTCTCGGCGGGATTGACGCTCTCGATCGCCTTTCTGCTGCAATATCTCGCCGGCGGCACGCGCTGGGCCGAAGACCGCATCCGCATCCTGCCGTTGCGCTGGATGGGCGCGGGATTGTTGACGGCGGTGCTCACGGGCGCCGGTGCTTGGTTGCTCGGCTATCCGTTCCTGACCTCGCATTCGCGCTATCTCGAGCTGCCCCTGATCGGCAAGGTGCCGGCGGCGACGGCGCTGCTCTTTGATCTCGGCGTCTTCTCGCTGGTTGTCGGATCGACCGTGCTGATCCTTGTCGCGCTTGCCCACCAATCGCTGCGGATCAATCGCCTGCGCACGATCGAAGCGGCCAAATCGGAGGAGCGGTGATGGAACTGGTTCTGTCGATCGCCATCGGCATCATGACGAGCTGCGGGGTCTGGCTTATCCTGCGTCCGCGTACCTATCAGGTGATCATCGGGCTCTCGCTGCTCTCCTACGCCGTCAACCTGTTCATCTTCGGCGTCGGCGGCGTGAAGGCCAATGTGCCGCCGATCCTCGGCAATGACGATCCGTCCATTCTCGCCGATCCGGTGCCGCAAGCGCTGGTACTGACGGCTATCGTGATAGGCTTTGCGACGACGGCACTGTTTCTCGTCGTTCTGCTCGCGTCGCGCGGGCTGACGGGCAGCGACCATGTCGACGGAAGGAACGAGCCGAAATGAACGGTTGGTCCCATCATCTCCTCGTCGCGCCCATCCTCATTCCGCTGATCGCCAGCGCGCTCTTGCTGTTCATCGACGAGCGGCGGCGCGTCGCCAAGGCGATGGTCAGTCTCGCGTCGGCCATTTTGCTCGTGGTGATCGCGTTCATCCTGTTCAGGATCGAAAGCGGCCCGAATGGCTTCGAGGGCGTCTATCTCGTCGGTAACTGGTCAGCGCCGTTCGGCATCGTGCTGGTTCTCGATGGCCTCTCCGCAATGATGCTGCTTTTGACGGCGCTGCTTGCCGTGTCGGCGCTCGTATTTTCGCTGGCCCGCTGGCATGCCGTGGGCGCGCATTTCCACAGCATGTTCCAGCTGCTTCTCATGGGCGTCAACGGGGCGTTCCTCACGGGCGACCTGTTCAATCTCTTCGTTTTCTTCGAGGTCATGCTGGCAGCCTCCTATGGCCTCCTGCTGCACGGTTCCGGCCCGCTGCGCGTCAAGGCCGGCATGCATTACATCGCCGTCAACCTCGTTGCCGCCCTGCTGTTCCTGATTGGCGTCAGCCTCATCTACGGAACCGCCGGGACGCTCAACATGGCCGACCTTGCCGCCCGCATCCCCGAGATCGAGCCCGACCGGCGCATGCTGATGGAGGCAGGTGCCGGCATATTGGGTGTTGTCTTCCTCATCAAGGCTGGCATGTGGCCGCTCTGCTTCTGGCTACCCACCGCCTACAGCGCCGCATCTGCGCCGGTGGCCGGCATCTTCGCGATCATGAGCAAGCTTGGCATCTACGTGATCCTGCGGCTGACGATGCTCTTGTTCGGCGAGGGACCTTCGGCCGGCTTCGGCGCGCCGGTGTTGCTCTATGGTGGCATGGCGACGCTGATCTTCGGGATCGTCGGCGTGCTTGCATCGCAGGCACTCGGACGGCTCGCAGGCTTTTCGGTGCTGGTCTCCTCGGGAACGTTGCTGATGGTGCTTGGCATCAACGACGGTGCCGTCTCTTCCGGCGCACTGCTTTATCTCGTCAGCTCGACACTGACGATAAGCGCCTTCTTCATGCTGATCGAGCTCGTCGAGCGCGGCCAGGATGCCGGCGCAAACGTTCTGGCTGTTACCATGGAGGCCTATGGCGAGGCGGACGACGAACCCGAAAACGAGGAAGAAGGCGTGACAATGCCGGGGACCATGGCTGTTCTCGGCATCTGCTTTGCGGCCTGCGGCATTCTCCTGTCCGGCCTCCCGCCGCTCTCGGGCTTCGTCGCCAAGTTCGCCATGCTCTCAGCGATGATGGGCACCGGCTCCATCGGCGTGCCGCCCACGGCCGCGATCTGGGCGCTGGTCGTTCTTGTCATTCTCTCGGGCATCGCCGCATTGATTTCCATGACGCGCGTCGGCATCCGCACCTTCTGGAGCTCGATCGAGGGAACGGTTCCCCGCGTGCTGGTGATCGAGATCGTGCCGGTGATGTTCCTCTTGGCCCTGACGCTTGCACTCACCGTGCGGGCCGGGCCGGCGATGCAATACATGGATACGACGATCCGGACGCTGAGCAAGCCGTCGATCTATATCGACGCGGTCAACAACGCGCTGCCGATCAAGGGCGTCAAAGCTGGAACGGAGGGCGAGTGATGCTTCCTTATCCCATTCTCGCGACATGCCTCCTCATTATGTGGTTGCTGCTCAACGGCTTCACCCTCGGCCATTTCATTCTCGGCCTAATCGTCGCGGTCTTCGCGGGCTGGGCGATGGCATCCTTGCAGCCGGAACCGATACGGCTGAAGAAATGGTACCTGCTCCCTAAGCTCTTCGGCCTAGTGTTCCGCGATATCGTCAAGTCCAACATCGACGTCGCGTGGATCATCCTGCGCAGCGGCAAACGTCGGCACAATCCCGGTTTTATCACCGTCCATCTCGAACTCCGCAGCCAGTTCGCGCTCGCCGTGTTAGCCGTCATCCTGACGAGCACGCCGGGGTCCGCCTGGCTGGAATATGATTCCAACGATCATTCGGTGCTGCTGCACGTTCTCGACATCCAGAACGAAGCCGTATGGCGCGATACGATCAAGAACCGCTACGAAGCGCTGTTGCTGGAGATATTCGCATGAGTGCAATCATCCTCTTCACGGCCGTTTCGGTCGCCCAGATCATGCTCGTCGCCGCCATGGCCATCGTCTCGATCCGCATGTTCGTCGGGCCCCGCGCGCAGGACCGGATCCTCGGCCTCGACACGTTCTACATCAATGCCATGCTGCTTCTGGTGACATTCGGCGTCGGAACGGGACGGGTGGTGTATTTCGAGGCCGCTCTGGTCATCGGCATGATCGGCTTCGTTGCGACCGTCGCGCTGGCGAAATTCCTTATGCGCGGAGAGGTGATCGAATGATGCACCCGGCTATGGATATGCCTGTTTGGGTGGCGGCGCTGGTCGCCTTCTTTCTCGTGCTCGGCGCCCTTCTGGCGCTGATTGGCGCGATCGGATTTCTGCGTCTGCCAAGCTTCTACCAACGTATTCACGCGCCCACCCTCGGGACTAGCTGGGGGATCGGTGGCGTCATGCTCGGCTCGATGATCTTCTTTTCCGTGGCGTCGTCGCGATTGGCGATCCACGAGATTCTGATCGGCATTTTCGTGACGGTAACGACACCCATCACGCTGATGATGCTGGCGCGCGCTGCCTTGCACCGGGATCGCGCCGAGGCAAATGGAGAGGCGCCTCCAAAGCACAACCCGGAGCACAGATAGGAGCTTGTCGGCCACCTGACTGGTTGGGGTCGTGATGTTAAACTCCGCGAGACCGTCATGCCAGCCGATGTGGATGCGCGTTCACCGTCGGGCGATCCCACAAGAGCAGCTTTGCCCGCAACCCGAATTCTGTTTGGATGTTGGTGTCACTTCACATATATCGATATCAGTGTCATCACTAAAGCCGAGGTGATATCGATGCCGGCCGTAACGATCCGCATCCTTCCTGATGAAACACATCGCGCTTTGCGCGTGCGCGCGGCTCACAATGGCTGCGGCACGGAGGCTGAAATCCGCGACATTATCGAGGCCGCGGCTCGCCCTTCTCAGGGCGTAAAGCTTGGTTCTCTGTTGCTGGGCATTGGTCGCAATGCAGAGCTCTCCAATGCGGATGTCGAAGCCCTGCAGCGGACACGTGATGATACGCCTGCCGAACCTATGACTTTCGAATGATCCTTCTAGACACCAATGTGATATCCGAACGCCGGCGGAAGCCGGTGGCCTGTCGCATGCACTGCGGCGGATGGCGGGGATCACAGATTTTCGCTACAGTTCCGAGCAGTATTACATGCATGTCGACCCGTCGAACGATGTGCTGGCGACGACGACCTTTACCGGTGAACATGCTTATTGGATCGATGGCGTCACCATGCCTGTTGTCTGGAAGCGCATGTATGGCAAAGGCCGCGTTTTCTACTCGTCGCTTGGCCATGCTGCCAGGGAATTCGATGTGCCGCAGATGTACGAAATATTCAGACGCGGTGCTCTCTGGGCCGCACGGTAACCCTTACCTTAGAACGGGCGGGATTTCGGACACGGTGGGCTCGAAGTTTCCGAGCTCAATAAGCTCAAACATCCGGGTCAGCATTGCCGGCACATCCTGGCGGACCATCTCGATGTTGTCGCCGAGGAGGGCGACGAGAGGGTCGTAGTCGAAGCAGCCGAGAGCGAATTCCTGTTCGCTGACAGGTCCGGCGAGCCGCACCCAGCGCAGCACACCTTCGAGTGTAATCGTCGAGTTGACGAACATGCCTCTCGAAAACGGCAAACCGCTGGCGGCGCGCTCCTGAAGTGCGGTCTGCGCCTTTTCGGGGGCGTAGCCACAGGCGATGACCCTGTCGTCCTCAAGGTCGATGCCGTGATCCGCATGTGCCTGGCGAAAGCCCCTCAAGCGTTCCATCGTGTTGTGATCGCCACCGCGTCCGCCAACGAACATCAGCGGCTCCATGGCGCCAAATCGTTGTTGGCAACTGACGAGAATTCTTCGCGTCAGCTCCCGGGCGCCTGCGAAATTGTCGGAAATGACTGAAGGCGCGAGTTTGCCCGGTAGGTCGAGGTTGATCGTGCGTACGCCGGCGGCGGCGCAAAGCTCGGTGATCCTGTCTGGGTCGGTCGCACCTGTCGCGATCACGCAGTCCACCTGATACGAAAGCATCGTTCGAGCGGCCTCGATCTCAAGCGCGGGGTCGCGTCGCGTGCAGGTGATGAGCGGGAAGAGGCCCTTGTCACGCGCCATCGTCTCGAAGAGCTCGACGATCGAACCGAAATACCGGTTGTCGTACTTGGGAACGATCATCCCAATGATGTGCGACTTCTCGCGACGCAGGAGACTTGCCTGCATGTTGAGCGCGTAACCCTGCTCCTCGGCTATGCGCGTTATCTTCTCCGCAAGCTGCTTGCTGATGCGCCGCTTCTTCCAGTTTCCGTTCAAGACAGCGCTGACCGCGCTCGCGGATGTGCCCGCGAGTTCCGCAAGGTCGTAGATCGTTGTTCGCTTCTGCTGCCTGTCCAGACTCAAAATTCTCATCTCCTGTATCGGGCGCTAACTTGACATCAAACCAGAGAAGTGGCAAATCTTGCTTCATCGATTGAGCAAGTGCGCTCAATCGATGATACGTGTCAGCTAGGAGGCTGGCACCGGGAGGTGATTTCGCAGCTATTGGTGGTCCTCTTTGCCGTGCGGCTCTCGTCGAGCCGCGGCTTGAGGCGATGACGCATCGCGCGTCAGGCCGATGTTGCGGCAATGGCCGAACCTTGCCGTTGGTCAATTAAGGAGGAGAACATGACCTATCGCAAACTTTCCCTGATGTCGGCGACCATGCTGATGGCGCTCGGCGGAGCAGCATTCGCCCAGGAAGCGTCCACGGTGGCGTTCCTGATGCCCGATCAGGCATCAACCCGCTACGAGCAGCACGATTTTCCGGGCTTCAAGGCGGAAATGGAAAAACTGTGCGCCAAGTGTACTGTCGTCTACCAGAACGCCAATGGCGACGCGTCGCTGCAGCAGCAACAGTTCAACTCGGTGATTGCGCAGGGAGCCAAGGTCGTGGTCCTCGATCCGGTCGACTCGGCCGCCGCCGCGGGCCTCGTGGAACTCGCCCAGTCCCAGGACGTCAAGGTCATCGCTTATGACCGTCCGATCCCGGACAAGCCTGCCGATTTCTACGTTTCCTTCGACAATGAAGGTATCGGCTACGCGATTGCCAAGTCGCTTGTCGACCATCTGAAGAAGTCGGGTGTGCCTGACGGAGCCGGCGTGCTTGAGATCAACGGCTCCCCGACCGATGCGGCCGCCGGCCTTATTCGCGACGGCATCCATCGCGGACTTAAGGAATCCAAGTACAAGACGCTTGCCGAATTCGACACGCCGGAATGGGCGCCGCCGAAGGCGCAGGAATGGGCCGCCGGCCAGATCACGCGCTTCGGCGCCGATATCAAGGGCGTGGTCGCCGCCAATGACGGCACCGGCGGTGGTGCGATCGCCGCGTTCAAGGCGGCGGGCGTCAACCCCGTTCCGCCGGTCACCGGCAACGACGCGACGATCGCGGCACTGCAGCTCATCATCTCGGGCGACCAGTACAACACGATCTCCAAGCCTTCCGAGATCGTAGCGGCGGCGGCCGCGCAGGTCGCTGTCCAGCTCATCAAGGGCGAGAAGCCGGAAGCCAAGACGACGCTTTACAACACGCCGTCGCAGCTCTTCATCCCGGCCGTCGTCACCGCCGAAAACATCAAGGCGGAAATCTTCGACAAGAAGATCCAGACGGCTGAGCAGATCTGCACCGGCGAATATGCCGAGGGCTGCAAGAAGCTCGGCATCGGCAACTAAAAGCCGATCCGCCATTCCGGCCGCACCGCGTGCGGCCGGTTTCTCAAGGACGTACAAAGGCCCTCAGCCATGAGCACCACAGCAAGCAATGTACCGGAGCGCGGGCAGCCCATCCTGCGACTACGAAACGTGTCGAAGAATTTCGGTGCCGTCTCGGCGCTGACCGATATCGAACTGGACGTCAAGGCGGGCGAAGTCGTGGCCCTGGTGGGAGACAACGGCGCCGGCAAGTCGACGCTAGTCAAGGTTCTCGCGGGCGTTCACCAGCCATCGTCCGGCTCGATCGAGTTCTGCGGCCAGAGTGTATCGCTCGACAGCCCCGGCAAGGCGCTGGAACTCGGCATCGCCACCGTCTTCCAGGATCTGGCGCTCTGCGAGAACCTCGACGTCGTCGCCAACCTGTTCCTCGGGCATGAGCTCTCGCCGTGGTCGCTCGACGAGGTGGCGATGGAGGTCCGAGCCTGGACACTGCTTCGGGAGCTGGCCGCGCGCATCCCATCCGTCAGGGAGCCGATCGCCTCTCTGTCCGGCGGTCAACGCCAGACGGTAGCGATTGCAAGGTCGCTCCTCCTCAATCCGAAGATCATCATGCTCGACGAGCCGACGGCCGCACTCGGCGTCGCGCAGACCGCCGAGGTGCTCAATCTGATCGAGCGGGTCCGTGATCGCGGCCTGGGCGTCATCATCATCAGCCACAACATGGAAGACGTCCGCGCCGTAGCCGATCGCATCGTCGTATTGCGGCTGGGCCGAAACAACGGCGTCTTCACGCCAGATGCCTCCAACCAGGAACTCGTGGCCTCGATCACGGGTGCCACGGAAAATTCCGTCTCGCGCCGCATCGAGCGCAAGACAGGCACGGCGCAGGAAAACAGCGGGAGACCGGCATGAGCCAGAAACCATCCGATACAACACTCGCACCCGCCACGACGCTCGATCGCAGCGACGAACGCGTCCGCCATGACGACAGCATGATGGCGATGGTCGGCGCTTTTATCGATCGCGTCAAATCCGGCGATTTGGGCATGCTTCCCGTCGCGGTCGGGTTGATCGTCATCTCGACGGTCTTCTCGCTTCTCAATCCGGTGTTCCTCGCGCCCAACAACCTCGTCAACCTGCTCTTCGACTGCGCGACCGTCGGCATCATTTCACTCGGCATCGTCTGCGTGCTGATGCTCGGCGAGATCGATCTCTCCGTTGGCTCGATGAGCGGCCTGTCATCCGCCATTCTCGGGGTTCTCTGGGTGAACAACGGTCTCCCGTTTGTCGTCGCGATCATCGCGGCCATCGCGGCCGGCGCGGTCATCGGGACCGTCTACGCCGTGCTTTACAATCGGCTGGGAATGCCAAGCTTCGTGGCGACGCTTGCCGGCCTGCTGGCGCTGCTCGGCATGCAGCTTTACATCCTAGGCCCGAGTGGCAGCATCAACCTTCCCTATGCTTCCCCGCTCGTCCGCTTCGGCCAGATCCTGGTGATGCCCGATTGGCTGTCTTATCTGCTCGCTCTCATTCCAGGCGCCGTGATCATCGCCAAGGGCCTGCGGACACGCCAGCAACGCGCTGCCGTCAACCTATCGTCGCAGCCCTTCGCGGCGACAGCCATCAAGGCCGTCGTGCTGACCGCGGCACTCGAATTCGCGGTCTACTATCTCAACCTCGGTCGCGGCATTCCGTGGATGTTCGGCCTGTTCGTCGCCATCGCGGTGGTCTTGAACTACGGCCTGACGCGTACCCAATGGGGACGCTCGATGTTCGCGGTCGGCGGCAATCGCGAAGCCGCGCGGCGCGCCGGCATCAATGTTCGCCGCATCTATCTGAGCGCCTTCGTGCTTTGCTCGACGCTTGCCACCATCGGCGGCATTTTGTCAGCCTCGCGTCTTGCCTCATCGAGCCAGCAGGCCGGCACTGGTGACGTCAACCTCAACGCCATCGCCGCCGCCGTGATCGGTGGGACGAGCCTCTTCGGCGGCCGTGGCAGCGCCTATTCCGCGCTGCTCGGGATCATCGTCATCCAGGCGATCTCCAACGGCCTGACCCTGCTCAACCTCAGCTCGTCGTTGCGCTACATGATCACGGGCGGCGTTCTCGCCATTGCCGTCATCGTCGACTCGCTCGCCCGTCGTTCCCGCGTCAGCCACGGACGCGCCTGATCAAACTTCTAGGAGTAAATTCATGACCGACCTCATGAAAGGCAAAGTCGCCGCCATCACCGGCTCGGCTTCCGGCATCGGCCTCGAAAGCGCCCGCACATTGCACGCCGAAGGCGCGACCGTCGTTCTCATCGACCGCGCCAAGGACAGACTGGACGAAATCTGCGCGGAGTTCGGCGAGCGCGCATTCCCTCTCGTCGTCGATCTTCTCGACGGCAAGCAACTCTCTGGCATCCTTCCCAGGATTTTGGAGATCGCTGGTGGGCTCGACATTTTCCACGCTAATGCCGGCGCCTATATCGGCGGGCAGGTCGCCGAAGGCGATCCCGATGCCTGGGACAGGATGCTGAACCTCAACATCAACGCAGCCTTCCGCTCCGTTCATGCCGTGTTGCCGCACATGATCGCCCAGAAGTCGGGCGACATCCTGTTCACCAGCTCGATCGCCGGTGTCGTGCCGGTTGTCTGGGAACCGATCTACACCGCCTCGAAATTCGCGGTGCAGGCATTCGTGCATTCGACACGCCGCCAGGTCGCGCAACACGGCGTACGCGTCGGCGCTGTCCTGCCGGGTCCGGTCGTGACCGCGCTGCTTGATGACTGGCCGAAGGCGAAGATGGAGGAAGCGCTTGCCAATGGCAGCCTGATGCAGCCAAGGGAAGTCGCCGACTGCGTGCTCTTCATGCTATCGCGGCCGCGCAACGTGACCATTCGTGACCTCGTGATCCTCCCCAACAGCGTCGACCTCTAGAGACCGTGATCTCCGCGCGATGCGCGGGCATCAGCCATTCATGCCAGAAAGATGAGAGACCATGAGCGACGAAGTCCAAACACCGCGCTACGTGATCGGCGTTGACGTCGGCACCGGAAGCGCTCGCGCGGGGGTGTTCGATCTCGGCGGACGGATGCTGGCTTCGGCCAAGCGCGACATCACGCTTTACCGCGAGGCGGGATCGATCGTCGAACAGTCGAGCAACGAGATCTGGCGGGCGGTCCGCGACGCCGTGCGTCAGTCCGTTCAAGATGCAGGCGTAAGCCCGGAGACCGTCGTCGGACTGGGCTTCGACGCGACATGCTCGCTCGTCGTCCTCGGTGACCAGGGCAAGCCCTTGCCGGTCGGCCCATCGGAGGATCCCGAGCGCAACATCATCGTCTGGATGGATCACCGGGCGGTTTCGCAGGCGGAGCGGATCAATGCGCTCGGCCATGAGGTCCTGCGCTATGTCGGCGGGCGCATCTCTCCCGAGATGGAGACGCCCAAGCTGCTGTGGCTGAAGGAGAATCGGCCTGACGTGTTCGACGCGGCGTGGCAATTCCTCGATCTCGCCGATTACCTGACCTGGCGCGCCACCGGCGACCTCTCGCGCTCCACCTGCACCGTCACCTGCAAGTGGACCTATCTCGCGCACGAGAAACGCTGGGATCCGACATATTTCGAGGAAGTCGGCCTCGGCGCGCTGGCGGATGAAGGCTTTGCCCGCATCGGCCAGACGATTGTCGAACCAGGCTCGGCGCTTGGTGGCGGCCTGACGCCGGCTGCGGCGGCGGAACTCGGTCTGTTGCCGGGGACGGCGGTTGCCGCCGGACTGATCGATGCCCATGCCGGCGGGATCGGGACGGTCGGCGTCGGGGACGGACCGACGGCGAACCTCGGCTATGTCTTCGGCACCTCATCCTGCACGATGACATCAACAGTCGAACCGGCCTTCGTGCAGGGCGTATGGGGACCCTACTATTCCGCGATGGTTCCTGGGCTTTGGCTCAATGAAGGCGGCCAGAGTGCCGCGGGTGCTGCGATCGAACAGCTTCTCTCCTTTCATCCTGCCGCGGCGGAAGCGACGCAAATTGCAAAGGACAAAGGCCAACCGCTTCCCATCATGCTTGCCGACCTCGCCGCCAGCACAGCGGGAACCGATGCCGCCTCGCTCGTGACAGGCCTTCACGTCGTCCCTGAATTCCTGGGTAACCGCGCACCGCTGGCCGATCCGCACGCCCGCGCGCTGATCGCGGGCCTTGGCATGGAACGCGATATCGACAGCCTCGTCCGGCTGTACGTGGCGGGGCTCTATGGCATCGGTTATGGGCTCAGGCAGATCATCGACGCACAAGCGCAGGCGGGTGTCGAGATCGATACGGTCGTCATCAGCGGCGGGGCCGGGCAGCAGGCTTTCGTTCGTCAGCTTTTGGCGGATGCCTGTGGCAAGCCTATTGTCGCGACGTCAGCCGATGAACCGGTGTTGCTAGGCGCGGCTATCCTTGGCGCGGTCGCCAGTGGCCGTTACCGCGATGTTCGCGACGCGATGAGCATGCTGACGATGGTCGACGGAACGTTCACGCCATCCGCGGGCCCGGCCGCCGATATTCACCTGCGGAGATATGACGCTTTCAAGCTGTTGCAGCAGTTGGGGCAGCAAGTGCGTGATTGCTGATCAAGGATAGGCCTTCGCCCCATCCGTCGCGCTTTTGCTGGAAGTGCTGGAAGTCCACGGACCGGATCGCAGGCGAAAGCATGTCGCGGGCAGGTGCTGCGCGATATCGGCCTTGCGCCAGATGTCTTGCGGATCCGGTATCTTCATCTTAAACCGGGCATCTGCCGATCACGGCGCGTTGTGAGCGGCAAAATGGCTGACGAGCCACGGATGAGTGATTGCCGACCCGCCGGATGACCTGATGAGCGACCTGTTTGACACTGCTGGACGGATGAATCCGCAACCTCTTGCCGCGGCGCTGAGGCCAGCGACGCTCGACGACATCATTGGCCAGGAAGCTGTTGTTGCTCCTGGCTCCATCCTGCGCCGGCGTATCGCGGCCGGCCGGCTGGGAAGCATCATACTCTACGGTCCTCCCGGCCTCGGCAAGACGTCGATCGCCCGCGCCGTCGGCAACATGCTTGGCAAGACGTTCCGACCTCTCAATGCGACACGGGCGGGCGTTGCCGATATCCGCCGGATCGCCGACGGCGCCCGCATCCATCCAACCCTGATTTTCGTCGATGAGGTTCAACGCTTCTCGGCGACCCAAACCGACGATCTTCTGGCGCTTTGCGAAGAGGGGCTCGTCGACTTCATCGGCGCCACGACTGGCAATCCGTTCCATGTCCTGACACCCGCTCTTGTCTCTCGCTCGACGATCATTCGGCTCGAGCCCTTGACGCTTGGTGAAATGGAACAGGTCGTTCGGCGCGGCATCGATCATCTGCACGCGACCGACATTCCGATTGTCCTGACGCCCGATATGGTCCGGCTGATTGCCGGCCGGTCGGGTGGAGACGCCCGCCGAGCTCTCACCACATTGGAGAGCCTGGCCGTCGGTCACGCTGGCGATCAAGACATCGTCATAACAGATGACATGATCAACGAAGCTTACGCGTCTGCCCCCATCAATCACGATCGTTCGGGTGATGCCCATTACGACATCGTCTCGGCCTTCATCAAATCCATGCGCGGTTCGGATCCGGACGCGACGCTCTATTGGCTCGCACGGCTGATCCACGGCGGCGAGGATCCGCGCTACATCGCCCGGCGCATCATGATTCATGCGTCGGAAGATATCGGATTGGCCGATAACTCGGTGCTCCAAACCGCGGTGGCGGCTTCACAGGCGGTCGAGAAAATCGGATATCCGGAAGCGCAGACGATTCTGGCACATGCCGCCCTTCATCTGGCGCGTGCGCCGAAGTCGAGTTCGGCTTCCCGAGGCCTAGGGCTTGCTCTTCAGTACGTCGCCTCGCAGCCCCCGGAAAGCGTCCCGCCGCATTTGCGTGATGCGCATTACAAGGGGGCTGCTTCGCTCGGCCATGTCGGATACCAGTTTCCGCATGATGATGCTCGAGGCTGGGTCGAGCAGACCTATGCGGAAGGGATCCCCCGGGGAGCCTTCTATCAGAGCGACGCGCGCGG
>Ga0308158_10003755_pt1 | contig 13130 bp, 10 predicted proteins | sample PhyBR2_FD_201038 | JGI IMG/M metagenome (GOLD analysis project Ga0308158, IMG submission 201038) | Phyllosphere microbial communities from UC Gill Tract Community Farm, Albany, California, United States - DLSLB.R2 | ecosystem: Host-associated > Plants > Phyllosphere > Unclassified | place: USA... | reverse complement strand
GACAGGCTTCAAACCAAGGTTCAAAGCTGGTGTAACCAAAGCTCCTGACGCAGCCGCAAGCACATCTGCATCCGAAGAAACGACCGACGAGACAACAAACTCCGCTCCAAAACCGACAGGCTTCAAACCGAGATTCAAAGCTGGTGTAACCAAAGCTCCTGACGCAGCCGCAAGCACATCTGTACCAGAAGAAAAAACCGACGAGGCAACAACAGCCGCTCCAAAACCCACGGGCTTCAAACCGAGGTTCAAAGCTGGAGTCACGAAAACGGAAACTTCTGAACAGACACAGCTGCCCGACACGAAAGACGAAATTAAGTTAGATAACAGCGTAAAGGCCGAACCTGAAAACAGCAGCACAGAAACACAAGAACCAGCTGCCAATAAACCCACAGGCTTCAAACCGAGATTCAAAGCTGGAATCACCAAAACGGAATCTTCTGAACAGGTACAGCTGCCCGACACGAAAGACGAAATTAAGTTAGATAACAGCGTAAAGGCTGAACCTGAAAACAGCAGAACAGAAACACAGGAGCCCGCTGCCAGTAAACCCACTGGCTTCAAACCAAGATTCAAAGCTGGAATCACCAAAACGGAATCTTCTGAACAGGCACAGCTGCCCGATACGAAAGACGAAATTAAGTTAGATACCAACGTAAAGGCCGAACCTGAAAACAGCAGCACAGAAACACAGGAACCCGCTGCCAGTAAACTTACGGGCTTCAAACCAAGGTTCAAAGCTGGCATAACAAAAATTGACAAAAAGGAAGAATAATTTTCACTACATTTAGACTGATTTTTTTAATTATTTTTAAATTCCGATTAAAAACCAAAGACCAATGTTAAAGGAAGAAAGACAAGCATTCATTATACATCAGATTAACCTACATAACAAAGTTTTATCGTCAGATCTAAGTGTTCAACTGAATGTGTCTGAAGATACAATTAGACGTGACTTAAACGAACTCGCCGAGAATGGAAAAGTTCTAAAAGTCTATGGTGGGGCATTATCAAAATCTTTTCAATTCCCTTTTCAGGATGGAAACGTATATGCCAAGGAGGCAAAAAAAGAAATTGCCAAGAAAGCAAGCACTTTAATCTCCAATGGAATGACTGTTTTAGTCGGAGGCGGGACAACCTTAATTGAATTAGCGAGAACAATACCCGATCATCTTCAGTGTACGTTTTTTACTATAAGTCCATTAGTTGCACTAGAATTGGCCGAAAAGCCAAATCTTGAAGTCATTTTAGTTGGCGGAAAACTTTCACGCAATACAAACATTGTTTCCGGAGCCCAAGTCGCTAATGAATTGGCAGATCTTAAGGTCGATCTTTGTTTGTTGGGAACAAATTCTCTTTCAGTAGAAGATGGGGTGACCGATTCAGACTGGGAGGTGGTACAAATCAAACGTGCGATGATTAAATGCTCGAAAAAAGTGGCTATTTTAAGTATTGCTGAGAAACTAAATTCAGTTCAAAAAATGAAAGTTGTACCGTTACGTGATATTTCTTATTTGATTACCGATGTCAATCCAACTGATGTTTCCCTAAAAGAATTTGCGAATACAATTGCAATACTTTAATATTGCCGCTCATTTAATTTAGCATGTCATCGCAAACGAAAAATGACTCTTTAAAATCAAAAACAACGAAAGGACTGCTATGGGGTGGTATGGCCAGTATCATCCAGCAGTTTTTGGGCTTCGGCTTCGGCATCCTACTAAACCGTAAGCTAACAGCAGAAGATTATGGTTTAGTAGCTATGATCACCATCTTTTCTGTTCTCGCCTCTGCTTTTCAAGAAAGTGGATTTGTGTATGGAATTGTCAATAAAAAAGAAGTCGAACATAAAGATTATAACGCGGTATTCTGGACAAGTGTAGGAATTGGAACATTTATTTATATTGTTTTATTTTTTGCGGCTCCGTTTATCGCCCTATACTATAATCAACCAGTACTTGTAGAACTTAGTAGATTTACCTTTTTATCCTTTTGGCTAGGTAGCTTTGGTATTGCGCACAATGCTTACCTCTTCCGCAATTTAAAAATCAAAGAAAGAGTCATCACAGGCACCTTTGCGCTTATTGCATCAAATATAGTCGGGGTTTATTTAGCCTATAAGGACTATGCCTATTGGGCATACGCCATCCAAATCGTCTCCTATAGTGGTTTCAATATGCTCGGATTCTGGTATTTTTCCAAATTCAGGCCTACTTTCCAGTTCGATTTCCGACCTATTCGCGACATTTTAGGATTTAGCAGTAAAATACTAGTCACCAATATTTTCATCAACATCAACAAAAATATATATGCCGCGATCTTAGGCCGGCATTATACCGCTGAAGAACTGGGATATACCGTGAATCCAAATCGTTGGAGCATCATGGCCCAGAATATATTGACCAATATGGTTAATAATGTGACACAGCCTATTTTAAAGGAAATAGAAGATGATAAGGATAGACAAGTTCGGGTTTTTCGCAAGCTAATTTCCTTTACGGCCTTTTTAGCCTTTCCAATGTTATTTGGTTTAACAACTGTAGCACAAGATTTCATTACTATTGCGATCACCGATAAATGGGCACAAAGTGCCATATTTCTCCAAATATTTTGTATTGGCGCGGCATTTGATTCTGTAAGCAATGTTTTTTCCAACCTCATCATTAGCAAGGGAAAACCCGAAGTTTATATGCGGAATATCATCGTGTTTGGTATACTCCAAATCGCTATTCTATTCTTCGGCAAATCATTAGGTCTTGAACTACTCATTGGATTAACCTCAGCATTAAATGCGCTCTGGATATTCGTTTGGTATGCTTCCGCTAAACCTTATATGAATTATTCATTTCGTTATCTTCTGGCAGATATTTTTGCTTATGCATTATTGGCAGCTGTCAGTTGTATTACAGCTCACTATGCCACCGCAGCTATCGCCAACCTCTATCTTCGGTTTGCAAGTACAATTGGAGTGGCTGTATGTGCATATATCATTGTCAACAGAATCTTTAAACCCAGCATTTTGTTGGAATTATTTCACTATTTCCTAACAGTTATCCGAAAAAAATAGATGGCCAGGATTCTCACCATAATCGTCTCTTATAATTTTGAGCCTTGGATCCACAAGTGTTTACCCAGTCTATTGGATTCGAGCTACCCTACAGATATTTTAGTTGTCGACAACAATTCGGGAGACAATACCACACAGATCATAAAAGAAACGTATCCAACAATAAGACTAATAGAAAGTTCCGAAAATCTGGGTTTTGGCAAGGCCAACAACATCGGACTTGACATTGTTTTGAAGGAAGAATATGATTATGCATTTTTAGTCAACCAGGATGCCTGGCTGGACCGGGACTGTATTGCCAACTTAGTGAAAATAAACGCAGACAATATCGGAATTATCTCGCCTATTCACTACGATGGAACCGAAACAACACTGGACCATGGTTTTGCTGTATATACAAAAAATGCTACTAACGAAAATTCGCATCGCATTTGCTCTTTCGTCAACGCTGCATTTTGGTTTATCCCTAATCCGGTGATCAGAAAAGTCGGTGGTTTCGCGCCGATCTTTTTCCATTATGGAGAAGATAAGGATTATGCCAACCGCATCAAATACTACGGGTTAAACATCATTCTCGCCGACAGAGCCAAGGCCTATCACGATAGACAACAGCGTAAAACAGACCGAAAAACCTTTCTGAAAAGCGAATTTGTCTATCATTTGACAGAGTATTGCAATATCAATTATACCTTTGTAAGATCTTTTTCGATGGCCGTATTGGCGAGTCTGAAGAAAATGGGAGCTTCAATTTTTAAAGGTCATATTTTTGAAGCAAAAAGCTACTTAAACATTGCTTTTAGATTGCTAGGCAAATCGGGAGCAGTTTATCGTACTCGTCTAAGCAACAAAAAAGCATACAACAAAATCTATTGATAAATGAACAGTATTGCTCCAGTCATACTTTTTGTGTACAATCGTCCTGATCATACAATAAGAACACTCTCAGCTTTAGAACAGAACAAGCTTGCAGACCAGACTACGCTTTACATTTATTCGGATGCTGCAAAAAACGAAAAATCTGTTCAAGCTGTTACTGAAGTCCGAAAGATTATCAACAAGTCCTGGAACTTTAAAGAAGTTATTATTGTCGAACGAACAGAAAATTGGGGTTTGGCAGCCAATGTGATCAACGGAGTTACAAAAGTGGTCAATGCACATGGAAAGATTATAGTTTTGGAGGACGATCTGGAAACTGCTGTATTTGCCCTAGATTATTTCAATCAAGCACTGGAGCGCTATAAAGATCAAGATCAGGTCATGGAGATCAGCGGTTATGGTTATCCACTAAAAGATTTAAATAAACTGCCTGAGACCTTCTTTTTTCGGGTCGCCAATAGTTGGGGCTGGGCAACCTGGGACCGCGCCTGGCAACATTTCAATCCGAATATTGATGAACTTGTATCGGATTTTACGGCCGAGCAGATACATCAATTCAGTATCGAGGGAAAAGAAAACTTCTGGAAACAAGTGCAGGAATTTAAGGCCGGAAAGATCAACTCTTGGGCGATACGCTGGTATGCTTCTGTATTCAAAAAAAATGGGTTAGTTTTGTATCCAAGGAATTCGATGACACAGAATATTGGCAACGATGGTTCGGGTACACATACAGCTGCGGAAGCAACTTATCAGGTTACACTAGCAGAAAGCCCTGTACGGTATTTTCCGACGGAAATTTCAGAAAACAAGCAAGCTTATGAGGCCATCAAGTATTTCTATGCACATCGGAAAGGATCTTTATTCAACCGTGGCATCCGATTCCTGAAGAAGAAAATGAATAAATTCAATACATAAAAACATGTCTGCTCATCCTAAATTTTCGATTATAACTGTCGTTTACAACAATGTGCGTGACATAGAACACACCCTGAAATCTGTTGTCAATCAGAGCTATGATCATATAGAGTATATTGTCATTGATGGACAATCAACTGATGGGACATTGGAGATCATCCAAAAATACAGGGATAAAATCACCGTTCTACTCTCCGAAAAGGATAAGGGGATCTATGATGCAATGAATAAGGGATTAGCATTAGCAACAGGTGATTATGTTCTTTTTCTAAATTCCGGAGATGAGATCTACGATCTCAACAGCATAGAGAATCTTGCCAAACTGAGCGATGATGCGGATATTCTTTACGGCGAAACTATCCTCGTAGATGACAATCGGAATATTATCGGTGAACGGAGGCACAAAGTCCCCGCTCATTTCGACTGGAAAAGCTTTCGTTACGGCATGAATATATGCCATCAGGCCATCTATATCAAGCGGGACATTGCCGAGCCATACGATCTCAATTATAAATTATGTGCTGATATTGACTGGGTTATTCGTTGTGCCAAAAAGGCTAAAAAATCAGTCAATGCACAGCAATATGTAGCCCGGTATCTTGTGGGCGGAATGTCAAAGCAAAGACATAAGGAATCCTTGAAAGAGCGCTTTGCTATTTTCAAACACTACTATGGGACCATTCCCAATTTATTTAATCATGGCATCATCGCACTAAAAGCTATTTGGTACCGTCTTAATTATGGAAAACCTCAAGACTAATGTTAAATCCTGAAATTTTAACCGAGCTTGTTACAGTAAAGATGCCCTTTGGTAAATATCAGGGCTACACTTTATGTAACCTTCCTGAGCCCTATCTAGTCTGGTATAACCAAAAAGGCTTTCCAAAGGGAAAACTAGGCCAGCAGTTAGCGACACTCTATGAAATAAAGCTTAATGGCTTGGAATACCTACTCGAACCTTTAAAGAAAAGGTGACGAAGGTCATTTTATTCCACTTATTATTTTTTGTAGCTTTGCACTAAATTTATTTTTAGCATTAAACGCCGTTTGCAGCGGTATCAATGAATATCATGACACAATATCAAACTTTGCTGTACTATTGTTACAGCCCTATCGAGGATGCCGAAAAATTTGCATCAGATCACTTAGAATTTTGTAAATCACTGGGCCTAGTCGGTCGTATCATCGTAGCTGATGAAGGTCTTAATGGGACTGTTTCTGGGACTGTAGAAGCATGTAAAAGCTATATGGATGCCATTTATGCCGATGGTCGTTTCAATAAAACAGAGTTCAAAATTGACGCTGTAGATGAACCGTCATTCATTAAAATGCATTGTCGCTACAAAGCCGAAATCGTTCACTCTGGCTTGAGAGATCCAAAAGAAATTGACCCTAACCGTCAAACCGGTGTGCACCTTGAACCGAAAGATTTCTTAGCCATGAAAGACCAAGAAGATGTGGTTGTATTGGATGTACGTTCAAATTACGAGCACAACGTTGGTCATTTTAAAAATGCTGTTACCTTAGATATTGACAATTTCCGCGAGTTCCCTGAGAAAATTAAAGAGCTTGAACAATATAAAGGAAAAAAAATATTGACATACTGCACAGGGGGTATCAAATGTGAGAAGGCATCTGCTCTTTTGTTAAAAGAAGGCTTCGAGGATGTTTATCAATTACATGGCGGAATTATCAAATACGGGAAGGAAGCTGGCGGCGAAGATTTCGAAGGTCAATGCTACGTCTTCGACAATCGTGTTACAGTTGATGTAAACTCTGTCAACCCTTCCGTCGTATCGACCTGTTTTAATTGCGGTAAGCAAACCACTAAAATGATCAACTGTGCCAACCCGACTTGTAATGAACATTTCACACAATGTGATGAGTGCGGCTGGGAGATGGACGGATGCTGTTCGACAGCATGTAAAGAAAACCCCAATAAACGTGAATATGACGGAACAGGATATTATGTAAAAGTACCCCAACCCGTCAATATTGACAAAATCAGCAAAAGAAAACATAAAAATTTCCCACCGAAAGTATCGGTCGAAGATTAATACGAATTGGACAAAAGTGATGAGGTCGGAAGTTACATACTTCCGACCTCATCACTTTTAGGATCTGCGTCATCTTAGCTTAATCCCGTACTAGCTTTTATCAGGACAAATAATAGCCTAACACAACTTACTTCCCAAACATACCGGCGATCGAATCAAGAATATTTCCCTTCGCCTGTCCATCGTTATTTTTATCAAAAAAACTACCTGCCAGCCCGCCCAACATGTCCGTAATATTATTCCCTGCTGCTGGCTGCGCTGTTGTTTGGGGCTGATCTTCTTGGCCACCGCCTAAAAAAGAGCCCAAAATACCGCCCAACATACCACCACCAGCATTTTGCTGACTTCCGCCACCTAATACCGAACCGATTAGGTCACCAATCCCCCCGCCACTCGAAGCCTGCTTTTGTTGTCCTAGATACCCCATTACGATTGGAGCAAGTGTGGCCAGTACGCCTGTCACTTGAGAAGAGCTCAAGCCCGCTTTATCCGCAATATTCTGTGTCACTACTTCAGTATTTTGGCCAAACATATGGTTGACAATTTTATTGCCATCTTCAGATCCATTCTGCTCCGCTCCTCCCTGTCCGAATAGATCGCCAATTTTATCCAGTATTCCGCTATTGCTATGCTGATCAATGGCATTGTCAATATTTTCCGCCTGGCCTTTGTTTTTCGCATTGTAATTCAATGCTGCAATCATCAAAGGAACTGCCGCCGCTACTATCCATTTTGCTTTAGATTCACTGACACCAGTAATTTTTGAAATAGTCTCTATCGCTTTAGAGCCTACTCCACCTGTAACTAAATCTGTTAAGTTCATAAGTCTTCGTTTATAGTTATATAATGAAGATAACGATTTTTTTTGACGAGTTGAGATAATACCTGATTATAAGAAAGCCCCATTGGATTACACAATCCAATGGGGCTTTCTTATAATCAACTTTTTAAATTAATAACTTTTATAAATAGCGATATCATCCAATCCCAACCTTCCGTTATTAATTACATTGTTACTTGTTCCTAATCCAAGCTTGGTAACCCTAAAACGTACTGCCCCCTGAATATTCATTAAGAATACAGCCTGTTTTGAATTCATGCTCTCTGTCGTTGTATGGGCATCTGAAATAGCCGCACCTGTTTGTGTCCAAGTTTTCCCATTGTCCGTCGAATATTCCAACTTAAATGTACTCGAGCGATCTGTCCAGTAAGAGCCATACCAAATAGTGACTTTTGACGCGCCATTTGGCACATCGAAATTCATTTGTACATAACCGTCCACATTTAAATTCTGCTGCATTCGAATAGCATTTTTTCCAGAAACAATACGGTCCCGCCCAGCTGTATTTCCTAAGATAGCCTGATACAGATACCATTGTCCTGTCGGAAAAGAGACAGCATTTTTATCCTTCATATCGTAGCTACCTTTCACGCTTGCATCGACAGCATCAAAAGTCTCGGGCCAACCTGTATACAACTTACCACTTGCATAAGCCATATCAGCATAACTCTGCATCCTAACTTGTAGCTTTTCGCCCTCCTTAAATGCAATCCCTCTGAAAGAAGCACTTGGAGCAATAGATTGTCCAGCAAATGTCGCATTATCTTGTGTGTGTAATGTAATCTCATTTTTATCACCATCCATCAAGATTTTATCTCCTTTCAATGCTGTTCCGGCAGCGGGTTCAGGTTCAACATCGGCTGTAATATCGATATAGGTTGATTCAAACTCATCAAACTTCGACTTTAGACTGGAAACCGCAACAGGCAATGGGGCAATGTTATTACCAGATGAGTAGACCTTAAGCTGCTGATTATTGTCGACTGAAAGAACTAATAAGCCATCTTTTTTAATCAGCTTTGAACCGCTAATATTGATCTGAACCGAATCTCCAAATTTAAATTCAGACGCGTTCGGTACCTCTACTAATATTCCGCGGCGTTGATTCCGCCAAATATTCTGTACTGCAAGTGTATTTTCCGGAAGATTCTTATTTTCTACGCGCGAAACGACCACTGCTTTGATATATTGCGCCCCTTGTAGCGAAGACTCATTAAGCTGTAAATCGGCATTTTTATATAGACTGCGTAACGTATATAATGATATTTCAGGATTTATTGTCCCTATCGATTCGTTGACGTTGTCTTTGATACAACCGGACAGCAATACTGACATTGCCAGCATACTGGATAGTATTGATTTTAACTTTTTCATTGATTAGTTGATTGAAGGTTGCCACCACATTTTTTCATTTATCCCATCTCCCCCCATACGACTCACAGCATCCTGATAATTTACTTTGTTTAAAGATTGTACAATTGTTGGATAATTTAAACGTATCGGCATTTTCCCTTGATTCAACAAGCCCGGACCTTTGTATAAATCCAACAATTGGGTCCTGCGGTACTCGTACCACTGTTGGAAATCCGTAAACAACATTGCGTAATATTTTTGCAAATGTATCTTTTTCAATTTCGCATGATCACTGTCTGTAGCCAGCAATTGAACCTTTTCACTAGCTAGGTAAGTTGTTGGCGCTGTTAATCCCCAATATTCCATGGCTGCATTCACTCCTTTTAAATAGGCTCCAGACGCATCGACCTGAGCATATCCTCTCAGACCACATTCAGCAATAATAAATTGCAACTCTGCATAATTCATAATATTCCCCATATGTGAGTCTGCTTTTAAGCTTGTTAAAAGAGTTGATTGTTGTTCCGGAACATTACCTCGTTTGTATCCGGACTGCATACCACCATACACTCCTAATGTAGCCTCAGTCGCCCAAATTTTTAATCGTGGGTCTGAAAGGTCCAACAGATTATTAATAAAAAATTCTGAATAGCCTTTACTCCCATTAAAATCTATGTCACGGCTATTAAAATAAGGATTCATGTACGGCTGTACATTGGTGTAATACAAAGCAGCTGTCTCTGCATTGCTCTGCATCACCGGATATTCAGTGGCTTTTGTTTCTAATATTTCTTTGATTTTTGCAACAGCATTGGTTTCTGACTTGTGCGCTATACGCAGCAACAATCGCAGATATAAAGAGTTGCCGAATTTCTGCCATTTTGCCGGATCAGAATTAAATATGGGATCCATCGCCAAATTGGTCGATTCAACAGCAACCTTACCTTTTAAAAGCGTATTGGCCTCTTCCAATTTTCTGAAGATATCCGCATAAATATCGGCCTGTTTATCAAATACAGGAGTTAAATTATTATCACTATACCCTTTGTTGCTGTCCGTATAAGGTACATCGCCATACATATCGGTTATTAACGAGCTCACCCAGGCATCTAATATGAGCGAAATACCCTGATAGGTCTGATAACCCTTCTGTTGCCCTTCGGCCGCCTTCTGATAAATATCACGTATATTCGTCAACTGCACGTACCAACCGGACCAGGTAGATTCCGCTTCTGATGGCCTGATTTCATACCGCTGAATCTCCAATGCATCATTTACTGTTACCGTCACTTGCATAAGCTCATTATTGATGCGCATATTACGGGACAAATTTGTGTTTAACACATTGAGTAAGGCTGGTGCTATGAGACTTTGTGGTGCAGCCGCAGAAATTGCATTTGGATTTGTATTTATCGCAACAAAGTCTTTAGTGCAGCTCTGTAACAACCCGCAGGCTGCTAACAATATAAAACCTTTTCTTATATTCTTTTTCATAATGCTCTGGAATTAAAATGAGAATGATAAATTGACACCCATTGTGCGAGTTGAAGGGAACTGGGCAATTTCTGCGCCTTTCTCAATGCCACTTGAATTAAGCGATCCGAACTCTGGGTCAAATGAAGGCCATTTGGTCATGACAAACAGATCTCTTCCGTACACCCCAATTGATGCGCGCTCAATTTTCAAACGTTCAACAAAAGACTTAGGTAATGTATAATCAAATCTGACCTCACGAAGCTTTATAAAGTCGGTGGAGAAGGTATTTGATTCTATATTATCCCGGTTAAAATGTTTAGCATAATAATCTCCAGCAGACGCAACAACCGTATTCTTGCTGTAGCTTCCATCACTATTCTTCACAACACCATCGCCAATAATGCCATTATATCGTCCGGGAATTGTTTTTTTCAACTTTCCCTCTTCCATCAATACAGCATGTGTTAAAGAATAGCCTACCCCCCCAAACTGGCCATCATTGCCCCAACCAAATTTGGTCGTTGCATTCGGATTACCGATATAAATGTTCTGTTGGGACAATACAGGAAGCCCGTTTTCATAAACAATTTGGCCATCCTGATTCCGCTCATAACCGAGTCCATAAATATCACCAAATCGTTTACCGGGTATAGCCACAATTGATCCTCTGCTGCCAAACAAAGTAGACAGCACTAATTCTCCTTGCAGATCTGCAGGTATAGAAATGACTTTCGAATCATAGCTCGTAAAATTTCCATACATATTCCAATTTAACCCATCTTTCTTCTTGATGATATCGCCAGAAAGCGCAATCTCTATCCCCTTATTACGTACCTCTCCAGCATTCGTAATTTGATTTCTGAAACCGCTTGAAGGATCCAGCGGAGACTCAATAATCTGATCAAATGTCGAGTTGGAGTACAAAGTAAGATCTAATTTGAGTCGATCTCTGAACATTCTAAAATCTGTCCCTATCTCATAGGACCGTGTACTTTCAAACGTCAGGTTTTCATCCGGAACGGTGGTTGGATTTGTAAGCCCCCCAGTAGTTCCCTCCACACTACGGTAACCATAAGAGTTAAGATAAGCACGTTTTCCCCCACCTCCGACTTGAGCAATAGATGCCCTAACTTTCCAAAAATTAATCGCTTTTGGAAGATTTAGCAATTGGGACATAACAAAACTTGTATTAAGCGAAGGGTAAATAAATGGCTTAACTTCATTCCGTTTTGGCGAGGCCAATGTACTCGCCCAGTCAATACGATTTGTTGCATCGACAAAAATCATATCCTTATAACTATAGTTTATTAAGGCATATAAACTATTGGCCGCATATTCCTCGCGATAAGGCAAGTAAACGACTTTTTCCCTAGCATTTGCAAAATTATACTGATTCGGATAAATTAGACTGTTAGCGTAAGCATCATCTTTAATATACTTATTGTGCATCAATGAACCACCAACCGATGCGCCAAATTTATGTTTGGTGTTTCGCTGATTATTATATTGCAATAAAAAATCGGAGGTAATTTCCTGGTTATTGATTGACTGCTCTCGGTAATAGCCATAAGCATATTTATAGGTATCAAATGGTCTCGATTGTTTGCGCTTATCATAGCTCCAATCGATTCCCGTCCGCACCATCAAATTCAATTCCTTGTTGAATTTATAATCTGCCTGCAAATTTCCAATAATGTTGTTTTTATCCTGCGCATTGATCATATCGTAAGATATGGTTCTTGGATTATCCAACAGATTTGAAAACGGAGTCATCTGTTCAATTCCTTCTTTTCCAGGGATCCAATTCTGGTCCAGCCAAGCTGCATTCACATTCGGCACAATACCCCGTACAAAATACATGTAACTTTGGTTGTTATACCCACTGTTTGGCAAATTATCTGATCCTCTATTATTAAAATTAATCTTTGTTGAAAGACTCAGCTTATCCGTCACCTTGTTACTGAACTGCATAGAAACGGTATTCCTATTGTAGCCCATGTTCGGAATAATCCATTTGTTCGTCACATTCGTATACGAGAACCTAGAGCTGGTCTTCTCGGTTGCACCAGAAATACTGATCGAATTAGTAGATGTGAGTTCAGTTTGGAAAAGATCCTTTCGATTATTTTCATAAGGTCTCCACAATGTCCGCTCCGGAGGTGTCAAACGGTAGAAATTAGGATCGTACTGGTAATAATACTGTCCATCAAATTTAGGTCCCCATGCAGAAGACGTACTTAAAGTACTTGCACCATCCTCTGACTGCCCATAGGAATAATAAAGATCCTGATCGACAGCACCTTGTCCATATTCATATTGATAGTCAGGCCATCTATTAATTGTCCCAATTGCCGTATTTGAATTAACGGATACACCAATTTTATTTTTAGCTCCATTTCCCTTTTTTGTGGTAATAATCACCGCGCCATGTGCGCCACGGGAACCATAAAGCGCAGAGGCGCCTGGTCCTTTTAAAACAGATACAGATTCAATGTCATCTGGATTAATATCCGAGAGTGATGTTCCAAAGTCTGTTGGAGAATCA
>Ga0308158_10003752_pt1 | contig 13146 bp, 11 predicted proteins | sample PhyBR2_FD_201038 | JGI IMG/M metagenome (GOLD analysis project Ga0308158, IMG submission 201038) | Phyllosphere microbial communities from UC Gill Tract Community Farm, Albany, California, United States - DLSLB.R2 | ecosystem: Host-associated > Plants > Phyllosphere > Unclassified | place: USA... | reverse complement strand
GCGGCTGGGTGACGGTCGACGCCGCGGTCTCGAACGACCTCTTCTTCTTCGATCACCAGCCGCTCCGCCTCGACGGCGTCAAGGTCTGGCAGCCCGACGGCAGCGAGGGCGTGCTCCAGAACGGCGCCACCGGACGCTATCGGTCGGTATTCGACGTCAGGCTCGACAAGCCGGGGACGTGGAAGATCGGGACGCAGATGACCGCCGTCATGGGCAGCTTCAAGGTCGACGGCGTCGAGAAGCGCCTCGGCCGGCGCGGCCCGCCGCAGCCGGGTGTCCCGGCCCCGCTCACCGTCGCGGACATTCCCGCGAACGCCACCGACGTGAAGCTCGCCGAGACGTCGACGCGCAACGAGATCTTCGTCACCGCGGGCGCGCCCACCACGACGGTTTTCAGGCCGACGGGCAAGGGGCTCGAATTCGCGCCCGTCACGCACCCCGACGAGCTCGTCGCGGGCGAGACCGCGACGTTCCGCTTCCTCGTCGACGGCAAACCCGCGCCGGGGCTCAAGGTGACGATCATCCCCGGTGGCAAGCGCTATCGCAACGACGAGGGCGCGCGCGAACTGTCCACGGGCGCGGACGGGGTGCTCAGCGTCACCTGGCCCGCGGCAGGGATGTACTGGCTCAACGCGACGCTGACCGACGCGAAGGCGACCACGCCGCGCGCGACCGAACGGCGGATGAGCTATGTCACGACGCTCGAGGTGCTGACGCCGTGACGTCGTGCGGATAGCGCTGCCGCCATCGATCGACCCCGCGGCGTTCGGTAACCGCGATCCCGCCGCCACGCTCGTCGACCTCCGCGGCGAGACGATGGGCACGAGCTGGTGCGTACGCTTCGCGGCCCGCAGCGGGGTCGACGTGGCGGCGCTCGACCGGGTGATCGTCGCACGACTGGCGGGGCTGGTCGCCGAGATGAGCCACTGGGCGCCGCAGTCGCTGCTGTCCCGCTTCAACCGCGCGGCCGCGGGGACGTGGTTCGCGCTTCCCCCCGATTTCGCGCGGTGCATGACGCAGGGGCTGTCGATCGCCCGCACGACGGACGGCGCGTTCGATCCGGCGATCGGCCGGATCGTCGATGCCTGGGGGTTCGGCGCGACCGGGCAGCCCCGCCGCCCCGACGACGCGGCGATCGCACAGGCGCGCGGGCTTTCCGGCTGGCAGCGGCTCACATTGGCGACGCAGGCAATCGCGACGCAGGGCGCGATGCTCCACCAGCCGGGCGGCGTCGCGCTCGATCTGTCGGGCATCGCGAAGGGCCATGCGGTCGATGCGGTCGCGGATCTGCTTCGGGCGCACGGGATCGAACATGCGCTGGTCGAGATCGGCGGGGAACTGGTGGGGCGTGGCATCAAGCCCGATGGCGACCCGTGGTGGGTCGCTCTCGAAAGCCCGCCGGGCATGGTGCTGCCACCGCTGCGGATCGCGCTGCACGGACTCGCGGTGGCGACGTCGGGCGACTACCGCCGGGGCGCGCACACGCTCGACCCGCGCACGGGACGGCCGATCGCGACCGGCGTCGTCTCGGCCAGCGTCATCCACGCCACCGCCGCCGCCGCCGATGCCTGGGCGACCGCGCTGAGCGTGCTGGGGCCCGTCGACGGCCTCGCGCTAGCATCGGATCTGGGGATCGCGGCACGGCTGGTGACGGTGATCGACGGCAGGGAAGCCGAGCATCTCTCGCCGGCGTTACACGCGATGCTCGACGACTGACCCGCTTGCCCGGCTCGGATCAGACGTCCGCCCAGCGTCGCAGCAGATTGTGATACACCCCGGTCAGCTGCACGACGCTCGGGTCCGCCAGCCCCTTGTCGACCGAGACCGCCTGCACCGCCTGATCGAGATCGAACAGGATCCGCCGCGACTCCCCGTCGCGGACCATCGACTGCAGCCAGAAGAACGACGCCGTGCGCGTGCCCCGCGTGACCGGCATGACGCGGTGGAGGCTTGACGCGGGATAGAGCACCATGTGCCCGGCGGGAAGCTTGACCGATTGCGGTCCGAACTGCCCCTCGATCATCAATTCCCCGCCGTCATAATCCGCAGGATCCTCGAGAAACAGCGTCGCCGACAGGTCGCTGCGGATCCGGAAGTCGCTGCCGCGTTTGACGCGGACCGCGGTATCGACATGGAGTCCGAAATCCTGCCCGCCGGCATAGCGATTGAACAACGGCGGAAACACCTTCAGCGGCAATGCGGCGGCAACGAACAGCGCGCTTCGCCCCAGCGCGTCGAGCACGATACCGCCCGCCTCGCGCGCCGCCGCGCCATCCTCGGGCAACTGCGCATTCCGCTTGGCGAGCGCGCTCTGCTGCCCCGATGTCGCGTTGCCGTCGACCCAGGATGCCGCGTCGATGATCGTGCGCACGTGCGCGACCTCCGCCGGGCTCAGCACATCGGGGATCGCGATCAGCATGCGGCACCCAGGCGGAGCGCGGCCACGCCCTCGCTCCGGAACGCGGCGACGTCGCTTTTCGCAAGCCACGCCTCCGCCTTGGCGACAAACGACGCGTTGCCCCATTCGCCCGCACGCGTCAGCCAGCGCAGCGCGACCGCGATCTCGCCCGCCGCACCCAGCATCCGCGCGTGGTTGAAGCAGCCGCGAAAATCGCCGCCTTCCGCGGACCGCGCATAGCATGCCGCCGCATCGGTCATGCTGCGCGGCGTCGCCCAGCCGTCCTCATGGAAGCTGCCGATGACGTTGACCGCCTTGGCGCGTGCGAGCCCCGCGCCGTCCCGTTCCGCACGCCGCAGCCAGCCGAGCGCCGCCACCCGGTCCTCGGGGACGCCATCACCCAGCGTCAGCAGCGTCGCATAATTGTACATCGCCCAGTCGAGCCCGCGTTCGGCAGCGATGCGGTAGCACGCCGCCGCCTTCGCCTTGTCCGGCGCCGTCCCCCAGCCAAGATCGTAGCAGCGCCCGACCATGTTGAGCGCCATCAGGTGATGCTGCGCCGCCGCCCGCACGAACCAGCCGAGCGCGGCGGCGGGGTCGCAGGGCACCCCCGCGCCGTCGAGCAGCATCTGGCCATAGACCGCCTGCGCCTCGGCGAGCCCCGCTTCGGCACCCTCGCGGATCAACGCCGTCCGCTCTTCGGGCGCCCCCGACAGTCGCGCCGCGATCGCCTCGGGGGTCAGCGCATCGATCGTCGTCACCACCGCTCTCCTCAGAACTTCAGGTTGATCGTGCCGAAGATCGTCCGCCCCGGCGCGATCCCCGCATAATGCGTCGTGAACACCTGGTTGAAATAGGTCTTGTCGGTCAGGTTCTGCGCATTGACCGCGAGTTCGATGCTCGGCGTCAGCGCAAAGCTCGCGCGCGCGTCGAACCGCCAATAGCTGGGCACGTCGCGCACGATCAGCTTGGTCGCCGGATTGACCGTGACCACGCCCGCGGCGGTCTGCGTCGCGGTGCGATTGTCCTGATAGCCGCCGATGACGTTGTCCATGTAGATCGCGGTGCCGCCGAGCTGGAGCCGCTTGAACAGCGTCACGTTGGTCGTCGCGGTGAAACTGTTCTTCGCGGTCTGCTGCAGCTGGCGCCCGGTATTGACCGAAGGCACCGCGACGATCCGGGCCGGCTGCGCCCCAACCGCGGGCGCGGTCAGCGCGGTGAAGCCGCCATCGACGATCTCGGGATCGAGATAGCTGTAGCCGCCGAACACCGTCCAGCCCGGCACGATCGTCCCCGTCGCCGACAGCTCGATACCGCGGATCCGCGTCTCGCCGACAAAGGCGACGGTGGCGTCGTCGCCCGTCACGCGCGCGTTGCTGATCTCGGTCTGGAACGCCGCAACGCTCAGCGCGAGCCGCTCGCCAAGCACGTTCGCCTTCGCGCCGACCTCGTAACTCCTGGTCTTCTGCGGTTTCAGGCTGTCGAGCAACGCCGCGTTCGCACCGGTCGCATTGGCGGGTATCGCATTGTCCTCGCGCCCCTCGCCAAGCAGGCTGTTGGGTGGTGTCGCCGCCGTCGCATAGCTCGCATACACGCTGGTCTCCGGGGTCGGCTTGAAGACGAGCCCCGCCTGCCAGTTGAACAGATCGTCCGCCCGCGTCACGCGGACCTGCGTCGCGCCCGCCGCGATCGCGACCGAGCGGAAGTGATCGTACCGCGCGCCAAGGTTGAGGACGAGCTGCGGCATCAGCGTGATCGAGTCGTACGCATAGACCCCCTTGCTCGTCGCGCTGTTCTGAACGCGTGTCGTCTGCGCGCTCGGGACGATCGGAGTCGCCGTCGCGTCGGCGCCGCTCACCGAATTGACCCAGGGGTCATAGGGGTTGGGTGCGAACAGGCGGGTGCAATTGTACCGCGCGACGCCCTCGGCGGTGCAGCGCGGGTCTGTCGTGACCAGCAACGTGCCACGTCGCGCGCGTTCGGCCGACAGTTCGGCGCCAACCGAGATGCTGTGCTCGATCCCGCCCGTATGGAACACGCCGTACAGGTCGGTCTGGTTGACGATGCTCTCGTAATGGCTGTCCCGCGTGTTCGCGCGCCGCCAGACGCGGCCGGTCGCAAACACGTTGCCCTGGCTGTCATCGGGCTGCGTGTAGATATAGCGCTGGACGCTGTCGCTGAACCGCGACGTGTTGCGCAGCGTCAGCGCACCGAAGTCGTGCTCGACCCGCAGCATCGCCTGATGGTTGGTCGTGTCGCGAAAATCGCGGTTCGCCAGACCATAGAAGGTCGCGCGATCGACCCGCCCCGTGCTGCCGTCGGCGAGCGTGACCGTGCCGATCGCGGGGCGGACCCGGATCGTCCCCGCTCCCGGCGCATTGGCGAGCGTGTTCAGATACGGCATCCCGCTGTCGGGAAGGTCGTGGCTTTCGAGATAATAATAGCTCGCGGTCAGCCGGGTCGGCGTGCCGAGCCCGATCGTCACGCTCGGCGCGACGCCCCAGCGCCGCGCGTAGAGCGCATCGCGACCCGCAATGTCCTGGTCGTGCCACAGCCCCGCGATCCGCACCGCGACCGAGTCCGCGACCTTGACGTTCACGTCCGCGGTCGTCCGCTTGTACGACGCCTCGCCATAGCTCGCACTCGCGCGCACGAACGTGTCGAGCTGCGGCAGTTTCGACACGACGTTGATCGAGCCGCCTGCCGATCCCCGCCCGCCCAGCGTCGAGTCCGACCCGCGGACGATCTGGACATTGTCGACTGCGAAGACCTCGCGGCTCTGCGCGCCAAGGTCGCGGACGCCATCGAGATAGAGGCTCCCCTGGCTGTCGAAGCCGCGGATGAACGGCCGGTCGCCGACCGGATTGCCCCCCTCCGCCGCGCCGAAGGTGATCCCCGGCACGGTACGAAGGGCATCCTGGAGACTGTTCGACCCGGTCTGCTCGATGATCTCGCTCGGCAGGACGAGGATCGATCGCGGCGTATCGAGCAAGGGCGCGACGCGCTTGGGTTCGTCGTCGGTCGGTCGCTGACCCTTGACGAGGATATCACCGACCTGCGGCGTATCGGCATCGACGGGCCGGGTCCGCGGCGCGTCTGCCGCATGCCCCGGCGCGCTGGCGAGAAATCCGACGCAGGAGAGCGCAAGAAAGCGACCGGCCGTGACCGGCCGTGACAAAATGTTGGACATGATGGAACCCCTTTACGGGCTCCTCGCTATTGCGACTGATTATCAGAGTCAATAGCATGACCCATCACATCAGGTGAAAAGGTCGATCACCTCCGCGCCATCGCCCACCGCATCGAGCAGCAGCGTGCGGTGACAGTGACACGGATCGCGTTCGTAGCAGAGCAGCGCGCTCGGCTTCTCCGCCGCCAGCCCGAGCATGATCGCCGCCTGCGCCTGCGCCTCGGGCAGCTCGAGCTGCGCTTCATACACAGCGGTCAGCGTCTCGACGTCGCCCTTCTTCGCGGCGTCGCGCCCGGCCTTGGGCGTGCCCAGCGCCTTGAGGTGGACATACCCGATCCCCGCCACGCCGAGCGACGCGGCGAGCGATGTCTTCGAAAACCCCGGCCGGCGCGACAGCGGCAGCGCGCGGACGTCGATGACTCGCTCGACCCCCGCCGCGGCAAGCGTACCGATAAAGTCCGGCATCGTCGTAGCTTCATACCCGATCGTGAAGATTTTCATGGCGTCGAAATGGGATTGCGGACCTGACACGGCAAGCGTCCGGCGCTATCTGACGGGGATGACCCACGACATTCACGTTATCGGCGGCGGCCTTGCCGGATCCGAGGCCGCCTGGCAGCTCGCAGAAGCCGGCCTCAAGGTGCGCCTGTCCGAAATGCGCGGCAGCGGCGAAGCGACGCCCGCGCACCAGACCGACGGCCTCGCAGAGCTGGTATGCTCGAACAGCTTCCGCTCGGACGATGCCGAAAGCAACGCGGTCGGCCTGCTCCACCAGGAACTGCGCACGCTCGGCTCGCTGATCATGCGGCAGGCGGATCTGCACCGCGTCCCCGCGGGCTCCGCGCTCGCGGTCGACCGCGACAATTTCTCGAACAGCGTGACCGAGGCGATCGACCAGCACCCGAACATCACGCTGGTCCGCGAACGGATCGACGCGCTGCCCGACGGCCCGACGATCATCGCCACCGGCCCGCTGACCGCCGCCTCGCTCGCCGCCGGGATCGGGGCCGAGACCGGCCGCGAGGCGCTCGCCTTTTTCGACGCGCTCGCACCGATCGTCCACCGCGATTCGATCGACATGGACACCGCGTGGTTCGCTTCGCGCTGGGACAAGGGCGCCGACGTCGAAGGCGGGGGCAAGGATTACATCAACTGTCCGATGGACAAGGACCAGTATCTCGCCTTCCACCAGGGGCTGGTCGACGGCGAGAAGACCCCGTTCAAGGACTGGGAGAAGGACACCCCCTATTTCGACGGGTGCATGCCGATCGAGGTGATGGCCGAGCGCGGCGTCGACACATTGCGCTATGGTCCGATGAAGCCCGTCGGTCTCGACAATCCCAAGACGGGCCGCTGGCCCTACGCCGTGGTCCAGCTCCGCCAGGACAATGCGCAGGGCACGCTGTGGAACATCGTCGGCTTCCAGACCAAGCTCAAGCACGCCGACCAGGTCCGGCTGTTCCGCGCGATTCCGGGGCTAGAAAACGCCGAATTCGCGCGGCTCGGCGGCCTCCACCGCAACACCTTCATTCGGTCGCCCGAACTGCTCGACCAGACGTTGCGCCTGAAATCGCGCCCCAACATCCGCTTCGCAGGCCAGATCACGGGCTGCGAGGGGTATATCGAGAGCTGCGGCATCGGGTTGATTGCCGGGCGGTTCGCCGCGGCCGAGCTGACCGGGCAGACGCTGACACCGCCGCCTTTCGCGACCGCGCTCGGTGCGCTGCTCGGGCACATCACCGGGGGTGCGGAGGCCGAGACCTATCAGCCGATGAACGTCAATTTCGGTCTCTTCCCGCCGATCCCCGGCCGGACGAAGAAGACCGATCGCAAGCGCATGTACACCGACCGGGGCCGCGCGGCGCTGGCGGCGTGGCTCAACTCTCCTCCGACGGCGCCGGAACCGGCGGACAGGCAGCCCGAGACGACGGCTTCCGCTTGACCGCGGTAGCGGCGAATTCGGGCGGGGTCATCGCGCCCGACCGGTCCTTGTCCGCGGCCGCGAACTTCGTCGTCGCCTTGAGCGCCCACTCGTCGAACGACAGCCGCCCGTCGCCGTCGACGTCGAGCTTCGCATAGGTCTTGCGGCGCGCGACGAGATATTCGTCACGCGTCACCGCGCCGTCGCGGTCCTTGTCATAACGGTCGAAGCGCTTCTGTTCGCGCGTCAGCTCCGTCGCCTCGGGCGCGGCATCGGGTAACGGGCCCGGCTCTGCGCCCACGCCCCCCGCGACCCGACCCGCGGGCTGCGGCTTCAGCACCGCGGCCGAGGGCGCCTTCCCTCCCAGGAAGAGGACCGCCGCGCCGGCGAACGCGATCAGCGCCGCCCCACCCGTCAGGTATCGCCACATCGCCGCTCTCCCCGCAGGCGGACATCGCCCCGGTCACCACGCTAGCGCCTCCGCCTGTCGCGCCCAATCCGATCGATCAGTATCCGACCAATCGGTGCAGCAGCAGCCGCCCGACCCGCGCCGGACTCCCCGCCGGCCGGCGCGCCGGATCGACGTCCGCCCGCGCGAGCAGCGCGAGCGCCCCCAGCGCCCGCGCGCGGCGTGGCCAGCGTCCCGTCAGCGCGCGGTCCAGCCGCTCACGCGCGCGCGCCGCGACCGCCGCCGCCCGCGCGTCGTCCGACAGCCGCAGCGCAAGATCCGCCAGCGCCCAGCCCTGCCCGGCGAGCGCGATCCGTGCGTCGTCGACGTCCAAAAGCTTCGCCGCCGCCGCGAACAGCAGCCCGCCGCGCCCCTGCGCGAACCGCTCGACCGCATCGTCCTCGAGCGGCGTCTCGAGCAGCGCCTCCCAGCCCTCGGCGATCGCGGCGAGTGCAGTCCCGGACACGCGCGGCACGACATGCGCGGCAAGCGCCTGAAGGACCGGCTCGGCGGGCGGCGGCGCGCTGTCCAGCCTGACCAGCGCCTCATACCACCAGGTCAGCCGCATCTGCCCCACCATGGGTTCGCGCGTCGTCTTCAGGATCGCCCCCAGCGTCGTATCGAGCGCGAACAGCGCCGCGAGCCGCGGCTGTACGGCGGAAGGCGCGTAGCCGATCGCCAGCCCCCGTTCGCGCTCGGCGAGCGTCGGGACGCCATGTCCCTCCCCGGCACCATCATCGCCGCGCCCGTTAACCATATCGCTTGTGCTCCGCTTATGAACTCCCGGCGTAAGGCACGGGCGAATGCCCCCCTTACGTTGGCCCGCCATGCGATTGCGCAAGACTAGAGCATCATCGTCCGCACGAGGTTTCCTGGGTTCGCTCGCGCGCGACACGCGTGGCAACGTCCTGGCGATCGTCGCCGCCGCGATCCTGCCGATGACCGCGTTCGTCGGCGCAGGCCTTGATCTCAGCCGCGCCTATCTCGTCCGCACGCGGCTCCAGCAGGCCTGCGACGCCGGCGTTCTTGCCGGGCGACGGACAATGGGCGCGGGCGGCTCGCTGACGACTCCGGTGACGGATCAGGTCACCAGCTACGTCAATTTCAACTTCCCGCAGCGCTCGCTGGACACGACCGCGTTCCCGGTCACGCCGACGCTGACGAGTTCCACCGACACGATCAACCTGACCCTGTCGACGACGATGAACACCGCGATCATGCGGCTGTTCGGCACGGCGACGATCCCGGTCTCGGTGACGTGCAGCGCGCGCGACGACTATGCGAATATCGACATCGTCCTCGTGCTCGACACGACGGGCTCGATGGCCTGCGCGCCGTCGCGAACCGCGTCGAGCTGCAGCACCTACGCCAATTCCCAGCTGGGCAAGATCCTGCAGGTCGCGGGCAAGGACGTGACCTATGTCGGCGAGGAGTATAGCGGCCTCACGAACGTATCGCGCATGCAGGGGCTGCGCGACGCGCTGAAGTCGCTGCAAGCCCAGATGGGGATCATCGAGTCGCAATTCGCGGCGGCATCCTCCAGCTCGCGCAAGCGGATCCGCTGGGCGATCGTGCCCTTCTCGCAGATGACGAACCCCGGTTTCAGCACGGGCCCGGCGGGAACGACGCTGTATTCGCGCAACCCGAGCTGGTTCAACACGAGCGGATCCTATCGATACTCGGCGTGCAATTATGAGGACTATCGCTGCGCCTATGGGGCCGCGACAACCGCGCACGATGCGAACTGGATCAGCAAGACATGGGACGGCTGCGTCGAGGAACGCGGCACGAGCAATCTCATCACGGGCACGTCGAATTATCAGATCCCGGGCAATCTTCCCGGAGCGGCCTATGATCTCAAGTTCGACGAGCAGCCGACCAGCCCGGAACGGCGCTGGACGATGGCCGATCCGAACGCGACCGGCATCGCACAATATGCCTGCCCCAAGCCGATGCGGGAACTCGGCGCGATCTCCGCGAATGATTTCAACAACTACTTCGCCTTCAACAACGGGTTCGTCGCCAATGGCGGTACCTATCTCGACATCGGGATGCTCTGGGCGGCGCGGTTCCTGTCGCGCACCGGCCTCTGGGGCACGGAAAATCCAGAGTTCTACAACGGGTTCCCGGTGAAGCGGTACGTCATCCTCATGACCGACGGCGAGATGGACACGGGCAATCTGGGCTACGGCGCCTATGCGCAGGAATATTTCTGGCGGCGGATCACCAACAACGGCGACCGCGACACGTCCGACGACAACCACAGCAAGCGCCTGCTGATGACCTGCGCGGCGATCAAGAACATGGAAGCGCAGATCTATGCGATCTCGTTCGGCAACGGATCGACGCTGTCGGCGGATCTCGAGGCCTGCTCGTCGGGCGCCGGCTATGGCTATCGCGCCGCCGACAGCGCTGCGCTCAACAAGGCGTTTCAGGACATTGGCGAGAATATCGGCTCGCTGAGACTGTCGAAATGATCGCCCGGACGACGCTGCGCCTCGCCGCCGACCGGCGTGCCGCGACTCTGCCCGAGTTCGCGCTCCTGCTCGTGCCGCTGTGTGTGATCATCATGGGGACGATGGAGGTCGGCTATCAGGCCTATGTCCGCTCGGTCACGCTCGGCGCGCTCGAGACGCTGACGCGGGCGGTCACACTCCAGAACGCCGATGCCAGCACGAGCGAGACCGAACTGCGCACGCAGATCAGGCGTGTCGCGCCCGCGGCGACAATCGATATCGTCCGCGGGAGCGTCAATCGCTACAACAGCTTCGGCACGCTGGAACGCCTGACGCAGGACCTCAACAACAACGGCATCCTCGACGGGCCGGTCGATACCGATGGCAACGGCGTCCCCGACAAGTCGGACTGCTGGGAGGATGTCGACAATAATGGCGTGCGCAACATCGTCACCGCGGGTGCGGACGGCATCGGCGGCGCCGACGACATCGTCAAATACACCGTCACCGTGAGCTATGATCGCCTGTTGCCCGTGCACCGCTTCATCGGCGGCACCGCGCGCGCCTCGACGCAGGCAACCACCGTCGTCCGCCGTCAGCCGTTCGAGGCGCAGGCCTCCCCCACGATCCGGTGCAAGTCATGACGCACGCACCCGCTTCGCCGCCGCGTGCCGGGCTTCGCGCGCTCGCACGCAACCGGTCGGGCGTCGCGATGCTCGAATTCGCGCTGTCGATGCCGATCTTCATCGCGTTGACGATGGTGGGGATGGAAACCGTCAACCTCGCCTATGCGACACAGAAGATCGGGGACATCGCGACGCTGACGACCGATCAGATCGCGCGCATCCGGATCGGCATCAGCGAGGCCGACATCACCGAATCGCTCGACGGGATCAAGACGACGGGCGCGACGCTCAACTTCGCCGCGAACGGGCGGGTGATCGTCTCGAGCGTCCAGCCGATCATCGATGCCGCGGGCAAGGTGACCAACCAGAAAATCCGCTGGCAGCGCTGCACGGGCGCGATGACCGCCACCTCGTCCTATGGCGTCGCAGGAGCATCGCTCGGGGTGGCGGGGATCGGCCCGGCGGATCGCAAGATCGCTGCAGGACCCAATGACGAGGTCATCTTCGTCGAGGTCGTCTATCGCTACCAGCCGCTGATCTCGAACAGCTTTCTCGGCGCACGGACGCTGCGGTCGGTCACCGGCATGATGGTCCGCGAGCGCAAGGTCAACGACGTCCAGTCGACCGGCACCGCGTCATCCTGCTCGACCTTCACCGCCTGACGCGGTGACGTTCCGGGCATCGCCGCCCGGGAGTCCGGGCACGCCGCCGAAGCGGCGTGCCCGTGATCGACGTGATTACTTGTAGGTCACCTTCTTCGCCGCAGCGACGACCTTGGCGACGTCGACCAGCATCAGCTTCTCGAGGTTCGCCGCATAGGGCATCGGCACGTCCTCGTTGGTCACGCGCAGGACCGGCGCGTCGAGGTCGTCGAAGCCGTGCTCCATCACCACCGACACGATCTCCGACGCGATCGAGCAGGTTGCCCAGTTTTCCTCGACGATGATCATGCGGTTGGTCTTGGCGAGGCTTTTCAGAACCGTCTCGGTGTCGAGCGGCCGCAGCGTGCGCAGGTCGATGACCTCCGCGTCGATGCCTTCCTCGGCGAGCTTTTCGGCGGCTTCGAGGCTGATGCCCACGCCGATCGAATAGCTGACGATCGTGACGTCCTTGCCCTCGCGCACGGTCCGCGCCTTGCCGATCGGCAGGACATGGTTGTCGAGCTTGGGCACGTCGAAGCTGCGGCCGTACATCAGCTCGTTCTCGAGGAACACGACCGGATCCTCGGTACGGATCGCCGCCTTGAGCAGCCCCTTGGCATCCGCCGCGTCATAGGGCGCGATCACGATCAGGCCGGGAACGCTCGCATACCATGCCGCGAAGTTGTGCGAATGCTGTGCACCCACGCGCGACGCCGCACCATTGGGACCGCGGAATACGATCGGGCAGCGCATCTGGCCGCCCGACATGTAGTTGGTCTTGGCCGCCGAGTTGATGATGTGGTCGATCGCCTGCAACGCGAAGTTGAAGGTCATGAACTCGACGATCGGGCGGAGACCGCCCATCGCCGCGCCCGCACCGATGCCGGCAAAGCCATATTCGGTGATCGGCGTGTCGATCACGCGACGCTCGCCGAACTCGTCGAGCAGACCCTGCGTCACCTTGTACGCGCCCTGATATTGCGCGACTTCCTCGCCCATCACGAAGACGCGGTCGTCCTCGCGCATTTCCTCGGCCATCGCATCGCGCAGCGCCTCGCGGACGGTCGTCTTGACCATCTCGGTACCCTCCGGGATCGCCGGATCGGTCTTGCCGACCTTCTCCGCCGACGCGACGAGCTGCTGCGTCCCGCTCTCGGCCTTGGCAGGCGACGCGCCTTCGGGCACCGGCGGCGCCTTGTCGTCTGATGGCGTCTCCTTGGGCGCGGCATTGGCGGCTTCGCCCGCGCGCGCCTCGGTCGGCGCGCTGTCGGCGCTTTCGCCCTCTTCGAGCAGCGTCGCGATGACGGTGCCGACCTTCACATTGTCGGTACCCTCGGCGACCATGATCTTGCCGATCGTGCCTTCGTCGACCGCCTCGAACTCCATCGTCGCCTTGTCGGTCTCGATCTCGGCCATGATGTCGCCGGACTTGACGCTATCGCCTTCCTTGACGAGCCATTTGGCGA